>JFBN01306265.1_pt1 | contig 12099 bp, 8 predicted proteins | sample 768741 | NCBI WGS metagenome assembly JFBN01 (sample SAMN01983846, study PRJNA193217) | chicken gut metagenome | biome: terrestrial biome; isolation source: ceca of Broiler chicken | host: Gallus gallus | place: United Kingdom: England | collected 2010-09-07
ATCACTTTCAGCATGGTGCTCTTGCCGCTTCCGTTGCGGCCGATCAATGCCACAGCCTCTCCGCGCTTGACTGAAAAACTGACATTCTTTAAAGCGAAAAATTCATTGAACATTAACTTGCCGCGGGCAAGCTTGACCACATATTCTTTCAGCGTTTCCGTCTTTTCCTGAGCAAGATTGAAACGCATCGATACATCATGAACCTCCACCAAAGGCAGCGATTTGTCTTCCATGTTGCGTTTCTCTCCTTAAATATACAAGATAAAGTTGCGCTGCAACTTGCGGAATACCAGCAATCCGATCAGCAGCATGCCTGCTCCGGATACTGCACAGGCAATCCAGGTATTGGGCCCCGGCACATTGCCGTACATCACCAGATTACGGAACATATTGATATAGTGATACATGGGATTCAGTTTCATGAGTTTCTGCGCAAAACCCGGCAACTGTTCCAAGGGATAAAAAAGCGGCGTTGCGTACATCCAGCCCAGAGTCAATACGCTGAACAAATGCTGCATATCCCGGAAATAAACCGTGAGGGCTGCGAGCAGCAATGCAAACCCACAGCAGAACATCAACTCGAAGACAAGCGGCACCCAGAACAGCAGAATCGTCCAGTACAGCGGCGAACCGGTAAATATCATAACCAGAAGCACCGCAGCCAAGCTGAACGACATGGTGACAAAGCTGGAGCAGACACGGCTGAGCGGGAAAATAAATTTGGGAATATACACCTTTTTGATCAGAGCTGCATTGCCAATGATGGAAAGGAGTCCCATGTTAGCGCTCTCGTTAAAAAAGGTAAACAATGTGTTGCCGCAGAGCAGATACAGCGGATAGTTGGGAATATTCGACCGAAACATGTAGCTGAAAATGATGGTCTGCAGAATCATCATCAGCAGCGGATTCAAAATGCTCCATACATATCCCAAAAAACTGCGGCGGTATTTGACCTTGAGATCACGCGATACCAGTTCACGGATCAGTGGCCGATATTTCAAAAAGTGCTGCCAATAGACAGACAATTGAGATGATCGGGTGGACATTATAAAGACCAGCTCCTTGAATACAGTTTTCTATCACCTGCCGGAAAGCCGACAGGCCGCTTATGCACTTTTCCTTCTCCGTGCCAAAACATTTTTAATTTTATGAACAACTCTACCAGGAATTCGAATGACGCCGAATACAAAATAACGCCCTTCAAAATCCAGTCCGACCAGCAAAAGATCCTTGATCGTAAGCGTTTTTGACCAGACCGAAAATCTTTCGGTTCTCTTCAGCTTTTTCTGGTCAACCACCGCTTTTTTCTGCACCCAGTCAATAATCTGATATTTATCCTGCTCCCATTGACGGTAGCCCTCACAAATTGACTGATAGGCATTGTGCTGAATCGTTGGAATATCAAACTTCTGCCGGATTTCCGGAGATTCCAAGTCATACAGGATTCCGTTCTGGCCAGAAACAATATACTCATTCATTGTCGGACGGTCCGGCGCGATCACACAGCGTCCCATTGCCATGGCTTCCAGGAAACTCATTCCAATCCCTTCCGTGGGGCGAGGGGCAATATAAAGTGCATTTCCCTCCATTTTCTTGAGCATCTCATCTTTTGTGCGGAACCACTCAGATGTTGTTACCCTGTATTGCCGTTTCACTCTGGCGCTGGGGCCCGGGCACCGCTGGCCGGGGTCGCTGGTAAGATGCAAATGGACCTGTTTGATGTTCAGTTTTTTTAACATCGCCTCCATCCTTGGGAATGTAATGCTTTGAACACGCTGCCATTCAAACACACCATCTTTCCTTCCCCAGTCAAAATGTTCAAAGGGTTTCGGAAAATATTTAATATAATATGATGAAAAGCCGTCGTTTTTCAGCCTTTCATGCAGCGTCTTGGAAAAATTGATAATATTAAAGTTGCGGTACTGGATCCAGAATCGGTCCGGAAACTCTCCCGTGCCGTCGTACATGGGGACATAGTTTCCCGTCGTATACTGAAACAGCTGATCAATCTGTTTCACCGGCATGGGCATCTGATAAAGTACCAGCACGTCGTAATGTGACTTTTTTTCACCGGGAATCGTCAATTTCTCGGTTTCCGGGTCATAAAAGAACTGATCCACTTCATATTTTTCTTGCAGGATATCAAGAAAGAACTGATTCGAACGCGTTTTCTGATGAAAAATATGTCCGATATATGCTAACGTCTGCTTGCTCACTGTTCCGCCCCTTTTTATTTCCTGCACTGTTTCAGGAACCTATTTTCTTCCATTTCTGATACACCGGAATGACTCCAAATAATTTATACCATTTGATCTCACGATCCTCCGTCTCCTCAATGGAGATCCGAACGATGCCGGTTCGTTTGACGGCGCCTTTCACCTTTTGCTTAAGACGTAAAACGATGGCAGCCTTCAGCGGAATCCGCTCTCTCTGGATGGTCATAATTTCTTCCAACGGACGCCGGATCGAAAATTCCTGTCCCAGTTTTCTCAGAATGTCATACTGCTCATGCTGCATGCAGATATGCAGGAAGCGCATAGCCCAAATATTTTCGCATTCCTGCATGGTCAGGCCCAGCTGCTTGCCGATATGAAGGTAAAACGTTCGGGAATGATCTTTGCAAGATATGTCCGAACTGGTGGAGGACAATCCTCCCAAGCGATACATGACAGAAGGATACCGGATAATGCAGTAGGGTTCATGCATGGCATACAGTCGAATCATAATGTCGGAATCGGCAGAGACCTTGTACGAAATGTCGAATCCTCCCATTCCCCGCAGAAGTTCCGTTTGGACAAACATGGTCTGGTGGCAGTAATTCATGGCGTATGGGAGAAGATTGACATCTGCCACCCACATCGTCAGGTCACCATTATCACACATTGCACGCGCATCGCCAAAAGAATACCGGACGCCATACATTTCCATTACCATTACAGCATATTCCACAGCTTTTTCATGGTAATAATAGTCATCCGAGTTGATGAAGGCAACATATTTGCCCTTTGCCCGGCGAATGCCCTTGTTCATTGCATCGTAAAGGCCCTTATCCGGTTCAGAGTAGACCTGTATCCACCCATCCTCCTGATATTTCCGGAACAGATCCTGCGTACCGTCGCCAGAGTCCCCGTCAATAATAAGATGTTCTATATTGGGATAGGTCTGATTGTGGACCGATTCGATGCATTGCCGAATCATTTCTTCTCTTTTATTTTTGACCAGATTGTAAGTGATGGTTACAATGGTCACCAACGGCTGATTATTTTTTCTGGAAAGCGTTTGCTCCAGAGTCTCAATCAGAGGGATCAAGCTTTGCGGTGTGGCCGCGCTTTCCACCAGGTCCAGTTCATCCTGTTGACAATGGATTTGATCCAGCGAAAACGCCTTTTCCCCAAGGTCCCCCAGAATCAGCTTCCTTTCAGGAATTCCCAGTGCCTTTTCCATCGCAGGGTCTTTCCCGGGAGCAGTAAAAGTAAAGACATAATCATATTTTTCCCAGAAGCGGCCTTCCATTTCCTCCATGGGCAACGCGGCAAATGCGTAGGGCGTAATCAAAAAGGCCACGCTGATGATGTAGGGATACTTCCCCAGCCACTCCGGATAGTAGGAGGATGCGGTGATAAATACATCATACTGGCTCAGGTCATCGGTGTCGGACAACCATGGATAGGCGGACATCTTTTTTTCCTGCTCAATCACATTATCCTGCACCTGATGCGGGCAGATCACCGAAACCTCGCATTCCGTCTGTTCCTCCAGCTTCCAAACCAAGGTCTGGAATACAGGCCAGATCTTTTTTGTCATGCACAAGGCATCCAGCAGAATTTTCAAAACGCTCATCCCCACAATTCTATTTCTTGGAATTCAGTTCCCGCATTCCTTTCAATCCGGCACCAGGTTGTGCCCACTGCACAGAATGCGCCTTGAGTTGTCCTCAAAATTGAAGACCGATCCCTTGTTCATGGCATTTCAATCAAGAGATCTGCAAGCTCCATCGTTCCGTTTGGCGCGGTTTTATGGTTGCTCGTGCTTATTTTCTGCATTGTATACAGCTTTTTCTTCGGCTCTTCCAATATTTATTTTTACACCTTCATGTTCAAAGAAAGGTGATTTGGTTTTCCACATACAAAAGCAAGGGGGATCACCGGCAGAAACGACAGGTGTCCCCTCCTTATTAGCTCTATACGTTTATATAAAATATCATATCGAAACAGAAAAATCAAGGTAATACGCTGTAAACACGGCGGGAAGGTTTTGCCGCCTTTTCCTTTCAGATACAAAAAAGCGGGAAGCCCAACCCGCAAGGGGGCGGCTTCCCGCAGAAATTCTGCGAAGGTTATTTGGCGTATTCGGTGGCGCGGCTCTCGCGGATGACGCTGACCTTGATCTGGCCGGGGTAATCCAGCTCGTCCTCGATCTTTCTGGCAATGCTGCGCGCCAGCAAAACCACCTGATCGTCGGCGATCTTGTCCGGCTGGACCAGGATGCGCACCTCGCGGCCCGCCTGGACCGCATAGCTGCTTTCGACGCCGTCGAAGCCGTTGCACAGGGCTTCCAGCGTTTCCAGACGCTTGATATAGCTCTCCATGTTCTCGCGGCGGGCGCCGGGGCGGGAAGCACTGATGGCATCGGCCGCCATGATGATGAAGGCCAGGGGAGTCTTGGGCTCCACGTCGCCGTGGTGGGCTTCCACCGCATGGATGATGGCGGGATTCTCCCGGTACTTCTTGCAGATGTCCACGCCGATCTGGACATGGCTGCCCTCGATCTCGTGGTCCAGGGCCTTGCCGATGTCATGCAGCAGGCCGGCACGGCGGGCCATGGCCACATTGACACCCAGCTCGCCGGCCATGAGCCCGGCCAGCCAGGCCACTTCCAGCGAATGGTTCAGCACGTTCTGGCCGTAGCTGGAACGGAACCTCAACCGGCCGATGAGCTTGACCAGGTCGGGATGCAGGCTGTGGATGCCCAGATCCATGACCGCCTTCTCGCCTTCCCGCTTCATGGTCAGTTCCAGTTCCCGGCGGCACTTGTCCACCGTCTCCTCGATGCGGGCAGGATGGATACGACCATCGGCAATCAGGCGCTCCAGCGCCATGCGGGCAACCTCACGGCGGGTCTGGTCAAAGCTGGACAGGGTGATGGCCTCCGGCGTGTCGTCGATGATGAGGTCACAGCCGGTGGCAGTCTCCAGGGCGCGGATGTTGCGGCCCTCACGGCCGATGATGCGGCCCTTCATCTCATCGTTGGGCAGCGGGACCACGCTGACCGTCGCCTCGCTGGTGGCATCGGCGGCACAGCGGGCAATGGCCTGGCTCACCATCTCGCGGGCCATGTTGTCGCACTCGTCCTTGAGGTTGGACTGGTAGGCGGAAATGCGCATTGCCTTCTCGTGAGTGAGTTCCTCATCCAGGCGCTGCAGCAAAACGGCGCGGGCGTCCTCCTGGGACATGCCGGCGATGGTTTCCAGTTTCTCGGTCTGGCGCAGCTTGAGCTGTTCCAGCTCGTCCAGGCGGGCTTCCACCAGCTCACTGCGCTTTTTCAGATCCTCTTCCTTGCGCTCGATGGCGGCGGTGCGCTTGTCCAGCGCCTCCTCCTTCTGGTCCACACGGCGCTCCTGCCGGGTGATCTCGGCACGGCGTTCCTTGATCTCCTTGTCCGCCTCGGACTTGAGCTTGAAGGCTTCGTCCTTGGCTTCGATGATGGTTTCCTTGCGTTTTTGTTCCGCTGACTTGATGGCGTCGTTGACGATCCGCTTGGCTTCTTCCTCAGCGGAGCCCAGCTTGGCTTCCGCCGTGCGCTTGCGGTGCTGTTCGCCCAGTACAAAACCAAGCGCCACACCGACAGCGATCGCAACAAGTACCGCCACCACCAGTGCGATGATGGGTACCATTCGATTTTCACTCCTCGTTGGCAATAATTCGTAAACCATGAGGACCGCTGCCCGCAGGCGCTTTTTCAGATTATATTTGCAATTTTGTAAGATTTTTCCATTACCATACGCAAATACCGCCGCTGCCGGGCGCCGCGGAACAAACCCGCGGTCTTGCACAAAAACGCGGAGTGAATGCCGCAGCAGCATGCGGTCAAACAGGCACACCAAGCCTGCTGAAATCTTACAAAACAAACGGTGGAGCGGCATTTGCCCGCTGCACCCGATTCAATCCAAGAAAGCTCTACGACCCACAGGCCGCAGTCCTTTGTATACTATTAACAATTTTATCTGTATTCAGGGGGAATGTCAAGAAATTGTTACACAACTCCGCCAATCGGCTATTGACTTTACGGTAGGCCGGGGCTATTATAACAATAACTTCATTCCGTCCAAAGCTTTGAAGCGGACAAACGGACGTATCTACGTCCGGGTATCAGAGAACGCCGCCCCGGCCATCCGGCCCTGTGCTGCAAGCGGCTTGCCCGGCAGATGCCTCTTACCACCGCGGAGCGTGGGGGTGAACCCCCGCCGGGCCCGGCCCGTTACCGCCGGATACGAGTGGCGCGCCCTGCGGCGCGCAATTCGGGTGGAACCGTGGAGCATTTTCAGACGCTTCATCCCGTATGGTACGCATGGCGTACGCAGAATCAGCGGGATGGGGCGTTTTTCTTTTGCGCACCGCATCGTGCGCGTTCACCAGCACCTTTTTATAAGGAGGAAATCCCAAATGAAGATCATCTACAAGGACGGCACCGTCGCCGAGTGCCCCAAGGACGAGGAACTGCACGTTCTGCGCCACACGGCGGCTCACATCATGGCCCAGGCCATCAAGCGCCTGTACCCCCAGGCGGACTTTGCCTTCGGCCCCGCCACCGAAAACGGCTTCTACTATGACGTGGACCTGGGCGACACCAAGCTCACCGACGAGGACCTGGCCGCCATCGAGAAAGAGATGAAGAAGATCTGCAAGGAAAACCTGCCCATCAAACCCTTCATCCTGCCCCGTGACGAGGCCGTCAAGCTCATGGAGGAGCGCGGCGAAAAGTACAAGATCGAGCATATGGCCGACCTGGCGGACGAGACCGAGTTCAGCTTCTTCCAGCAGGGCGAGTACGTGGACATGTGCATCGGACCCCACCTGACCTACACCAAGGGCCTCAAGGCTTTCAAGATCACCCAGCAGTCCGGCGCATACTGGAAAAACGACAAGAACAACAAGATGCTCACCCGCATCAACGGCATCGCCTTCCGCACCCAGGAGGAACTGGACGAGCACCTCAAGCTGATGGAGGAGGCCGCCCGCCGCGACCACCGCAAGATCGGCAAGGAAATGCAGCTGTTCATGTTCTGCGACGAGGCCCCCGGCTTCCCCTTCTTCCTGCCCAACGGCATGATCCTGAAGAACACCCTCATCGACTACTGGCGTGAGATCCACTCCGCCGCCGGCTACGTGGAAGTTTCCACTCCCCTCATCATGAACCGTCATCTGTGGGAGACCTCCGGCCACTGGGATCACTACAAGGACAACATGTACGCCACCAAGATCGACGACGAGGACTACTGCATCAAGCCCATGAACTGCCCCGGCGGCGTTCTGGTCTACCGCAGCCAGCCCCACAGCTACCGTGAGCTGCCCATGCGCGTGGGCGAGCTGGGCCTGGTCCACCGTCACGAGCTGCGCGGCGCCCTGCACGGCCTGTTCCGCGTCCGCTGCTTCACCCAGGACGATGCCCACATCTTTGTCCGTCCCGACCAGATCACCGACGAGATCATGAACGTCGTTCACCTGATCAACTCGGTGTATGAGAAGTTCGGCTTCAAGTACTTCGTCGAGCTGTCCACCCGTCCCGAGAACTCCATGGGTTCCGACGAGGACTGGGAAGCTGCCACCAACGGCCTGAAGCAGGCCCTGGAGCGCCTGAACCTGCCCTACATCATCAACGAGGGCGACGGCGCTTTCTACGGTCCCAAGATCGACTTCCACCTGCAGGATTCCATCGGCCGTACCTGGCAGTGCGGCACCATTCAGCTGGACTTCCAGATGCCCCTGAACTTCCAGCTGGAGTATGTGGATGAGGACGGCCAGAAAAAGCGCCCCATCATGCTGCACCGCGTCTGCTTCGGCTCCATCGAGCGCTTCATCGGCATCCTGACCGAGCACTACGCCGGCAAGTTCCCCACCTGGCTGGCTCCCACCCAGGTCAAGGTCCTGCCCGTCTCCGAAAAGACGCTGGACTACGCCAAGCAGGTCACCGAGGTCCTGCGCAAGGCGGGCGTCCGCGTGGTTCTGGATGAGTCCAACGAGAAGATCGGCTACAAGATCCGTCAGGCCCAGCAGGTCGACCGTGTGCCCTACATGCTGGTTCTGGGCGCCAAGGAGGCCGAGGCCGGCAACATCTCCATCCGCGACCGCTCCGGCAACACCACCGAGTCCGGCCTGGACGAGTTTGTGGCCAAGGTCTGCGAGGAGATCAAGGAGCGCCGCAGCTGATCTGACAGCCGCAGGGCCGCTTGCCTCGTGACCACTATATAAATTGCAAAGACCGCCCACCGGAGTTTTGTCCGGCGGGCGGTCTTTTTGTTGCCCGGGGTATCGTTGTCCTCCCTTCCGGGCATGCTAGGGTCGGAGGTGTTTTGCATGACTTATCTCAACTGCAGCCAGTCCGACTGCTGCCACAACAAGGGCGGGTGCTGCTGTCTGGGCAACATCCAGATGCACCATACCAGCGCCCACAACGCCAAGTGCGCCAGCTACGCCTGCAGCGAGGGCTACGGCAACTGCGCCACCGACAACGCCCCCGGTTCCGCCGAGACCGAGATCCGCTGCGACGACGATGCCTGCCGCCACAACAAAAAGAAGGCCTGCTGCGCCGATCTGGTGGGAGTGTCCCAGGGCCGGACCGGCCCCTGCTGCGCCGCCCGGGAGGAATAACGGGCACAGCCTGTCCAAAAGCCGGACGGAAACCTGCGCAGATGCGCGGTTCCGCCCGGCTTTTTGGATGATGGGGCTGCCCTCTTGTAATTACTATTCTAGTCAGAATATAGTCAAAATCCCGGCAGACAGAAAAGAGAAAGCCGCGGTCAGCGTCAAAAACAACGCAGGACCACGGCTTTTTCTGGTGCGCTTGCGGGAACTCGAATCCCGGACCCACTGATTAAAAGTCAGTTGCTCTACCGACTGAGCTACAAGCGCATATTAGGTTTACAGCTTACCGATTATAGCATTCCACACTCCATTTGTCAATACTCGCCGCCGTGGATTTTAATTTTTTCGCATACGGCGGTCACTCTGCAATAAAATTGTAGCATTGCGGGCAGCAGCATGGTATAATGACATGTTAGTAATTTTTGATAGGAAAGGAGGCCGTGCCGTGCAGCGTCTGGAAGGCCTTGTGCGCAAGGCAGTACAGGACTATGAGATGATTGCTCCAGGGGACCGCATCTGCGTGGGCGTGTCCGGCGGAAAGGACAGCGTTGCCCTCACCGTGGCGCTGGGGCGGCTGCGCCGGTATCTGGGCGTGCCCTACGAGGTGGTGGCGGTGACGCTGGATCCCTGCTTCGGCGGGGTGGAGACCGACTACTCTCCCCTGTCCGACCTCTTTGCCGCCGAGAACATCCCCTACGAGATCCGCCGCACCGACATCGGCCCCGTGGTCTTCGACTACCGCAAGGAACAAAACCCCTGTGCCCTCTGCGCCAAGCTGCGCCGCGGCACCCTGCACACCGCCGCCCAGGAGCTGGGCTGCAACAAGATCGCCCTGGGACATCACCTGGACGACGCGGTGGAAACCTTTTATATGAATCTCTGGCGGGAGGGTCGCATCGGCTGCTTCTCGCCGGTGACCTGGCTGTCCCGCCGGCAGCTGACCATGATCCGGCCCTTCATCCTCGCCACCGAGGCGGAGGTCCGCCATGCGGTCAACCGGGAAAATCTCCCCGTCATCAAGAGCCGCTGCCCCGCCGACGGCGTCACCGTCCGGGAAGAGACCAAACAGTTTGTGCGGGAGATGAGCCGCCGGGACCCGGCCTTCCGTCAGAAAACGCTGCATGCCTTACAGGACAGCGGCATCGACGGCTGGAAGCCCATCCACACCGGGCGCAAAAAAGACTGGTAACGCGCCTGGTGCGCTGTACACAGGAACACGGGAAACGGTGTCCTGTTCCAAGGAGGGTATTCATCCATGCGTTTTGAAAAACATTGCTGGGCCGAGATCGATCTCGACGCGCTGCTTGCCAACTATGACCTGATCCGCCGCAACGCGGGCGGCAACGTCTGCGCGGTGCTCAAGGCCGACGCCTACGGTCATGGCAGCGTCGCCGTGGCCGAGGCCCTGCACAAGGCAGGCATCTCCGCCTTTGCGGTCAGCTGTCTGGCCGAGGCCCGGCATCTGCGCCGCCACGGCCTGACCGAGCCTCTTTTGATCCTGGGCTACACCGATCCCGCCTTTGCCGACGAGCTGGCCAACCTGGACATCACCCAGGCGCTGTTCTCCCCCGAGTACGCCAGGGCCCTGTCCCAGGCCGCCGCTGCGGCCGGATGCACGGTGCGCTGCCATCTCAAGGCAGACACCGGCATGGGACGCATCGGATTCAATCTGCGCACCGACTTTGAAAAGGCCATGGGCGAGATGGAAGCCTGCTATTCCCTGCCCGGGCTTGCCATCACCGGCATCTTCCAGCATTTTGCGGTGGCTGACAGCCTGAGCGAGGACGACACCGCCTACACCGAAAACCAGCACGAGCTGTTTGTCCGGGCGGTGGAACGGCTCCGGGCCGACGGCTTTGCCACCGGCACCGTCCACTGCGCCAACAGCGCAGCCCAGCTTCTCCACCCCGAGTGGCGGCACAACCTGGTGCGGGCGGGCATCATCCTGTACGGTCTCGCCCCCAGCGACGAGGTGGGCAGCGCGGAACTGCGCCCTGCCATGACCCTCAAGGCGGTGGTGACCCACGTCAAGTGGCTGGATGCCGGCCAGAGCGTCAGCTACGGCCGCACCTTCACCGCCGAAAAGCCCACTTGCGCCGCCACCATCAGCGTGGGATACGCCGACGGCTATCCCCGCCGCCTGTCGGGGCTGGGCGTCATGACCATCCGGGGCAAGGCCGCCCCGGTCATCGGCCGGGTCTGCATGGACCAGACCATCGTGGATGTCACCGGCATTCCCGGTGTGCAGCCGGGGGACGAGGTCATCGTCTTTGGCCCCGGAGCTGCCCCCGGCGCCGACACCGCCGACACCGTGGCCGAGAAAACCGGCACCATCAACTATGAGATCATCTGCGGCATCTCCCGACGGGTGCCGCGGGTTTACCTGCAAAACGGGGTTCCCGTACGGATCTGGAACGACTTGGAGGAAAACTGAATGGCACGTGACAACATCCGAAACTTCTGCATCATCGCCCACATCGACCACGGCAAGAGCACCCTCTCCGACCGGATCCTCGAGCTGACCGACAGTGTGGACAAGCGCACCATGGAGGATCAGATCCTGGACGACATGGAGCTGGAGCGGGAGCGGGGCATCACCATCAAGGCCCGCGCCGTGACCATGCGCTACCATGCCGACGACGGGAAAGATTACGAGTTCAACCTCATCGACACTCCGGGCCACGTGGACTTTGCCTACGAGGTCAGCCGCAGCCTGGCCGCCTGCGAGGGCGCGGTGCTGGTGGTGGACGCCAGCCAGGGCGTGGAGGCCCAGACCCTGGCCAACTGCTACATGGCCATCGACCACAACCTGGAGGTCGTGCCCATCCTCAACAAGATCGACCTGCCCAGTGCCGACCCCGACGCCGCCGCCAAAGAGGTGGAGGATGTCATCGGTCTGCCCTGCATGGACGCCCCCCGGGTGTCCGCCAAGCTGGGCACCAACATCCGCGCCGTGCTGGAGCGGGTGGTCAAGGATGTGCCACCGCCCCAGGGCGACCCCGATGCCCCCCTCAAGGCGCTGATCTTCGACAGCGTCTACGACAGCTACAAGGGCGTCATCGTCTATGTCCGTGTCTTTGAGGGCACCGTCAAGCCCGGCGACACCATCCGGCTCATGAGCACCGGCGCCCAGTTCCANNTGGTGGAGGTGGGCCACATGGGCGCCACCAGCCTGACCCCCTGCGACAAGCTGGAGGCCGGCGAGGTGGGATACCTGACCGCCAGCATCAAGACGGTG
>JFBN01305311.1_pt1 | contig 12094 bp, 10 predicted proteins | sample 768741 | NCBI WGS metagenome assembly JFBN01 (sample SAMN01983846, study PRJNA193217) | chicken gut metagenome | biome: terrestrial biome; isolation source: ceca of Broiler chicken | host: Gallus gallus | place: United Kingdom: England | collected 2010-09-07
TGCGCCTCCTTTTCAGAAAAGGAGGCGCACGTCTTTATTTCCGTAAATTTATATCTGATCGGGCGGCACGCCTTCATCGGCAACGCAGCCCTCGCCGCCCGCTTCCGATCCGCCGTCAGCCTTTTGCGAAAGTTCCTTGCTCAACGCACCCCCTGCAACACAGCAAACCGCAACCGCCGCCAAAAGCAAGAACACGGTAAACGCCGCACCGGGGGTCTCCACCAACGCGACCGCGCCCGCTTCCGTGCACGCAAACAAAACGATCATTTGCGCCAAAGCAAAGCCCGCCGGAGCGGCAAACCACAACAAAGATTCATCCGCCCCGTTCTCCCAAACAGACCGCATCTGCCTGAAAAACAATATCGCCGTAAACGCACAGACCGCAAGATACGGGATCGTCACGGCAAAGAAATTCCTCAACGTAATGGCCACGCCTTCGGAAAACCCGTACGCGTCACCGAATACATACATCCCGAAAACCGCGCCGATCTTATCGACGGCTACTCCGAAATCGTATATATTTCCCATTAAAACGCAAAGCACGGCAAAACAAAAAATTGCGGAAACTCCTTTCACCGAGAGCGCGACAATGCTCTTCGCATCAAACTTATATGTACAGAATACACGCATCGCGTAATAAACGAGCGCGGCCGCCGCGGCAAAAACGAAGCAGAATATGCCGACCGCGTTCAAAGAGGTTGCGGTCAGCTGCCCTGCCGCCAGCATCGCGAAGCACCCCAAAAGGTACATAAGGAAAAATTTCCCGCCCCGCGTATTCTCCTTGTGCCTGACAAACCCGATAACAGCGCCGTACAAATACAACAGCGAGATCGCCAGTAAATAAATATAACCGAAAACGTATACGGTCATAATGCCGGTACGGAAATATGTATCCGCGACCCATTTATCCACCCGGGCAGAAGAATCTCCGCCGACCATAGAGCCGTCCGCCTGGCTCAGCGCAAGTTCCGCCGCAATTACGTCGCTCTGTATAAGATTTATGCCCGCCAATTCCGATGCGTAATCGTCGGCTATTTCTTCGTAAAGAGCAAACAGCTCCGCGACCACCCCGGAATCCCCGGCTTCGGCCGCCAACGAAAGTTCCGCAATGCGCATACCGTAATCCTGCATGACGTTTTGCAGTTTCGCGGAAAGTTTTTGCTGTATTTCCTGCTGTTTCTCCGCAATCTTTTCGGCATCTTTCCCCGTAAACAACGCGCCAAAAACATTGAACACGTTTTGCTCGACGGGCGTCTGTTCCAGAACGGCCGAAATATCCGTATCGCCCGAAATTGCATTAAACTGTGCCTGTACCTGTTCGGCGGGATAATAATCGATGTTGATAAAAAAACCGCTCACAAAAAGCACGAGGCTGACAAACGCAGCAAGGGCCGGCATGACTATACCCGAAAAGACGCGCCTGATCGACGCAATTCTCTTCTCTCTTTTTTCCTTTTTCCTTTCGGCGTCCGCCGTTCTTCCGCCGTCAGACCGCTCCGCGGGCTCTTGCCCCAAACTTGCACCGCAATAACCGCAGAAATTTAAAGAGTCTTCCGCTTCGTGCCCGCATTGCAAACACTTTTTCATACATTCCCTCCCTTTTGAATTATAAACGCCGCATCAGTAATCTATGCGGATCGTCTCCAAAATATCCTCGTTTCCGATCGCCGCGCCGCCGCCGAGGATGACCGCCATCTGCGGCTCGTCCGCGACGTAAACGTCCATTTGCAGCGCGTTCGAAATATAATCGTCCAGCCCGATCAATTTCGCCATCCCGCCGGACAGATAAATGCCTCCGTGCCAGACCGACGCGGAAACTTCCGCGGGCAGCTTGGCAAGCACCATACCCGCATATTCGACGATCTTATCGGCAAAAACCTTCATGCATTCGTACACGTCGGGAGACGAAACGGCGACGGAACGCGGGCGGCCGCTCGTGATGTCGCGCCCGTTGACGACCATACTGTCGTTATCGTTTTTATACAGGCTTCCGATCGTGTTTTTGATCTTTTCGCTGGTCAGAAGCCCGATCTTCAGGTTGAACGATTCCGCGACCTTGTCAATAACGTGGCTGTCGATATTCCCGCCGCCGATATTGAGGGAGACCCCCGCAATGATGCCGTCCAAAGAAAACGCCGCGATGTTCGCACACCCGCCGCCGATATCGATGACGAATACGGGGTTGGTTTCGCTCAACATAAGGTTTTGCCCGAACGCGGACAAAAACGGCACTTCGGCAAAGCGCACGCTGCCGATCTTGCAGGCGTCCGCCAGGCGGTAATATTTATCGAGCAGCTCTTCAGACGCGCCGCACGGAACGGCGAACACGGCTTCGGTTTTTCTCGCACGGGACGGGCCGATCTCGATTTTTTTCAAAAAATAAGAGAGCATGACCGCCGCCATATTTTCGTTGACGATGTCCGCCTCAAACACGGGAGACACGATCGTCGTATATTCCGCCGTTTTACCGATCAGCTGCTTTGCCTCTTCCCCGATCGCCTTGACGACGTCCGTGCCCGAAGCGACCGCCACGCACGACGGTTCGGCCAGCACGATGCCGCTGCCGATCATAAAAATTTTCGTGACGGATGAACCGAGATCGATCGCTAACTTAATCATTTGTATAACCCGAATTTTTCCAACTGAATTTTTATTTGCTCTTCGGGAAGCCCCACGATATTCGTAAAACTTCCTTCATACCTCTTTACGATGCGTTTATCGTCCTGAATGCCGTAACTGCCCGCCTTGTCCAACGGTTTCCCGCTCTCGACGTATGCGCGGATGAACGCCTCGCTCAGCTCATTGAATTCCACTTCCGAACGTTCCGCGCCGCTCGCCCTGCCGCACGGCGCGATCAGGCACCAGCCCGTAAACACCTCGTGTTTTTTGCCGCTCAGCCGCGCAAGAGTCTTTGCCGCGTCCGCCTCGTCTTTCGGCTTGCCCAGAATGCAGTTTTCGAACGCGACGACGGTATCCGCGCCCAGAACGGCGCAGCCGGGATACCGCGCAAACACGCTTTCCGCCTTGCGGGCCGCAAGCGTTTCAGCCGTATCCCTCGGGGAAAGCCCCTCTGTTTTTTCTTCCGCGTCCGACGGGATCACTTCGAAATCCCCGATCAAACGCGACAGTATCTCTTTTCTGCGCGGAGACGCGCTCGCAAGTATGAGTTTCATGACGAATGCAAGATAGCACGATTGCCGCAAAGTTCTTTGCGGCAACGGTAAAAATTTTAAAGGATCTCAAGATTTTTACGGAAAGACTTTCTGAACTCCGCATTCGCCGTAAGCGCGTCGCGGATCTCCAAGGAAGCGTCCCCGTCCACTTCAGTCTTCATGATGACGGAATCTCCGAGCACGTCGCAGTTGATGCCCTTGACCGTCCCCGAACTGCTCCTGTCCAGACTTTCCGCGATGCGGAGCATGACGCCGAGTTTTTTCACCGCGTCAAAGTCGTCCTCCTGCACAATGTCCTTATACTTCGCCCAATCCGCAGCGTTGATGTCCTCTTTCTTGTGGCATCCCGCAACGAACGCCGCCAAAACGATCTCCCTGTGGGTAATGCCGTACAGCGTCGCATTGAGGATCATATAGCAACTGTGCTTCTGATGATTATAGAATTTGACGCGCGTGCCGCAGTCGTGCAAGGTCGCCGCCACTTTCAGGATCTTCAGATACTGCCGCGGGAACTTATGCAGAACGCGGAGCTGTTTGAAAAGCTGAACCGAAAGATTGACGACGTGTTCGACGTGCTTTTCGTCGCACTCGTAGTATTTGACCAGACTGTTGAGGCTGTACCCGAGAATATCGGAAATCGGCTTTTCCAAAGTGATGGGAAGCGCCTGATTGAACATGATACCTTCGCGCAGCCCCGAACCGCCGATGACGAAATTGTCGTAATGCATATAATGCACGAACGATTTTACGACCGCCAGCGCCGCGGGAAGGATATCCGCCCTGCCCGAAGAAAGCCCCTTGATCTTTTTCTTTTTGTCAAGATCGAGAACCTTGATCATGTCGTAGATAGACTCGAAATCTTCAACGGGCAAATTGTAATTGTGCACGGTGTCCAAAGGATATTTGCGTACGAGTTTGCTGATCTTGAAGATGTTGCGGAAAGAACCGCCCACACCGATCATCTGCACGTCGGGTTCGACTTCGGAAAGCCATTCGATATGCGAAAGCTGTTCGGTGAAAAACTCCTCGACCTTTTCCGCCTGCTGCTCGGGCGTGAGCCCGTCGCCTTTAAAAAGATCGGTCAGCGTGACCGCCCCGAACGGGAGCGTCGCGTAATTGAGCATATTCCTGCGGTTGTAATAAACGATCTTGGTGCTGCCGCCGCCGATCTCGAGGATGATCCCCTTCGGGATGTCCATGGAGTTGATGACGCCGCGGTATACGAGCGTAGCTTCTTCTTCCTCGCTCAATACTTTGACCTTTATACCGCAGGTCGCCTGCAATTCGTCAAGAAAACTGCGCTGGTTTTTCGCCCTGCGCACGGCCGCCGTCGCGACGGCTATGATGCGATCCACCCTGCTCGCGTCGCAGAGCTTTTTAAACATTTTCAGCGTTTTGATGGTTTCAGCCACGCGCTGGGGCTTCAAAAAGCCGTCCCTTTCCATATCCTGGCCGAGACGGACGCTCTCCTTAAGCTCGTCCACGACCATAAAATGCCCCTCGCCGAACAGTTCGACGATGACGAGCCTTGCCGAATTCGATCCCAAATCGATGATGCCGATCTTTTCCACGTTGTTACCTCATTGCAAATAATAGAACTCACTCATTTTCCTCGGAAACCCCTGTTTCCCTATTATAAAAATCTAACCGAAATCATTATAACATTCTTTTGCCTGTTTGTACAGACCCTTTTCACATTTTTGTGCATTTTTTTTTAAAAAATATTGTTATTTTGATTATTTAATGATAATTAACGCTAATTTTGTTAATTTATTGCAACAGTTTGAAAAACAATGTCAGAAAATGCCAGAAAAAGAGGGGGAGTGGAATGTACAAAATGCACAAAACCCGTTCCCCCGATGATAGCGCGCGGAAATCAGCCGAGCAGCAATTTCTCCAGCTGCGCAAAATTTTTCACGACGAAAACCGCCCCCGCGGCCTCAAGCTCTCCGATCTCCGAAAATCCGCTGTCCAGGCCGATACACGGCAGGCCGACTTCTTTTGCGCCGAGCACGTCATATTTTCTGTCGCCCACCATGACCGCGCGGGAAACATCGCGCATTTGCAGTTGTTCCAGCGCCGCGGCGATGACTTCGCTCTTTTTTGAACGCGTTTCGTCCAAAAAGCCGCCCGCGATCGCTTTGAAATAGCCCGTAAACCCATATCTTTCGAGGATCGCGCGGGCAAACGGCTCGGGCTTGGAAGTCGCCACGGCGAGCGTCCTGCCCGCCGCACAAAGTTTTTTCAGGCATTCTTCCGCCCCGCCGATCGGTTTACACTGCATTATGCCGTACTTCGCATAATATTCGCGGTACACCCCTTTCGCACGCCGCGCCTCATCCTCGGTCATGCCGCAAAATTCCTTGAACGCCTGCACGACGGGCGGGCCGATGAATTTATACAATTCACTGTCCGCGCCGACGGAAAACCCCGCCTTTTCCAACGTAAGGCGGATGCCGTTCAGGATCCCTTCGCTCGTATCGAAAAGCGTGCCGTCAAAATCGAACAGGATCGGATCATATTTCATCTTTCAATGTTCCTTGATGCAATGCCTCGGGCATTTCGCCACGCAGGTAAGGCAGCCCGTGCATTTTTTATAATCGATTTCCGGAAGCCCGTCTTTCATTGCGATCGCGCCTTCCGGGCAGTTTTTCGCACAGATCCCGCAGCCGATGCAGCCGTGCCTGCAAAGTTCCATCACGTCTTTGCCCTTGCCGTGGTTGGAACAGGCGATGTAGACCTTTGCGCTCTTCGGGATGCGCCCGATGATGTGTTTCGGGCAGTTGTCGATGCACACGCCGCAGGAGACGCACTTTTCCTTATCGACCGCGGCATACCCGCCGTCGCCGACGTCTATCGCATAGTGCGGGCACAGATCCGCGCACGTTTTTTTGCCGATACAACCGACCGGGCAGGCCTTGACGCCGCCCGCGATGAGTTCGCAGGAAGCGCAGTTGCCGTATCCCTGATAATCGTATTTGTCGTAACAGTTATTCCCGCCGTTGCAATGCACGACGGCGACCGTATCCTCACCGACTTCTCCGCCGCCGAGAATTTCGGCGATTTTTTCTTTGTTCGCCGCGGGCGTCGCCTTGCAGTCGGAAAGTTTTGCCTCACCTTTGACGAGCGCTTCGGCAAACTGCGCGCACCCCGCCCTGCCGCATCCGCCGCAGTTGGATTTCGCAAGCAGATTTTCCACCCGTTCGATGCGTTCGTCTTTCTTGACCGCAAATACGTTCGCGCATATGACGAGAACGACGCCGAACACAAGCGCGATCGCCAGCATGATGCCGCCCGCCTTAAGAATTTCGATAAAAGTTTCCATTCGATCTCCTTACCCGAGAATGCCCGCAAAGCCCGCGAACGCGAGCGCCATGATCGCCGCCGTCACGAGGGTGATCGGGAAGCCCTTGAAGCATTTGGGAATGTCTGCCCTGTCCGTTTTCAGGCGCACGCATGCCAGAAGCACGATCGCCAGCAAAAACCCGACGCCCGTCGCCACGGACACCGCAAAAGTTTCCACGAACGTATAGGAACTGAACACCACGGTACTGTTCGCCGTGCCGAGGATCGCGCAGTTCGTGGTAATGAGGGGCAAATAAACGCCGAGCGCGCTGTACAATGTGGGAGAATACCGCTTGACGACCATTTCCGTGATCTGCACGAGGCTCGCAATGACCAAAATAAATGCCATCGTATACAGGTAATCGAGTCCGAGCGGAACGAGAACATAGTTGTAAACGAGCCATGTAAAGACGGAGGAAACAGCCATGACGAATATGACCGCAAACCCCATGCCCGCCGCGCTGGAGATCTTTTTGGACACGCCCAGGAAGGGGCAGATGCCCTGATACTGCGACAGCACGATGTTCTGCGACAGCACCGCCGCGAACATGACCGATATGATCGAAACCGTCATGATTTTGCCTCCTTTCCGTTCCCGGGCAATGCCGCAGGCGCAGCATTCTCTTTCCCCTCTTCAGGCGCGGCTTCGGCGGAATCCGCTTTCCGCTCCTTCTCTGCCCGTTTGCCCGCCGAACGCTTTTTCACTTTTTCCACAAGGAAGTTGAAAAGCGCCATCAGGCAGCCGAATACGATAAAGCCGAACGCGCTCGCTCCCGCGCCCGACATCGCGGGAAAGCCGGGGATCGCAAAGCCCGCAAACGAACCGCTCGAGAGGAACTCGCGCACGATGCCGATCAGGCAGAGCGCGGCGGTAAAGCCGATGCCGACCGAAAGACCGTCGACCATACTGTAAAACGGCTTATTGCAGGACGCATAACTTTCCGCTCGCGCCAATATGATGCAGTTGACGACGATGAGCGCGATGAACGCGCGCATGGTACTGTAAAGGTCGGGCATAAATTTCTGCATCACCATCTGCACAATGATGACAAACGTGGAAATGATGACGATGTAACAAGGGATACGCACTTTGTCGGGGATCGCCTTGCGGAGCAGGCTGATAAACAGATTGGAGAAGATGAGCACGAACGTCGTCGCTATGCCCATCGCAAACGCCTGAAAGAGCGTCGTCGTCATCGCGATGGTCGGGCAGGTGCCCAGCACGAGCACGAACGTCGGGTTGTTTTTGATCAGTCCGCCGATCAAAGTGTCGCCGAATTTCTTTTTATCGAACTTCATCGCTCCCCTCCCGCCAAATTTTCGTTATAATATTTCGCCACGGCGTCGATCGCGTTTTTCGCGGCCGTCGAACTGTACGTCGCGTTCGAAACGTTGTCCGCCGTAAGCGGGTCGAGCGCCGAAAGATCCGTTCCGTAAAACTGTTCGAAAAAGCTGCCCTTTGTCAGGTCGGAAGAAAAATCATCCGTGCAGCTGCCCAAAACGATCTTATAGATCTGCCCGTCTCGGATATAAACATACAGCTGCACTTCCCCGTACTGACTGGTGGCACTCGCAAGAAACGCATGGACGCCGTCCGTCGAAAGCGCGTAATATTTGATGATTCCCGAAGAGCCGTCCACCGGCGTATCTTCGGATATGAGCATCTCGAATTCACCCGCCGCGCCGCTGTCCTCTTTGAACCCGTCGAGCGTGGACTGGAAGGGGTCGACGTACGTGAAATGGTTGACCGCGCCGAGCAACAGCCCGCAGACGAGCGCGATGCAGGCGAGCACCGCAACGCCCTGTATCATAGACTTGACTTTCGCGCTCATTCCGCATCACCTCCCGCAACGCCGAAACATTCGAGTATCATCTCTTTCAGCGCGGTATTCGTGCGCGTCGCGCTCGTTTCCGAATCCGCCGAAAGGTCAGAAATCTCTTCTATCTCGCTTTCCGTCTTTCCTTCGAACAGGGAAATCTCCGCCGTATACCCCATCGTACTCTGACGGAGCGGTATGATCTGCGCCACTTTTCCGTCCGCAATATTGATATAGAACAGGAGCGGCTGACGGTAATTATATTCCGAAAGATCGGCATATCCTTCCGCGAGGAAAGACTCGCCGCCGAACAGCGCCGAACCGCCCGCCGCGCGCACATAGGTCAGTCCCGCGGGAAGCGTCTCGGGCGACGCGAACACGTCCTCCGCAAGCAGGCATTCGAGAACCATGTCTTTGAGCGCCGTGTTCGTCAGCGTGGCGCCCGTTTCCGCGTCGCTTTCCAAGTCGCTCCCTTCGAGCGCGGCGATCTCCGCATACCCTTTCCCTTCGAACAGGGACAAGTCGGCGGTATAGCCCATCGTGCTCTGCACGAGCGGCACGATCGAACCGACCTTTCCGTCCTGTATCGCTACATAGTACAGCAGCTGCTGTGTATACGCTTCGGTGATCTTCGCGCCGCCGGCTACCAGGTACGCCCTGCCGCCGAACGCGGAAGAATCCGCCGCCGCGCGGATATACGAGAAGTTTTCGGGCAGAGCGACCGCTCCCGAAACGCAGTCATAGTCGATCAGGCATTCGAGAACCATGTCTCTGAGCGCCGTGTTCGTAAGCGTGGCGCCCGTTTCCGCATCGCTTTCCAGGTCGCTGCTTTCGAGCGCGGCGATCTCCGCATACCCTTTCCCTTCGAACAGGGACAAGTCGGCGGTATAGCCCATCGTACTCTGCACGAGCGGCACGATCGAACCGACCTTTCCGTCCTGTATCGCTACATAGTACAGCAGCTGCTGCGTATACGCTTCGGTGATCTTCGCGCCGCCCGCGGCCAGGTACGCCCTGCCGCCGAACAGCGCCGAATCCGCCGCCGCACGGATATAGCGGTAAGATACGGCCGTATCCCGAGCGTTTTCCAGAACGTCCGCCGCGATAAAGCACTCTTCGACCATGCCTTTGAGCGCGGTATTCGTCAGCGTCGCGCTCGTTTCCGAATCCGCTGACAGATCGGTCATGGAGGCGACTTCCCCGTAGGTTTTCCCTTCAAACAGAGAAAGTTCCGCCGTATAGCCCATCGTGCTCTGCGTGACGGGCGTTATATCCGCCACGATCCCCGCTTCGGGGTCGATCACGATCCTGTAGGCGAGCTGCTGGGTATAGCTTTCCGTGATCGCAGCGCCGCCTTCCGTCTCAAAATAATATTTGCCGCGCCTGTCCAGCGAAACGGACTGAATATAGCGGAAAGACACGTCGGGCAGCTCCGCCTCGCGGGGGCGGTTGTACTCCGCGACCGCAATGACGGGCGTGCCGACCGCCAGCGCCGCCGCAAGGGCGATGCAGAGCCCGCGCATGCACCACTTCATGGCCTGCGGTTTGGGCGTCCCCTTTTTCGTCGTTTGTCCGAAGCGAACGGGACGGATAAACCTGTCCATCGCGGGCACGAGCAGGTTCATGAAAAGGATCGCGAGCGACGTGCCTTCCGGATAGCTGCCGAAACGGCGTATCACCATCGTGAGCACGCCCAGCCCGAACGCATATAAAACGCGGTTATATTTCCATTTCGGGGAAGTCGCGTAATCGGTCGCCATAAAAAACGCGCCGAACATCAGCCCGCCCGAAAAAAGTTGCAGCAAAATTTCCTGCGCGCTGTTCCAGAAAAAGAGCGCGAACATCGCCGATGTAAGCAGGTACACCGCGGGGATGCGCCAATCGATGACCCCGCGCGCGATCAGATATACGCCGCCCGCAAGCACGGCGAGTTTGCACGTTTCGCCGATGCTCCCGCCGACGCTCCCGAAAAACAGCTGCAGGACGTTCCCCCAATATCCGCCGACGCCGAGAAAACTTTCACCAAAGGCGGCAGTCCCGCCGCCCAGATAGGTCGCGCCGGTCGTGCCGTCCGCGCCGAGGATGTTGCCGGATATATCGGCCCCGATAAACGAGGACATCGTCGCCGAATACGCGAGGAGCAGAAAGACGCGCGCCGCCGCCGCGGGGTTGGCGAAGTTTTTCCCCAGCCCGCCGAACAGCATCTTCACGATAACGATCGCGAACACGCCGCCGATCACGGGGATGTACCAGGGCGCGCGGGGCGGAAGATTGAGCCCCAAAATCAGACCCGTCACGAGGGCGGAAAGATCGGTCGTAAACGGTTTTTTGCGGATCAGATTATAAATTTGTTCGCTCGCGAAACACACCGCCATGCAGATGACGACGAGCATGAGCGCATACAGCCCGAAATATACGACGCCCGCGACGAGGCACGGCAGCAGAGCGATCAACACGTCGAGCATGATGCGGCGCGTGTTCGCCCCGTCCAGCGTGTGCGGAGAAGCGGCTACTTTATAGTTGGCGATCTCAGACATCCTTCTTTTCCGCTCCTTCTGCGTTATTTCCTGCCGCGGCGGAGGCCGCGCGCTCTTTTTCCCTCTCTCTCCGCTCGCGGAGAACTTTCTTTCCGAGTTTCACGCTCTGTACCAAAAAGCGCTTTGCGGGGCAGACGTACGAACAGCATCCGCAGCCGATACACCAATCCGCGCCGAACGCTTCCGCTTCGTCGTAACGTTTATCGAACACGGCGCGCTCGATAAAGACGGGCGAAAGCCCCATCGGGCAAGCCTGTACGCACCTGCCGCAGCCGATGCAAGGTTCCGCCTGTTTGCTCACACACTCGCTGTCGTCGAGAAACAGCAGGGAGGAAGTCCCCTTCCCCGTGCAGATCTTCAGGGAAAAGACGGGTTCTCCCATCATCGGCCCGCCGGAAACGATGCGCGCACAGTCCTCGTGCGCGCCGCAAAACTGCGCAACGTCGCGGTACAGCGTTCCGTTTTTCACCCAGATGTTGGCGGGCTTGTCCGCGCGTTTGCCGCTGACCGTCATGACGCGCTCGTAACAAGGGGTGTTTTCGTCTACGGCTTTATAGACCGCGAGCGCCGTATGCACGTTGACCACGAGCACGCCTGCGTCCGCCGGAAGCCTGCCTTCGGGGATCGTCCTCCCCGTACAGCCGTATACGAGCTGTTTTTCCGCTCCCTGCGGGTATTTCGTCTTTAATATTTTTACCGAAACGCCGTTCCCCGCCGCGCGCGACAACTTCGCCGCGGCGTCTTTTTTATTGCTTTCTATACCGATGACCGCGTGCGGGGCGCCGCATGCCGCCATACAATGACGGATGCCCTTGAGAAGCTCTTCCGTATATTCGAGCATGATGCGGTAATCGCAGGTAATGTAAGGCTCGCACTCCGCGCCGTTGACAACGAGCACGTCTATTTTTTTATCCGTCCCCAGTTTTGCCGCGGTCGGAAACGTCGCGCCGCCCATTCCGACGATACCCGCCTCCGCTATGCGCGAAAGCACGCTCTCTCTCGAGATCTCCGCAAGCGGGGGCAAAAAAACTTTCTCGTCGGCATGGTCGTTTTCGATGAGGATATGCTCCGCTTTTTTCCCCGAAAGCGTGATATGCCCCACCACGCCCTTGACCGTGCCCGAAACGGGAGAGTATACGTTGGCGGAAAGCCCTTCCGCCGCCTTCGCGATCAGTTCGCCGCAAAGCACCCTCTGCCCCGCCTGCACGACGGGAACGGCGGG
>JFBN01432710.1_pt1 | contig 12057 bp, 5 predicted proteins | sample 768741 | NCBI WGS metagenome assembly JFBN01 (sample SAMN01983846, study PRJNA193217) | chicken gut metagenome | biome: terrestrial biome; isolation source: ceca of Broiler chicken | host: Gallus gallus | place: United Kingdom: England | collected 2010-09-07
CCCCACGGTGGAGACAAAGCAGAGGTTCAGCCCGGCTTCCCGGGCTTCCTGCCGCAGGGCGGGGGAGAGGGTCTCCCGGCAGGCAGCGGGCATGAGAACGGTGTGCACCACACTCCGGCCCCGGATGCAGGCGGCCAGCTTTTCCTCCACGCCGCCCACCGGCAGCACCTCACCGTTGAGGAACAATTCCCCCGTGGCCGCCACCCCGGAGAGGGTCAGGCCGGTGAGTTTGCTCCACACCGCCAGACAGATGGCCAGCCCGGCGCTGGGGCCGGATTTCTTGCTGGAGTCCATGGCCACGGTGAGGGCGGGGGCCTTGGCCTGTCCCAGGAGCGACGCCGCCAGGGTGACGGCCAGCTCCACGCTCTCGTTCATGGTGGTCTCCCCCATGCCCAGCAGGCGGAGGGGCACCCCCGGCTGCCCGGAGGTCACCACCACCCGGGACACCAGCCCGCCGCCGTCCCCGGTGGCAGCCAGAATGTAGGTGATGCCGGGCTGGGTGATGGGCGGCTGTTCCAGCGTCGCCGCGCCGAAGAGGGCGGACACTTCTTCCCGGGTGCGGGGCATGGAATGGCCGCTGCGCAGATGCTCGGCCAGGCGGACGCAGGCGGTCTCCAGGTCGCGGGCGCCGCCGGTGCGGCAGTGACGGAGGATCTCCGCCGCCGTCTCCCCGGGCAGGTCCTGCGCTACGCCCTCCCGGCAGGCGGTGGCCAGCCACATGCGGCGGAGCAGGCGCTCTTTCTGACGGGGGGAGTAGGGCTTGACCTCCACCACCCGGCAGCGGTCCAGCAGGGGGCGGCTGATGGTGTCCAGGCGGTTGGCGCTGAGGAGGATGATGTGCTGGGAAAGATCCAGCCGTCCCAGGAAGCCGTCCTCAAACAGATGCTCCTTCTCCAGCAGTTCCAGCAGAACGTCGGCCACCTCGGTCCTGGCCTTGTCCACCTCGTCGAACAGCAGCACACAGCGGCTCTTTTTGCGCAGGATGCTCTGGACCAGCAGGCCGGACCCGGCGTTGGTATAGGGCTTTTTGATGCCGGTCAGGTCTCCCCGGTGTTCCAGCGCCCCCATGTTGATGCGCACCAGCTGGGCGCCGAGACTGTGGGCCAGGGCACGCCCCAGGGCGGTCTTGCCGGTGCCGGGCGCCCCGCAGAGCAGGATGGGACGGCGCTGGCCGTCGCAGACGTTGAGCACCATCAGTTCCTTGAGGTCCTCCATCCCCTCCAGCTCCCGGTCCAGGGTCTTGCGCACCTGCCCGGGATCGGGCGGCGGGCAGGGACGGGCGGCCTGCTGCAGGTCAGTGAGTTCCCGCAGGGTGCGCAGCTTCTGCTCCCGCTCGCCCTCCCAGGAATCGGGACGGTGGAGGGACAGCAGCTCGGCGGCAATGCGGTCGGCACTGTGCCGGGTCTCGGCGGGCAGGCCGTCCCGGCTGTGGTAGTATTCCACCACCAGGCGCTCGTCGTCGGTGAGGGCGGGCTCCCCCAGCAGGCGGGACAGATCCTCCGGCCGGATGCTCCCGGTCACCCGGGGGCGCATCTGTTCCAGATAGCGCTCCGCACGGGCCAGGGAACCGGGGGCGTAGTCCTCCACCAGCAGGCGGGCGGCCTCGTCGGTGAGGGAGAAGGCGGGCTCACCCCGCTGTGCCCGGGCCTGGAGCATGCGGATCTTTTCCCCGGTGGAATGCAGGGGAATCTCCAGCACATCCCGGAAGAGATTGCGCTCCTCGGCGCGCAGTTCCGCCGACTGGGCGATGATGTGGCCGTAATAGTGCACCGGCCAGAAAATGAACTGGTCGGTAAAGGTGCCCCGGAGGAACAGTTCCCGCAGGCTCTGGGCGGGGTTGTCGCGGTCGCTGTCATTCTCGGGGAAGCCGGCGCTCAGGTTCTGGAAGCCCACCAGCGGGGCCTCCAGCGCCTTGACGATGCTGCCGCAGGTGCCGGTGGAGGCACCGGTGGAGTAGGACATGTCGATGCCCTGCAGCGAAAAGACACCGTCGTTGGCGTTGATCTCGGCACCCTGCATCACCGACACAAAGCAGGACACCACCGTCTCGGAGGCGGAGCGCTCCAGGTCCAGGAGCAGCAGATGAAGAGGCTGCCGGGCGGCATTGGCGTTCTCGCAGCGGCAGACCAGCCAGCGGATGAGTTCGTCGTGGCCGGGCAGGGCCCGGGTCAGCTTCTCCTGCAGGGCGTCCACGGGGATGGGCTGATACCGGGGCTTGCGGGTATAGCAGTAGCGCAGCATGAGCAGGATCCGGTGGGCCAGCTTGTCCCCCGGGTTGCCGGAGGAGAGCAGCCCCTGCAACTCGGCCACCAGCTCGGGAGAGTAGCAGTCCTGGTATTCCTCCAGCAGCATTTTCAGCTGGTCGGACTTGAGGCGCTGGGGCAGTTCTCCCGGCAGGGCGTTGGAGGGGGCGGGCTCCGGATCACGGGAGGCGTTTTCCTGGATAAAATCCATGGCTTTCCGCACGCCGGGCATCTGCATCATGGTTTTCAGCCGGGACTTGCGCAGCAGATCGGAAAAATCCTCCTCCTTGGGCGGCGTCTCGGAGGGCATCTCCGGGGCGTGGGCCGTCACCGGATCGGGGTCCTTGGGCAGCTCCGGGGAGGAATCGGGGGATTCCAGCACTGCATGGATCAGCCGGTCGGGATCGTCGTTCAGGTCCGCCTCGTCCTTCTCCGCCTCCCCGCCGGCCTTGCCTGCATCCGCCTTGCGGGAGCTGTCCGTCTCCGCCTCCGCCCAGAGGGGCCAGAAGATCACGGGGTCGGGCTGCAGCATGAAGGGGGAAAGGGCCTTCCAGGCGGCGTCCGGGGGACAGTTGCCGTACCGGAACAATTGGGTGTAGTGGTCGGCCGGGAGAAAGTAGAGCGCGGCCCCCGCGGAAAACCCGCTGGAGGTGGATTCCAGGTCCATCAGCTGGACCAGGGCGCCCTTGGAAATGTGCTTGCGCAGCCCTTCGTCACAGAACAGCTCGTACTCCTCGTGGCCGTTGCTGGTCTGGATGATCCGCAGCATCGCTTCTTCCACCAGCACGCCCGCCATCCATTGGGGCAGAGGCTGCGCCTGGAACTCCAGAGGGTTGATGGGTAAAAAATGCATCCGCATGGTTTTCATAATGTATTCTCCTTTCACAATGGGAACCGGAATCTGTATTCACAATACGATCCACCCCCCGGCGTGCAGGGAGAATTTTTCCGCCTTTTTTCGGGAAACCGGTGATTTTTCCCCGCCCTGCCCGGGGGCGGACGGCATAAAATGAATTGCGGGATCCTGGGGGAGCACGGTATAATGAAACCAACAACATCCCGAGATTGCAGCTTTCTGTTTCTGTATAATACATTAAAAATATACAAAACGTACAAAACGCGCTCCCCGGCAAAGGAGAAAGCGAAAAAATTCCCGGCAGGGACGCAACGTCCTGACGGGGACAGGAGAAGGGGGAAATGATCCATGGGAAAACCGACGGAGGAAGTCCAATACAAGACACGGCGCCTGCAGGGCCAGGGCAACAGTGAGGTTTACGCCACCCTGCTGGAGGGACGGGTCATCATCGAAAAAAAGTTTGAAAGCCCCGAGGCTGCCCGGCGGGAGGAGGAAGTCACCCGGGAACTGGCCGTCCGGCGGGATGAGGAGGGCCATGCCCTCAGCAACAACGACTTTGTCTTTTTCACCACGGTGGCATTGCAGGGGGACAAGGCGGCCATCCGCATGGACACCATGGCGGGCTGGACGCTGGCCGAGTACCGGGACCGCTGGCTGGCAGGCGGCCGTCCCTGGCCGGACGATTACCCGGCGGGCGCCATGCCGGTGCGGGTCTACCTGCTGCGGGTGCTGGAAGCCATCCGGGAGACCGCCTTTGCCCTGGAGCGGGTCCACCACAACCGCATCCCCTACCTGCACTGTGACATCAAGCCGGGCAATCTCTGGATCGTGGCGGGGCAGCACCCCACCGACCGCATGGCGGGCATCCGGATCATTGATTTCGGCTCGGCGGTGAGCCTCAGCCGGGAGGATCCGGACACACTCACCCCCGACCAGCTGCTGGAGCGCTACCGCCATGTCTGCGGCACGCCGGGGTTCTGGTCGCCCCGTCTGAGCCGTCTGTACCGGGACATGAATGCCCTGTCGGAGGCGGTCTGGAGCGAGAGCCCCCGCGCCGCCCGTCTGGCGGAAGCCTGCCGTGCCGATCTGCGGGCCCTCACGCCCGCCGACGATTTCTACTCCCTGACGGCGACGCTGTTCTGGGCGCTGACGGGGGAGACGGCGGAAGGCAAGACCGCCGACGGCGTGGGTCTGGCTCTGGAACAGAGCCTGGCCGGCGTGCCGTCCGACGTGCGGGAAGCCCTCACCGCCTTTGTGACGGAGGAGCTGGCCCTCTGCGGCGGCGAGGAGGAGGGACAGGACGGCCTTTCCCCCTTCCGGCACTTTTTGCAGGGACTGGAACAGGTGGAGGAGCTGGCCCGGAGTGAGGACATCCGGCCCGAAACCCTCTCCCGGGGAGTGGAAACCTGGTGGGAGGCGCAGGACGAGTGTCCCTTCCCGGAGGATGCCGGTCTGATTTCGGACAAACCCTGGACCGAACCGGAGAACCTGGAAGACCTGCCCCAGGGCATTCCCGGGGTGGAATTTGTTTTGGATGAGAGCGTCAGGGCCTTTTGCCTGGAGGGGGAAGCGGGCAGCGGCAAGACCAGTATCCTGCTGTGCGCCCTGGACCAGCTGCTGAAAGAGCGGCATCAGATCCCCCTCTACCTGCCGCTGGAATCCTTCGACCCGTATCCCGACTGGCTGCTGCGGGAACTCTGCGCCCGGTATCTGCCCCGGGCGACCGACCCGGCCCGGGCGGTGGAACAATTGCGGCGGATGCTGTCGGGGGAGGGGGAGGACCGCTTTACCCTCCTGCTGGACGGCACCGAGCAGATCCCGCCGGAAGACCAGGCGGCCTTCTGCCGCATGGTGGAACAGTGGAGCGCCTGCCCCCGGGTCCGCCTGGTGGCGGCGGGGCGCAGGGTGCCGGAACTGGGCCTGCCCCGGTTTTATCTGGTCCCGGGGCCGGACAGCCTGGAAGAGCTGGAACCCGCCCCGCCCAAGGTGAGCTGGTATGTGGGCATGACGGCTTTCCGGCTGCGGCAGGTGGCCTGGCTGCCTGCCGCCCGGGACAACCTCTGGCTGGAAAATATGGAACACCGGCCGGTGACGGCGGTGGGGTTCCAGGCGGCATGGCTCTTTGGAATTTTTGTGGACAGCGGCCACACCGCCATGGCGGAGGAATTTTTCCTCACCACCATGGCGCCCCTCTGCTGCCGGATGGTCGGGGAGGATACCCTGACCTTTTCGGCCGAGGGGGCGGATATCCCCGGGGATTTCCTTCAGTGGCTGAAGGCAATCGGAATCTGCAAACCGGCGGGGGGAGGACGCTTTGTCCTCTCCCGGCGGCTGCGGGATTTCCTGGCGGCGGTGTGGTGCGCGGCGCCCGAACATCCGGACGCCCTGCCGGACCTCCTCCGCAGGGCAAAAGGGGATCTGACCGGACTGGTGTTCAACCTGGCGGAACTGTCCCCCCTCTTTGCCCGGGTGGAACAACAGATCCAGGAGGGCACCCCCTGGGCAGAACTGGATGAGGAAGCCTGCACCGGCATGGCCTGCGGAGGAAATCCCCGGCCGATGTTTTTCCTGCCCACGGGAGAGATAAGCCCCTGGACCGATTTCCTCAACCGGATCTATCCCGAGAAAAACGCTTTGAAACGATTGTTTTTTGAACTGTTCCGGCAGTTTTCCCTGCCCGGCTGGCAGGAGAAGGGCCGCCTGATGTTTGAGGGCTGGGCCTACTCCCAGTGGGGGGATCTGTCCCGGGAAAACCTGAAGCACGCCCCGACGGACCTTTTCGACCTGTGCCACGCCAGGCTGACCAGCGCATATGGGGAGGCCATCCTGCCCCGGATGGAGCTGCGGCAGATCGCCATGCTGGACATCCCGGAGGAAATTCTCTGGATGGACTGCCGCGACGGCTGCCTGCTGCTCACCTCCCCCGACCGGGTGACGGTGGTGGAGCCCGACGGCAGGAGCGTTTGCCTGAGGGAGGCGGGAAAAGAGTCCCGTGTCCGGCCGGTCTGGGCCCGCTTTGAGTGGGACATCACAGAGTGCATCCCCGAGGACATCACAGAAAAATGGCCCCTGGTGGTGCGGTTTTTCTGTGAGGGCGGCGGATTCGGACACTGGCCGGTACAGGGCAAACTGCTCTACCGGCAGGGGAAAGAGATCTCCCCGGAGGCCAGAACCAGGCCCCTGGAGGAGGTGTCTCTGGGGCAGCAGTCGGAATGGGAGCAGTGGGTCAAAAAACAGCACCCCCGGCCCGGGGTGTGGATCTCCTCCGACGGGCGCTGCCAGCTCTCGCTGGAAAAACGGCTGGGCCGCATCTGGCTGACGCGCCGGGATCTCCGCGAACCGGACGCCCCGGCGGAAAGGCTGTGGGAGTGCGGCGTCCCCGGATACTGGTATGAGACCCCCGGCCGCCGGGAACAGGTGGAGGAAAATCTGTGGCTGACGGTCCGGCAGGAAAAATTGGGAATCCTGGGACCGACAGGCGGGGAACTGACCCTCTATGACGGCGGGGGCATCCAGCGCATGTGGAAATTTGACAGCCCCGATCAGGCGGCCGCTGCCTGGATGCGCAAGGCCGTTGCAGGCTGGGGAGGGTATGCGGAACCGGGTGCCATCGTCCTCACCGGAAACGGGCTTCTCTGTGAGTGCCGTGCGGCGGACAATGTCTGGGCGTACCAGGCGGGAGAGGTGAAATTCTTCCTGCTGGACATCACTCCGGATGGGCAGGTCCGCAACACCGTTGCCCTCCCCGGGCTGGAGGAGGAATATGCACCGGAGCCGGAGGCCTGGGAAGATTTTGCCGTTGACCCGGCCAACTGCGCGGCCATGGACGGGGAGGAAGTCTATTTCTGCTCCGCCTTTTTCCCCAGCATTGTGATGCACTATCACCCCGAAACCGCCCAGGTGGAAGAAATCCGGCACAATGCGCCGGTGAAGGCCATCGTCCGGCAATGGAGCGCGGGGAAAAACACCGGGCGCCTTGTCTCAGTCTGCGCCGAGGGCGGAATGAGCAGATGGCTCAGCGGGGAGCGGGGGGATACGCCGCTCACCCCGCCGGCTCTCCTGCAGGAGTACGGCAGGCGGGTTTTCCAGCGGGAGGGGACCTTCCGGCCCTTTGTGGCCCGGGTTCTCACCGGGGCCCAGCTGGATGACGCCGGATATTTTGAGAAACGATTCCCCGTAAAGAGCGGGGAGGCGGGGCCCCGGGGGCGGTATACCCTGCTCAGACAGACCCCGCGCCTGGAAAAAATCCGGATCGCCCGGGTCCCTGCCCTGTGCTGCGGCGGGTCCATGGAGGACTTTGCCCGGCAGTGCGCGGAGGAACTGGACGAAAATGACCTGACCAGATGGCTTCCCCTGGTGGGGGAGCTGTCCCCCGGCGAGGTGGAGACCTTCCGCCGCTGCCTGGAAGGGCAGATGGATTTTGACGCCAACATCCTCTGGCTGGAGCGGGAGGACATTGTGAGCGGCAAATACGCCGCCCGCCTGTCCGGCTGGGAGAAGGAGGGCATGCCCTGTGACCTGCTGGTGCTGGACCTGACCAAAGACCTGATGCTGCCCGAGGATGCGGCGGACATTGTGAGCGTGCTGGAATACTTTGACCGGTTTTCCCTCATCGGCTCCCATGCCCTCATCCTGACCGGAAAGGAGGGGGACCGCCTGGCCGATCTGCTGGGCGAGGCCCTTGCCGGACAGGAGCAACCCTCCTGACCGGAACCCTCATCAACCAAAAAAGGACCCGCTTCCGGGCCGTCTTGCACGATGGCCGGGAGCGGGTCCTGTTTTTTTGCGGAAAAGAAAGGGGAAAACTCAGCCCATGATGGCGCGGACGTCCGCCTCGGGCACCACGCTGGTGATGCCGCCGTGGGTCTGGGTGGAGAGGGAGGCGGCGCAGCAGGCAAAGCGGGTGACGGCGCGCAGCTCCTCCACGGTGAGGGCCTCGGGGGCCTTGTTCAGGCGGAGGAACTGGCTCATGGCGCTGCCGCCGAAGATATCCCCGGCGCCGGTGGTGTCCACCACATGGATGCCGGAGGGGGAAGCCACCTCGCAGCTGCCCTGGGCGTTGGCAACGTGGCAGCCCTTGGGGCCGAGGGTGGCGTAGACCAGGCGGACGCCGTACTCGGTCAGCAGCTTCTGGGCGCCCTCCTCGGGGGAGATGCCCCACAAAAACTCGATCTCCTCGTCGCTGATCTTGACGATGTCGGACTGGTGCAGGCCCCACTCGATCTGCTCCTTGGCGGCCTCGTCGCTGGGCCACAGGGGCTTGCGCAGGTTGGGGTCAAAGCTGATGAGCTTGCCGTGCTCCTTGGCGTAGGCCACGGCGGCTTTGGTGGCAGAGCGGGCGGGCTCGCTGGTCAGGCTCAGGGTGCCGAAGTGGAAGACCCGGCAGTCGTCCAGCAGGGAAAGGTCCAGCTCGTCGGTTCGCAGGCAGGTGTCGGCGCCCGGCTTGCGGGCAAAGCTGAAGGACCGGTTGCCGGTGGCGTCCAGTGTGACGAAAGCCAGGGTGGTGAAGACGGCAGGGTCGGTGACGATGCCTTTGGTCTCGATGCCCTTCTCATTGAGGGTGCCCACCAGCAGATGGCCGAAGGCGTCGTCGCCCACCTTGCCCAGCAGGGCGGTGGAGCAGCCGTACTTCTGCAGGGCGGCCAGGAAATTGCCCGGGGCGCCCCCCGGCTGGGCCTTGAGGGTGGGGTAGCCGCTCTCGTCGGTGGATACGGGGGCAAAGTCGATGAGAAGCTCACCCAGTGCAACAACATCTTTCATAGTAAAAACCTCCAATCTCAACAGTCGCGGCGGGGGACCTGGTCGGGAAACGCCTGGGCAAGACTGGCCTCAATGCCGAAAGCGGCATCCAGCCGGTCATACAGCAGAAACAGGGCGGCGAACAGGTCGAACCACACGGCGACAAGGGGTACAAGGATTAGCGTCCAGGGCGCAAACAGCACCATCAGCAGCCACCACACCAGCTGCAGCAGGCAGACACCCAGGGTGGCCCAGAAATTCTTGACTGTGAACAAAAGCGCGTTGCGCAGCCGGACGGTGGCCCGCTGGTCAAACAGGACCAGCTGGGGCCAGTACAGGGTGGACAGCACAAAAAACAGCAGACAGCTGAACAGGTAGATTACCAGGGTCAGGGCGGAGGGGACCACCCGGCTCCAGGCAAAAAAGAGCATGCCCGCAAAGACGGCGGAACCCAGGAACAGCCCGGTCAGGGCGCCGGGCAAAAGAGCGGCGCGCCAGTTCTGGGCAAAGGCCCGGCGGAAGTTGGCGGACCAGCTGCCGGGGGCGTCCCGCAGGGCGCGGAGGATATTGTCATACAGGCAGGCGAGGAAAGGACCGGCGATGGCGCCGCCCAGAAGGCTGGCAGGCAGCAGAATCAAAAGGCTGCTGCTCAAAACGGCATAGGCCACCCCGGCTGCCAGGGGCAGACAGCCCGCCAGGGTCACGAGCCCGGTGAGGAAAAAGCGTTTCCAGTTGCGGCCCAGCACATCCTGATAGCGGTCGATGCCGATGAGACGGCCCCGGGCGTCGCGGCGGGGTTCGCCGGTGTCATAGGGACGGAACAGATTCATGGCGGCAGGCTCCTTTTTGCATTACAGCGAATCTCTGGTGGTGCCCCCCGGCTGGTAGCGCACGGGCAGGCAGATGAGGGGCGGCAGGCCGGTGAAGTCGTTGGACAGCACCATGCTCACGGCGGTTTCGGCCAGGGCGGGCACAGGCTGCACGATGGTGGAACAGATGTAATCCTGGTCCCCGAACATGCGGATGCCGTCAAAGCCGATGACCTGGATGTCCTCGGGCACCCGCAGGCCCAGGCCGCGCACCATCTTGATGGCGTCCCAGGCCATCAGGTCGGTGCCGCAGAACAGCCCGTCCAGCGGGGTGTCGGTGTCCAGGATGTTGTGGCGCAAGAATACCTCGAAGGCGGACAGGGGTGCGCCGTCGGTGAGGTTGCACATTTCAAAGGACAGCCCCGCCTCCATGCAGCCGCTGACAAAGCCGTCCTTGCGCTTGCTGGGCTCGTTGGTCAGGGAGGAGCCGGACCGCAGGCAGGCCACCCGGCGGCAGCCCAGCTCGGCCAGCTTCCGGGCGGCCAGCTGCCCGCCGCCGAAGTTGTCCGACGCAATGCAGGGCACCGATACGCTGAAAAAGCGGTCGATGGTCACAAAGGGAATGCCCTCCGGAATGTCCAGGTGGGCGCTGTATGTCAGGGCGATGATGCCGTCCACCCGGTTGTGGACCACCATGCTCACAAACTCCTGCTCTCGGTCACGGTCGTACTCGGTAAAGCAGAGCATCATTTTATATCCGCGCTTTTCCAGGGCCATGTTGACGTAGTGGGTCAGCAGGGCAAAGAAAGGGGAGATGGTGTTGGGAATGATCAGCGCAATGGTGCTGGTGCGGTTGCTTTTCAGCGCCTTGGCACTGGGATTGACCCGGTAGTTCAGCTTTTTGACGGCGGCTTCCACCCGCAGGCGGTAGCTTTCCCCCACGGGCTGACCGTTGATGACCTTGGACACGGTACCCAGCGCAACGCCGGCCTCACGGGCAACGTCGCTCATGGTAGCGGTCTGCTTGTCGCCTTTCATGAAATTTCACCTCGGTGTCCTCGTTTCTGTATAGTATATTATACTCTCCTCCCGGACCGAAGTAAATAGATTTCATGAAAAAATCGGTCGAATTTCACCGGTTTCACCGAAAAAAGCTGCACAAATTGAAAAGAAAATCCTTGTGCATGCCGACAAAACCGCCCAAGGACGCGGATTTTTTTGGACTTTGACATTGACTTTTGGCTGCGTGGGTGGTATGTTGAATTCACAGAACGCGTGAAACGATTCATGAACCGTCCACCAAAAAGGAGGAATTTCCATGAACAAAACGAAGACCGCACCCCAGGCAAAGCGGTCCGGCCTCCCCAGGGCATTGCAATGGGGGAAGCGGGACAAGGCCAGAAATGCCGGCGAACTTGCGGTCCGGCACAAGCCGCTCAAACAGCGGCTGGCCGAAAACTGGCAGCTGTATCTGCTGCTGCTCATTCCCGTCATCATCACCATCGTTTACAAGTACGGGCCCATGTACGGCATCCAGATCGCCTTCCGGGACTTCAAGGCCAGCCGGGGCATCTGGGGCAGCGAATGGGTGGCGTTTGAATGGTTTGAACGCTTTTTCTCCTCGCCCAACTGCGGCCGCATGATCGTCAACACCGTGCTCATCAGCCTGTACAGCTTGCTGTGGAGCTTCCCGGTGCCGATCATCCTGGCGCTGGCGCTCAACCAGCTGCGCTTCCACAAATTGAAGCGGGTCGTGCAGACGGTGCTCTACGCGCCGCACTTCATCTCGACGATGATCATCTGCGGCATGCTGCGCATCTTTTTAAGCCCGTCCGGCGGCCTCATCAACCTGCTGCTGGGCACGAGCATCGACTTCATCAACCAAAGTTCGATGTTCCGCACGATCTACATCGCCTCCGGCATCTGGCAGGAAGCCGGCTGGGGCACGATCATCTACCTGGCCACGCTGTCCAGCGTCGACACCTCGCTGTACGAGGCCGCCAAGGTCGACGGCGCGTCGGTGTTCCAGCGCATTCTGCACATCGACCTGCCCGCGCTGGTGCCGATGGCCGTGCTGCAGCTGATCCTCAGCGCGTCCAACCTCATGAACGTCGGCTTTGAAAAGATCTTCCTGCTGCAAACCGACCTCAACAAGCCGGTCAGCGACACCATCGCCGTCTATGTGTACGAACAGGGCATTCTCGGGGCCGAGTACAGCTACTCGACGGCCATCGGTTTGTTCAACACGGCGGTCAACATCGTTTTGCTGATCGTCGTCAGCCGCATTGCCAAAAAGGCAAGCGACGTACAATTTGTGTAAGGAGGGGAGTTTCATGGCTGCGAAAACCAAGGCTTTGGGCAAACGCCCCGGTGGCCTTTCCGACAGGGCCAGCGACGTGGTGCTGGTCGT
>JFBN01306707.1_pt1 | contig 12051 bp, 10 predicted proteins | sample 768741 | NCBI WGS metagenome assembly JFBN01 (sample SAMN01983846, study PRJNA193217) | chicken gut metagenome | biome: terrestrial biome; isolation source: ceca of Broiler chicken | host: Gallus gallus | place: United Kingdom: England | collected 2010-09-07
CATTTTTTGCGGGAAAATTCGGGGCGCGTCTTGAAATCGCCGTCCGTATATGGTATACTGTAAAGAACAGCGCAGTCCGCCGTATCCGCGGCGGAGCGTAACAAAGGAGAACGGTCATGGAAAAAATACTTGTCGGCGCGGCTTACTACCCCGAGATGTGGGAGGAGAGCGAGGTCGAAAAGGACATCGTCCGCATGAGAGAGGCGGGCGTGAACACCGTCCGCGTGGCGGAATTTGCATGGGGGAAGATGGAACCCGAAGAGGGGAAGTTCGATTTCGGCTGGCTGGAACGCGCGGTCGGTAAGCTGGGGGACGCGGGCATCGGCGTCGTCATGTGTACGCCCACCTGCACGCCTCCCCGCTGGTTGCTCAACAAATATCCCGAAACGCGCATGGTGTATGCCGACGGCACGCGTACGGAGGTGTTCTCGCGCTGCCATCCGTGCAAGTCGTCGCCCGTCATGCGCGAGAAAAACCGCATCATCGTCACCGAGCTCGCAAAGCGTTTCGGCGCGCATCCCGCGGTCATCGGCTGGCAGATCGACAACGAGATCTTCCCCTACAACGAGGGCTGCTATTGTCCGCTCTGTCAGAGCGGGTTCCGCGCCTATCTCAAAGAAAAATACGGCACTGTGCAGAACCTCAACGAAAAGTGGGGGATGCACCGCTGGTCGCTCGAGTACGGCTCGTTTGAAGACGTGATCCCGCCCGTGCGCGGTCGCTGGGAGCACCCTTCCCTGCAATCGGAGTGGACGCGTTTCCATTGCAAAAACATCGTCTCCTACGTCAACGAGCAGGCAGAGATCCTGCATGCCTACACCAAAACGCCCGTCGGCACCGATATGATGGCGACCAACCTGCTCAGCTACGAGGATATGAACGAGAAGCTCGACGTGGCGCAGTACAACCACTACGAACCCGCCGCCGAGCTGGGTCGCATGACGTTCGCATACGATTTTCTGCGTACGGTCAAGGATAAGCCCTTCTGGGTCACCGAGACGCAGGCGGGCTGGAACGGCAGCACCTTTGCGGAGTTCGGCTACCGCCCCGAGGGGGCGTGCTACGCCAACACGTGGCTGCCCGTCGCGCGCGGCGGCGAAATGGTCGAATACTGGCATTTCCGCGCCCATCCCAACGGGCACGAACTGGCGCACGGGGCGCTCTTCAACACCGCCGGGCGGGCGTACCGCGTCACCGGAGAGATCGCCCGCGCCGCAAAGGAATTTGAGGCATGCCGCGATCTTCTCACGCGCACGCAGGTGCGGGCGCGCGTCGCCATCCACTATTCCTCGACGGCGGTCATCAACGCCGTCAACGCGCCCATGCTGAAAAATTTCGATTACCGCGCCACGCTGATCGATAAGGTGCATGCCGCGTTCCGCCACATGAATGTCGATGTCATCGAAACGGGACACGCGCTCGACGGCTACGAGGTCGTCGTCTCGCCCTTCCTCTCCACGGCGGACGAGAAGGGGCTCCGCGGGCGCATCACCGAGTGGGTGAAGGCGGGCGGCACGTGGATCGTGGGACCCATGTCCGATATCATGACCGAGTATTCGAGCAAATACACGGACGCGCCGCACTCCTTCCTCGAAGAGCTTGCCGGCGTGTATGCCAAATACGATCTTCCCGTCGCCAACGGGGAGTACGCTGCAAAATGGACGGGATTTGAGGGCGCGATCGGGCTCTTCGCATGTTACAGCGCCTACGAACTCAGGGGCGCCGCGGCGCTCGCCGTGTACACGAACGGCGAGTTTGCGGGAATGCCCGTCATCACCGAAAACAAGGTGGGGAAGGGCAAGGTCATCCTGCTCGGGAGCCTTCCCGACTGCGCGACGCTGCAGGCGCTCACGCAGCGGTTCGCGCTTTTCCCCGCGAGCGACAACCTCGTGCTCACCGAGCGCACGGGGGAGCAGAACGCGATCATCGCCGTCGAGACGCAGGGGAAGGAGGGCGTGCTCATCACCGACGGGAAGCGGAAGGACGTGCTCAGCGGCAGGACGCTGGACGGCAGCGTCTCCGTCCGCCCGTATGAAGTGCTCGTGCTCGTAAAGGAATAAGAAAGCCGGTAAAGGCATGGTTATGCGGCGGGTGCATTGCGCCCGCCGCATAAGTGATTCAAGGCACGTAAAAGCCCGCGGAAATATCCGCGGGCTTTTACAAAATATTGGAGAGTAAAAAACGATGCGGCTGGGACCGCTCCGTTTTTCGGCGAAGTCATGCGGAAAAGCCGTCTGTTTTTCCGCGCGGCAGTTTTCCCTGCCGACGCTTTTATTGTATGCCATGCGCCGTCAAAAGGCAACCTACTCTTTGAAAAATGCACTCTACCCGTGCAGTTTCGCGCAGTAGAGTCAAAAATTTACACTCTACTCACAGTAGAGTGCCCCGATTTTACACGGTAAGCATTGACAAAGTGCATAAAACGGGGTATAATAAAGCCATGGAAGATCAGGACGCCCTCGCGGTCATCATCGGCAAAAATATCACGCGCCTGCGCCGCCTTTCCAACATGACGCAGAGCGAACTCGCGGAAAAGATCAACTATTCCGATAAATCCGTCTCCAAGTGGGAACAGGGGAACGGCATTCCCGACGTGCGCATTTTATTGCAGCTCTCCGACCTGTTCAACGTTTCGGTGGACGATCTCGTGCGCGAGCACAAAGAGACGCCCGTCATGCCCAAAAAGACGCGGCTCAAACGGCGCATCGTCGTCTCGCTCCTCTCGGTGGGGCTGTGCTGGCTCGTCGCGGTGGTCGTGTTCGTCTTTATCGGCATCATCGGTCCCGAGGTGCCGCACAAGTGGCTGGCGTTCGTGTACGCCGTGCCCGCGTCCGCCATCGTCACGCTCGTGTTCTCCTGCGTGTGGCACTACCGCTGGGCGCGCATCGTCTCCATCACCGTGCTCGTCTGGACGATCCTCGCCTGCATCTATCTCACGGCGCACGTACTGGGCGCCGAGATCGCGCTCATCTTCCTCATCGGCGTGCCTCTGCAGGTGCTGGCGCTCATTTTCTTCGCGCCGTGGCGCAGCATGCACACCGCAGTCCCCAAAGAATAATCCGCGCGCGTTCCGCCGTGCGCCAAGCGATCCGCGCCCGTCAGGGGCGCATTGCTATATGGAGTTGTTTGCATGAAAGAAGTACCCGTTCCCGCAGACGCGCAGGCGCGCGTCCGCAAAAAAAATTCTCTCGCGCGCGCACGCAAGGCGTACAATGCGCTCACGTTCGCGCTCGCGCTCGTCGCCATCGCCTGTCTCGTGGGGCTGCTCGTCGTGGTCATCGTGCTGGAAATGCGCGAAAATTCCGCGGCGGAGGCGCAGCTTCTGTATATCCTCACGGGCTCGTTCGCCGCGGGCGCCACGGTGCTCGCGTTCGGCGCGTTCTTCTGCGGCAAGGCGGCGCAGTCCGCCGCGGGCGCCGAGCTCGATTACCGCGAACGCTGCGACGGCGCCGAGAGTTTTTTCGTCGGCGAGGGCACGTTGCTCACCTTCGAGGCGGAAGGCGTCCGCCTGCACGCCGAAGAGGGGGGCAAAAAGCCCATCTCCGTACCATACCGCGATATGAAGTTCTATTCCGTCTGTACGCGCAGGAAACCGCGCGAGAAGGGGGAGTGGAGCGTCGTGTTCGAGATGCCTTCGCGCTATGTCGTCAAGGAGGGGAAGGGCAAAGACGCCCCGCCCCGCGCGCTCATCCAGGCGGACGGCAAGGAACGGCTCTACCGCGCGCTCGAGGCGCACGGGCTCGTTCTTTCGGGCGAACGTCCGCCGCGCGGAGAAAAGCGCGAGAACAGGAAATTCGCCGTGCGGGCAAAGTTTCTGCTGCCCGATGCGGAAAAACGCAAAAGAGCGGTCATTTACATGTCGGTCGCGGGCATCGTGACCGTTGCGGGCATCGTCGTCGCCGTCATCTGGCAGGACGCGATCACCATCGGCGCCATTCTTTCCGTATTCGGTCTGTTTTTCCTCGGCAAGTCTGCCGCGTCCTTCGTTCAGGCGAAGGGCATGGTCGCTTTCTGCGAGGAGGGACTGTACTGGAAGGAGGGCGGGCGCGCCATCGACGAGCGCATCTTCCTCAAATGGGAGGAGATCGAGCGCGTATCCTTTCAGGAGGCGCAGGGCAAACGCTATCTGAAGATCGCCTGCGCGTACGGGAACTATCACTTGCCCGACGTCGCGGGGGTATACGAATATATTTCCGATTTCAAATCCGAGAAGGTGTGAGATGCGCGAACTCGTCATACACGGCGTGTATCGCCATTTCAAGGGAAAATATTACTATGTAGAGGACGTGGCGACGGACAGCGAAACGGGCGCGGAGCTCGTCGTGTACCGTGCGCTGTACGGCGGGCGCAGGCTGTATGCGCGCCCGCTGGAAATGTTCCTGTCGGAAGTGGACGGCGAAAAATACCCGTCCGCCGCGCAGAAATACCGCTTCGAGGAAGTCGGGGCGGAGGAATAGGAGGTCGGCGCGCGAAATGCTCTGCGAAAACTGCGGGAAAAACCCCGCGCAGAAGTTCATACGCAAGGTCAACGGGAAGGAGGTCACCGTAGAGCTCTGTCCCGCCTGCTACCGCGCGCTCTATCCCGAAAAGGAGAAGGATTTTTTCACGGCGTTCCTCGGCAGCGGCGGCGCGCCCGCCGCAAAAACCTGCCCCGCCTGCGGCACCACTATGGCGGAATTCCGCCGTACGGGGCTGTTGGGCTGCGCGTACTGTTATTCCGCGTTCCGCGAGGAACTCATTCAGACGGTGCGCAGCATGCACAACATGCAGGGGGAGGTGCGCCACGCGGGCAAACATCCCGAGGCGTCTGCGGAGGATAAGTACGATCTCGCGCGCGACTACGCCGCCCGCAGGGAGGCGCTCATCGAACGCCTCGAGACGGCGATGCGCACCGGCGATTACGCCGCGGCAAAAAAGCTGCAGAGCGAACTCAAAATGCTCAATTCCAAAACGGCGCGGGAGGACGGCTGATGGCGCAGATCAATTCGTTCGAGAGCGTCGCCGTCTCCACCCGCATACGGCTGGCGCGCAATTTTAAGGATTATCCCTTTCCAGGGCGGCTCCTCCGGGATAAGCATGCGGAGGAACAGGCGCACGAGATCGTCCGTCTCATCGCCGCCGAACTTGCCGAGATCGAAGATTTCTCGCTCTACGAGATGCGCAGCATCTCCGATGAACGCGCGGCGTTTCTGATGGAGCGCTACCTCATCTCGCGCGATCTTGTGCGCAACCGCGCCATTTCCGCGGCGCTCGTCTCGCGCGACGAGAGCATCTCCGTCATGCTCAACGAGGAAGATCACGTCCGCGAACAGTATTTCACCAAGGGGTTCGAACTCAAAAAGGCGTACGAGCGTATCGCGGGCATCGACGACGTCATCTCCGAGTCCATTCCCTTCGCCTTCGACGATACCTTCGGGTATCTGACCGCCTGCCCGACCAACCTCGGCACGGGGCTGCGCGCGTCCGTCATGCTCTTTCTGCCCGCCATCTCGCGGCGGGGGCTCATGCGCACCGTCATGCCGCAGCTCACCCGCCTCGGGCTCACCGTGCGCGGCGCGTTCGGCGAGGGCAGCGGATCGGAAGGCGATCTCTTCCAGGTGAGCAACGAGGTCACGCTCGGCGTGAGCGAAGAAGATATCCTCTACGTCGTCGAGTCGTCCGTGGGGTACGTTGTGGAGCTGGAACTTCTGGAACGCGCCCGCATGAAGGCGGAGGAGGGCATCGCGCTCAAAGACCGCGTCCGCCGCGCCTACGGGGCGCTCACCAACTGCTGCATTCTGGAGGAGCGCGAATTCATGCGCCGCGTGGCAGATCTCAAACTCGGCATCGCACTCGGATACTTCTCCGCGGGCGGCGAGGGCGAGGAGCGCATGCGCGAGCTGGACGATCTCGCCATGTCCATGCGCCCCGCCAACATCAACCGCCTCAACGGCGCCCCGCTGGATGCGCGCGCGCAGGATATCTATCGCGCGGAATATACGGGCAACGTGCTGCGCGGCATGCAGCTCGAACTGTAACGGGAGGATCGTTTTGGATACTTCATATTTTTCCGACCATCTCCGTCAGGCGGTCGCGCTGGCGGAAGAGGCGGCAAAACACTATAAAACAAACTATATCGGCAGCGAGCACATCCTCATGGCGATGCTGTGCGTGACCGACAGCACGGCGAGCCGCCTGCTCGTCGGCGCGGGCGTGGATATCAATAAGTTCCGCACCGTCTTCAAGCGCAACCTGCAGCACGATTCCCCCGTACAAGGCTTCACGCCGCGCACCAAAAAGATCTTCGGTCTCGCGCGGGAATATTCGCTGCAATCGGAAGAGGCAAACGCCATCACGGGGACGGAGCACGTTCTGCTCGCCATCCTGACGATGGACGACTGCCTTGCCGTGTGGATCCTGCGCTCGCTGGGGGCGGACATCAATGCGATCACGCGCCGCACAGAGCGCTTTATCGCGCCCGCAGATGCCGAAGAGGAGGACGAGGCGGAGCCCCCCGCGGCAGAAAGAGAGGATTACGAGCGCCGCCGCAGGGAACTCATGCGGCGTATCGCCTCCTCCAATCAGGAAAAGCCTGCCTCGTCGGGCGAGCTCGACGAGACGCTGCTCGCCTACGGGATCGATCTCACGCAGCGCGCCCGCGAGGGCAAGCTCGACCCCGTCATCGGGCGCAGGAAGGAGATCGAAAAGGTCGTGCAGATCCTCTCCCGCCGCACCAAGAACAATCCCGTGCTCATCGGCGAGCCGGGCGTGGGCAAGAGCGCCGTCGTCGAGGGGCTCGCTCAGGCGATCGTCTCGGGCAGGGTGCCGGAACTTCTGCGCGGGAAGATCGTGTTCTCGCTCGACCTTACGGGGCTCGTGGCGGGCGCGCGTTACCGCGGCGACTTCGAGGAACGCCTCAAATCGGTGGTGGACGCCATTCAGAAGAACAGCAACATCATCCTCTTTATCGATGAGATCCACATGATCGTGGGGGCGGGCGGCTCGTCCGACAGCAACATGGACGCCTCCAACATCTTAAAGCCCATGCTTGCGCGCGGCCAGCTCCAGACGGTGGGCGCGACCACGCTCGAGGAGTACCGCAAGTATATCGAAAAGGACGCGGCGCTCGAACGCCGCTTTACGCCCGTCATCGTCGATCAGCCCAGCGTGGCGGATACCATCACCATCCTGCACGGCGTCAAGGATAAATACGAGGCGCATCACAACGTCGTCATCACCGACGAGGCGATCGAGGCGGCGGCACAGCTCTCCGACCGCTATATCACCGACCGTTTCCTGCCCGATAAGGCGATCGACCTCATCGACGAGGCGGCGTCCCGCGCGCGGCTCAATTCCTACAACGGACCCGAGGAGGTGCGCGAGCTGGAAGATAAGCTCGTGCGGCTCAAGGCGGACAGGGAAAAGGCGCACAAGTGGCAGGATCCCGAGCGGGTGCGCGCGCTCAGCGGCGAGATCGAAGTGCTCTCGGTTCAGATCGAGGCGCGCCGCCGGGCGTGGGCGCGCGGGCGCGACGTCACGCACCTCGCCATCGGGAGGGACGACATTGCGGAAATCGTCTCCGGCTGGACGGGCGTGCCCGTCGTCAAGCTCACCGAAAAGGAGAGCGACCGCCTCATGCACCTCGAAGAGGAGCTCCACCGCCGCATCGTGGGGCAGGACGAGGCGGTCACCGCCGTCGCCAAGGCGATCCGCCGTGCGCGCGCGGGGCTCAAAGACGCCGGCAAACCCATCGGCTCCTTCATCTTCGTCGGTCCCACGGGCGTGGGCAAGACCGATCTTTCCAAGGCGCTCGCGGAGAGCATGTTCGGCGACGAGCGGCTCCTCGTCCGCCTCGATATGTCGGAATACATGGAAAAGGCGTCCGTCTCCAAACTCATCGGCGCGCCGCCCGGATACGTCGGCTACGAGGAGAGCGGCGGGCAGCTCACCGACCGCATCCGCACCAAGCCCTATTCCGTGGTGCTCTTCGACGAGATCGAGAAGGCGCATCCCGACGTGTTCAATATCCTCCTGCAGATCCTTGACGACGGCCGTCTGACCGACAGCCGCGGCAGAGAGGTCTCCTTCAAAAACACCGTCATTATCCTCACGAGCAACGTGGGCGCGCACGAAGTCAAAGACGCCGCGCCGCTCGGGTTCCGTTCCGCGGACGAGGCGCAGGCATACGAGGATATGAAGAGCCGCATCGAGGAGGCGCTCAAACGGCAGTTCAAGCCGGAGTTTCTCAACAGGCTGGACGACATCATCATTTTCCACAAACTTTCGCGCGAGGACGCGGCGCACATCTGCGAGAAGATCGTGGAGTCGCTCGCAAAGCGGCTGAAAGCCAAGGAGATCACCCTCAAAGTGAGCGCGCGGGCGATGAGCCTGCTGGTGGAGGAGGGGTACAGCGAGGAGTTCGGCGCCCGTCCCTTAAAGCGTGCGGTGCGCCGCCGCATCGAAGACCCGCTCTCCGAAGAGGTGCTCCGCGGCCGCGTATCGGCGGGCAAGACCGTCATCGTGGACGAAGAGGACGGAAAATTTGTTTTCAGCGAAGAATAAACAGGAAAAGCGGACGGCGTTGCGCCGTCCGCTTTTGCGTCAGGAAAGGAAAGAAATGAGCGCGGGTACGAATTTTGTACTGTTCACAATGTAGCTTTCGTGTGTTTCGCCTGCAAAGATCTTCAGTATGCCGCATGGCAGCGCGCGGGCGATCTGAAGGGTGTGGCGCTCGCGCACGAGGTCGTGCTCTCCCGCCGTCACGAGCACAGGAACACGGATCTTTTTCAGATCCCGCAGAGAGATATGCGGTTCCGTGAGCATGAGTTTTGTGAGCGGATCCTGCGTTTTGCGGTATCCGCGGCGGCTGTCCTTCAAAAAGGCGCGCGTAAGCCCGCCCGGGCGGAGGTTCGCGCCGCTCACCGCGATGCGCGAAGGGAGGTCGGGGTGGCGGAGCGCGAGCAGGAGCGCCGTGATCCCGCCGTCGCTGAATCCGTACACGGCGGGCTTTTCAAGCGCAAGCGCCCCAATGAACGCCGCCGTGTCCTCCGCCATGTCCGTATAGTGAAAAACGCCTGCGGGTGCGCTTTTTCCGTGTCCGCGCGTGTCCGGGGCGTACACCGTGAAACGTTCTGCGAGCAAGGGGATCGCTTCGGAGAAAATCCCGTGCGATTCGCCGTTGCCGTGCAGGAGGATGAGGGGCTCTCCCGCGCCCGTTTTTTCGTACCAGATCGTCGTGCCGTTCACGTTTATTTCCATGGGGAAAGTATAGCACGGCTTTTGCAGAAAGTCAATGGGGGGAATTTTCGCGGGAGGCGTTCGTTTTGTTTGATAAACGGGCATAAATATGGTATAATTTCCAGCGGAAAAGAAAACGAAGAAAACGGAGAGCTTCATGTTACAGGTCACGGGAGTCAGTCTGCAGTACGGCAGCAAAAAACTGTTCGAAGATGTCAACTTAAAATTTACGAAGGGCAACTGCTACGGCATCATCGGCGCGAACGGCGCGGGCAAGTCCACCTTTCTGAAGGTGCTTTCGGGCGAGATCGAGCCGAACAAAGGCGAGGTCTCTCTCGATAAGAACGAGCGCATGTCGGTGCTCGCGCAGGATCAGAACAAGTACGACGCCGAAACGGTGCTGCGCACCGTCATGCTCGGGCATAAGCGGCTGGTGCAGATCATGGACGAGAAGGACGCGCTCTACGCGCATACCGACTTCACCGAGGAGGACGGCGTGCGCGCCTCCGAACTCGAGGCGGAGTTCGCCGAACTCGGCGGCTGGGAGGCGGAGAGCGAGGCGGAGACGCTCCTGAACGAGCTCGATATCCCCTCCGAATATCATCAGATGCGCATGGGCGATCTCGACGCCAAGCAGAAGGTGCGCGTGCTCCTCGCGCAGGCGCTCTTCGGCAATCCCGATGTGCTCCTTCTGGACGAGCCCACCAACCACCTCGACTTGAAGACGGTGCGCTGGCTGGAAAATTATCTGCTCGATTTTGAGAACACCATCATCATCGTCTCGCACAACCGCCACTTCCTCAACAAGGTCTGCACGCATATCTGCGACGTAGACTTCGGCAAGATCAATCTCTTCCTCGGCAACTACGACTTCTGGTACCAGACGTCGCAGCTCCTTGCCCGTCAGCAGCGCGACGCCAACAAGAAGGCGGAGCAGCGCGCCGCCGAGCTCAAAGAGTTCATCGCGCGCTTTGCGGCGAACGCGAGCAAATCCCGCCAGGCGACTTCGCGGAAAAAGGAGCTCGAAAAACTCACCATCTCCGACTTCAAGCCCTCGCTGCGCAAGTATCCCTTCATCGACTTCAAATTCGAGCGCGAGATCGGCAACGATATCCTCGCCGTGGAGGGGCTGACGAAGGAGGGGTATTTCGAAAACGTCTCGTTCACCGTGCAGAAGGGGGATAAGATCGGCATCCTCTGCGATAAATCCACTTCCGTCACCATGCTGTACGATATTCTCATGGGTAAGGCGGAGCCCGACGCGGGCACGGTCAAGTGGGGCAAGACCATCTCCGCCTCCTACTTCCCGCAGAATAACGACGAATATTTTGCGGGGTGCTCCCTCACGCTCGTTCAGTGGCTCTCGCAGTTCTCAAAGGATCATTACGAGGAGTACCTGCGCGGCTGGCTTGGGCGCATGCTCTTCTCGGGCGAAGAGGCGCTCAAAGAGGCGAAGGTGCTCTCGGGCGGCGAGAAGGTGCGCTGCATGCTCGCCAAAATGATGCTCGAAGGCGGGAACTTCCTCATCTTCGACGAACCCACCAACCATCTCGACCTTGAATCCATCACCTCGCTCAACAACGGGCTCACCGCGTTCAAGGGCTGCATGCTGCTCACCTCGCACGACCAGGAGCTCATGAACACCGTCTGCAACCGCATCATCGTGCTCGACGGTACCAAGACGTACGATAAGAACGTCACCTTCGACGAATACGTCGAGAGCATGAACGTATAACGCCGTACCGCGTCCGCCCCCTCGGGAATCCCCGAGGGGGCTTTTTGCGTGGAAATTCCAGGACGGGCGCAGTCCCGCAGGCAGCCGGGGCGCGCCGTCCGCCCGCCGTTCCGCGGAACTGCGGAAAATAACGGGAAAATTCGAGCCGGGCGGGTTTTTTCCGCGGCGAAATGTGTCGAAATCTGTCGCTTCGACATTTTTGAACAAAATTATATGAATTTCGTAAATAATTCTTTGAATTTTGTACAAAAATGACTTTACAAAACCGAAAATGTGTTTTATAATGCGCTTACAATTGTGTTCGGAGGGAATATAGCATGAAAAAGGTTCTCATTCTGGAGAGCAACGAGACGTTTGCGGCAGAGCTTGCGGCGCATTTCGGGAAGGCGGGGTACGACGTATGCGGGGTCACGGGAGACGGCGGCGAAGGGCTCGCGCTCCTCGAAAAGTGTTCGCCCGCGGTGGTGGTCACGAGCCTGCTCCTGACCACGCTCGACGGATTCACCGTCATGGAGCGCGCCAGAAAATCGGGGAGCAAGGCGGATTTTATCGTGCTCGGCAACTTTACGGACGATAAGATCATCAACCGCGCCATCGCGCTGGGCGCGCGGTATTACCTTGTAAAGCCCGTCTCCGCGGCGATCGTGGAGGAGCGCGTCGCGGAGGTCTCGGAGGAGGCGCCCGCGCCCGTGCGCGACAAGCTCGAGCGCAAGCGTGCGGGATCTCTCGACGAGCGCATCAGCAATATATTCATCTCCATCGGGATCCCGCCGCACATCAAGGGATACAACTATCTCAGGGAGGGGATCAAAATGGCGGTCGCCGATCCTCACATCATGGGCAACGTCACGAAGGGGCTCTATCCCGTCATCGCCGAAAAGTTTTCCACGTCCGCCAGCAAGGTGGAGCGCGCCATCCGTCACGCCATCGAGGTCGCCTGGAACCGCGGGCGCATCGACGCGGTGAACGCCATCTTCGGCGCACGCGTCTACATCGGAACGGAAAAGCCCACGAACAGCGAGTTCATCGCGCTCGTCGCGGATAAGCTCATCCTCGAGAACATGGTGTAACGGAACTGAAAAAGGGGACGCGCCCGCCCC
>JFBN01306607.1_pt1 | contig 12014 bp, 16 predicted proteins | sample 768741 | NCBI WGS metagenome assembly JFBN01 (sample SAMN01983846, study PRJNA193217) | chicken gut metagenome | biome: terrestrial biome; isolation source: ceca of Broiler chicken | host: Gallus gallus | place: United Kingdom: England | collected 2010-09-07
CATGTGGAAAATCTTGAATGGATTACAAATGAGGACAATCAAAAACATGCCGTTGCAAATGGGTGTTATAAAGGTTTTACAGAAAAACAACTTATTGCTACATTAATTAATCAGAAAAAGGCTGCGAAACAAAGACGAAAACCAGTTGCACAGTATGATTTGGATGGAAATTATATTCAATCGTTTGAAAGTATTTCAGACGCGGAACGAAAAACCGGATGCAATAATTCAAAAATATGCGCATGTTGCAAAGGAAATAGAAAACAGGCGTATGGATATATATGGAAATATAAAGGAGATGTGATTAATGAATAAAGTTGTACTTGTAGGAAGAATTGTTAGAGATCCTGAAGTTAGATATTCACAAGGAGAAAATCCAACAGCCGTAGCTAGATATACCATCGCTGTTGATAGAAGATTTAAACGAGATGGTGAACCGACAGCGGATTTTATTAATTGCGTAACATTTGGGAAATCTGCTGAATTTGTTGAAAAATATTTTAGAAAAGGCTTACGTATTTCAATTTCCGGACGTATCACTACCAATAGTTATACCAACAAAGACGGTATCAAAGTATACACAACTGAAGTAACGGTTGAAGATCAGGAGTTTGCGGAGAGTAAAGCAGAGAGCGAGGCAAATAAGACAAGCGTTCAGCAGGCGACGCAGACAAACACAACCACTGGCGGAGAGTTCATGAATATTCCGGATGATATTCCGGAGGAGCTTCCGTTCAATTAAGGAGTAAAGCGTATGCCAGAAAAAGAATATGTCTGCGCATACCCACATTGCCTTCACCACGGAGAAAAGGTTAGATCCTCTGAATCCGTGGTGATTGGTAAGAAACATTATCATTGGGACTGCGCAGCATTAAAACAAGAAATTCAAGACTGTGCAAATACATATATCGAATATATGGGGGATAAAACGCAATATCCAACAGTTATGAGAATTCTCAATACTATGGTGTTTAAGAATCAGGTTCCTATCGATTTTATCAAGAAAAAGGTTGAGCATTCAAAAACCTATTACAAGGATAGGCCTGTATATGCTTTATACGGAATTCGAAAAATTTTCTGGGAAAAAGAAATGAACTTATAGGCGGTGGTTGATTGCTTGTAAATAAAAAAGATATAGAAAAGGCTAAAGAAAAATTAGGCGATGATAATGCATTTATCATCGCTGAATTACTAGAATTAGAAGATTTTGATGAGAAAAATTTGAAAGCATGTTGTCCATATCATAATGAAGATACGGCCAGCTTTATATATAACAAGAATGGATATTATTTCAAATGCTTTGGATGCGGAAAAACAGTAGATGTTATTGACGTGTATATGGAAACTCAAAATGCTACATTTTTGGAAGCCGTACAGTGGTTATTTGAAAAGGCAGATATTGAATTCTCGTGTCCAGAACAGCATGTCAAAACAATTCCACGTTACAAATATCCCCATGAAGAGCCATTAGAAAATGACAGATCTGAAGTATATCAGTATTTATCTAGCAGGGGAATCAGTAAAAATGTAGTTGATTATCTTGATATTCGTGCAGATAGAAATGGAAACATTGCATTTCTTACATATGATCCATATGACACACTCACAGTCGTTAATTATAGAAAATCTCGCAAAATTGAGCGTGGTGAAAATAAGTGTTGGTTTCAGAAAGATGCGGATGCGGCAGATCTTTTATGGAATATGAATCGCGTAAACAACACAAAACCGCTTGTTATTACAGAAGGCCAAATTGATTGTGCAAGCGTAATCCAAGCAGGATATCTAAACTGTGTTAGTGTTCTTAAAGGCAGTCAGGGTATGGGATGGATTGAGAACTGTTGGGATTGGCTTCAACAATTTGACGAGATTATCGTATTTAGTGATGGAGATGCTCCCGGAGTGAAAATGCGTAATGAGGTGATTAATCGTCTCGGTGCAATGAGATGTAAATATGTCGATGTTCCAAAGGAACTGGAATATAAAGACACAGGACGCATGGTTCCAGTAAAGGATGCCTCTGAGATTTTACAGTGTAAGGGTGAAAAATATCTTTTAGAACTAATCAATACGGCAAAGGATATTCCGATTACTTCTGTGGCAAAGTTATCAGAGATAAAAGAATTAAATCCGACCCAAATGGATGGCTTTGAAGTTGGAATACAAGAATTAGACAAGGAACTTATGAAGATCTTTACAGGGGGAGTTACCTTACTTACGGGACTTCCGTCTGCGGGTAAAACAACTTTCTTAAATCAGGTAGTATTAAGCGCAATGGATTCAGGGTATAAGACCTTTCTTTTTTCTCGTGAACTTCTAAATGGAATGAGCAAGGGATGGTTTAATCAGGTTGCTGCAGGACGACGAAATATGCACGGAATCAGACTAGGGAACGGATCTGATTTTTATGTAGTAAATGATGATGCCAAGAATGCTATAACAAAATTTTATGACGATATGTTCTATATCTATCGTGATGAAGAAGAGAACAGTGAGGACAAGCTTTTTGAAAGCATGGAACTATGTGCTACGAAAAAGGGGTTGCGTCTATTCGTGATAGATAATCTTATGACGGTACAGCTAAGAGCCGATACATCAGATATGAATAAAGCACAAACAGATTTTATGAATCGTTTGATTAAGTTTTCAATGAAATATGATGTTGCAGTTGTATGTATTGCTCATCCCCGTAAATTGCAAAGCGGTGCAGATATTGGTCTGTTTGACATTGCGGGAAGCCAAAATATTGTAAATCTTGCTACTAGAACCATAGGACTAAAGAGAGTTAAAGAGGAAGAAAAAAAGAACGCATCTAATAAATGGTATGGATTTGATGTGATTATATCGATTATAAAGGATCGTATTTTTGGTTCAACTAAAGATATTCCGGTACATTACGATAAAGTTGATAGAAGATTTTTCTCTAATTATGAAGAGTTTGACCGAATATACAAATGGGATAATAAAGAGTATTATGAAAAACTCCCGTATCCTATTGAACCAAAAGAACGATTTCCAGATAGGTAGGAGGTGATTGTTTATTAGTAATAATTTTATCATTGAAAATATGGTTTGGTCATTTAGTAGACTGAATTCATATTATAACTGCCCTTATGAATGGCGCTTACATTATTATCTTTGCAATCATTCAGAACAGAATTTTTTTGCTGAGTATGGATCGTTAATCCATTCAATATTGGAAAAGTATGCAAATGGCGAACTTTCATTATTTGAGTTAAATCAATATTATGAAGAGCATTTTAATGAAGAGATTCCACATGATGCGCCGCCGAATAATTATGTGGATATAAGACAATCATATTATGATAAAGGCGTAGATTACCTAGATAATATAGATTTAGATCTTGACTCCTATGAAATATTAGGAGTTGAGAAAAAAGTTGAGTTTGAGTTATTTGGTAAAAAGTTTATTGGATTTATAGATCTACTTGTAAGAGATAAACAAACTGGTGAAATCATTATTATAGATCATAAATCCGCAAGTATTAAGATTCTAAAAAACGGAAACATTAGCAAGTCCGATCAGGCACATTTCTTAGAGTTCCGCAGGCAGCTTGCATTATATTCCATTCCAATTACAAAAGAATATGGGAAGGTCTCTAAACTAAAATGGAATATGTTTAAAGACAGAAAATGGATTGAAATTCCATGGTCACAAGAGATCGTAGATGAAGCAACTCAATGGGCCAAAGATACTTTGTGTTTAATTGAAAATGAAACCGAATGGCTTCCTAATAATTCATCACAATATTACTGTAGATATCTCTGCGGCCAGAGAAATAATGCTTGCGAATATAAGGCATAGGGGGGTGGCTGATTGCAGAATTACCATAAACATACATCCTATAGTAACGTATTAGTGAGCGATTGCGCTGCTTCATATGAAGAATATGTCGAACGTGCCGTAGAGTTAGGACACCATGTAATTTCTAGTGTAGAACATGGATATCAAGGAAACTATTATGTGCCTTATGAATTAGTTCAAAAACATAATGACAAATTGAAAAAGCAGGTCGAAGATGGAATTATTACTGACGCTGAATTCCAAGCAAAGAAACTGAAATTCATTTTTGGGGCAGAAGCATATTGGGTTAAAGATAGAATTTCAGAAACTATCCCTAAAAAAGATAAGAAAACCGGAGAGATAATTCCGGGAGAATTCACAAAAGATAGAACGAATTGTCATATTGTTTTGCTGGCTAAAAACGAAGAGGGAAGAAGAGATATTAATGAGGTGCTTTCTATTGCTAATGAAGATGGATTTTATGGTCAACCGAGGTTAGATATCTCGTTATTATTACAGATTAAGCCCGAGAATGTAATGGTAACTACAGCCTGTATTAAATATTGGGCATATGATGATATAGATGAGATTACCAAAACGTTACACAACCATTTTGGTGCTAACTTTTTTCTTGAAATCCAGTATCATAATACAGAAAAACAGAAACAAATTAATCGCCATATTCTTGAACTTTCTCGTAAATTAGGGATAGATATCATCCTCGGATGTGATAGCCATTATATTACTGAATCGCAAAGTGTTGAACGAGATAACTATCTTGCTGCCCGTGGTATCGAATATGATTCTGACGAAGTGGGATGGTATATGGATTATCCGGACGAAGTGGAGGCGCGAAGAAGATTAAAAGAACAGAGTATTCTAAATGATAATGAAATAGATCGATGTATTTCAAATACGGATTTACTTTTGGATTTTGAAGATATTGTTCTTGATAAAAGAATTAAACTTCCAAAGAATTATTTGTTTAATGGAGAGTGGATAGGTGATAAATCTCAAGAATGGAGAGATACCACATTACATAATCTTGTTTATGAGAAATGGGAAGAGGCAAAAGTTCATGTAGAGCCTACCAAATATCAAGAATATGAAGAAGGGATTGATTATGAACTAGATGCCATTATTGGAACTAAGATGTCGGATTACTTTCTTATTGATCATGAGATTGTCAAAGAAGGGGTAAAAAATGGCGGCGTTATTACGAAAACTGGACGTGGGAGTGGAGTGTCATACTATGTAAATTCACTTTTGGGGTTTAGTAATATAGATCGATTTATTTCACCAGTTAAATTATATCCGGATAGATTTATCTCAAAAACAAGGATTTTAAAAACGAGATCATTACCAGATTTGGATCTGAATTTAGGTACGCCTGAAATTTTCGCAGATGCACAAAAACACGTAATGGGCGAAGGCCATGCGTATCCCATGATTTCTTATAAGCCATTACAGAAATCATCTTCATTTAAATTGTATGCAAAATCTCAGAACTTAGATTTCCAGATTGCAAATAGCGTTACATCCCAGATTTCGGAATACGAAAAAGCACTAAAACATGCAGATGAAGATACTAAAGATACGATCAATATCTATGATTTCGTCGATGTAAGATACCATAAGTATCTTGACGAAAGCAAAAAATACCAAGGTATTATAAACGCAAAGTCCCAGGCACCATGCGGTTATCTTATTTATGATGGAGATATTAGAAGAGAAGTAGGACTAATTAGATGTAAATCTGATGCTACAAAAAAAGAAGTCATTACAACAGTAATTGATGGTGCAGTTGCAGAAAATTACAAGTTTGTAAAAAATGACTTACTGAAAGTTGATATTTGGCTGACCATTAATAAGATTTTTGAACTTGCTGGCGTTAAAACACCAACGGTTCCTGAGATGACAAAACTTGTAACAAATGATGAAAAAACATGGAATATATATAAGAATGGTTTTACTCTTGGAGTTAACCAGTGTGAGTCATCATTCGGGATACAGTGTTGTAAACGATATAAACCGCATAGTGTGCAAGAATTGACATCATTGGTCGCCGCACTTCGCCCAGGTTTCAAAACTCAGCTTGATACGTTTTTGGATCGCAAAACATATACAACAGGTGTTAAAGAGCTAGACGATCTCTTAAAAGATAGCTTCCATTACATGATGTATCAGGAATCTATTATGACATATCTCGGATGGTTAGGAATTGAGCAGACAGAAACATACGCCATTATTAAGAAGATTAGCAAAAAGAAATTTAAAGAACCTGAATTAAAAGAGTTAAAGCAGAAGCTTTTAGCAGGATGGATTAAAAACGTTGGCTCCGAAGAAGGATTTGAAAAGACATGGGAGATTATCGAGGCTGCTTCAAGATACTCATTTAATGCATCTCATGCTCTGAGTTATGCTTATGATTCCGTGTATGGTGCATATGCAAAAGCACATTATCCATTTGAATTTTATGCTGTAATGCTTCAGCATTATTCAGATAAAGGAAATAAAGATAAGGTTACTGAATATAAAAAAGAAATGTTGGAATATGCCAGCATAAAAGAAGGAAAATACAAGTTAGGTTTAGACAATAGAAAATTCCACATCGATAAAGAACACTCGTCAATTGATCCATCATTAGTTTCCATCAAAAACTTTTCTGACACATTAGCGAATATATTATATGAATTGGGGGCAAACCAATATAATGATTTCTTAGAAGTTCTGCTTGCAATGAGACAAGCAGGCGTTGCGGATTCGAGGATTGATGATCTTGTTCATATAGGATACTTTGAAGATTTTGGAGATATGAAGTATCTGATAAATTATCACAAAATATTTTCTGATTTTTATTCCAATAGAAAATTTAAATCTCAGTTAAAAAAAGAGAAAGCGTTGGAACTGCATATAGATTACGATTTTATAAGAGATCATTGTCAATCTGAAGCTGCTAAAACTTTTATGGGCATTGATGCACCCGCAATAATCCGCGCGTTGGCAGCTAAGTTTAATGATAAAACATCATTCAAAGAAGTAATAAGTGCCAGGACAGAAGTACTTGGATACATAGATATTGTGGATAAGAAATATGCCGGATATTGTGTATGCACAGATTTGAATGTGGATTATTCACCAAAGGTAAAGCTCTATGCACTAGCGAATGGAAATACAATTCCAGTTAAGGTAAGTAAAAAAATATTCAAAAACAATCCAATTAAACGCGGTGATATCATCAAGGTTGAAAATCAGTATAAAAAGCCAAAGATGAAAAAAGTTAACGGCGAATGGATTGAAACTGACGAAAAAGAATGGTGGATTACAGAATATAAAGTATATTGAGGTGATAAAAGTATTTAGCCAATATAAGTATACAGATAAAGAAATCGAAGAGATTATTAAATCTATGGTTATTCTGATTGATACCAGAGAAAAGAAGATGGATCATATTACAGAATATTTTGATAAGGCAAAAATTTTGTATAAGAAGAAGGCATTGCCTTATGGCGATTATAGTTTTCTTGTGCCACAAAATGAATCATTATCGATTCCACGAGATTTAGTTTTCTACAATGACATTACAATAGAAAGAAAAGGATCTCTCGAAGAGTTAAGTGGAAACCTAACAAAAGAGCGGGACAGGCTTGAAAAGGAGCTTGCCCTGGCTCCGAAAAATAAAGTATTGATTATTGAGAATGCAAACTACTCGGATGTGGTTAATGGCAATTATAAAACAGAATATAATAATAAATCCTACTGGGCAAGTTTGCATTCGTTGTGGCACAGATATAATATTCCGATGTTTTTCTTACCCGATCATAACTATACTGGATTTTTTATTAGAGGATATTTCAGTTACTATTTGAGAAATATATTGAAGTAAAAGGAGAAGATATATATTGAAAAATGAAAACGCTAAGATTTTCGAATCACTCTTAGGTACATTTGAAAATGAAGATATAAAGAAGTTTGCAGAGAGTTGTATTGATACAATTCCTTCCTATTTCTGGGAGGTTGGGGCTTCTAGTACGGGGAAGTATCATCCAGCTTATGCCCTGGGAGAACTTGGCCTTGCTAGACATACATGCGCTCTTGTTAGATTTTTAAATCATATGTTGAGTATAGATTGTATTAAAAATGACTTTTCTTCCAGGGAAAGAGATCTGATGCGTGTGGCGGGGATTATGCATGATTCCATGAAAAGTGGAACAGACGAAGACTATGCTCGTAGCAAATACACAAAATTTGAACATCCAATTTTAGCGGCCAATAATATTAGAAAAATGCCTGGACTTCCTAATGATGAAATTGAATTAATTGCGACTACAATCGAGAGCCATATGGGGCAATGGAATACTGATAGAAGAAGTAAAACGGTGCTTCCAACACCAGAAAACAAATATCAGAAATTAGTCCACCTTGCAGATTATCTAGCAAGTCGTAAAGATATTGAAGTTCTGTTTGATGAAGAGTTTCAGAAAAAAGAAGAAATCCCAGATATTAATACCTACATAATTCCATTTGGTAAATATAAAGGAAAAACACTTCCGGAAATCAAAGAGATTGATGCGGGATATATTACTTGGGCAAAAGAGAATATAGATAAAGAGCCAGTAAAGACATTACTTGCTCAGATGTAGAAGGGAGAAAATATAAATGAGTAGTAAAGATTTTATTGCATTATGTAAATCAAAAGTTGTGAATTACTTCAATGATCACTGTGAAAAGACTGATAACGTTAATATTATTACAGAAGATGTATACGTAGTGTGGTACTGCAAAACATTACAGAACCAAAAAGCCTTATTATCTACGAATGTATCTGATGGAATGTATTATGAAATGACATTCAATGGAGATAAGAATCAGCTATATATGGATGCATATAAAAAGTGGCAGAATATTTGTTTTGACATAGATTAAGGGAATGAATCATATTTTTCATTCTAATTTGGAGAATAATTATATATGACAAAGAAAGTAATAAGATATCGTAATAAGCATAAGAGATGCAAGTATTGTAAGCACTTATATTTAGATTGTAGCGGAGAGAGGATTGGGATTTTTTCGTTTTATAAATGTTTGGCGAAAGATAAAATTATACGGCACATACTTCCAGATATGACTTCAGTGCCAAGATGGTTTTGTCAGTGTTATGAACTTGAAGGATGTGAATGTATTGAAGATATTGAAACAAAAATATGCAATAGTAACTAAAGATTTTCCGCTCGAATTCGATGATGGCAACGAAAATAGTGTGGATAATATAGAAGAAGCACATTTATATAGTGATAAAGAAGTCGCAGATAAGATCCTGCAAAATTTTGATGAGGCAGATGAGTATCAAGTAATTAAAGTGGATGTTACATATGAATTCTAATAAAATCTTTCTTTTCAAAAGGTGATTTAAATGAGGAAAATTATACAATATAAATGTGACTATTGTGGAGACTGTTTTGATTCTGATAAGACTTGCCAAACGCATGAAGAAATGCATAAAAGAGTAATCAGAGCAAGACAAATGCTTGAAAATGGTTGTACATTATCGCAAATTAATAAGGAATGCAATATATGGCGTAGGATTCCAGAAAATCTTAAAGACGTAACCAAAGATCATTGTTTTACAATTTCTTATTGGCAATGCTGCGATAAACCAGCATATCAAATAATTGATATAGATATTAATGGTAGATTATATCTCTCCGGATGTGGATCGTGGGTTGGATATTACGGAGCATGGGTGTCTATAGATAGCAATAATCTGAGATATGTTCACGATTCAGGAAAATTATTTGTTGATCCGAGATACAAGCAACGATTAAAAGAAGGATGGTAAAATCTAATGATTTACATTACAGGCGATACTCACGGTGATTGGATGAGCAGATTAAACGTACACGCTTTCCAGGAACAAAAAGAAATGACAAAAGATGATACAGTCATCATTTGCGGTGATTTCGGCATTTGGAACGACACAAAGCAGGAACGATATAACCTAGATTGGTTGGAAGATAAGCCGTTCACAACACTGTTTGTGGACGGAAATCATTCGAATTTTGACAGATTATATGCTATGCCGGTATCAGAATGGCACGGAGGAAAGGTACATTTTATCCGACCGTCGGTGATTCATCTTATGCGTGGACAGGTATTTGATATAGAAGACAAGACATTCTGGACATTTGGTGGTGCAAGCAGTCATGATATCCATGATGGAATCCTTGAGATTGATGATTCGAGAGTCAGAAAATGGCGATATGATAACGAAAAGATGTACCAGATTAATCATGTCTCATGGTGGAAAGAAGAGCTTCCGTCCAAGGAAGAGATGGAAGAGGGACGTAAGAATTTAGAGAATATAGATAATAAAGTGGATTTCATTATAACCCACTGTGGAACTACTAGCAGCATGGCATTGTATTCTCTTGGCGAATATAAGCCGGATATTCTTACGGATTATCTTGAAGAAATCCGTCAGCGAGTTGATTTTGGTAAATGGTTCATGGGTCATTACCATACTAACCATGCTATTAATGATAAGGAAATTATTTTATATGAACAGATTGTGAGGATTAATTAATGATGAGGTGCTTGATGTATGATTGTAGGAAACGTCAATAATGCTATTGATACATTTGTAGAAGATATTAAACACGAATTACAGGGCAAAGATATTAGAATTAAATATTTAGAAAAACAGAATCAAGAATTGCACGATGAAAAATATAAAGATAACGAATTGTCACGGATGGAAGATGAGTTAAAAACAATGAAGGAGAATTATTATCGTGGTTTTCCAATATCAGAAGAAGAGCAGAAAAGCATTCGTGAATGGATGGATAAACATGATGAAGAAGTACATCGCGCTCGTACCATTGATGATAAATTGAAATTGGATGGATGTTGCGGCGGTAGATATACTTATGAGTTTACTCCAACAAGCATTGGAACAATCGGTACAGTTAAATGTGGTTGCGGTGCTAAATTTACATTTCAGGATATTTAATAAAACTGATATTTCATAGGGAAATTATAACTATATATTGATATATAAGTGACTAAAAAACTATATATAGTGCACAATAGGAGATTTATGAGCGATAGAAAAGAAGTTACTAAAATACTTTCGGATGCAACGATAAAACATATAAATCCTTCTAATGATTCACGAATTTATTGGGCTAAAGAGGTAACATTTGATTATGCTACAAATCATGCCATAAGAGTTGATTTTATGAAATTTAAACCCGTTAATAATACCGTATCAGGAATTGAGAAGGGAGATTTTTATTGCTATGAAGTTAAATCATCTGTAGAGGATTTTCATTCCAAGAACGGACATAATTTTATAGGGGACTTTAATTATTATATCATGCCCGAAGATGTATACGTAGCAGTGAAAAATGAAATTCCATATCATGTTGGTGTATATGTTTTAGGCAATAAACATTATCGTGGTGATTGGTATGATTTAAAATCTATTAAAAAAGCGAAACGAAAAGATAGAGTAAGACCCGTATCTGAAATGTTATTGATGATGTTCAGATCTGCGGCAAGAGACATTAGAAAGAAAGAGTAATTTTATGGGAGGCTGTTAATGTTATTTAAAAGTGCAGATAGAGAATTAGAGAATCTTGGTTTTGTTAAAGAGTGTGATGAAGATAATAAGGAAAGTAAATATGGCGTTTCGTACATAAAGAATGTTCCAGAATATAATTATAAACAGATACTGTCTATTATGTGTAAATCCAATGGTAGACATTTAATTCAGTCATATGAGGAAGGTGTAAATTCGGATGGGTTCAATAACTGTGTAGGGCTTACATACAAAGAAATGAAAGCTGCAATGCGTAAATATCGTGAAATGAAAAGAAAGTATAAGTGGGAATAACAAATGAAACAGTGGTTTCAAAATATTAAAAATAAAATGTCAAGTCAAAAAGTGTTAAAAACATGTTAAATGTATCTTAATGTTTTTTTATTTTCCTCTTTTAACCTATCACAAAGAGGTTCAAGTAATACATACGTCAACAAAAGCGGAAGGATAGAGTTGACTAATGGAAATAATAATTCAGTAAATAACTGGTTTATAGTAAAATATTCGTTCATGTGTTTTAGCTCCTTCCGATGATTTTTAATAATTATATCATATGTAATAAAATATTAAAAGCCCGATTTCATGATGAAAGGGGATGATTTGATGACCTTT
>JFBN01305166.1_pt1 | contig 11949 bp, 9 predicted proteins | sample 768741 | NCBI WGS metagenome assembly JFBN01 (sample SAMN01983846, study PRJNA193217) | chicken gut metagenome | biome: terrestrial biome; isolation source: ceca of Broiler chicken | host: Gallus gallus | place: United Kingdom: England | collected 2010-09-07
GCGTCCTGCTCGATGGAGCCGGAGTCACGCAGCTCGGACAGGCCGGGGCGGTGGTCCTTGGTGCGCTCGGTGGGGCGGCGCAGCTGGGACAAGGCCATCACAGGCACGTTCAGCTCCTTGGCCATCACCTTCAGGTTCCGGGTGATTTCCGAAATCTCGTTGACGCGGTTGTCCGTGCGCTTGGTGCCGGTCATCAGCTGCAGGTAGTCCACGATGACCAAATCCACGTGGTCCAGGCGGCGGAGCTTGCCCTTCATCTCCAGCACGGTCAAGCCGGGACTGTCGTCAAAGTACAAGTCCGCCCGGCGAAGGATGTCCCCCGCCTCGATGAGCCGGGCCCACTCCGCCTCGGTCAAGTCGCCGGAGCGCAGCTTGGTGCCCTCCACCAAGGCCTCGCTGGCAAGCAGGCGGGAGGCCAGCTGCTCCCGGCCCATTTCCAGGGAGAAGAAGGCCACCCGCCGCTTGGCGGTGACGGCCACGTGGCGGGCGATGTTCAGCCCCAAGCTGGTTTTGCCCACGCCGGGCCGGGCCGCCAGCACGATCAAGTCCGAGCGGTTTAAGCCGGTGATGGTGTTGTCCAGCTCCTTAATGCCCGTGGGCAGGCCCTTGTACTTGTCCCGGTCGGCGGAGTTGAGCTTGTCCAGCCTGTCAAAGGTCTCCAGCAGGATTTCCCGCACAGGCTGCAGGCCCTCGTCGCTTTTGCCCCGGCGGATGTCGTAGATGCGCTTTTCCGCGGAATCCAGCAGCAGGGAGGTCTCCTGCTCCCCGGCGCTGGCGTCGCTGAGGATGCCCCGGGCGGCCTGCATCAAGGTGCGCAGCTCGTACTTGTCCCGGACGATCCTGGCGTAAGACTCCACGTGGGAGATGGCGGGCACCAGCTGGGCCAGCTGGGTCAGGTACACCTTGCCGGTGGCCTCGTCAAAGTCCTTTTCCTCTTTCAGCCGCTCCAGCACGGTGACAAAATCCACCGGCTGGCCCAGGGCGAACATCTCCATCATGGCGGCGTAAATCATGCGGTTGTTCACCGCGTAGAAGTACTCCGCCCGGGGCAGGATGTCCACCACCGTGGAGAGGCAGGAGGGCTCCAGCAGCACAGCCCCCAGCACCGATTGCTCCGCCTCCAGGCTGAAGGGCATGCTCATCCCCGGCTGGGCTTGGGTGTCAAAATCCATGGCCAGCGCCTCCTTTCCCCCATGAAAGGGAAGCCCCGGCTGGCCCGGGGCTTAGTGTCAGTTTTTCTCGCAGACGGCTACGCTCATCGAGGCGGTGATGCCCCCGTAGAACTTCACGTCAAAGTTGTAGGTGCCAAAGGCCTTGATGTCCATCGGGAGGACCACCTTGCGCTTGTCCACCTCGATGCCGAACTGCTTTTTAATCTCCTCGGCAATCTCCTTGGCCGTGACAGAGCCGAAAATCCGGCCGGCCTGGCCGGGCTTGGCGTAGATTTTCAAGGTCTTGCCAGAGAGGGCGCCGGCGTTCTTCTGGGCGTTCTCCGTCTCGGTCTTGATTTTGTACTCCCGGGCGGCCTCGGCGTTTTTCAGCTCGTTCATGGCCTGGGCGTTGGCCTCTTTGGCCAGCTTGCGGGGCAGCAGGAAGTTGCGGGCGTAGCCGTCGGATACGTTCACCAGCTCCCCCTTCTTGCCAATGGATTTCACATCTTGCAGCAATACCACCTTCATGGCAGTTCCCTTCCTTTCTCGGCGCGCCGGCGGGGCGTGCCCTAGGCGCGTATAAAAATTACACAGCGTTTAAGTTTGGTCTGTGGTCTCTTCCATCTTGTCGTCCAGCTCCCGCAGCAGGGCCCGGCGGACGTCCGCCACGCTGACGTTCTTAATCTGGGCGCCGGCGCCGGTGAAGTGCCCGCCGCCGCCGAACTCCTCCAAAATCACCTGGACGTTCACATCCCCCAGGCTGCGGGCGGAGACGCCCACGTCATTGCCGGAGCGGTACAGCACAAAGGAGGCCTTCACCCCCAAAATGGACAGCAGCTCGTCCGCCGCCTGGGCGGCCGCGATGCGCTGGTCGCCGTGGTCCTGGCTGGAGGTGGCGATGGCGCAGCCCTTGTAAATCTCCGCGCCGCTGACCAGCTGGGCCTTCTGCTTGTACGTCTCCAGCGAGTCGGAGAAGAGCTTCTTCACCGCCACGGTGTCCGCGCCCCGCCGCCGCAGGTAGGCGGAGGCCTCAAAGGTGCGCACGCCGGTGTTCAGCACAAAGTTCTTGGTATCCAGCATAATGCCCGCCAGCAGGGCTTGGGCGTCGGCCCCGTCAATGGCGGAGGCCTTGATGTACTGGGCCAGCTCTGTCACCATTTCCGAGGCGGAGCTGGCGTAGGGCTCGTGGTAGAATATCAGGGCGTTTTTGATGTGGGTCACCATCATCCGGTGGTGGTCGATGACGACCACCCGGGGCACCCGCTCCAAAAGCTCCCGGCTCTCCACAAAGTTCACCGAGTGGGTGTCCACCACAATGAGCAGGGAGCGCTCGGTGGCGCTTTGCAGCGCCTCCAGGGGGCTGATGAACAGCTGGTCGTTGGGATAGGCCTGGTCGGTCATCTCCACCAGGGGCCCGGCCAGAGTCTGGTTGCGGTTAAGCACAATGTGCACCGGCTTCTCCAGGCCCTTGTGGATGGCCGCCCACATGCCCACAGCGGAACCCACGCTGTCCAAGTCGGAATTCTTGTGGCCCATGACGAACACCTGGTCGCTGGCCTTTACGTGGTCGGAGAGGGTGGCGGCAATGACGCGGGTGCGCACCTTGTCACGCTTCTCCACCCCCTTGGAAAGGCCCCCGAAGAACTCGTAGGAGTCCCCCTCCTGCTTGACGGCCACCTGGTCGCCGCCCCGGCCCAGGGCCATATCCAAGGCCTGGCGGGCCCAGCGCTCGCTTTCGGCGATATCCTTGGCGCCCCGGCCCACGCCGATGGACATGGTGGCGCTCATGTTGTTCCGGGCACTTTTGATGGTGCGCACCTCGTCCAGCACGTGGAAGCGCTTCTGCTTGGCCTGCTCGATGTGGGCGTCGTCCACCACAAACAGGTAGCGGCTGCTGTCCAGCCGGCGCACAAAGCCGTTCATCTCCTCGATGACCCAGCGGCGCATCACCGCGTCCACCTCGCCCACAATGCGGGAGTCGTCCCCGCCAAAGCTGTCGCGGACCAGTTCCTCCCGGTTGTCAAAGGCGGCCAGGCACACCACGGGCCGGCGCTCCCGGTACTCCTTGCTGATGGTCTTAAAATAGGTGTCGTCCACAAAGTAGAGGATATACCCCTCCTTGGCCCGGGCGCCGTAGACCGTGTACTCCCGGCCGTTGTGGGAGACAGAGGTGCCCCGCTCGCCCATCACCTGGCGGAAGGTCTTGGGGTAGATGTATTTGAGCACATTGTCCCCCAGGAAATTCCTGCCGCCGCACAGGGAGCCGGCAAAGGCCTCGTTGGCCCAGACGATGTCCCCCGCCGGGGCCACCACAGCCACCGGCAGGGCAAAGGCCTGGAAGGCCGCTTCCTCCTCCCCGGTGAGCACCCGCTTCGCCGAGCGCACCGTGGTGGAGATGTTCCGCCGGTACAGCACGTCGGACACCAGCACCGCCAGCCCGGAGAGCACCGCCGCGGTGCCCTCCACCAGGAACAGGATTTTATTATAGCGGTAGCTGGCCAGGGCCATCAGCACCATGGCGGCCGCCATCAGGTAAAACAGGGGGGATACCACCCACACCTTTCTCCGTTTCACGCTGCCTCACATCCTCGTCTGCCTAGACTTGCCCGGCCCGCCTTTACACCTCCATGATGATGGGGAGAATCATGGGGCTGCGGCGGGTCTTCTGGTACAAAAAGCGGGAGAGCTCGTCTTTGATGCGCTGCTTCATGCCGCTCCAGTCCCGCACATGCTCCCGGGCACATTCCTCCAGTGTATTATACACCAAATCCCGGGCTTCGTCCATAAGGGCTTCAGACTCCCGCACATACACAAACCCGCGGGAGACAATGTCCGGCCCGGACACCACTTTGCCGCTTTGGGCGTCGATGGAGCACACCGCCACAATCAGGCCGTCCTCGGACAAATGCTTGCGGTCCCGCAGGACGATGCTACCCACGTCGCCCACGCCCAGGCCGTCCACCAGCACGTCGCCGGCGGGCACGTCGGGCAGCTGCTTCATGTGCTCCTCCGAGAGCTCCAGCACGTTGCCGATGTCCCCGATGAAGATGTTCTCCCGGGGCATGCCCATGGCCATGGCCAGGCCCGCGTGCTTGCGCAGGTGCTTCTGCTCGCCGTGGACCGGGATGAAGTACTTGGGCTTTGTCAGGGCCTGCATCATCTTCAGCTCCTCCTGGCAGGCGTGGCCGGAGACGTGGACGTCGTACATGCTCTCGTAGATGACGGTGCAGTCCTGCTTTAACAGCTCGTCCACCACGGCGCCCACGGTCTTTTCGTTGCCGGGGATGGGCCGGGCGGAGATGATGATGAAGTCGTTGGGGTTGATGGCCACCTGGCGGTGGTCGGAGAAGGCCATGCGGGTCAGGGCGGACATGGGCTCGCCCTGGCTGCCGGTGGTGATGAGCACCAGCTGGCCCGGCTCGTAGCGGTTGATGAGGTTCAAATCGATGAGCACCCCATCGGGGATGTGCAGGTAGCCCAGCTCGCTGGCGATGCCCATGACGTTGACCATGCTCCGGCCGGAGAGGGCCACCTTGCGGCCGTACTTCACGGCGCAGTTGATAATCATCTGCACCCGGCTGATGGAGGAGGCGAAGGTGGCCACAATAATCCGCTTGCCCTCGGCCCGCATAAACAGGGAGTCCAGGGAGTTGTTCACCGTTTGCTCGGTCTGGGTGTAGCCGGGGCGCTCGGCGTTGGTGGAATCCGCCAGCAAGGCCAGCACGCCCTCCTTGCCCAGCTCGGCAAAGCGGCACAGGTCGATCATGGCGCCCTCGGCAGGGGTCATGTCAATTTTAAAGTCGCCGGTGTGGACAATGGTCCCCGCCGGGCTGTGGATGGCCAAGGCCACGGCGTCGGCGATGGAGTGGTTCACATGGATGAGCTCCACGTCCATGCAGCCCAGCTGGATATGGCTGCCCGCCGGGGTGACATGGAGGTTGGCCGAGCTCAGGTTGTGCTCCTTCAGCTTGCCCTCGATAAGGCCGATGGTCAGGGCGGTGCCGTACACCGGCACGTTGAGCTTTTTCATCAAATAGGGCACGGCGCCGATGTGGTCCTCGTGGCCGTGGGTGATCACCACGCCCCGGATGCGCTCCCGGTTCTTCTCCACAAAGGCGAAATCGGGGATGACGCTGTCCACGCCGGGCATGTCCTCATCGGGGAAGGACAGGCCGCAGTCCACGATGACCATGTCCCCCTGGCACTCGTACAGGGTAAAGTTCTTGCCAATCTCGTTGAGGCCCCCCAGGAAATACACCTTGATGGGCGGCTTCTGGGCCTTTTTGGAGCGGCTGCCCCGGCCCTTGCGGGCGGCGCGCTTCTCCTGGGCCTCTTGCTGGGCCTTGATGGCCTGCACCTGGGCCGCTGTCTGGCTGATGGCGGGGGCGGAGGCTTTCCTCCCCCCCTTGCCGGAAGCGCGGCGGCTGCCTTCCGCCTTTTTCTTCCCGGCGGCGGGGGCCTTTTCCTGGGCCTTCTTGGGCTCGGCTTTTTTGGCGGGGGTTTTCTTGGGCTCGGCCTTTTTCTGCTCTGCCTTGCCGCGGGTGCGCTGCCCGTCCCCCTGGGCCGGCTTTTTCTTGGGGCCGGCGATTTTCCCAATCTTCGGGGCCTCTGCTGCCCCGCTGAGGACCTGGTCCTGCTGGCGGCCGCTTTTCTCCACCGAGGGTGTACGGCGCGCCCGTGTGTTCTTCTTCTCTTTTCCGTTCTCTGCCACGCGATGTTCCTCCTTACGCGAATTTCGAATGTCTCATACTTGTACTGTTCTTGTTCTTTTGAAAAGTTCACATCTTCTTTTGCGTTCGTGAAAGAGGGCCGCTTCTCCCTGGGGGAGCGCCGGGAAAACGGCGCGGGGGCAAGAAAGGCGTTCGGCAGCGCAAGCCCCGGGCACGTTGCCCGGCACTGACCTCTCTTTGCCCTATTCCCAGGCCGCGGGGCATTCCCGCCCCGGTTTGGTTCCGTTTTGTTCCGGCCCTTGTTTCCGTTCTATCAAAATACACGCGGCTCCTGCCGCAGCGATGCCAAAAGAATGCCGCCCGGCCCTATCTATCCCGCGGGACAAGGGGGGCAGGGGAAAACGCACTTTCCCATTTAATAGTGTTATTGTACCGTTTTGCCCAGCCGCTGTCAAGCCGGAAGGCGGCGGGGCTTCCGGATATTCCCCGGGCTCCCCTTTTGAAAAAGAGGGAAAAGCGCCGGAGTCTGTCGAAAAAGAGAAAAGAAGGCGGCCGTAAAGATTTCGCTGTACATCCACAGGACGCACCTGTCTTCTCTAAAAGGCTTGCGGCTAAAAGCAAAACCCGCAGGCCCCGCCTCTGCGGCAGCCCGCCCCACAGACAGGTTTTTCCGAAAAGCCGCGGCCCTTCCCAGGAGAAGCTTCTTCCCTTTCGGCCAAACACGCAGACGGGATGTTGCATACAAGCTAGTGTAGGCGGGGGATTTCCCCCTTATTCCCCAGGGGGGGAAAGGGCCCTTTTGAAAAAATTTTCGCCAGCCCGCCCCAGGGTATTGAAAAGTATACTAAAATGGTGTATATTTAAGGAGCCATAGGCACACACTGGGCGCGGGTGGGAGCTTTTCCGCCCCGCCGTTTTCCGGGCGGCCCGCCGCCCCATAGACACGAAATAGGAAAGGAAGGTCATTCCATGAACAGGAAGGTTTACGCGGACAACGCCGCCACCACCGCTGTCGCTCCCCAGGTGCTGGAGGCCATGCTCCCCTTCTATAAAGAAGTATACGGCAACCCCTCCAGCCTTTACGCTTTGGGCCAGGAGGCCAAGCGCCCCCTGGAGGAGGCCCGGGCCACGGTGGCCCGCTGCCTGGGGGCCGAGCCACGGGAAATCTATTTCACCAGCTGCGGCACCGAAAGCGACAACTGGGCCATTAAGGGCGCTGCCCGCGCCATGAAGCGCAAGGGCAAGAACCACATCATCACCTCCGCCTTTGAGCACCACGCGGTGCTCCACACCTGCCAGGCCCTGGAGAAGGAGGGCTTTACCGTCACCTACCTGGACGTCCACGAGGACGGCATCGTCCGGCCCCAGGAGCTGGAGGAGGCCATCACCGAGGAGACAGGCCTGGTGACCATCATGTACGCCAACAACGAGATTGGCACCATCCAGCCCATCCCGGAGATTGGCGCCATCTGCAAAAAGCACGGGGTGCTGTTCCACACCGACGCCGTGCAGGCCGTAGGCAACGTGCACATCAACGTGAAAGAGCAGAACATCGACATGCTGTCCCTTTCCGGCCACAAGCTCCACGCCCCCAAGGGTGTGGGCGCCCTGTACATCCGCACCGGGGGTGGTGCTGCCCAACTTTATCGACGGCGGCGCCCAGGAGCGGGGCAAGCGGGGCGGCACGGAAAACGTGGCCTCCATTGTGGGCCTGGCCACGGCCATGGAACAGGCCTGCTCCACCATGGACCAGCGGGTGGAAAGGCTCACCGCCATGCGGGACAAGCTCATTGGCGAGATTTTGAAAATTGACCGCAGCCGGTTAAACGGCCACCCCACCCAGAGGCTGCCTGGCAACGCCAGCTTCTGCTTCCAGGGGGTGGAGGGCGAGAGCCTGCTGCTGATGCTGGACCTGAAGGGCATCAGCGCCTCCTCTGGCTCCGCCTGCACCAGCGGTTCTTTGGACCCCAGCCACGTGCTGCTGGCCATCGGCCTGCCCCACGAGGTGGCCCACGGCTCCTTGCGGCTCTCCTTTGGGGACTACAACACCATGGAGGACATCGACTACATCATCGAGACGCTGCCCCCCATCATTGAGCGGCTGCGCTCCATGTCCCCCCTGTGGGACGCCATCCAGCAGGGCCGCGTCAACTACGACCAGTACACCGAACAATAAACCAGGCGCACAGCGCCCTTGGAACAACCACAGCAGAAAGGATGGATTCTTTATGGCATACAGCGCAAAGGTCATGGACCATTTCGCCAACCCCCGCAACGTGGGCGAGATGAAGGATTACAGCGGCGTGGGGGAAGTGGGCAACCCCAAGTGCGGCGACATTATGCGGATGTATATTAAGGTGGAGGGCAACGTTATCACCGACGTGTCCTTTATGACCTTCGGCTGCGGGGCGGCCATCGCCACCAGCAGCATGGCCACCGAGCTGATCAAGGGCAAGACCATCGACGAGGCCCTGAAGCTGACCAACAAGGCCGTGATGGAGGCCCTGGACGGGCTGCCGCCGGTAAAGGTGCACTGCTCCGTGCTGGCCGAGCAGGCCATCAAGGCGGCGGTGGCGGACTACTACCGCAGCCAGGGCATTGACCCCACCCCCATTGTGGGCGAGCTGACCGAGTGTGAGGAGTGCGCCTGCGACGCTCACTAATCCCCCTAGAACCGTTTTACCCTTTGAGAGAACCAGACGGGCCGCTGCACAGCGGCCCTTTTCTTTTGCCTCTCCAGCGCGGCAGGCGCAAAAAACGGAAAAACCGCCTGCCAGAAAACCGGACGGAAACAGCCGGGCAGGCGGGCAGCGGGTGTGCAAGCCTCCAGAAAACCGGGGAAGGGCCCTTCTTTTTTTGTGAAAACGTTTCTCCCCCTCTGGTCAGGGGCGGGCAGTTGTGCTACAATGGCCCTGAGCCCCCTGGGGGCCATCCTTGCAGAGAGGAGTTGTTGTATGATTCCCCCTATCCTAGTGGAAAAAGCCGGGAAGCTGGAGGCCGCTGTCCGGGAGAAATTCCCGGCGCTGGCGCCTTTGGCACGGCAGTGCTTTCTAAACACCATCGAAACCACCGTGACCCAGCTGGAGGACGGCAGCTATTTCGTCATCACCGGGGACATCCCCGCCATGTGGCTGCGGGACAGCGCCGCCCAGCTGCGGCCCTATGTGAAGTACGCCAAGGAGGACAGCGGCCTGCGGGACATCCTCCGCAGCGTGCTGCAAAAGTACGCCTTTTACATCAACCTGGACCCCTACGCCAACGCCTTTAACAGCCGGCCCCAGCCTGGCTACAGCGAGCACGACTACAGCAGCTTTCACACGCCCTGGGTGTGGGAGCGCAAGTACGAGGTGGACTCCCTGTGCGCGCCGCTGTACCTGGCCCACCAATACTATGAAGCCACCGGGGACACGTCCATCTTCACCGAGGAGTTCCGGCTGATGATTCACCGGATTGCGGACACCTTCTCCACCGAGCAGCGCCACGAGCGCTCCCCCTACTGGTTTGTGCGGGAGCAGTGCCCGCCCAGCGACACGCTGCCCATGGCGGGCCACGGCCGCCCGGTGAACGTCACCGGCATGACCTGGTCCGGTTTCCGGCCCTCGGACGACGCCTGCAAGTTTGGGTACCTCATCCCCTCCAACATGATGGCGGTGGTGGCCCTGGGCTACGCCGTGGAGCTGCTCCAGGCCGGGTATGAGGACAAGGTGCTGGAGGAGCGCTGCCGCGGCCTGGCGGCGGACATCCAGGACGGCATTGAGACCTACGGCGTCTGCGACCACCCCAAGTACGGCAAAATCTACGCCTACGAGACAGACGGCTTTGGCAACTACAACCTGATGGACGACGCCAACTCCCCCAGCCTGCTGTCCATCCCCTACCTGGGCTACAAGCCCGCGGAGGACCCCATCTACCAGAACACCCGGCGGTTCGTGCTCTCCCCGGACAACCCCTACTACTACGTGGGCCAGGCCGCCCAGGGCATTGGCAGCCCCCACACCCCGCCCCGGTACATCTGGCACATCAGCCTGGTGATGCAGATTCTCACCAGCACAGACGAGGCCGAAAAGCGGCAGTGCCTGGAGATGCTTTCCCGCACCCACGCAGGAACCAACTTTATGCACGAGGGCTTTGACGCCGACGACCCCACAAAATTCACCCGGCCCTGGTTTGCCTGGTCCAACACCCTGTTCGCCCAAATGCTGGAAAAGGAGGTGGGCTTATCATGACGCTGGAGGAACGGATGCTAAACGGCAAGCTGTACGACTGCGCCGACGAGAAGCTCCAGGCCCAACAGCGGGCTTTAAACGAGCTGGTCTTTGATTACAACAACACCCGGCCCTCAGACGGCCAGCGCCGCCAGGAGCTGCTCCGGCAGATTTTCCAGGACATGGGCGAGGGCTGCTACATCGAGCCGCCGCTGCACGCCAACTGGGGCAGCCACACCCACCTGGGCAACCACGTCTACGCCAACTTCAACTTGACGCTGGTGGACGACACCCACGTGTACATTGGGGACAACGTGATGTTCGGCCCCAACGTGACCATCACCGCGGCGGGCCACCCTGTGGACCCGGACCTGCGGCGCCAGGTATACCAGTACAACTTCCCCGTGCGCATTGAGGAAAACGTCTGGGTGGGCGCGGGCGTCATCATCCTGCCGGGGGTGACCATTGGGAAGAACTCCGTCATCGGCGCGGGCAGCGTGGTGACAAAGGACATCCCGGCGAACGTGGTGGCCATGGGGGTGCCCTGCCGGGTGGTGCGGGAAATCGGCCCCCGGGACAAGGAGTTCTATTTCCGCGACTACCGCACGGAGGACGGCCTGCAATAAGCCGCCATAACTATATTATTTAGGAGGAATTGTTTATGAAAGACCAGATTCTCTTGCCAGAGGGCACCTACTACAAGGCAAACCTGCACTGCCACACCACCCTCTCCGACGGGCACCTGACCCCCCAGCAGGTGAAGGAGGAGTACCAAAAGCAGGGCTACTCCATCATCGCCTACACGGACCACCGGAAATACGTCCACCACACCGAGCTGGACGACGAGAACTTCCTTTCCTTGGCGGCCTTGGAGGTGGACGTCACCGAGGAGCCCACAGAGAATCGGGAGTGGCCTGTGCTCAAGTGCTACCATTTGAACTTGTTCGACACCAACCCCGCCCAGGAGAAGCCCGCGGACCTGCTGCCCAAGTTCCAGTACGGCGACTTGGAGGGCCTGAACCGCTACATCCAGCAGATGCGCGAATCAGGCTTTCTGGTGTGCTACAACCACGCCTACTGGTCTTTGCAGGACTGGCGGGACTACAGCGGGCTGAAGGGCCTGTTCGCCATGGAAATCTACAACCACGGCTGTGAGCACGACGGCCTGTACGGCTTTAACCCCCAGGTCTACGACGAGATGCTCCGCGCCGGCCAGCGGCTGTACGCCCTTTCCACCGACGACAACCACGACACCCGCCCCATCGGCGACCCCCTTAACGATTCCTTTGGGGGCTTTGTGCAGATTGCCGCCAAAGAGCTCACCTATCCCGCAGTGATGGAGGCCCTGCAGGCCGGCCGGTTCTACTGGTCCCAGGGGCCCCAGATTTTGGGGCTGTCCATCGAGGGCGGCGCGCTGAAAGTGAAAACCTCCCCGGTGGAGAAGATTTTCGTCACCGTGGAAGGGCGGAATTCCTACAAGGCCGTGGTGGCCCCCGGCGAGAGCCTGACCGAGGCCACCTTCCCCCTCTCCGGGAAGGAGGGCTGGTTCCGCATCCAGGTGCGGGACAGCCGGGGCCTGTTCGCCGGGAGCAACGCCTACTTCATCGACCAGCTGTAAAATGCGCAGTAAAAAAGGACGCTCAAGCACAAGCCGCTTGGGCGTCCTTTCTTTTTATTGTAGCATGGGATCATGTTTCCGGCAGCCAGACACGCATCTGGTTCTCGCCCCGGTTGCCCCAGGTGTAGTAGGGCACCAGGCGGATGTCCGCGGCCTGCCGCTGGGGACGCTCCCGGCTGTACAGCTCCTGGGTGGGCTGGGTGCGCCAGCCTTCCGCCGCCAGGGGGATGATGCCGCCCAGCAGCTCCGGCTCATAGGGCAGCTGGGTCACGGCGCCCTCCGCGGCCAAAGACAGGGACAGCACA
>JFBN01432758.1_pt1 | contig 11945 bp, 10 predicted proteins | sample 768741 | NCBI WGS metagenome assembly JFBN01 (sample SAMN01983846, study PRJNA193217) | chicken gut metagenome | biome: terrestrial biome; isolation source: ceca of Broiler chicken | host: Gallus gallus | place: United Kingdom: England | collected 2010-09-07
ACGATAAACTTTTATCGCTCGTGCATTTGCACGAATCCTGCGGGCTAAAAACAACTTCTCGGGCGCGCAAGCAAAAGGGGTCGGCCCATCAGGGCCGACCCCTTTTGCTTGCGCGCCCGAGAAGTTGTTTTTAGCCCGCAGGATTCGTGCAAATGCACGAGCGATAAAAGTTTATCGTCGTTGCTTTTTTTGTGCGCCAGCGGTCAAATAAAAGGGCAAAAAACGTATTTTTGTCCTCGCAAACCAAACCATTCTGCAAAGAAACAGAACTATGTTGTCTTTTTGGCTCTTCCTTCTCGTTATAGCTTTGTATTTCGTGTTTCGGGGCTCTTCGGCCAGCACTTCGGGTTTTTCATCCCGAATGGGTGCCGGATTTACCTATGACCAGATCGACGTGCGTATCCTCGCCCTGGCAGCGGCCGTGATCCGCTCGGACGGCAAGATCAGCGACGAGGAAGTACGCTTTGTGCGGAAACAGTTCATCGGTCAGTTCGGGCAGGCTCGCGCCGAGAAAGCCTTTGCCAACTACAAGACCTTCACCAACAAAAACTCGCTGGAACACATTTGTCGGGAACTGATGTTTACCACCAGCTACCAATCCCGCCAGAGCATCCTGGTATTTCTCTTTCAGGTGGCAGCCTCCGACGGGCGGATCAGCGACGAGGAGGTGCAGCTGATGGCTCGGATAGCCGGTTGGCTGGGGATCGCACAGCAGCATTTTCACTATATTTTCTCGGCTTTTGCCCAAGGCGCGTATCAGCGTTCCGGTTCGCAGGAGCGAGGTCCGAAAGGGGCTTCGGCCGGTCGTTCCCCGTACGAGGTGTTGGGGGTCAGTCCAACTGCGAGCGAGGCCGAGATCAAACAATCGTACCGTATTTTGGTCAAAAAATATCACCCCGACCGTCTGGTGAAATACCCGCCCGAGGAGCAGCAGATCGCCAAGGAGAAGTTCATCGAGATCCAGGATGCCTACGAGCGGATAAAGAAAGAGCGGGGCTTTTAGTTTTCGAAAAGAAAAAGAGGGGGCGTATTTTTTTGCGTGCGCGCGAAATAATTTTTACCTTTGCTCCCCGAGTAGGAGAGATGGCAGAGTGGTCGATTGTGGCGGTCTCGAAAACCGTTGAGCCGCAAGGCTCCGGGGGTTCGAATCCCTCTCTCTCCGCCAGGTGAACCGGTCGGTTCAAAAAAGCGATCCCCGCAAATTCGACGATTTGCGGGGATTTTTTATTCCCCTCCTTTTCTTTTTTCTTTTTGGCAGGCTTGGCTTCTTCCCCGGGGCTTCGATCTTGCTATTTCCTGGGTTGGTTCTTTTGTCCGTGCAGAAACAAACAGGCGCATCCCTTTCGGGATGCGCCTGCAAATGCTCGTATCGTAAGATACAGGGTTCTTTACTCTTCCGAGGAAGCCTCGTCGCGGCCTTCGCTGCGACGGCGGTCGCCACCGCGGGGAGCGTTGCGACGGCGGTCGTCTCCACCACGAGAACCTCCGCGACGGCGGTCATCTCCGCCACGAGGACCTCCGCGACGGTCATCGCGCGGACGTGCCGGACGATCGACCCAGTCGGCGGGTTTTCCCTTCAGGGCGCGAAGAGATACCTTCAGACGGCCTTTCTCCTTGTCTATTTCGATCAGGCGTACGTGGATGCGGTCGCCTACGTGTACGTAGTCTTCGGCGTTGTCCACCCGTTTCCAGTCGAGTTCCGAGATGTGCAACATCGCATCCCGGTTGGGGCCCAGTTCGACGATGGCGCCGAAGTCGCGCACTTCCGTTACCGTTACGTCGAATTCGTCGCCGATCTGCGGGTCGTAAGCGATGAGTTTGATCATGTTGACGGCATCTTCCATGCCCTTGGGCGAAGTGCCGAGGATCTGTACCTTGCCCACGTTGCCTTCCTCTTCGATGGTAACGGTCGTTCCGGTTTCGGCCTGGATGCGCTGGATGACCTTGCCGCCCGTGCCGATAATGCCTCCGATGGACTCTTTGGGCACTTCCATGGCGATGATCTTCGGAGCGTGTTCCTTGACCGTGGGACGGGGCTCGGCAATGGCTTCCTTGATCTTGCCCAGGATGTGCATGCGGCCTTCGTGGGCTTGTGCCAGGGCTTTGGTGAGCACTTCGTACGAAAGACCCTTAACCTTGATATCCATCTGGCAAGCCGTGATGCCGTCTTCGGTACCGGTTACCTTGAAGTCCATATCGCCCAAGTGGTCTTCATCGCCCAGGATGTCCGACAGCACGGCGTACTGGCCGGTCTGCTCGTCGGTGATCAGGCCCATGGCGATACCCGAAACGGGTTTCGAGATCTGAATACCGGCATCCATCAGCGCGAGGGTTCCTGCGCATACGGTGGCCATCGACGAGGAGCCGTTGGACTCCAGCACGTTCGATACTACGCGTACCGTATAGGGGCAGTCGGCGGGGATGACCTGCTTGAGCGCCCGGTAGGCGAGGTTTCCGTGGCCGATCTCCCGGCGCGAAACGCCGCGCATGGGTTTGGTTTCACCCGTGGAGTAGGGCGGGAAGTTGTAATGGAGGTAGAAATTCTGCTTGTAACGGAACGATACTCCGTCCACTTCGTTCGAGTCGAGGCTCGTTCCCAGAGCGACCGTACCCAGTGCCTGGGTCTCACCGCGGGTGAAGATGGACGATCCGTGCGGCATGGGCAGCACGTTGACTGCGCACCAGATGGGGCGGATTTCGGTGGTCTTGCGGCCATCCAGGCGGATGCCTTCGTCCAGGATAAGACGGCGGACGGCGTCGCGCTCCACATCGTGGTAATACAGTTTGGCCAAGGCGACTTTCTGTGCCCGTTCGTCCTTGTCCATTCCTTTTTCGGGGAAATTCTCTGCGATGAATTCGTCGATCACTTCCGAGAATTTCTCGCTGCGTTCCTGTTTGCCCAGTCCCATTTTGGCTACGGCATAGACCTTGTCGTAGGTATCCTTGCGGACTTTCTCGCGCAGTTCCTCGTCGTTGGTCTCGTGGCAGTAAACGCGTTTGTGAGCAGCTTTGGGCACTTGGGCGGCGAGGGCTTTCTGCGCCTCTACCTGATCCTTGATGGCTTCGTGGGCGGCCTTGAGGGCATCGATCATTTCGGCTTCGGAGACGAACTTCATCTCACCTTCCACCATCGCAATGGAATCGGCGGTGGCGCCTACCATCAGTTCGATGTCGGCATCGGCCATCTGTTCCAGCGTGGGGTTGATCACGAACTGTCCGTCGATGCGCGCTACGCGTACTTCGGAGATGGGTGCTTCGAACGGGATGTCCGAAACGGCGATGGCCGTCGAGGCGGCCAGTCCGGCCAGCGAATCGGGTTGGGTATGTCCGTCGTAGGAAAGCAGCTGAACGATGACTTGCGTCTCGGCGTGATAGTCCGAGGGAAACATGGGGCGCAGGATGCGGTCCACCAGACGGGCGACGAGGATCTCTTCGTCGTTGGGGCGCATTTCGCGTTTCATGAATCCGCCGGGGAAGCGGCCGGCTGCGGTGAACGATTCTTTGTACTCGACGGTCAGGGGAAGGAAATCGGCGCCTTCCTTGCCTTCATCGGCTGTGGTTACGGTGGCCAGCACGACCGTGCCGCCCATTCGTACGACAGCGGCTCCGGCGGCTTGTTTGGCCCATACACCGGTCTCGATGGTGATGGTGCGACCGTCCTTGAGGGTAACGGTCTGCGAAAGAGGTTGTGGAACCTGCATGGTGCGTTCTTGGTTTTTGTTCCCTTTCCCGCTTGGAAAGGGCGGCAGGTGTTCTGCCTTAATTATTTACTCCTTAAATGTTTCGCGTGCAAAGGTAGGCAAAAAATCCTCCGGGAGGACGATTTATCCCAAATAAAAAAGCTCGCTCCCCAAGCATGCGCCGCGAAAGCGGCGCTGCGGCCCTTGGGGGCCGCAAACTTCAGTTGCCCCACTCCCAGCGGCTCAGGTCCAAAAATTCCGCCGAGGACAACTGTTCTGCCCTGCGGTCCAGCAGCGGATGGTCCGCCAGTCCGGACGGGATTCCCAGCGGGCGCAGCGCATTGCGCAACGTCTTGCGGCGCTGGTTGAAAGCGGCCTTGACCACCCGCAGCAGGGCTTCCGCTTTGAAGTCCTGCGGGATGTCTTCCCGGCGTTCCAGCCGAATGACGCCCGACTTTACTTTCGGGGGAGGGGAGAAGACGGTTTCCGGTACGGTGAACAGGTACTCCGGACGGTAATACACGTCCAGCAGCACCGACAGGATGCCGTACACTTTGCTCCCCGGAGAGGCGGTGAGCCGTTGGGCGACTTCCCGCTGGAACATCCCGCCGATGCGGTGGATGCGGTCGGTGTACTCCAAGGCCCGGAACATGATCTGCGAGGAGATGTTGTACGGGAAATTGCCGATCAGGGTAAAGTTTTCCCCTGCGAAAAGCCCCGAGAGGTCCATCTTGAGAAAGTCTCCCTGGACGATCCGTCCCTCCAGCGCGGGGAAGTGTCCCAGCAGGTATTCCACCGATTCAGGGTCGATCTCGGCCGCCAGGACACGACACCCCTTTTCCAGCAGGCATTCGGTCAGGATGCCCATCCCGGGCCCTACTTCCAGCACATTGCCGTTGGGGGCGCCATCCACCGTATCGGCTATGCGCCGCGCGATGGATCGGTCGGTGAGGAAATGTTGCCCGAGGGCTTTTTTGGCTCTTACTTTTTCCACAGGGTTTCCTGTTTTTTTGTGCGGCCTGCCCCGAGGACCTGTCGGCGGGGGAGTGGTCATTCCCCGGTCGAGGCGATCTTGTGCAGGCTGTCGAGTTGCAGGCGAAAGGTGAGGTAACGCTGCCCGAAACGCTCGAAAAGCCGGCTTTCGGCTTCGCGTTCGAGGGCTCCCAGGAAGGCTTCGAGGGAGTCTTTCCCGGAAAAGCGCACTTGTACGGTATACGAGCGGGTGTCGGCCGGGGCGTCGTCCGAGTGTACCTCGATGAGTTCTACCGCCGATACGCCCGGCACCTTTGCCAGGGCCGGCAGGAACGATGCGCAGGCCTCCTCGACCCATTGCGCGGCAATGGCTGTATCGACGGCGGCGGTGATGTTGTAGATGTATTCCATCGGTTTGTCAGAACAGGAGAGGCTTACATCCTCTCGGGGACTTCGATGCCCAGGATGTACATGCCGGTGCGGATCACGCGTCCCACCAGGTCGGACAATTGCACGCGGAAGGTACGCACCGAGGCGTCTTCGGCCGAAAGCATCGGGACGTTCTGGTAGTACGAGTTGTACATTTTCACCAGTTCATAGACGTAGTTGGCTACCAGTGCCGGCGAATGTGCAGCGGCGGCCTTCTGGATCAGGGCGGGGAATTCGGCGATGTTCTTGATCAGTTCCACTTCGCGCTCCTGCAGGCTGGAGGGCCTTTCCGGCTTTTCGGGCAACTGTCCCGCCCGGCGTTTGATGGATTGGATCCGGGCGTAGGTGTATTGGATGAACGGGCCGGTATTGCCGTTAAAGTCGATGGATTCCTGCGGGTTGAACATCATGCGCTTGCGGGGATCGACCTTCAGCAGGAAATACTTGAGCGCACCCATGCCGATGATGTGGTACAGGTGGTCTTTTTCCTGGTCGGAGAGGCCGTCCAGTTTGCCCAACTCCTCGGAGATTTCCTTGGCCGTGCGGTACATGTCGTCCATCAGGTCGTCGGCATCTACCACGGTGCCTTCCCGGGACTTCATTTTGCCCGAAGGCAGGTCTACCATGCCGTAGGAAAGGTGGTACAGTTTGTCGGCCCAAGGGTAGCCCAGTTTCTTGAGCGTGAGGAACAATACCTTGAAGTGGTAGTCCTGCTCGTTGCCCACGGTGTAGATGAGCGAGTCGATGTCGAACTCCTCGAACCGACGAACGGCCGTACCCATGTCCTGGGTGATGTACACCGACGTTCCGTCCGCGCGCAGCACCAGTTTTTCGTCCAGTCCGTCGGCCGTCAGGTCGATCCAGACCGAGCCGTCGTCCCGGCGGTAGAACACGCCTTTCTTCAATCCTTCCTCCACGATGTCCTTTCCGAGCAGGTAGGTGTCGCTCTCGTAGTAGTTCTTGTCGAACTCCACACCCAGCCGGCGGTACGTCTGGGCAAAACCTTCGAACACCCAGCCGTTCATCATTTCCCACAGGGCGCGCACTTCGGGGTCGCGGGCTTCCCAGCGGCGGAGCATGTCCTGGGCGGCGAGCATCAGCGGGGCTTTTTTCTTGGCCTCCTCCTCGTCCATGCTCTGGTTTTTCAGCTCGGCCACTTCCTGTCGGTAAGCCTTGTCGAATTCTACGTAGTATTTTCCCACCAGGTGGTCGCCTTTCATGCCGGAACTTTCGGGGGTCTCTCCGTGGCCGAACCGTTGCCAGGCGAGCATCGACTTGCAGATATGGATGCCTCGGTCGTTGACGATCTGGGTTTTGATCACCCGTTTTCCGGAAGCCTCCAGCAGGCGGGCGACGGAAAATCCCAGCAGGTTGTTGCGGATGTGTCCCAAGTGCAGGGGCTTGTTGGTATTGGGCGAGGAGTATTCCACCATCACCGCCGGCGCTTTCGGGTCGGCAGGGCGGCATCCGAAGTCCTTTGCGCTATACGCGGCCGCAAACTCGTCGATGAAAATATCCTGCGAGAGTTCGATGTTCAGGAAACCTTTCACGACGTTGAATCCACTCACCACGTGGGGGATCCGCTGCACCAGCGCTTCGCCGATCTCCCGGGCGGTCTCTTCGGGGGCTTTGTGCGAAGCCTTCGCGTAGGGGAATACCAGCAGGGTTACGTCGCCGGCAAATTCTTCGCGGGTGGCCTGGAGGTCGATCCGGGCATCGGAGAGGCCGTAGAGCGAATCCAACACCTCGGCTATGTTTTCTTTGAGTACCGAAAGAATGTCCATAAAACTGTCGTATCGTTTGTGTATGATGTGTTTTTTTGTGGTGAGCGTGCTTTTTGTGCGCGGGGACAAAGGTAGTGATTTTTAGGGAATACTGCTTTATGTCCTCTTTCGGGTGGGGAGAGAGTGCGGGATGTCCGGTTGGAGTGTGGGATTTATTTTTCATCCGGGCGGTAGACGTACACCTGCTCGAAGTCTTTCCACCGGTTGTAAGCGTAAATGACATCCCGATAGGCCAGGATGTCGCTGGCCGGATGGTCGAGTGCGTATTTCCTGAGTGGGGTCCCCTGACGGGAATACACCAGGATGCAGGAGGTGAAGCGGATGTTCGACGGGTCGGGTTGGGGACCGGTGTAGCGGTAATCGTTGGCCAGTACGTAGAAATATTTTCCGTCCGAGACGATCGCGTCGTACTTGACCCCTTGGAAGCTCCGCTGGGTCAGGTCGGCTTCCATCAGTTCCTCTACCGGGGTGGAGTCGCCGACGGCTTTTTTCAGGGAGAGTTTTCCGCGGGAGAGGTCGTAAAATTCCACCCGTCCGGTTTCGTAATAGACGAGTGCGAGGGTCTGCCCCGCGTAGGCGAAGTTGGGCCAGTTCATCCCCATGGAAAATCGTTCTCCCTCGTGGGTGAGGGTGGTGACGAACGAGCGGCAGGCGGCAGAATCGAGCGCCCGTCCGTAGAAGTCCTGCAGCAGCAGGCGCCCCGGAGCGGATCCTTGTTCACAAGGGGGGTAGTCCACCGCAGCGTACACCGAGTCGCCCGGGACGGGCCTTCCGTCCCGGACGTCCTTTTGCCGGGTGGAAGCCGTGCGCAACAGGGCAAAGTCTTTGTCTGCGGCGTGCAGGATCATGTTCCGCCGCCCGTAATCTTCCAGCACGAAGGTCCCGTCGGGATAGCTTCGCAGGAAGCTCCCGTAGATGTTCGACAGTTCGTCCGGCCCTCCTCCGGCGCGAAGTCCGCTGTAAAGGTATTCGAAGTCGGGCAGACGGTACGCATAGAGTACCGAATCTTGGGACAAGGAGGCGACGATCGCCCGATCGCCGGCCACGGTCCACGTGCGGGGCGAGAGGATTTGTTCGATGAGGATGCTGTCCGCCTGCAAAAGTTGCGTCCGGGCAAAGGGGTTTTGCGGGGCGGAGGGTTGGCAGGCTGTGAATGACAATGCGGCGAACAGGGATGCTGCTGCGAGGGGAAGTGCGGAAGATTTCATGATTGGCATGTTTTTTTAAGATGGTTACGCTTCATTAGACCTGAAAAAAAGGGGAAAAAGTTTCAATTCCCTCCTGCGCCGGCTCGTGGGAGGGGGGATGCGGCTTTTTCAAAAAGCCTTCCGAGAAAGATAAAGGGGTAAGATGAGCATGTGCTTTGGAAAAACCTCCGAGGAAAAACTTCGTTTTCCCTCGCGGCTTTGCCCTCGGCTTTCACTATCTTTGCATTTTGTATCAGAAAAAAGAAATGAAAAAGGAACAGGAAAAGGCGAAAATATGCCGTGATTGCCCTGCGGCTCCCGCCGAAGCAACCCCGCTGCGTCCCGATGCGTTCGAGATGAGCGAGGAGGACAAGATAGAAGCCATCGAGAAAGACTTCCGTCATATCATGCACACCTTGGGGCTGGACTTGACGGACGACTCGCTGCGCAACACCCCGCACCGGGTGGCCAAAATGTACGTCCGGGAGATTTTCTCCGGGCTGGATCCGCAGAAAAAACCGCGGTTGTCTTCCTTTGAAAACAAATACCGCTACGGACAGATGCTGGTGGAAAAGAACATCACGTTGTACTCCACGTGCGAGCATCACTTTCTGCCCATCGTAGGCAAGGCGCACGTGGCCTATATCTCGCACGGGTCGGTGATCGGACTTTCGAAGTTGAACCGCATCGTGGACTATTACGCCCGCCGTCCGCAGGTGCAGGAACGCCTGACCATGCAGATCGTCCGGGAACTCCAGAAGGCCTTGGGCACCGAGGATGTGGCCTGTGTGATCGATGCCAAGCACTTGTGTGTCAATTCGCGCGGCATCCGCGACGTGGCTTCGGCTACCGTAACGGCCGAATACGGCGGCGCGTTCAAGGACGAGGCCGTCCGCCGGGAATTCCTCCGTTTTATCGAACTGGAGACTCATTACCAGTAGCAAAGCGGCCCCGATCCATTTTTCAGCAAACAAACAAAAAGAACGACAAGACGATGGCAACAGCTCTGTATCAGCAAAACGAACTCTGGGTGTACAATTCCCTCACGGGCAAAAAAGAACGTTTCGTTCCCACGGTCGAAGGCCGGGTGGGCATGTACGTATGCGGCCCGACGGTGTATTCCAACGTGCACTTGGGCAACTGTCGCACCTTCATGTCGTTCGATATGATATTCCGGTATTTCACCTTCCTGGGTTACAAGGTGCGCTATGTGCGCAACATCACCGATGCCGGACACCTGGAGAACGATGCCGACCAGGGCGAGGACAAGATCGCCAAGAAAGCCCGTCTGGAGGCACTCGAACCGATGGAGGTCGTCCAGCGCTACACCGAGGATTTCCACCGGGTGATGCGCCTTTTGGGCAACCTGCCCCCTTCCATCGAACCGACGGCCACTGGGCATATCCTCGAACAGATCGCCATCACGCAGGACATCCTGGACAAGGGCTATGCCTACGTGTCGAACGGATCGGTGTATTTCGACGTGGAAAAATACAACCGCGAGCATCCCTTCGGGGCCGGCCCTTACGGAGAACTCTCGGGGCGCAACATCGACGAACTGATGGACGCTACACGCGAACTGGAAGGCCAGCACGAGAAGCGTTCTCCCCGCGATTTTGCCCTGTGGAAAAAAGCTTCCCCGCTGCACATCATGCATTGGCCCTCGCCGTGGAGCGAAGGCTTTCCCGGTTGGCATTTGGAGTGCTCGGCCATGAGTACCAAGTATCTGGGAGAGACCTTCGACATACATGGCGGGGGAATGGACCTGAAGTTCCCGCATCACGAATGCGAAATCGCTCAAAACCAGGTACACAACCACAGTCGGGGTGCTCGCTATTGGCTGCATGCCAACATGTTGACCCTCAATGGGAAGAGAATGAGCAAGTCCACCGGCAATATCCTGAATCCCGACGAACTCTTCACCGGGAAGAATCACATCCTCGCCAAAGCTTTTCCGCCGGCCGTGGTGCGCTTTTTCGTCATGCAGGCGCATTACCGCTCGGTGTTGGACTTCTCGTCGGATGCGCTGGAGGCGGCCGAGAAAGGCTACTACCGCTTGATGGAAGGCATCGACCGCATTTCGGCCCTCAAACCCTCTGCGGAAAGCACGTTCGACGTAGGGGCTTGGCGGGAGCGTTGCTTTGCTGCGATGAATGACGACTTCAACACTCCGGTGCTCATCGCACACCTGTTCGAGGCGGTAGGCGAGATCAACAAGGCCTACGACGGCAAAGCGGGCTTTACGGCCGACGACATCGCTCTGCTGCGCCAGACCTTCGAGGGATTCGTCTATCAGGTGATGGGCATCGAAAACATCGACCGGGCCGGCGACCAGGGGCTTACCGATGCGCTGATCGGTCTGTTCATCGAAGAGCGCAATGCGGCCCGTGCGGCGCGCGATTGGGCGCTCTCCGACCGGATACGCGACCGTCTGGCTGCCTTGGGCATTGCCCTGAAGGACGGCAAGGACGGTACGACCTATTCCATCGAACGATGAAGCGCGTATTGACCTATCCGCTGATCCTGCTGATCCGTTTTTACCAACAGGTTATTTCCCCGCATCTGGGGGCGAACTGCCGCTACACGCCCACTTGTTCGGCGTATGCGATCCAGGCGCTGCAAAAGCACGGGCTGCTGAAGGGTTCGTGGCTGGCACTGCGACGTATCCTGCGGTGCAATCCGTGGGGCGGGTCGGGTTACGATCCGGTGCCGTAGTGTTTTTGTGATTCGGATGAGTTTTCTATTTTCTACCGCCCGAAAACTTTTGGGGAGGGTTCTTCGTTTTTTTTTCGGAAAAAACAGGAGGTGAGATTAGGAGGGGCAGACCTTTTTCCTATCTTTAGGGCAAAATGTCGGTAAGATGGATACTCGTTTTTCCTTCCTGACAGGCGTGCTGATGTTGCTCTTGTCGGGGATATGGGTCGGATGCCAACGCACGGAAGAGCCCGTATTTCCCCGGACTGTGCATCTGACAGCGGAAAAAATACCCCTGAATCAGATCGCTTATCCGGAAGTAATAACTTTGGCGGACGGGTACTTCGTATTTACTTGTTCACAGACGGACTCCTTGATTTATTTCTACACCGTACCCGACTTGCAGTTCGTCGGGAAGGGAGGTCGGAAAGGCGAGGGGCCGGGGGAATTTTTGTCGTTTGCGAATTTTTGCGGCAACCGGGAGGGGAGGTTGATCCTGTTGGGCTTCCCTTCGCGCAATTTTCGCCAGGCACATCTGGACAGTACGGGGCGGATGGTCTGGGGCGACTGGTACAAGTTCGATAGCTTTGATGCGCTCAACTGGCCGAGGATCATCGGCGATTCGCTGTTGGTGTACAGTACATTGTTCAATATCAAAAAATACGACCTGAAGAACGGCAAACCTTTGGGGGAAGTTTTTATGCTGGAACCCGGAGAAAAGCGTTCGACCATGACCCCGAACATGGGATATATCGCGGCCAACGATACCTCTGTCGTATACGCATATCCATATAAAAACCGATTCGACCTTTTCGACATTTCTACCTTGAAGTTGAAAAAAAGCGTCATAGGTCCCGGAAAAACACAGATCGAACAGGGGTCTTCGGGTACAACCACCCGGTATTATATCTATCCTTTCGCGACCGAAAGCCGTTTTTATCTGTTGAAAGCGGCCAAAGACCGCAAACCGGATGAATACAAGGTTACGATGCAGGTATTTGACAACGATGCCAATCCTGTGGTGGAATATACTTTCGATATAGGTCCGGGTGCCTTTGTCGTGGATGAAGATAACGGGTATATTTATTCGTTTAACGGGCTGTATGAGGATTTCCTGTTGCGTTATAAATTGTTGTAACCGTTTGCGTTTTTCCTTCACCCGACCCAAAAGCGGCGGCATTCCGGGTCCGGAATGCCGC
>JFBN01432911.1_pt1 | contig 11940 bp, 9 predicted proteins | sample 768741 | NCBI WGS metagenome assembly JFBN01 (sample SAMN01983846, study PRJNA193217) | chicken gut metagenome | biome: terrestrial biome; isolation source: ceca of Broiler chicken | host: Gallus gallus | place: United Kingdom: England | collected 2010-09-07
ACGCAGACAAAAATTCAGCATAAATGACGAATTACAATGTCAACATCTCAATTTTAGTTCCTGCCGGAATTAAAAGGCACGAGCCAAATTCCAAATGTTTCGAGCCATTTGTACCGCCTGTAATCTGCGAGAGCTTCGAAGACTCGCCCAGTGCAGCGTAAGCGAAACGTTAAAAAGGTTTTCTTTTTGGTTCGTTTTTCTTTGAGCTTCAAAGAAAAATGAACACCTCACAGCGCCTCTTTTTCGTACATTAATATACTGAGCATGGCAAGTGAAGCTGTTTCGGTGCGCAGTATGCGTTTGCCGAGCGATATGCTGATAAAGCCATGCTGACGGCACAGCTGCACTTCTTCACGGCTCAATCCGCCTTCCGGTCCGATTAGTATCAGATATTTGGCGGAATTTACCTTTTGCAGTGCTTCTTTTACAGACAATTCATCTTCCGCTTCATAACAGATAAAGCAGGTGTAATCGCTGTATTTTTCCGCCAGCTGCTTAAAGTCCGTAACCGCTTCTACCGTAGGTTTGGCCGTTCTGCCGCACTGTTTAGCCGCTTCGTCGGCAATTTTCTGCCATTTCTGCTGGCGCTGCATTTTCTTTTTGGCATCGTATTTCACGACGCAATGCTGACTGACTACGGGAACAATGCTCGTTGCGCCGAGCTCCACCGCTTTCTGCACGATATATTCCATTTTATCGCCTTTAGGCAGACACTGCGCCACTACAACGTCAATCTGCGGCTCCGTATCAGCATCATCTATATAATGAAGGAATTTCATCCGCACTGTATCGGCCGTGCATGAGGAAACCTCAGCCTGCGCCACTTTGCCGTCCTTATCCACTACGGTGAAAACCTGCTGCGGTCTTACGCGCATAGAATAAAGCAGATGTTTAGCGTCGTCGCCAGTCACCGTAAATTCATCGCTTATCAGTCCGTCTAAAAACAGTCTTCTCATTGCATATCTTCCTTGCGGCGGAAAATAATTGCCGCCCAGCCTGCTTTTTCGTTCATTTTGTCCACGACAAAGCCCTGCTGTTCCGCTTTTTCAATTACTTCCGGTATACGGTCGGCGATAATGCCGCTTGTCAAAATAACACCGTGCGGATTTAATTTTGTATCAACATCATCAAACATACGAATGATTATATCTGCTATAATATTAGCAATGATGACATCGGCCGTGCCCGTCATGTTTTTCAGCAAATCGCTCTGGAAAATGGCGATATGACCGTCCTCATTGTTTGCGGCAATATTTTCCTGCGCCACTTCTACAGCTACAGGGTCGTAATCGGCAGCCTGAATTTCTCCGGCGCCGAGTTTGGCCGCTGCAATCGCCAGAATGCCGCTACCCGTTCCCACGTCGAATACTTTCATGCCCGGTTTGACATATTCTTCCAATAACTGAATACACATGGAAGTCGTCGCATGCGTACCCGTACCGAAAGCCATGCCCGGGTCGAGTTCGATAACGATTTCATCATTTACAGGAGTGTATTCTTCCCATGACGGCTTTACGACAATTCTGTCACCTATTTTTTCCGGATGAAAATACTGTTTCCAATTATTGGCCCAGTCCTCATCCTGAATTTCACTGCAATTAATCGAACCGCAGCTTTTATCGAAAATCTGGCCGAGTTCGTCCATATGCAGGCGGAGCTGTTCCAGCTTACTTGGCAAATCCTCGTCCGTCGGCAGCCATGCTTTGACCGTGACGATATCCGTTTCTTCCGCCAGCGGGATATCTGTATAATCCCATGCTCCCGAATGGATATAGTCGTTTACCAGTTCCGGGTCTTCAATCAAAACGCCAGAAGCTCCCAGCTCATGAAAAATTTCCGCTACAGCCTCTGTAGCTTCATGCGAAGTTTGAATACTAATTTCAGCCCATTTCACAGGATATTCCTCCTCAATAAAATAAATTGGCAAAATACATAGTTCTAATTATACTTTTTAGCTAGCAAATTGTAAACATCTATCTATTGTGCCAGTCGATTTCCCAAGTTTATATTTAATAAGGGTAAATAACAACATCGAACTAATACCTACTGTACTAGTTGATTTTCCAAAGCAGTATAATAATTTATATTTAGTGAGGTTAAGTGACAACATCGAACGAATATAAACTATTATACTGCTGGTTACAGGCTCAATACTTTACTAGCACAACGGGTAACTAATATAAATTATTATATTACCGGCTTAAAGGCTCGATATTTTTTAGAAGCTTGAAATTTACGGAAAGGAATGATTTTATGCAGTTACTGCAACTACAGACAAAAGTGTTTGCCGACAAGGCGCAGACACTGTCTTATCTTGAAAAATTCATTGACGACGTCATCACTGCGCAGACTGATTTTATTGCTCTGCCCGAGATGTTCTGCTGTCCGTATGAAAATAAATTCTTCCCGCTTTACGCCGAAAAGCACGGCGGTGCTGTCTACCAATTCTGCCGGCGTCTGGCGCAGAAACACCGCGTTTACATCTCCGCCGGTTCTTTGCCGGAGATAAATGAGCGCGGTGAGATTTTCAATACGGCTTACGTATTTGACGACAGCGGCAGGGAAATCGCCCGCCATGCCAAAATGCACTTGTTCGACATTGATATCGCCGGCGGTCAGTATTTTAAAGAGTCGGACACCTTAACGGCCGGAAATGAAATTACCGTTTTTAATACGAAATGGGGCAAAATGGGACTGTGCATCTGCTACGATTTCCGCTTTCCCGAACTTGCCCGCCTGATGACAGACCGCGGTGCTCAAATCATCTTCGTTCCGGCGGCATTCAACGAGACAACCGGTCCGCTTCACTGGGAGCTGATGTTCCGCAGCCGCGCCGTCGACAATCAGGTTTTCACCGTCGGCACGGCTCCCGCCTGTGACAAATCCGCTTCGTACCATTCGTGGGGACACAGTATCGCCGTATCGCCCTGGGGAAAAATTCTAAATCAGCTGGACAGACAGGAAGGATATCAGTTTACAGCCATTGATTTTGCTGAGGTCGCCGCCGTTCGCCGCCAACTGCCGCTGCTTCGCCACCGCCGCCTTGATATTTATAATTTGACGGAAATAAAATAAGCCTTGTTTATCCATAAGAAAATTTAATGTATAGAAGCTATTGCATTGGTTATAATAATATATTAAAATAAACTCCGTTATAATAATTATCTATCGTTTAATCAAAATAATAGGTATATAAATATTAGGAGGAATTATACCATGCTATTCATCAAAGACCGCTTACAGGGCATTCTCGTCTGCCTGCTCGTTGCCGTTCCCGCATTCTTTCTCGGCAGGGAATACGAAATCATCGGCGGACCCGTCTTTGCCATTCTAATCGGTATGTGTCTATCCAAATTCGTGCGCGAAAAGGATATCTTAAAGAGCGGCATTACATTTACTTCCAAAAAAGTTCTGCAATACGCCGTCATTCTGCTCGGCTTTGGTCTGAACCTCGGTACTGTCATTGCCGTCGGCGCAACGTCGCTGCCGATTATCATCTCCACGATTGCTACATCATTAATCACGGCATATATCATTTTCAAGCTGCTGGCCATCCCGGCAAAATCGTCCGTTTTAATCGGCGTCGGCTCGTCCATCTGCGGCGGCTCGGCGATTGCGGCAACGGCACCCGTAATTGATGCCAATCACAAAGAAATCGCCCAGGCTATTTCCGTTATTTTCCTGTTTAATATAATCGCTGCACTAATATTCCCGACACTCGGCAATATGCTCGGACTTTCCAACGAAGGCTTCGCCATTTTCGCCGGAACGGCTGTCAATGACACATCTTCCGTTACGGCGGCGGCTTCTTCGTGGGACAGTATGCACAATACAGGTACAATGGTGCTCGACGGTGCGACCATCGTCAAGCTGACCCGCACGCTCGCCATCATTCCGATTACACTCATTCTGGGATTTTATACGGCGAAAAAATCCTCCGGCACGAATAAAGCCAGCATCAAATCGGCATTCCCGATGTTCATTCTGTATTTCATCATCGCTTCCGTAATCACGACTATCTGCAATTACTGCATGGACAGTAATATTTTTTCGGCGGAAATCTCCGGCATGGTGCTTTCCTTTTTCGCCCTGATGAAATTCTGCAGTAAATTTTTCATCATCATGGCAATGGGAGCAATCGGGCTGCATACCGACATCATCGACCTCATCAAAAACGGCGGCAAACCGATTATCATGGGCTTTGCCTGCTGGGTGGCAATCGCCTGCGTAAGCCTTGCTGTACAGCACCTGTCCGGTCTTTGGTAAAATAAAATACGTTTCATAATATAAAAATACAAAAGAGGCTGTCGCCTATTTAAACGCGACAGCCTCTTTTCTTATAATCACTTGTTGTACTAGTTGATTTCTCAAAGCAGTATAATAGTTTATATTTAGTGAGGTTAAGTGCTAACATCGAACGAATATAAACTATTATACTGCTGGGTACAGGCTCGATGTTTTACTAGCACAACGAATTATAATCTAAACGACATATATTAACAGTTGCTCATTGTTTTGCCTGTTCCGGCTAATTTTTCAAAATCACTGATAAAAGCTTCTACTGCACCGGTAATTGCCTGATTTTTTACCAGTCCTTCAATCACGTCTGGTGCTATGGTGGCTGTATCTATTCCGTATTCACACAGTTCCAGAACCTGCTGGGAATTTTTGAAGCTTGCCGCCAGCACTTTTGTCGGCAAATCATTATTTTTAAGGACGTTATGAATTTGTTTGGCAACCTGAATACCGTTATAACCCATATTATCAATGCGGTTGATATACGGCGCAACGTAGGACGCACCGCATTTTGCCGCCAGATACGCCTGCAACGGCGTATAGATTGCCGTGGCCGTAATCTTGATATTTTCCGCATGAAGCTGTTTCATTGCCTTAAAACCTTCCGGTAGGGACGGAACTTTTACGAAAGTATTTTCGCCGAGTTCTTTTACAATGCGGTGTGCATCTTCAATCATGCCTGCTGCCTCTCTGGCTACAACCTGCACATGAAGCTGAGCATCCTTGCCGATAAACTGGCGGATTTCCTTCAGCACTTCATACGGCTGTCTGCCGCATTTTGCCAAAATGGAAGGATTTGTCGTCACTCCGTCCACCGGATAAAATTCGTAGATTTTCTTTATAAATTCAATATGAGCGTCGTCGATAATAAATTCCATCATTTTCACCTTTTATCTATTTATATTATAAACACTGTTCCGTTCTGCCGATGATATCATCCTGCGTTTTTCTGGACAGTACGTTGAAAAATGCGCTGTAACCAGCCACACGTACAATTAAATCCTTATGTTTTTCCGGATGTATCTGCGCATCAAGCAGCGTATCTCTCGACACGATATTGTACTGCACATGGTAGCCGTGCAGTCTGTTGAAGAATGCCCTTATCAGCATTTCCAGCTTTTGTTTGTTTTCTTCCGTCGAAAGCATCTGCGGCGTCATCTTCTGATTTAACAGTACGCCGCCCGTTATTTTCTCCGTAGGCAGTTTTGAAACGGATTTAAATACTGCCGTCGGGCCGTTTTTATCCGCGTTATGAGCCGGGCTGCAGCCTTCCGCCAGCGGTTCATGCGCATTTCGTCCGTTCGGCGTGGCCATCGTTCCCATACCCTGTCCGACATTGGCACTGATGGAAGACGTTCCGCCATAGCGTATACCGCCGATAGGTCCGCGATGATAGCGCGTATTCGGATATTTCTTTATTTCATCAAGATAGGAGTCATACGCTTCTACTACGAGATTATCCACATAATCGTTGTCGTTGCCGTATTTCGGCGCATCATTAATCAGCATTTCCTGTATTTTCTTGCCTTCCGGAGACTGGAAATCGTCCAAAATTGCATTCCAAAGCTGCTGGCGCGTAATTTTCTTTTCTTCATAAACGAGTTTTTTAATAGCAGCCAGCGAATCCGCCATATCCGCAATACCGACCTGCAAACCGGAAATAAAATCGTATACCGCGCCGCCTTCTTTAATTGTCTTGCCGCGGCTGATGCAGTCATCCGTCAGTGCGGAGCATAAAATATCCGGAACATCTCTTTCCGATGCCTTGTCGATGGCATTTTCCACAATTACACTGTAGCGGGTCATTTCGCGCACCGTTTTATCCCATGCGCTGAGCAACTCGTCATACGTTTCCATATCGGTGAAATAGCCGTAGCCTTTCGTAAAACGCTTGCCGCTCGTCATATCGACGCCGTTATTCATTGCACACAGCAGCACACGCGGGAAGTTGATATACGACATGCCCGTGCAGCGATAGCCCCATTTGCCCGGAACGGCCGTTTCCACGCAGCCGATAGCACTGTAATTATAGGCGTCTTCTTCTTTTACACCCCAATTAATAAACGAAGGAATGATAATTTCGTCATTGTTAAGCGCCGGCATACCGAAACCGAGCTTCATAACTTCAATACATTCATCAAAGAAATGCTTATCAATATTGGCATGGTAACGAACCGTCAAATTCGGCTGAGTAAGTCTTGTCTGTGCTACGGACTGAAGAACGGCAAAGCTCAGTTCATTGACGGCATCTTTTTTGTCCGTCGTCTGACCGCCGATTGTTACGTTCTGATACATAGGCGAACCGGCGGAACTTAGTGTATGCGACTGCGAACGCACTTTATTAATAGTCAGCGTCTTAATCCAAAGGCAGGTCAAAAGTTCCAGCACGTCCTCTTTTTTCATTTTACCTTCTTTTATATCCTTAATATAATAAGGATACATATACTGGTCAAATCTGCCGTAGCTCAGAGAATGACCATTCGATTCAATCTGCAAAATCAGCTGAATGAACCATACGGACTGCACTGCTTCCCAGAAAGAACCGGCCGGTTCGTACGGAACTTTGGCGCAAATTCTGCTCATCTCCATAAGTTCGGCTTTTCTTTTTTCATCCGTTTCCTTTTGCGCCATCTCTTCGGCAAGGTGGCTGTAGCGCAGCGCAAAATTATGCACCGCATCGATTACAATGAGTACAGCTTTATAAAATACGTTTTTGTCAATGCTGTCCGGGTCCGTCAAATCAAGTTCTGCTTTAAGCTGTTTCGTTTTTTCCTCATAACCGCGCAGCCCGTTTGCCAGAACTTTTTCGTAGTTTACAGCCAAATGAGCATCGCCCGCATTTAATTTCCCTTCCATGCCGAAAACGCCCGTTTCCATGAATACGCTGACCTCTTCCGGCAAAAGAGCTTCCCCTCTGGCGCGCAGATTGTTATTTTCCCAGAAAGGCGCCAGCTGCCGTAGCTCCTGTTTCGTTTCTTCCGTAATGTAGAAAACGTCCCCGTCTCTTTTTTCGAACAAATCTAGTTCGTTCATTACGAATTCCATCGTATATTCCGGAAAAATCGGCGCATTTCTGTTCTTAGTCGCCTGATTTCCTGCAAGTAGGGATTTGTCTTCAATATAAATAGTCATTTCTTCCAAAATCTTTTTCAGCATGAGCGCACGAACCATAACGCGCGGCTGATTTAGATTTTCCCTATAAGCCTGTGTTGCCAGTATTGCGCGCTGTGCGTCAATATACGGTTTTTCGTCGAGAACTTCTTCGCGAAATGCCTGCATACGAGCCGTCAGAGAACCAAAATGCTGTTTGTTTTCCATATATGCCACTCTCCCTGTTTATTTATATTTCATTTGTAAGTTATTTTAATTTTGTTTGTAATTTAAATTTATCATTTATCGGTTAAAAAGTCAATATTTTTATCAAAAACCATTGTATAAATTTCACTCGTAAGTAAATCAGCTTGATTTTTATATAATATATGATATAATCCAATTAACAAACAAAAAGCCGGATAAGAAAGAGGTCAGATTATCATGAAAAAAGCAGACAAAAATAAGACTGGCATTGTATTCAATGTCCAGAAATTCAGCGTTAATGACGGACCGGGCATACGAACGGTCGTATTTTTTAAAGGCTGCCCGCTCCGCTGCCGCTGGTGCTCCAATCCGGAGAGTCAGCTCCCGAAAATACAGATACTGCACGACAGTAAAAAATGTATCCACTGCCTGCACTGTATACAGATATGTCCTGCAAAGGCGATAACGGCAACGGAAAAAACTCTCCATATAAATAGCACACTGTGCACCGGCTGCAAAACATGTGCGATGCAGTGCCCTGCCAAAGCATTGGAAACGGCAGGCGAGGTGAAAAGTGTAAATGAAATTATCAATACCGTAATACAGGACCGCGTATTCTACGAAGAAAGCGGCGGCGGTATAACCCTGTCCGGCGGCGAATTTCTCACCCAGCCCGATTTTGCCGAAGAACTGCTGCTTGCCGCCAAAGAGGAAAATCTCCATACGTGCTGTGAAACGACAGGATTTGCCCGCGCAGAGATTTTTGACCGGATTATTCCTTATATAGATTACGTTCTGTTCGACATGAAACACTGGGCCGCCGAAAAGCACAAAAACGGCACGGGCGTATCCAACGAGCTCATTCTTGCCAACCTGAAGCACGCCGTTCAGCTGCAAAAAACCGTACTGCCAAGAATACCGGTCATTCCCGATTTCAACAATTCACCGGAAGATGCCGCCAATTTCGCCCGCCTGCTCCGTGAAATCGGCATTGACCAGTGTCAGCTTCTGCCTTTCCACCAGTTCGGCGAAAATAAATACAATCTGCTGGACAAGCCTTACGAATATGCGAATGTTCCCGCCTTGCACCGCGAAGAACTGGAAGATTACCGAAATATATTCCTGCAGCACGGCATAAACGCTTTCTTTTAATTTATATTTCATTTGTAAGCATTTCTGTTTAAAAAATTTATTTTTTGTAGTATACTTATAAAAAAACGCAGTCGATTTATGATGAGGTAATACTATGAAAGACAGATTGAATAAAATACTGGAACTGCTTACTAAAGAAAATAAAATGGAAGTATCGCTGCTTGCCGAAAAACTCTCCGTTTCGCAGGTTACAATCCGTAAAGACCTCGATGCTTTGGAAAGCCGGGGTATTATAAAAAGAGAGCACGGCTTTGCTCTGCTGTGCAGCATGGACGACATCAACGGCAGAATTGCCTACCATTATGAAGAAAAACGAAAAATAGCCCAAAAGGCTTCGGAAATGGTGCAAAACGGCGATACCATCATGATTGAAAGCGGCAGCTGCTGTGCTCTTCTGGCGGATGCGCTGGCAAACACCAAAAAGGATTTGACAATTATTACCAACAGCGCTTTTATCGCCGGTTACATCCGCGGCAAGGCCAATTTCCAGATTGTCCTGCTTGGCGGAATTTACCAGCAAGATGCACAGGTCATGGTCGGACCGATGGTTCAGCAGTGCGTTGAAAATTTCTTTGTCGATTTGTTTTTTATCGGCACGGACGGCTATAACTCCCGTATCGGCTTTACGAACCGCGACCAAATGCGTGCTCAAGCAGTACGCGATATGGCGCGTCAGGCAGATAATGTCATCGTATTGACGGAAAGCGATAAATTTGCCAAAAACAGTATCGTTCCGCTAAATTTAAAAACACCGATAAAAGCCGTCATCACCGACACCAATATTTCCGATACAATGAAAGCGGAGCTGGAAAATCATAATATCACAGTAATCATTCCTTAAAACAAAAAGTATGTTGTAAAAACAACATACTTTTTTTATTTACACCTCTATAATAACAATATGCTTACTGGTTTGGTGCAATGGAATTGCACCAGGTACTTTTTCTTTGTCGCGCAAAGAAAAAGTACCCAAAAAGAAGACGCTTAAGTTCATGCACTGCTAAGAGATTTTTACTTTAAGAAAATAGTTTTTTATCTCTAACGTTTAAAAACTCGCTTCGCTCAAACATTTAAACTAAAAACAGAGCTAAAAAACTGTTTTCTTAATAGCTGAAGCTACCGTAAAAATCTCCAACGCAGACAAAAATTCAGCATAATTGCAAATTACAGTGCCAACAACTCAAATTTAAGTTCTTGCTGAAACCGGAAGGCTCGAGCCAAATTCTAAACGTTTCAAGCCGTCAGTATCGTCTATTTTTACGAAAAGCTACGGAGGCTCGCCTAGTGCAGCGTTAGCGAAACGTTAAAAAAGTTTTTTCTTTTTGGTTCGTTTTTCTTTTGAACTCAAAAGAAAAATGAACATATAAATTTTAATTAAGGAGATATCTATGGAAAATAAAATGTTCTGTTTTCAATGTCAGGAAACGGCCGGATGCAGCGGCTGTACTCGTGTCGGTGTCTGCGGCAAATCTGCTTCTACTGCCGTTTTACAGGATTTATTGATTTACGCGACGAAGGGTCTTTGTGAAATCACTACGGCACTTCGCCGTGAAAATAAAAATATTCCGCGCGCTTTAAATCAATTTATCTGCGAAAATCTTTTCATCACGATTACCAATGCCAACTTCGACGACGAAGTCATCAGCCGACATATCACGAAAACACTTTCTTATAAGGAAGAACTGCTGCAACAGCTGAGCAATACGGCGAAATTATCACCGGTCGCTCTCTGGACAACGAACGACAGCTCGTATTACCCTGTAAAAGGTGCGCAAATCGGTGTTCTCGCCACTGAAAATGAAGACATCCGCAGTCTGCGCGAGTTAATCATCTACGGCTTGAAAGGCATGGCGGCGTATAATAAACACGCCAATGCGCTGAATTTTTTCGATGAGGATATTGACACATTTTTGCAGGCGGCGCTTGCCGAAACTGCCGATGATAATCTGAACGGTGAGGATTTGACGGTGCTCGCCCTCAAAACGGGCGAATACGGCGTAAAAGTCATGGCGCTTCTCGATAAAGCCAACACTTCCCGCTACGGTCAGCCGGAAATCACGACCGTTGATATCGGCGTCCAGAGCAATCCCGCCATTCTCGTTTCCGGCCACGACCTCAAAGATTTGGAAATGCTGCTGGAGCAGACGCAGGGCACGGGCATTGACGTTTATACGCACGGCGAAATGCTGCCGGCGCATTATTATCCGTTCTTCAAAAAATACACTAACTTTGTCGGCAACTACGGCAACGCCTGGTGGAAACAGCAGGAAGAATTTGCTTTATTCAACGGACCTGTTCTCCTGACGACGAACTGCCTTGTACCGCCGAAAGACGATTATAAGGACAGAATTTATACGACAGGCGCAGTCGGTTTTACCGGTTGCAAGCATATCACCGGTGAAAACGGTTATAAGGATTTTTCCGCGCTTATCGAGCACGCCAAACGCTGCGCTCCGCCGACGCCGCTGGAAACAGGCTCTATTGTCGGCGGCTTTGCCCATAATCAGGTTCTAGCTCTCGCCGACAAAATCATTGCCGCCGTAAAATCGGGCGCAATCAAAAAATTTGTCGTCATGGCAGGCTGCGACGGCCGCCAGGCAAAGCGCAATTATTACACTGAATTTGCCAAAGCACTGCCGCATGATACCGTTATCCTGACGGCGGGCTGTGCCAAATACAAATACAATAAACTGAATTTGGGCGATATAGACGGCATTCCGCGCGTGCTCGACGCCGGTCAGTGCAATGACAGTTATTCTCTTGCCGTTATCGCTTTAAAATTGAAAGAAGTTTTCGGTCTGGACGATATAAACGATTTGCCTATCATCTATAATATCGCCTGGTATGAACAGAAAGCCGTCATCGTTCTTTTAGCGCTTTTGCATCTCGGCGTAAAAAACATTCATCTCGGCCCTACTTTGCCGGCGTTTCTCTCACCGAACGTGGCAAAAGTTCTCGTCGACAACTTCGGCATTGCCGGTATCGACAACGTGGAAAACGACATACGGAAATTCTTTCACAGCTAAATACAAATAAAAAAAAGGATTTATTGTTCAGCTTAAAACAATAAATCCTTTTCTATTTCTTACTTGTTGTGCCAATCAATTGATTTCTCAAAGCAGTATAACAGTTTATATTTAGTGAGGTTAAGTGACAACATCGAACGAATATAAACTATTATACTGCTGGCTACAG
>JFBN01305948.1_pt1 | contig 11931 bp, 9 predicted proteins | sample 768741 | NCBI WGS metagenome assembly JFBN01 (sample SAMN01983846, study PRJNA193217) | chicken gut metagenome | biome: terrestrial biome; isolation source: ceca of Broiler chicken | host: Gallus gallus | place: United Kingdom: England | collected 2010-09-07
TTGTCGTTGCCACGGTCGGAGGCCATGGTGTAACCGGTGAGGTCGTTCGTGCCGATGGAGAAGAACGCGGACTCCTTGGCGAGCAGGTCGGGGATGTTGGCGGCAGCGGCCGTCTCCATCATGATGCCGACCTCGATGTTCTCGTTGAACTTGTAGCCCTCGGCGCGCAGCTCTTCCTTGCACTCCTCGACGAGCGCCTTGACCGAGCGAATCTCCTCGACGCAGGTGACGAGCGGCACCATGATCTTGATGTCGCCGAATGCGCTCGCGCGGAGAAGCGCGCGCAGCTGCACCTTGTACTCATCGGGGTTGTCGAGGCAGTAGCGCACGGCGCGATAGCCCATGAACGGGTTATCTTCCTTCTGGAGATTCATGTACGGAATCTCCTTGTCGCCGCCCACATCGAGCGTGCGGATGATGACCGGAGCGCCCTTGAGCGTGACCGCGGCCTTGCGGTAGGCCTCGAACTGCTCGTCCTCGGTGGGAAGCGACGTGGCATCCATGAACAGGAACTCGGAGCGGAAGAGCCCGATCGCCTCGGCGTCGTGGTCGACGGCGCCCTTGGCGTCCTCGGGGTTGCCGATGTTGCAGGCGAGCACCTTCTTCTCACCGTCGGCCGTGACCGTGGGCTTGCCGCGGAAGGCCTCGAGCGCGGCCTTCTCGGCCGCGAAGGCGGCGGCGCGCTCCTGGTAGTCGGCAAGCTGCTGCTCATCGGGCTCGCTGATGTCGTGGCCGTTGATGCCGTCGACAATGGCGACCATGCCGCCGTGGAGGGCGCCGCAGGCGTTGGAGACCGAGAGCACCGCAGGAATCTCGAGCGCGCGGCAGATGATGGCGGAATGCGAGGTGCGGCCGCCGACCTCGGTGACGACGCCGACGACGTTCTCCTTGTCGATGGTGGCCGTCATGGACGGGGTGAGGTCATGCACGACAACGATGCTGCCGGCCGGAAGGACGGAGAGGTCGACGACCTCGCGGCCGAGGAGCTCGGCCAGGATGCCGGTGCGGATGTCGGCGATGTCGGCGGCGCGCAGGCGGAACATCTCGTCGTCCATGGAAAGGAACATGTTCTCGAACATCGTGCTCGTCTCGACGAGGGCCTGCTCAGCGCAGGTGCCGCCGTCGATGGCGGTGGTGATGCCGTCGGTCATGCCGGGATCCTGGGCGAGCATGATGTGGCCGCTCATGATCTCGGCCTCGTTCTCGCCCACGGTGATCTTCATGCGGTCGGCCTGGGCCTGGGTCTTGGCGCAGAAGGCATCGAGGGCGGCCTGGTAGCGAGCCTTCTCGGCGGCGGTGTCCTCAACCGCGTGCGGCTCAAAAGACAGGTCGGGCTCGGCGGCGACAACGACGGTACCGATACCGATGCCCTCGGATGCGTTAACTCCCTCGTACATTTTTATCCTCTCTCCATTGCCGCGGGCATGGCCGCGCGGCATGCGGATATGTGAAAGCGCAGGCACCGACAGGGCACCTGCGCTCACCATATGAACTCAGTTGTTGTGAGATCCGTTCAACACGAGATGGACGGCAACTGGGCTACTCGCCAAGACCGCTCTTGATGAGCTCGATGGCGGTGGTGAGAGCATCGGCCTCATCGGCGCCATCGCAGCGGATCTCAACCTCGGTGCCGCAGGGGATGCCAGCGGCCATGAGGGCCATCGGGGACTTGCCGTTGACCTCCTTCTCGGGGGTGACGACGGTCACGTCGCAGGCGAACTTGCCCATGGTAGAGGCGAAGAGGCCCGCGGGACGCATGTGAAGACCCTGGGGGTTGACGAGGGTAACCTTCTCAGAAACCATACTTGTCTCCTTTTTCTGGATGCCCACGGCGGGCCCGCCGCCATGGGGTACATCAACGACTCTCCTAGTGTACCCCATACCGCGCCAGTTGGTATGGAAAAACGGATGAGTGGTTTGGGATGTTGCGGGGCGGGTGCCGTGGCGGCCTATTAAGCTGCCTCACGCCTCACCCTCGGTCACTACGCAAGCAAATCCGATATATCAAGCAAGCCGCTCTTTCCGTGTTTCTTGTGGTACGCACCGATGCACCATACGAGTTCGTCGACATCGGCCCAGTATTTCTCAAGCTGAGCAAAGCTCTTGCTCAGCCCCAATTCCGCCTTGCAGAACTGGCTAACTTTAAGCTGCTTATCTTTCCGCCTCGCGGCATCCCATCGACTTTCAGCGTCCTCCTTTATTACGGCAAGCATTTCAATTTCCGGCCTCGTTACAAAATCAAAGGGAATAACGCGCCCATGATACGATCGATCGGCCTTTCCCGTTTTTGCCTCTTTATCAACAATGCGTGCAAGAACAAGCTTGCCATCCCCCGCTTCGGACGGATAGTCGTACCGAAGGAATCGCGCGATAATGTCCGCCGGCTTCCTCAGCCTCGTATATAGCTCAGCAGTTCGGCTGTCCTCGACAAGATAATCGCTCTGCGTCAGCAGTCTCTTCCCTTCAATAAGGCGCTTGACCACGACCGCCTCGAACGAGCCCTCGCAGCTAAGCAGCACGTAGTGGCTCGCCAGCTGACTTCTGACATAAGATCTATCCACGGACTTCCTCCTTCACATAATCGCGAAGGCCTCTGACCAAAGGATATGAGGGGTTTGTTCCCCGAATGAGGTTGGAAAGCAACACCTCGCTTTTCTTGTTTTCTATGCGATGCATTCGACTCGAATACTTGATTACGCTCGTTTTGCACTCTTGGTCTCTTACGAGTAAGTACAGATTGTCTTTCCGATGGAGTGTGTCTAAGAGCTCGGGATAGTGCGTAGTAAAGACCAGCAAAGCTCCTCGTGGATTAGTTACCGGTGATGCAAACAAATCGAGGATGGTCTCCACGAGCGTCTTATTGAGGTTGTTTTCAATCTCATCGACAACAAGATAGCTTCCCTCCCTGAGTACCTCAATGGCATTAGACACAAGCTCGGTGCCCACAACAGTGCCCGCGGAAAGCATCCTTGATGCTGCGGCCTTGCTCACCGAGCGCTCCGGTCGACCTTTAAATTTGAGACGGTACACGTCCGCTTCGTCATTCCATATAAGATGCTCAACGCTCGGATCAAACGCCTGGACAATCGCAGTGGGAAGCGTGCCAGAAGCAAGGCCCCCCACACGCGTCCGAACGTTAGTTTCGGAGTCCATCACGGTCCTTGCAATGCTCACCCCGTCTCCAAGGGCATGCAGCACGTCTTGCGACAGGGAGCTTTCACCGGAACGCGTCGCAATAAGCTCGCAATGAGATCTGAAGTCGCCGAATGTTGCAAGCTGCTTCTTCGGCAGCCTTCCCTTCTTATGTCTCCAAAGCTCTTCATCCGTAATGCGAGCAGCAACGCCATCCCCCTCGTCAAATAGCTCAAAATGAGACTTAAGGTAGTACAGGCCGCCGCCACTCCAAAAAATAGACTGCACGGAAAAGGATTTCTCGAGGCAAGCAGGAAAGGCGGTTATCTCCGGACCAACGCCACGCGCAATATATCGACCTTGTAACGCAGCAAGCGAGAAAAGCAGCAGTTTGAGCAGCGTTGTTTTTCCAGAAGCGTTCACGCCACCAATTCCGAGCAGATTGAGGGAGTACAACGAAGGGATATTCCCAACCCTTGTCACCTCAACAGGAGATCTTGAATCGTCCGCTAGCACCCGATCGGTTGCGTACAAATCGATAACGAAGCTTGAATCGGAAAAAAGGGAGTCTCCCTGAATTCCAAGTTTTAGCAACCGCATTACTTCACCTCCGTTTTCAGTCTTAAACAGACTTCTTGTTTAAAGTATAGCGATTGAAATACGCGACAGATAGAACAACATGTTCATAGTGAGAGATTCAAATCCGCCTGAAACCCGTTTACTAGCCAATAGCGAAAAAGCGGCTCGAGGCATCTCTCAAGCCGCCCTATTGATAGTTGGTGCGCCCAGGGGGATTCGAACCCTCGACCTTGAGATTAGAAGTCTCCTGCTCTATCCAGCTGAGCTATGGGCGCATGCGTGCTAGCGCATGGATGATTATAGCCTATGGACGAGGGCGCAACGAAGACGGGCGCGAATCCTATCAAACACAGTGCTGGAGCCGTATCGCTCAACTTGCGAATCAACGTTTTCGAATCGGTCATGCTCAAATCTGTTGCTGGCATGCTAGCGCGAGGCGCGCCACTCATGCGCCCGCGAAAGCATCCAGCGCATGCCGAGCACCGCGAAGAATATGAACAGCGTAACCGATGAATAGAGATACCGTGCCCTCGCCTCAAACAGTAGCTCGAAGACGATAAGCATGAGCATAGCGAGCGAGATGACGAACGTGAACGTCACAAGGCCATCCGCCATCCCGCTCTTTCCGTTCAGGAAAGAGTGGGTGCAGCTGGAAATAAGCCCGACGAAACAACATGCCAGCACCAGAATCCAAACAAATTGGGCATAGGTGCGCCATAGGTCATAGTTGGCACCCTCGGGATAATAGAAGGAGCGGACCAAAGATGCGAGCGCACTATCAGATTCAGGGGGCAAATAATCAAAAAAATGTCCCTCTTGGCCCCATGCGAATGTACCGTCGTTGAAATTCGTCATAAGTTTGTCACCGAACAAACCAGCAAGTCCAACAGGCCCGTATTCCTTGACACGATCAATGACGACCTCAAGATTACCACTTGAACGAGACGCTGGATCGTCGAACGATCCAGAGAATGTTACATCCTCTTCCCAGTAAACACCTCGAGAATCGGGGTTCATGCCCATCATCAGGAAATGCGTCATTCCAAATTGAGCATCCTCATCAAGCTGAGAGGTCCACGGAGCAACAAGCGCACCTACAAGCGAAAAGGCGACCAAGCCACCAACCATAAGGGCGACAAGCGAGGCACTTGTCTCCCCAACGCATTCTGCACGACGCTCCCGAACAGCGCGTACGATTGTGAATCCGAGCCGAACGAGCAACAACAACCCAACCGCAAACAGCATGAAAAGAACCTGAGGCTTGATCTTGTAACCAAGCACGCCAACAAGACCCATTAGGGCAAACAATACGACCCGCTTCGCGCCTTTGGAACGATGGGCGGAAATGAACAGGTACGCAAGCACAGCAGGAACACAAACGACGATCGCATCAGAGTACATAATCCCCGCCCAAGGCGAGGTCCATATCACAAGGATACAAAGTAGAAAGCCTGCCAGGCCCCAAGTGCGCGAGGTAGCCATCGACAGAGTTCGATACACAAACCACATTGCCAAAGCGCAGGACACACAGTTGAGAATCGAGAAGATAAAAACGAGTCCATCAAGGGTAGAAAAGCCGAGTGCCAACGCGATGCGTCCACACTGCCCCGCAATCCAGAGCAGAAAGAGGTTATTCGGATACCTCGAGAGATAGCTTGTAATGGAAAGCGCCCCATCATTCGCTATATTCCAAGCTTCGGTTACTATAACTCCCGAATCCCAGCCAGTCACAAAAGCGTAGTAGCGGCAGAGCCGAATCTGCACCACCAGCAGCAGCAAACATGCAATACCAACCGCAATATCGATGGCCTTTGGTCGATGAGCAACAAAAGCTGCCAAGCTCTTGCCAAGGCGCCCTGAGCACACCGCCACGATAAGGGCAACGAATACGCAAGCTGCAATCAGCAATGCCCAGTTCGGCATCAAGAACACAACTTTGCACATGTACGCCATACCGCCGGCAAGAATCACCATGCCGAACAGGGCTACGCCGATAGCAAGCGCGGCAGCACCCTCCGACAGCATACCCAATGTGCAAAGTGCACGTGTACCAGGAGCAGAGCTCAAGGGCCTGGCATGCTTGCCCAGCTTCGTCGACGCCATTACTCAAGCACCTCATCGACGATGTAGCGGGGACGCCCTTTTGCCTCCAAGTACGTCCTACCAACGTACTCACCAACGACGCCCAGCGCAATCATAATTAGACCGCCTACGAGCCAAATCGAGACAATCAAGCTCGTCCAGCCAGCCACAACGCTCCCCATAATAAGGCTCGCCAGCGCATAGAGAATCATTACCACACTCACAATCACCGCTAGGACGCCGATGAGTGTAATCAGGCGAACGGGTGCAATTGAAAAGGACGTAATGCCTTCCAGGGCGAACGAGACCATCTTCTTAAGCGGGTATTTTGACTCGCCAGCGAAACGTTCGCCACGTCGGTAATACACCTTAGCAGTCGCAAAGCCCAGCGAAGGAACGATTCCACGGAGAAAGAGGTTCCTCTCCTTGAATTCCGAAAGCGCCCCAAGCGACCGCTTGCCCATGAGCCGGTAGTCAGCAGAATCCGATACCATCTCAACGCCTAGGAAGCGCATCAAGCTATAGAACGCCTCCGCGGTAGAGCGCTTGAAGCGCGTATCGGTATCACGATTGTTGCGAACACCGTAAACAATCTCCGCGCCCTCAGCATGGCGCTCGATCATTTCGTCGATCGCGTTGATGTCGTCCTGTAGGTCCGCGTCGAGCGAGATCGCGCAATCGCATCCCCGTCGGTAAGCATGCATGAGTCCTGCAAACAAAGCATTCTGGTGGCCCGCATTATGTGCAAGCTTGAGCCCGCAGAACACCCCGGGGGCCGTCGAGACTCCGTTGAGATTCCCGTCATGCAAGGCTGCGATTTGGCACCAGGTAGCATCGCTGCTGCCATCGTCTACCAGCAGGATGCGACTCCCGCTTGAAACCATTTCTCGTGCAATCAGGGAGTCCAGCTTGGCAGCAAGACGTTTGCTTGTTTCAGGAAGCACTTCTTCTTCGTTATAGCAGGGCACAACAATCCAAAGCAACGGTCTCATCGCGCTCAAAGCGCAGGTCTTCCCAATCGCCGAATTCCCATTCACGATATTTGACACCCTCTCCTCAAACATTGAATGCGACCCTTAGCAAGACGCATCCACAATGTGAATCATTGTACAGCAGACAGTTTGTTTACTCCCCCAACCCGAAATACGCGCTCTCGGGATCAAACGCCGGGTTGCCATAGGGGTCGCCCTCGGTGAAGATGCTTGGCCAGGCTTGGATGAACATGCCCTGCTCGCGCTTCCAACGCACAAGCTTCTCCTGGTCAGCCAATTCACGCCCCCGCGAAGTGAACTCACAGTGATAGAGCTCAGCATACGGCGTGCAAACAACGAGATACCCGGCCTCGTGCACGCGCAAGCAGAAGTCGACGTCGTTGAACCCCACGGCAAATGCCTCGTTGTAGCCACCGACCTCGTCAAAGACCGCGCGACGAACCATCTGGCAAGCCCCGGTCACCGCACTGTAATCGCTCGGCCTGGTCGCGCGTCCACGGTAGCCGCCACGCGCCGGCGGGAAATTCTGGTTTACATGCGAGCATGCCTGCCCCGGCCCAACCAACATGCCGATATGCTGCGTCAGCCCGTCACGGAAGTATAGCTTGGCGCCAACAACGCCCATCTCGGGACGCTGGAGGTAGCCGAGCATTTCCTCAATGGCATCTGGGCTGATAAGCGCGGTATCGTTGTTAAGCAGCAGCAAATATTCACCAGAAGACGCCGCAACGCCGGAGTTGATGAGGGACGAGTAGTTAAAACCCTCACCCTTCCATGTCACGATGCGCACGCGGCCAGCACCACGCTCGATCAGGCGCTCGTAACAGTCGAAAGTCTCGGGCTGCTCGCTATTGTTCTCGACAATCACAAACTCAAGGTTATCGTACGTCGAGCGCTCCAAGAACGACGCAACACACTCCTCAAGCATATCCGCATGATCGCGCGAGGGGATCACGACACTCACCAACGGATGCGGCTGAGGAAGCTCGTAGCGAACGCGATACACGAAAGACTCGCCCGCATCTTCAATAGAGGCGGCGATGCCACGCTGCACAAAGTGCCGCTCCAAAGCAAGGCGTCCGGCCGTATGCGCATACGGCTTGCTCTCTGCAGAATCCCCCGCCGTCGAACCGGCATGCATGCGCCAGTGGTAGAGAACGCGCGGAATATGCTTGAACTTCACACCGGCAGCGAGCGCGCGAAGCGTCAGGTCATAGTCCTGCGCACCTGCCACATCGACCGATGAAAGCCCAATCTGATCCAAGAGCTCGGCACGCACCGCCAAGAAGTGCGTCACGCAGTTGTGGCTATAGAGCAAGTCAACATCAAGCGCACTCTTAAAGACCGGCTGACAAAGCAGGCCGTCCTCACCGATGTGGTCCTCATCAGAATAGAGAACAGCAATTCCTGGGTCAGCCTCCAGCGCGGCGACATAGCAATGCAGCGCATCGGGCTCAAGTAGGTCGTCGTGATCCAAAAACGCAATGAGCTCACCGCGGGAGGCTTCGATGCCCACATTGGTATTGGAAACGATGTCGGTGTTCTCAGAGGGGGCAATAATCCGAATACGATTATCGGATGCCCTAGCAACCGCTTGGGCAACCACGCCGTCCTCAGGAGATCCGTCCACCAAAAGGAGCTCCCACCGTGCATAGCTCTGAGCCAGTACGGAATCAATCAGCTCACTCAGATAGTTTCCGTTCGACCGAAAGCAGGGAACCACAATACTAACCAGCGGGGACACGCTCCGCTCCATAGCTCGCTGAGCAGCAAGCTGACCCGGTGTTGCCCGATGCCGCTCAAACCACCGGCGATATGCCTCATCATCTGCGCAGGCATCGCTCATGTAGGCATCAGAGGCACCCCGAAGCGCATTGAAGAACCGGCCATCAAGCGAACAAAAGCCCGACGCAACGCGACCAGATGAATCCCTGGCAACAAGCACGAAGTCCCGCGGAGAACCCTTTACAAGCACAGACACGTACAGACGATGCAGTCTTACGCCATCCTGTGTCAACAGCCCGGGTTGGTACTCAAATACATGCGAAGTGAACTCAAGCGGCTCGCCGTCAGCGCCATACACGGCAAGCCCAGGCTGGGCGCCCGCATCGCCCTGCCAATCAATCCGGATACGCCAGACGTCGTCCTCAGCGCCCTGAAAACCGTGGTCAAACGCAAGGTAATACCCGCCAGCACAATAATCGCGATCGAAGTCGCGAACAGCTGCACAGAGCGCCGGCTTAGTTCGATACGCAAGAATCGACGCCATCTTAAGAGCATCGAACCGCACGGGGAACGAATCGATGACAGTGCCATGCTCTAGTATCTCAACACGGGCAACCCGGCTGTTGAGAAACGGCATAACGAGGACTTTATACGCGAACGAAGCGTCGAGACCAAGCTCGCGAACCTTCCGACGCTCCAAAGCAAACAACGATGCCGGAAGCTCTCGCTCGCCCACCAGCAAGCGAGCGGCACACGCGCCCTCTCCCTGCGACGCAGGAATGCGCAGCAGCGAATATACCTTCCCTGCGCTCCGGCAGGAAACCAGCCGCTTAATTCCCATTCGCTCCCCTTAGCAATCGCTTTGCCGCGCGTCCGGCGGCGCGCTTCCTTCCATACCGATAGCGATCAAACGCAAACATCAGGCGCTCACGGTGCGCCGCGCCCTTCAGCTCGCCCACATCAAACGCGGCGTCGATCAACGCGGAAACCGCTTGCGGCATATCGGCTCGCGCCGCGTCAAACAGCTCTCGATACGGCGCGAGCATTTGACCCGCTGAAGCAAAGATCTCGTCAGCGGATGCAGGAGCAAGGTCAAGCGCATCGTACAAAACAAACGTGCAGAGCCAGAACGCCATATCCGCGGCATGCTCATGCAAGAATCCCGCCTGCTGCCAATCGGCAAAAATAGCATCGGCAATCGTCACGTGTTCCATGAGGCGCTTCCCGGGCGTAGCGCGCAAACGGTCCATCAAGGAACCTGGGCGGCTCACGCGATAGTCATACAGCTTGTCAGAGATAAGCGCCGTCTTGCTCGAGCGCGGATACACCGCAAACGCAAAGACCTGGTCCTCTCCAAAGCGAAGATCTTGCTCAAAGGCGATGCCAGATTCACGTAGGAAATCAGTCCGGCATGCCGTACGCCAAGAAAACGGCAGCGAGCTCTCCTTCAGCACCAGGTCCATGCTGAACGCATCGTACACCACGTCCCTTGGGCTCAACACGTGCTCGAGCCACGGGTAGCCATCCTCGGCCGGATACGGATTGGCACCAAACGTAAGCACGTCAGCGCCCGTCTCATCCAAAGCAGCAACAATGCGCTCGCAAGCATTCGGCGTGTAGCGATCATCAGAATCCAAGAAGCTCACGTAGGGTGCCGAAGCGGCATCAATGCCAGCGTTGCGAGCCGATGATAGCCCGCCGTTCGGCTTATCGATAACACGGATACGTGCATCGCGATCGGCGTACGAAGCAAGCACGTTGCGCGACCCGTCGGTCGAGCCATCGTTTACGCACAGAATCTCAATGTCGGAAAGCGTCTGCACCTCGAGCGAATCAAGGCACCACGTGAGGCAATCTTCCACGTTATATACGGGAACAACCACAGAAAGCCGCGCCATTATGCTCGCCCCTTGCTTTTCTCGGCAAGAACCTTCGCCACCAGGCGCATACCGCCTAGCCGGTAATAATGCTTAAACGTATTCAGCTTGCCCGGCTTCATGAGCTCATCGTGCGCAGCACCGAAGCCCTTAGGGTCGCGAATAAGGGCATGCAGGTCCGCTTCCGTCCAAGCCGGGAACAGCGAGAAATCAATGCTCCCCTGCTCAAGATCATAGGCAAGCTCCTGCGAGGCGCGCTCCAAGAACTTCGCCCCCAGCTCCGGCGCTAGGCGCTCATAATTCCACATGTAGCTGTCGTACTTCATTCGGCTCTTGATGCCCTCAAGCCGCCCACGCAGGTCAGGATGCTCACACAGGAACCGCTCAATCTCCGCATACTCATCGCAAACGCAGTACACCTTACCAGGCGAATTGACAGATGACGCCTCGTTATCCTGACGATAGCTCAGCACCGGCTCGTCAAGGAACACCGCACGCTTGGCAAGCGCCAAGGTTTTGAAGCTGAACGAGCAATCCTGATACGCAGCACCCGGAGTCTCCAAAAACCTCACGCCATGCTGCAACAGAAACTCACGCTTATACACCGCAGACCAGATGGATGGCTTCTGATAGAAGATATCCGGTTTATCAAGCGGGCAATAAGCGCCAGCAATATCTGCGCTAACGACCTGCCCGCGCTCGCGACGCTCAGATGGTACAGACCAATAGAACCAGAAATCGGCCTTCGACATATCCGCCGAGGCGTCCTCCGCGGCGCTCACCAGATGTTCGAGCGCATACGGCTCAAAGAAGTCATCCGACTCCAAAATACCAATGAAGGTTCCATGCGCCTCGTCCAACCCGCGGTTCATCGAAGCGCCGTAGCCGGAATTCTCCTTATTGATAATACGGATGCGCTCATCACGTGCGGCATATGCGCGCAGGATCTCAGGCGAGGAATCCGTAGATCCATCGTTGACGCAGATGACCTCGATATCCGACAGCGTCTGCGAAAGCGCCGAATCCAAGCATTGCTCAAGATAGCGTTCAACGTTATACACAGGTACGAGCAAGGAAACCTTAGGTGTCTGCATCGATGCCATGCGTTCCTCCGCCTCATTCACAGAAACGGGCCCGGATACCATCCGAGCCCGCATACGTCCATCAAACGATATGCTTACTTGCTTGAAATGAGACCCATATACTCCTTGAGCTCCTCGTTCCAAGCGGGTGCAGCGTAGCCCGTCGCTTCGATTTTAGCAAGGTCGAGCGCGCTGTGGACGGGGCGGGGCGCGATGGGCCCGCTGGCGCTCGCGTAGTACTCCTCGGTGGAGACGGGCGCCACGGCGCCGCCGTTGCCGTTGCGCAGCTCGAACACCTGGCGAGCCACCTCCGCCCAGCTCGCGGGCTCGCCGGAGCCGGTGCAGTTGTAGGTGCCATAGGGCGCAGCCGTGTCGAGCAGATGGAAGATCGTGCGAGCCATGTCCGCCGTGAAGGTGAGGCGGCCGATCTGGTCGTCCACCACCGTGACGCGCTCCAGCGCG
>JFBN01307320.1_pt1 | contig 11912 bp, 17 predicted proteins | sample 768741 | NCBI WGS metagenome assembly JFBN01 (sample SAMN01983846, study PRJNA193217) | chicken gut metagenome | biome: terrestrial biome; isolation source: ceca of Broiler chicken | host: Gallus gallus | place: United Kingdom: England | collected 2010-09-07
ACTTATGATCAAAGGCAAGGATCTTTCATTCAAACATCTTTAGGCCCTGCAGCATACGTGCTGGAGGGCTTTTATCTTGCTCTTGATCAAGTGCAGCAATCCGCGTTTATTCAAACGGCAGTTGGAGAATCTTTGGATTTGCTTGGTGTGATTGCTGGGCTGACTAGATATCAAGCCTCTGCAGCTGTTCGGCTGGGCGTGTTTAATACAGCGGTACCCATTGGATCCAGATTTTCGACCATTGGCACAGATGCAATCAATTTTACTGTCACCGCTGCTACTGAAACTCCAAACCAATATCAGTTAACAGCCGAAACTCCTGGGAGTATTGGAAACGACTATACAGGAGCGATTCTTCCAATTACAGCAATTCCCGGTCTCGCTTCTGCGCAGATTACAGATATTTTGATTCCGGGTGATGACACAGAAACAGACAATGCTTTTCGTGAAAGAATCATCACGGCCTTGAACGAGCGACCTTTTGGAGGGAATATCGCTTCTTATCGAACCAACATTTTGGCGATTGATGGTGTAGGCGCTGTTCAAGTATATCCTACCTGGAATGGTGGTGGAACTGTAAAGTGCTCTATTTTGGGTTCAAACTTTTTACCAGCTTCTTCCGAGCTTGTAGAGACTGTGCAAAACGATATTGACCCACCTCCAAACCAAGGACTTGGACTGGGATTAGCTCCTATTGGAGCACAAGTGACCATTGTAGCTCCTACTGAAGTAACCGTAAATGTTTCTGCAAAACTTACTCTTTCCCCTGGAACGGAGATTGGACAAGTTCAAACTCCAGTAGAAAATGCAATCAATACATATTTGCAAGGGGTGTGCCAGTCTTGGGGGAATCCTGTGGGATCTACCGGGTTAGAGTATGCAGCGAATGTATACATTTCTCAAATTATTGCGGCTATCGTGGGAGTAACAGGAGTTGTAAACGCAACTAATGTTCAGATTAATAGTGCAGCGGAGGATTTGATTTTGACAGAAAACGGCACTACCCAACAAATTCCAGTGCTAGGGACGGTGACGCTGAGTGTATGAGCTTGATACAAGTTTAATGAATCAACTCCCGGACTGGTTTGCGCAAATTCTTGATTTTCAAGAAGTCATGAACGCTGAACAACCGTCTTTTGATGCATTGGCAGATGAAATTATAGCAGTAGCAGATAATTTTTTCTTTCAAACAATGGACAGTTCAGCGATTGCCCAATGGGAAGGAATTTTCAACATTGTAGCCAACCCATCAACAGAAACCATGGATTTCCGCAGAGATAGGGTGTTAAATCGGATTTCCACCAAACCTCCTTTTACTCTGGCTTTTTTGTATCAGAAGTTGGATGAGCTGATAGGGCCTAATCAATGGACTGTGAATGTAGACTATCCCAATTATACACTCTACATTGAATCCAGCGCCCAGAACCAAAGCTACGCCACAGAAGTGGCCTTCACCATCAACCGCATAAAGCCCGCCCACATTGTCTACGTGAACTCGCCTTATACCCAGTCGGCCCTGTGGATGAGTGAGGAAATCGACCTGACCCAGCGGGTCTACAACTACAAACTGGGGGCCTGGGGACTGGGGCTGCTGCCCTTCGCCACCGAAAACCTTATGGGGGTGATCAAAACGCCGGAAATGCCGTCTATTCAATCTGCGCTGCTCAACGACGTGGCAACTTTCACGTCCAGCGATATCGCGTCTGTAAAACTCAACGGCACCATTGACATCACCAGCCTTACCAAGCAGGTGACCGGGAATGTGTGCGAGGTTTCGTATTCCGTAACGCCCGCCCAGGCGGAAACCATCACCCAGGCCCAGCTGTTGAAGGCGGACGGCACGGTGCTGGCCCAGTCCACCATCTTCGTGCCGGTAGACCAGGGCACGGTGATCAAACACAAGATTCTGGTACAGGAAGGAGTGACCACAAGTGGCGACTAAGCCGATTACAACCCCATTGCCTGCCGACCTGCCGGAAAACTGGTCAATGGGCCAGACAGTGGCCCCTGCGGGCACGGACGTGGGCCTTACCCAGCAGCATGGGTACAACTACCTGATGCAGCAGGTAAACGCCGCCCAGGAGGCCGTGAACACCATGAACAACGCCTTTGAGGACTTGGCAACAGGGGAGGACCTTGAAAACCAAACTGCCGCAGATGTGTCCTACACCAACAATTCCCAGAGCACTGTCGCCGGCGCCTTAGACGCTCTTTTCCAAGGCTTGGCAGACGGTACCATCACCTCCCAGGTAATCACAGCGACATCATCTGGGTGGAGCGGAGACATCCCCACTCAGACGCTCAATGTCATGGGGATAAACGCTGACACTATGTGCTGGGTAGGCTTAGACGATTCCGCCAACGCACAGCAGCGAGACGCAGCGAGAAAGGCTGTCATGTCTCCCACAGCCCAGGGGACGAACTCCATCACTTTGACGTGTGACGGGGTGCAGCCCACGGTCGATTTGCCCATCCTCATCTACATTTCGGGAGGTGCTGAATAATGCCTGTCATGAACTTGTTCCCCGGCGGGTCTACCGTGCAAATCCCGCTGGATGCGCCTACGTCTTTTTCCGCCACTGCCAGGAACGCCCAGGTTGAACTGACTTGGACTGACCCCTTGGACAAGTACGCCACCCCCGAGGGAGAAGTGAGCGAGACCGGTGACCAGCTGGTATCTGAGTGGGACCACACTGTCCTAGTGAGAAAAACCGGCTCCCAGCCTGCTGGGCCTAATGACGGCACGGTAGTGACATCCTCCAGTGTACGTAATCAGTATCAAACCAATGGTTACACGGATACCGGATTGATTAACGACACCGTTTATTACTACGCAGTGTTTGCCTATAACAAAGACGGAGTTGCAAGTGAGGGCGCTTTTGTTAGTGCTACTCCTCAGGCGGGGACGCCGCTGGGTGATTTGACAGAGGGCACACTCATTTCCATCAACGAGAGCGGGGCGCCGGTTGAATTTTATGTGGCGAAACAAAATTATGAGGAAGGACTGAACGGAGCTGGACGGGTGTTGATGGTAAGGAAGGATGTGTACGATCAGAGACAATGGAACGTCATAAAACCGGGCAGTTCCTACGATAATGACTGGGCATCTTCGACCATGCTTTCTTGGTTGAATAGCAGCTACAAAGGCTTGTTCAGCCCTAAAGTTCAAGAGTGGATAGGAAACACCACGTATCAGTGTACATTGGATCCTGAGAGCACTATTGTTACCACACATTCCGATGCCATTTTTATTGCATCTTTAACAGAATTGGGAGAATCTTACTATACCGCAAATGTCGAGGGTACTGCGTTACCAATTTCAGCTACTTTGAAAACTGCATATATGAATGGAAATGCCGTTGACCAGTGGACACGCTCCCCTCATATCAGTTCATACACTAATGTTATTTTTATATATTCTTATGGGACCGTAAGCAGTCAAGGTTGTGATCATTCTGGAGGTGCCCGCCCCGTCTTCACTCTCCCTTCTACCGCATACGTAGATTCCAACCTTGCCCTCATAGAAACCGCATAAAGGAGGCCTTTATATGTACAAAATCCTCACCGACACCAACAAAGTCATTGGATACGTGGACAAGCCCAATTATATCAAACTCGCCGAAAATGGCGATATTCTTTCGGCTGTCCCGGTAGAAGCCGTGGGGCTGAACTTCAAGGGTACGTTATACAACCTCCTGGGTCACCATGACATCGAGGGAGCGGTCACGGCTTACGCCAGCATGGTGACGGACGGAGAGCTAAACGCCATGAAGGAGAACGCGGAGCAGCAGACCACCGCCCTGCAGCTGGGCCTGGTAGAAGCCTACGAGCAAAGCCTGCAAGCCCAGGCCAGCGCTGAAAAGCAGGTAACAGATCTCCAGCTTGCGCTGGTTGAGCTATACGAATCTATAATTTAAAGGAGGTTATCCACATGGCAAAAATCTACGCAGAACTTATCCGAAAAGGCCTAAAAACCATTGACGATGTGCCCGAGCAACTGCGGGCAGAAGTAGAAAAAATCCTGGCGGAAGATACAGCGGGGTGAGACAATGCTTCTCGCTCTAAAGCTGTTTCTTATAAAAATTTTACTTAGAAAGGATGTTAGTATTATGGCAGCAGTGTATGCAACTTTGATCATGAAGGGCCTTCGCACTTTTGAGAGTGTACCGGGCCTGGTGAAAGACAAAGTTAAGGAAATTTTGGTTGCATTGGAGCTGGAAGAACTGGCACAGTAAAGAACAAAAGGAGAGGGGGTAGCAAGTGCTGCCCCTTTTTCTTTATCTGGAGGTAGTATGAGTGAAAAATGTCTAATTGACCCGGCTCGTGATTGCTTGGGACTGGCACAATCCGCGATTCTAGAAAAGCGAATCAAAGACCTGGAAGATTGGAAGATCAATTCTTCCAAATTTCATGAAAGCTTTTATGATTATCAACGAGAGCAGATTGCTAGAGATGCCAGGCTTGATGAACAGTTAAAGTCCATGAACACCAATATTACAAAGTTGGTGACATGGCAGGAAAGCCAAGTAAAAAAATCCGGGCTTCGCTGGGATAGTATCGTGGACAAAATCCTACTCGCTGTGGTAGGAGCAATCGTAGTTTACATTATGACACAGATTGGATTTTAAGGAAGTGATCAAGTGCAAATCAAAGGCGTGGATATCTCAGGTCCTATCAAAATTAGCGTTTCTCAGTTAAGAGCTGCTGGGATTGAGTTTGTGATTTGCAAAACCGGATTTGGCGGAGATTACCCCGGCCAGCAAGACAGTGGCATCACAAAAAACCTGGATCTTTTACAGGCTGGTGGTATGCCTTTTGGTGTGTATCACTACAGCTACGCCAAAGACCGCCAAGGAGGCATTGACGAAGCCAAACACTGTTTGCGGCTGCTAGGCAACAAAATCCCAGCTTATGGCGTGTGGTTTGACATGGAAGACGACTCCACTCTTGGTGGGGATCTTGCTGGAGCTGCTCAAGGCTTTTGCGACACGATAAAGGCCGCCGGGCTGTATGTGGGTGTGTATGCATCCACCAGCTGGTGGCAATCCTACTTGACCGATTCCGCGTTTGGGCAGTGGGATAAATGGGTGGCCCAGTACTTCACCGAGTGCCAATATCAAGGAAACTATGGTATTTGGCAGTATACCGACCAACTCAATATATCTGGGCAAAACTTTGACGGCAATTGGGCTTATAAGGACTATCCCAGCTTTACAAAAGGAGGAATCACCACGAAAAGCAGAATTTTGCAAACGCAAGAAAACCGGATCACGCGGGGTTTTGGAAACGGACACACCGGCGTGGACCTGGGCTGGCAGACCACCCAAACAGACGGCATCCTTGCCCATAGCGCCGGGACCGTAACCTTTTGCCAGACAGGCTACGGAAATGCCCCTGGAAGCTCGGGGAACGCTTCTTACGGCAACTGCGTAAAGATTAAACACCCCAACGGCTATAGCACTCTATACGCCCACCTGAGCGCCGTAACGGTGAAGTTAGGTCAGACTGTGGCCCAAGGCCAGCAGATTGGGAACATGGGAAACACAGGCAACAGCTACGGCAGCCATTTGCACTTTGAGGTGCGTAACACTTCTGACTCTTGCATTGATCCGGCTCCCTATTTAACGGCAGACCTTCCCGGACTTTCCACAGCAGAGGAAAAACCTGTGGATTATCGGGTGATGGTAACCGCTACAGACCTCAACATTCGCTCCGGTCCTGGGACGGGCTATCCTGTGACTGGCACCGTCGCCCCCGGGGAACACACTATTACAGCAGAGGCCCAGGGATCGGGGGCCAGTAAGTGGGGCAAGCTGTCCAGCGGCGGGTGGATCAGTTTAGATTATGCAACAAAAATCGAGGAGGTTGATGACATGACAGAAGCACAGGTAAAGCAGATTGCGACAGAAGCTATCAAAGACTATTTCCAAAGTCTTCAGACCAACGCCGCCGGAAGCTGGAGTCAGGCCGCGCGAGATTGGGCCATTTCCACTGGTCTTGTGGCCGGCGGGACTCCTTTTCCGGATGGTACGCCAAACTATATGTGGCCGTATCCCACCACCAGGGAAGCGTTGGTCCAGATTTTTTACAACCAGGCAAAGAACGAAGGTAAGGTATAATGGCCCGCCATGAAAAGCCCCACCCGGTTCGAGAACACATGAAATCCCTGGGCTTCACCAATCGCTTGGCCGTATACATCATTATTTTTCTCGCCGCTGGCCTAGCCGGGGGATTTATCCTTGCCTGGAAAAGTATCGGTGTAGGATATACCGGAGCACTCATGTGCTGGACTGTGGTTTTTACGCCTATCGGCACGGCGTGCAGCGTGGTCCTTTCCCGGATCGTAGACAAAAGCCGGGAGGAAAACACCAGTGCCGATGGTGAGGGGATCAAGTACGCAGCCGCAAAAGCTCAAAATTTTAACTCGGGTTTTGATGTAAGCCCGCCAATTTAAGGAGGATGCTTTATGAACGAATTTTTTTCTACTCTGCTTCAGGCTGTACTGGTGGCGGCTGTGCCCGTGATCGCCGCCTTTGCTTCCAAGGGATTTGTGGCCCTGGCTCAGTATCTTGGGGTCAAAGTCGAAAACGCCACGTTTGCCAAGTATGCTGATCAGATCGCCAAGGCCGTGTCTACTGCCGTCATTTATGTGGCCCAGACCTATGTGGATGAACTCAAAAAAAGCGGCACGTTTACCGAGGAAAATCAAAAAATTGCGATGCAAAAAGCTTTAGAAGTTGCAAAAAAGCAGCTCACTCAGGAAGCGTTGGAATTTATCGAAATAACCTATGGCGACATTACCGAATATCTAACCAGTAAACTGGAAGCGGAGGTAAAGATCCAGAAAAACGCCCCGGCAGTCCTTAACGTTATTGCAGAAAGCTGAATAGAACATAAAGAAAGCTCCGGCGTAACAACCGGGGCTTTTTTATTGCCTGTTTCGTGTTGTATTTCGTGTTGTATTTCTCTTTGATTTGTTGTGTTTTAGCGTAATTTTTTGGATTTTTAAGCAAAAAATAACGCTTGAAAAGGCAATAAAAATGGCTTGAAACCTAGGATTCTAGGAATTAAGCCAAATTTTGAGTTGGTGGAGATGGCGGGAGTCGAACCCGGGGAATAAATGCTAAAGCCCGCTTATTTACTGGGTATGTTTTTGTTTGTGTTGTTTTTCGTGTTGTATAACTTTGGAAAAGTAGTTGATAACCTTCTCGTCATTGGCAGCTAGTTTGTCTTTCATGGCGTGCTCATAAACGCCGTGTAGTGTGGATTCAGACTCCCAGCCTCCATACAGCATAATATATTTATCGGGGACTCCAATAGCGTGTAACGTGGAAGCAAAATAGTGGCGTAGGTCATGGAGGCGGAAGTGGGGAAGACCTTCTTTTTCCAGAGCCAGCCTAAAGCGCTTGGATAGTAGCTCGGGGGTTAGTGTGCATATCTGGTCACCTTCCACAGCTTTAAGTTTTGCTATTACTTGGGGAGGGAGTGGAATGAATCTATTCCCGGCTTCTGTCTTGGGAACTTTGATATGCCAAGTTTCGTTTGTACCTCTTACCATAGCTTTTGTTACAGAGACACCAAAATCAGTTACATCAGATTTTGTAAGGGCACATATCTCGCTACGGCGCAAGGAACCGGTAGAAGCCAATAGGATAGGGATTTCCAATTCCGTACCCTCTACGGCGCTCAGAAGGGCCTTTACGTCTGCATCTGTGGGGGTGTAGTAGTCTGGGCGTTTTTTCTGTGGCATGGTAGTATTCAGTCTGATATCAGGTGCAAACATAGTCAAGGCCGATGACAAAAGCCCGTGTATATTCCTAATGGTTTTCGGCTTGTGGGTTTTGGCTTCTTCGCTGATGGCCTTTTGTATCTTCTCTTGGGTAAGGGATTCCAGCTTTAAGTCCATAATGGATTGTAGGTTGTTCCGGTATATGATTCTATACCCTCTCACTGTAGACGGGGACAACACTGTTTCTTTGCTTTGTATGTATCTGTCTATAGCTTCTCTTACCGTTATTTTGCCGTTTTCCCGGTCTTTTCTATCTAGGGTATATGTAGCAGCCTTTGCTTCCGCTTCCCGCCTTGTAGGGGCTGTAAAGCTCTTGTATTTAGGCTTCCCGTGTTCTTTTCCAGCATACACCAATACACGCCAGTTTCCGCTTGGTAGCTTTTTTGCTTTTGCCATAATAACACCCTCAAAACTTCAATTTGATTTTGTAATATGCAAAAATATGCCGTGTTTTTAACAATGAGTTACACAAAAAGATTCAACTCATTTAAAATTCAATGATATTTTATAAAATTGCCGCCCTTTTCCGTTTGGATAGGGGCGGCTTTTTTGTTATAGATTTAAAAGTTGAGATTTTTTTAAGTTGTATTCTTCTAAAGTGATCGCTCCTGAATCTAGCAACTCTTTGTATTTTTTTAGTTCTTCTGTTGGGCTTGTCTGCGAATATTGTGACGTATTTTCTGCACTAGTTGTTTGAGATTGTGCCATAATAGTATTTATAATTTTAACATATTGGTCAAAATTGTTTTTAACTGCATTATAAGTTATTGTTCCCTTTTTAACGGGAGTGTTTACCAAAGTGATAGTATAGTTAGTTATCCAAGGATTATTTACATAGATAGTTATAGACATTTTGTTAATAGTAGATTTAACTTTATGCCCCATTAAACCACCAGCGACCAATCCTACTCCACCAAAAAGCAAACCTCCGGCTGCTGCTGCTCCTAACCCGGACTTTTGTATAGTATTTCCATCTTCTACAACGCTGTAGTCTACTAAATCCGAAAAATCAAAAACTACGGGATTCTTTGGCTTAGTTAGAGGGTTTGGGTTGAAAAACCACTGCCGATCTTTTTGATTTACATACAGCGATCCAAAATGAATGAAACTTTTTATCTGTTCAGGGGTTATCTTACTTTTTTCCATAAAAAGAATGTGTTCTTTAATTTCCTTTCCAGTGTACATAGAAATTTTTGAAAGTTCCCGAGCACATTTTGATAAGCATTCTTTACAAAGTACGCCATCCGAAAGTTTTGTACGCGACCCCTTTACAACATTTCCACACACAACACAATTTTCTTTTTTTCCGAACATCGGAATACCCTCTTTCTCAACATTTCACGGTTTCCCGTGTTATACCATGTGATGCAAAAACGCCACAGCTAACCCTAACACATGAATTTGAGCGGCTTCTTCACCCACAAATGTTTTAGGAGGATATGCCGGGTTTTCAGCGTTAAGAGTGACCACGCCATTTTCTACATAAAAGCGTTTTAGCGTGGCTTCGTCTTCCCCTACCATAACGGCAGCTATTTGTCCGTTTTCCACTGTTTCTTGTTTGCGGATATATACTATATCTCCATCGCTAATCCCTGCATTTATCATGCTATCGCCTTTGCAAGTCAAAGCATAGTCGGCATGAATGTGGCCCGGTGCGTCTATATAATCTTCAATGTTTTCTTCTGCCAAAATGGGAGTTCCACAAGCTATTTGACCTACCAAAGGAACTTTATTGAAGTTTTCAACCGGAATAACATTAGTTGGTAAATCAGGTTTATAAACGTCGTTATCCTTGTCTATAAAAGCGTTTATATCAATTCCAAAATGGTCACATATTCTTTGGATTGGTTTTACTTTAGGATCTCTACTACCGTTTTCCCACGCAGAAACGGATTTATCAGAAACCCCTGCAATTTTTGCGAACTCAGTTTGAGTCAAATTGTAACTTGTTCTCAAAGTATATATTTTTTTTGAAATATCCACTCTGATTCACCCCCTGAAAGAATATTAACATACAAGTGGAAAAAAAGCAACATCTTTTTTCTACAAAAGTTCATTTTGGGGTTGACACTCCACAAAAGTAGAGTTATAATAATTTGCGTAAGGAGGTGATACAATTGCGTTTTACTGTAAAACAAGCCAGACAGTTTGCAGGGTTCACTCAACAGAAAATGGCGGATTCTCTGGAAATTGACCGTAAAACCTATGGAAAAATTGAGAAAGATCCACAGCGTGCAACGGTGCGTCAAGTTTGCCGAATTTCCGAACTTACTGGTATTCCTGTGAGTGATATTTTTTTGGGGTTCGACTCTACAAATGTAGATGTAAAGCCTCCCAAAGCAGGATGAAAGGAGGGAGAACAATTGAACAAGGGGCTGATAGATGTAGATGGTGAAGCAGTTTTCACAGCCCAGTACATGCTGGAACAAATGCAAGCGCTTTTGAATTTGTATAAGCGAACAAAAACAAGATGCTGCGTGTTCCAGTGGCTTACGGTATTAGCCTTACTTCTGTCACTCTTGGCAATAATGACACGATAAGGGCGATAGCGCTGATGATTACAGCTATTCCGGAAACACAAACAGGAATTACCCATTGAAGCCAAGTTCGGAATCGGTTTTCTAGAAACTCAATGGCTTTTGGAGTTGCCCAAAAAGAATCTTCTGGGTTCACTTCAAATGAACCTCTAGAAAAGTTGGTGGGCAATCGTCCGGGCTTAGAACATACCAAATATTCAGTCAAGCAAAGATTAACTAATTCCATTTCATCCAGATCGCCAAAAACGGATTTTAATTGAGCAAAATTGCAATTCTGATGTTTTGAGATAAACCGGAGAACTTTAACAGTGTTTTGAGTAATAGGGTAGTTTGACATTTTCGATACTTCCTTTCCCACCCCAGTATATCACGGAAAGGAGCCATAAGAAAGGAGCGAGAGAATTGAACGAAATTTCCGTTATCAAAGGCATTGAGTGCTACGAGCAGGACGGCACGGCTTATTTGAAACTTGATACTGTTGCAAGAGGGCTGGGATTTACCGAAAGCAAAGACGGTAAAGAGTATGTCATGTGGAGAAGAGTGGACGGATATTTAGGTCACCTTGGTTTCGGCACTTCTGCCGAAAGGCCAGATTTCATTCCTGAAAACGCATTCTACCGCCTGGCCATGAAAGCCAAGAATGAAACGGCAGAAAAATTTCAGGCCAAGATTGCAGATGAAGTTATTCCCAGCATCCGAAAACACGGAGCCTACATGACCCCGGACAAGCTGGAGGAGGTGCTGCTGAAGCCGGACACACTGATTCAGTTGGCCCAGAACCTCAAGGACGAACAGGAAAAGCGCCGGGCGTTAGAAGCCAAGGTGGAGCAGGACAGGCCAAAGGTGGTCTTTGCGGATGCAGTAGAAACGGCACACACCTCTATTCTTGTTGGTGAGCTTGCAAAGCTGCTGAAACAGAACGGCGTGGACATGGGGCAACAAAGGCTTTTCCAGTGGATGCGGGACAACGGCTATCTCATCAAGCGTAAAGGCACTGACTACAACATGCCCACCCAGTACAGCATGGAGCGGGGCTTGATGGAGATTAAAGAGCGGACCGTGTGTGACCCCACTGGCGTGACCCGGATTACCAAAACCCCAAAGATCACCGGCAAAGGACAGGTTTACTTTATCAACCGGCTGAAGAGGGAATGGGAGGAGCAATAACAATGAAAGCATACAAAGGCATGGATAAAGACATGAAGTGCCGTGGATTTCAATATGAAGTCGGCAAAGAGTATGAGACCGAAAAAGCAAATGTTTGCAAATGTGGGTTTCATGCTTGCGAGTATCCGTTGGATATTTTTAGTTGCTATCCTCCTTTTGAAAACCGTTTTTTTGAAGTGGAACAAAGCGGAGATCTCGACAAAAGCAATGATGACTCCAAAGTCGCTTCTACAAAAATAAAGATTGGAGCGGAGTTGAGCATTGCAGGTTTAGTTAAAGCAGCGATTGAATACACCAAAGAGCGTTGCACCAAAGATGAAGGAACATCTGCTACGGGAGACCAGGGAGCCGCATCTGCTACGGGAGACCAGGGAGCCGCATCTGCTACGGGAGACCAGGGAGCCGCATCTGCTACGGGA
>JFBN01307079.1_pt1 | contig 11906 bp, 10 predicted proteins | sample 768741 | NCBI WGS metagenome assembly JFBN01 (sample SAMN01983846, study PRJNA193217) | chicken gut metagenome | biome: terrestrial biome; isolation source: ceca of Broiler chicken | host: Gallus gallus | place: United Kingdom: England | collected 2010-09-07
CAGACGCGCTGACTGGCAGGTCGCTCTATGTGCGCATGGCGCACGAGCTAGTAGTCAAGGGCTATGCCCGAAAATGAAGAACCACCAGCTAAGCTGGTGGGTTACTTTTTTTTCCGAAAAAAACCGCAAAAAACAAAAAGAATTTTTCGTTTCCCTATTGAATTTTTATGCGATTTATTTTATAATGGTTCCGTACAGAGGTACGAAGAGACTTTTTTGGGGGTTATTATGGCAAACGCAAAAGAGTATATCGAGAGCGGACGCACCGCGCTCGGGATCGAGTTCGGATCCACGCGCATCAAGGCGATCCTCGTGGACGAGAACAACACGCCCATCGCATCGGGTAGTCATGAGTGGGAAAACCGTCACGACGGCGGCATCTGGACGTATTCGCTGGACGCGATCCGCGAAGGCCTTCAGGATTGCTATGCGAAGATGGCGGCGGACGTCAGGGAAAAGTACGGCGTCACGCTCACGACGATCGGCGCGATGGGTTTTTCTGCAATGATGCACGGCTATATGGTGTTCGATAAGAACGATAATATTCTCGTTCCGTTCCGCACCTGGCGCAACAATACGGCGGCGGAGGCGGGCGAAAAGCTCACCGAGCTTTTCAACTATCATATCCCCGCGCGCTGGTCGATCGCGCACCTGTATCAGGCGATCATCAACGGCGAAAGCCACGTAAAAGACATCGTATTCCAGACGACGCTCGAAGGCTATGTGCACTGGAAGCTCACGGGCAAAAAGGTACTCGGCATCGGCGAGGCGTCGGGCATGTTCCCCGTCGATCCCAAAACGAAGCAGTACGATAAGGTCATGCTCAAAAAGTTCAACGATCTCGTCAAGGGCAGGGTTCCCTTCAAAGTGGAGGATATCCTTCCTAAGATTCTGCTTGCAGGCGAGGATGCCGGCACGCTCACCGAAGAGGGGGCAAAATTCCTCGATCCTTCCGGCAATCTGAAACCCGGGATCCCGCTCTGCCCGCCCGAGGGCGACGCAGGCACGGGCATGGTCGCAACCAACAGCATCCGCCCGCGCACGGGCAACGTTTCGGCGGGCACGTCCGTCTTTGCCATGATCGTGCTCGAAAAAGAGCTCTCCAAGCCCTATCCCGAGATCGACCTCGTCACAACGCCCGTCGGCGACCTCGTCGGCATGGTGCACTGCAACAACTGCACGTCCGATATCAACGGCTGGGTGAACCTGTTCGGCGAATTTGCCGCGCTTGCCGGCGTGGATATCCCCAAGTGGAAACTTTACGATATGCTCTACTTCGAATCGGAGAAGGGCGATAAGGACTGCGGCGGACTGCTCGCCTACAATTATGTCTCCAACGAGCACGTCACCAAGGTCGAAAAAGGGCGTCCGCTCTTTGTCCGTACGGCGGAGGGCAAGTTCAACCTTGCAAACTTCATGCGCACGCACCTCTATTCCGCGTTCGGCGCGCTCAAGGTCGGGTGCGACATCATGCTCAAAGAGGAGGGCGTTAAGCTCGACCGCATCACGGGTCACGGCGGGCTCTTCAAAACGGAGCGCGTCGGGCAGAGCTATCTTGCCGCGGCGATCAATGCGCCCGTCACCGTCATGAAGACCGCAGGCGAGGGCGGCGCGTGGGGTATGGCGATCCTTGCGAACTATCTCATCACCAAAAAGAAGGGCGAACCGCTCGACGAGTACCTCGATGAGCGCGTGTTTGCCGGTCAGGAGGGCGTTACGCTTGCCCCCGATCCCGCAAACGTCGCAGGGTTCGAGGAATTCGGCAGACGCTACGTCACGGGGCTTCCCATCGTACGCGAGGCGACGAAGTCTCTCAAATATTAATCAGGCAGACTGTTTGGAGGAATAAAACTATGTTGGAAGCATTGAAAGAGAAGGTCCTGAAGGCGAATCTCGACCTTGTCAAAAACAAGCTCGTGCTCTTTACCTGGGGCAACGTCTCCGAGATCGACCGCGAGAGCGGGCTCATCGTCATCAAGCCTTCGGGCGTTGAGTACGACGAGATGAAGGCGGAGGATATGGTCGTCGTCGATCTGAACGGCAAGGTCGTCGAGGGCGATCTGCGCCCTTCGTCGGATACGCCCACGCACATCGAGTTCTATAAGGCGTTCCCCGATGTCGGCGGCGTCACGCACACGCACTCCACGTTCGCAACGGCGTGGGCGCAGGCGGGGCGCTCCATTCCCTTCTACGGCACGACGCATGCCGACTATTTCTACGGCGATATTCCCTGCGCGCGTTCGCTCACCAAAGAGGAGATCGAGGGCGAGTACGAAAAGAATACGGGGCTTGCCATCATCGAAAAGTTCAAGGGCGATAACATCAAGCCGCTCGAAGTCCCCGGCGTGCTCATCAAGAGCCACGGCGTATTCGCGTTCGGCAAGGACGGCGGAAATTCCGTGTATAACGCAACGGTCATTGAGGAAGTCGCAAAGATGGCGTTCCTCACCGAGCACATCAATCCCGACGTGACCCGCGCAGATCAGTTCATGATGGACAAACACTACATGCGCAAGCACGGCAAAAACGCCTACTACGGGCAGACGAAAAAGAAGTAATATGATCGAAACGGAGATCATCGGGTATACGCCCGATCCGAAAAAACGTGCGGCGCGTATTGCGGCGCTCGCCAACGAACGGGAAAACAGGGGCGATACGCTCGTCTCTGTTCTCTCTACGCCCAATTGCGGGGCGATCCTTGTGTTCCGTACTCCGGCGGTACCGGAGAAAAAATAAAAATTATCTTTGGAAAAGGAATGAGGTAACATTATGAAAGAAAAAGTTGTTTACTGGCTCACCGGCTCCCAGACGCTGTACGGCGACGACGTGCTCGAGCACGTTGCAAAGCACTCCGAAGAGATGGCGAATTATGTCAACTCCAAAATGCCCGTCACCGTCAAATATCTCACCACGTGCAAGAGTTCTGACGAGGTCATCGCAGCCGTCAAGCAGGTAAATGCGGACGATAACTGCATCGGTATCATCACCTGGTGCCACACCTTCTCGCCCGCAAAAATGTGGATCAAGGGTCTCAAAATGCTCCAGAAGCCCATGTGCCACTTTGCAACGCAGTATAACGAGAAGCTCCCTTACGACACCATCGATATGGACTTCATGAACGAGAACCAGGCGGCGCACGGCGACAGAGAGTTCGGCTATATCGTCACCCGCCTGAGAATGGACAACAAGGTCATCGTCGGTTATTACAAGGACGAAAAGGCGCTCGAAGAGCTCGCCGCATGGTGCACGGTGGCTGCCGGCTATGCGTTCTCCAAAACGGTCAAGGTCTGCCGCTTCTCCGATAACATGCGCGACGTCGCCGTTACCGAGGGCGACAAGGTCGAGGCGCACATCGATCTGGGCTGGCAGGTCGACTACTATCCCGTCGGCGATCTGGTAGAGTATGTCGAAAAGGTCACCGAAAAAGAGATCGACGCGCTCATGGCGGAGTACGATAAGAAGTATACGATGGGCACCAAGCGCATCGATGTGGTGCGCGAGCAGGCGAAATATGAAATCGCCATCGAGAAGTTCTGCAAGGAGAAGGGCAACTACATCGGCATCGTCGATCACTTCGGCGCGCTGCACGGGCTCAATCAGCTTCCCGGGCTTGCCATTCAGGATCTTCAGGGCAAGGGCTACGGATTCGGCGCAGAGGGCGACTGGAAGATCGCCGCGCTCGGCGCAGTCATGCAGTATATGGCGGGGCAGACTGGCACGGGGCTTATGGAGGACTATACCTACGATCTTGCCGACGGGCTCTGCCTCGGCGCGCACATGCTCGAGGTGTCGCCTCAGTTCGCGGCGACCAAGCCTCAGATCCAGGTGCATCCGCTGGGGATCGGCGGCAAGTCCGATCCTGCGCGCCTCGTGTTCGAAGGGATCTCCGCACCCGAAGCCGTCGCCGTCTCCATGATCGACATGGGCGACAGACTGCGCCTCATCGTGCAGAAGATCGAGCTCGTCAAGTATCCTCATAAGATGCCCAATCTGCCCGTCGGCGGACTGATGTGGAAGTATCAGCCCAACTTCAAGGACGGCGTTGCGGCGTGGATCTATGCGGGCGGCGCACATCATACGGTCGTCTCCTCCAAGATCTCCGTGCAGCAGATGGTCGACCTCGGCAATATGTGGGGGATCGAAGTCGTCGTCATCGACGAGAACACCAAGATCGATGAGTTCAAGAAGCAGCTCATGTGGTCCGACGTCATCTGGAAGCGCAAATAAGAAAGGGAAAACGGGCGGGGCGGTACGGCGTACCGCCCCGTATTTTGTAAATTGCTATGTTTCAGAGAAAATACATTTTCGGCGATACCGCCGTATATTACGTCGAAACGCCCGTTGAGGGGCACGAGGGCAAAACGACGGTGGGGTTGGCGATGTATCCCGCCGCATATCCCGTTCCGCAGGCGGAGGCGCTCCGCTGCGACAGTCTCGTGCAGGTCGCGTTTACGGGAGACGAGGGGCTCATCGATTACACGTTCGGCGTGACAATGCGCAACCGTGCGGCAACCCTCCTGAAGGTGGAGAGCCAGCGCGCGGACGAGAACGGCGTCGTCACGATCCTCACGGACGGCAAGGGGAATTTTTATACGCACACGCTCTTATACAGCGCAAAAACGGGCGTTTTTACGGTATGGGTGCGCTATGAGAACCGCACGGGGGAGGCGCGCACGCTTGAACTTCTGGAAAGTCTCTCTCTGAGCGGCATCGCCGCGCCCTCGCTGGGCGCAAAGGCGACGTGCGGGCTCAGGCTCCACCGCATGACGAGCGCCTGGTCGCGCGAGTGCCGCATGAAGACGGATACGTTCGCGCAGCTCGGGTTAGATATGAGCTGGGCGCGCTACGGCGTCAAGTGCGAAAAGTGGGGGCAGCTCGGCAGCATGCCGAACCGCGGCTGGTATCCCTTTGCCGCCATAGAGGACGCGTCCGCGGGCGTGTGCTGGGGCATACAGCTCGAGGCGCCCTATTCCTGGCAGATGGAAGTCTGCCAGGAGAAGGAGACCTGTTCTCTCTCCGCGGGACTTGCCGACTACGAATACGGGCATTGGCGCAAGAATATCCCCGCAGGTGCGGGTTTTGAAACATGTAAGGTATATCTCTGCGTCAAAAAGGACGTGCTCGGGGTATGCAACGCCATCGTACACGAACAGGAGCGCATCCTCACGGCGCCCGCATGCGAGGAGGAGATGCCCGTGCTCTTCAACGAGTACTGCACTACGTGGGGCTGTCCTTCGGAGGAGAACATCGCAAAGATCCTCGCCGCCGTCCGTCCGCTCGGACTGGACTATTTCGTCATTGACTGCGGTTGGTACAAGCCCGACGACAAGGGCTGGTGCAACGCCACGGGCGACTGGAAGGAGAGCCGTTCTCTCTTCCCGCACGGGATCGGGGCGGTATCGGAGGCGATCCGCGCCGAAGGGCTGCTTCCCGGCATCTGGTTCGAGTTCGAAGTTGCCGGGCGGGACAGCGAGGCGTTCTCGCGCGAAGATATGCTGTTAAAGCGCGACGGCAAGGTCGTCACATCCAAGAACCGCAGGTTCTTCGATCTGCGGCTGCCCGCCGTCAACGGATATATAACTGCCCGTATGACCGATTTTTTGGTGAAAAACGGGTTCAAGTATATCAAGATCGATTATAACGATACGTACGGAATCGGCGTCGACGGCGCAGAGAGCCTCGGCGAAGGGGGCAGGCAGGTCGCCGAGGAGAGTCTTCGCTGGCTTGGCCGCATAAAAGCCGCCGTACCCGATATGGTCATCGAAAACTGCTCCTCGGGCGGCAGCCGTATCGAACCGAAGCGTATGGGCATGGTCTCCATGTGCTCGTTTTCCGATGCGCATGAGTGCGCGGAGATCCCATTCGTCGCCGCGAACGTCTCGCGCGTCATTCCCGCGCGGCAGTCGCAGATCTGGGCTGTCCTGCGCGATAAGGATACGCCCTCGCGCACCGTCTATTCGCTCTGTGCCGCCATGCTCGGGCGCATCTGCCTCTCGGGCGACGTTCTGAACATGTCGCCCGAAAAGGTGTCGCTCATCTGCGAGGGGCTGGATTTCTACCGGAGCGTGAAGGATATCGTCCGCGACGGCGATATCGTCGGGATCGACTGCGACGTGACCTATTACCGCGCGCCGTACGGGCGGCAGATCTACGAAAAGCAGCTCGGAAACAGAAAGCTCGTCGTCGTGCACGCCCTGCAGAAACCCGACGCCGTAGAGGTGTCGATCGCCGGGTACAGATTGGTGCGCGCCTATACCGACATAGCATATACCGCGGAGGACGGCGTGCTGCGGCTTGCGGCGGCGCAGGAACCGCCCGCCGGGACGCCGTTTTTCGGCGGGGTGCTCCCCGGGGAGCATGGGGAACTTGTTTTCCGTGCGGGAGCCTTCCTGTTGGAAAAGGAAACATAAAAATGCGGACGGGGATTGACATTCCCGTCCGTTTTCTCTATAATATAGTACATGGGAAGGGGCGTGCCGTCTGAAAAAAGCGCGGCGCAGTCGGCGCCGCGGGTCGCGCCCTGTCAGCGGGAAACGCAAACTTAGGAGGAATATCATGAACGAGAGCGAACTGAAAGAGACGCTCCGTCGCCACGGGCAGGAACAGGTGCTCCGTTGGTGGGAGGAGCTCGGCTCCGATGCGCGCGCAGAACTTGCGCGGCAGGTCGGGCAGATCGAGTGGGATAAACTTTCGCTCAGTGCGGAAGACGGCAGGCGCGGCGCGATCGCGCCCATCGAGGGGCTCTCCGTCGCGGAGATCGCGGCGCGGAAAGAGGAGTATTTTGCGATCGGGCGGGACGCCGTCCGTGCGGGCAAGGCTGCCGCAGTGCTCCTTGCCGGCGGGCAGGGTACGCGGCTCGGATCGGATGCGCCCAAGGGCACGTACGATATCGGGCTCACCCGTCCGCTCTACATCTTCGAACAGCTTGTCCGGAATTTACAGGAAGTAACTTCGGCATGCGGCGCGAGCATTCCGCTGCTCATCATGACGAGCGAAAAAAACGACTGCGAGACGCGTGAATTTTTTGAAAAACACGACTGTTTCGGCTACCCGCGCGAGGATATCTTCTTTTTCCGCCAGGCAATGGCGCCTTGCATGGATCTGGAAGGCAAGATTTTGCTGGAGGATAAGGGGCGCATTGCGCTCTCGCCGAACGGCAACGGCGGGTGGTATTCCTCGCTCGTAAAGGCGGGGCTCGCCGAGGCGATGGCTGTGCGTGGCGTGGAGTGGTACAACGTTTTTGCGGTGGACAATGTATTGCAGCGCATCTGCGATCCCGTATTCCTCGGCGCGACCATTGCAAGCGGCAAGGCGAGCGGCGCCAAGGTGGTGCGCAAAGCCGAGCCGCACGAGCGTGTGGGGGTGCTCTGTCTGGAGGACGGGCTTCCCAGCGTCGTGGAATACTACGAACTGAGCGAAGAGATGGCGAACCTGCGCGGCGCCGACGGGAATCTCGTGTATTCGTTCGGCGTCATCCTCAACTATCTCTTCCGCGCGGATACGCTCAAAGCGATCGCCGATAAGCGCCTTCCGCTTCATGCGGCAAAGAAAAAGATCCCGTATCTCGCACCCGACGGCACTTTTGTAAAGCCGGAGACGGAAAACGGATACAAATTCGAAACGCTCATCCTCGACATGATCAGATATGCCGGCACCTGTCTGCCGTTCGAAGTCGTGCGGGAGCGCGAGTTTGCGCCCATCAAGAACAAAACGGGTACCGACAGCGTGGATACAGCCCGCGCGCTTTTGCAGAAAAACGGAGTGGAACTTTAATGGATAACGAACTTTCCAAGGATACGGAAGAATTTCTCGTACAGCTCGTGCGGCTCAACGGCACGATGAAGGAACTGTTCTCTTCGGGGAACATCGAACTCTTTCCCGAGATGAACGACGCGATCAAGAAGATGCATGCCGTCCAGCACGGCAGCAAGGACGCCGTTCTGGAGGCGGTCGACCCGGAGTGCGCCGTCATTTACGGGAATTTCGATATGATCGTAAAACTGCTGCGCACGACGGACGGCGAGATCGACGCGGCCACGCAGAAGGGACTGAACAAACTTCTGCATAACATCGACGAGGCGGTCGTCAACATCGCTGCGGCGGTCGGGCTTGTCTGATTAAGGGGCGCAAACCTGTGCGCCCGTGCCTTGTTGGCTGCAATAAACGCATACGGGTATGCGTTTTGGGAGATAATTTATGAAAAAGACAAAAATTTTTGCAGACGCGAATCTGGCGGTCGGAACGATCGACAGAAACATTTTCGGCTCGTTTATCGAACATCTCGGCAGAGCCGTCTACGAGGGGATCTACGAACCCGGGCATCCTTCTGCGGATGAGAACGGTTTCCGCGGCGACGTCATCGGGCTCATCAGAGAGCTGAACGTGCCCATTGTCCGCTATCCGGGCGGGAACTTCCTCTCCGGCTACGACTGGCGCGACGGGATCGGCCCCAAAGAGGAGCGCCCCGTCCGTCTCGATCTCGCGTGGTTTACGACCGAGACGAACGAATTCGGAACGGATGAATTCATGAAGTGGTGCCGCGTTGCGGGCATCGAGCCCATGATGGCGGTCAATATGGGGACGGGTACCATTCTGGACGCCGCGCGCCTCGTCGAATACTGCAACCATCCCGGCGGGACGACGATCTCCGAGATGCGCCGCGCAAACGGCGCGAGCGAGCCGTACAACGTGAAATACTGGTGTATCGGCAACGAAATGGACGGTCCCTGGCAGATCGGACATCTTTCAGCCGACGAGTACGGAAAAAAGGCGCTGGAGGCGGCAAAGGTCATGCGCTGGGCGAACGGCGAAATGGACGGAAACGCGGGTCCCAACGGCAAGCTGAAGCTCATCGTTTCCGGCTCCTCCAATCACGAAATGCCTACATTTCCCGAATGGGACAGGGTCGTCCTCGAGCATACGTATAAAGAGGCGGATCTGCTCTCCATGCACCGCTACTACATGTACAGTGCGTCGCGCAAGCGCCCGTTGGAGGACTTTCTGGGCAGCGCGGACGATATGGCGGAATACATCGGCACGCTCAAAGCGACCATCGAGTACGTGCGCGCAAAGGAGCGCTCGCAGAAACGCATGGGGATCTCCTTTGACGAATGGAATATCTGGACGGTCAACGCGCCCCGCCGCGAGCCGCTCTGGAAGCGTGCGCCGCACCTTCTCGAGGATGTGTACACCTTCCAGGACAGCCTTGTGTTCGCGGGGCTCATGAATACGCTCCTCAACAACTGCGACGCGGTCAGGGCGGCATGCCTCGCGCAGCTCGTCAACGTGATCGCGCCCATCATGACGGAGAAGGGCGGCAGAACTTTCCGCCAGACCTCCTTCTATCCCTTCCGCGCCATTGCAAACAATGCAAGCGGCTGCACGGTGCGCGCCATTTCCGATTCGGACACGTTCGAGAACATGTACGGCAGTGCGCGCTGTATCAACGAGGCGGTCACGCACGATAAAACAAAGCGCGAAGTATGCGTTTCGCTGTGCAACTACGCGCAGGAGACCCGCGCAGTCGAACTGGAGCTCCGTTCCTTCGGCGAACTGAGCGCAAGCGAGTATATCGAAATGACGTCGCCCGACCTCTTTGCCGTCAATTCCTTCGATGCGCCCGAAACGGTCGTCCCGCACGAAAAGGAACTTCCCAAGGTGAAGGACGGTTCGCGCATTTCGCTCACGGTGCCTGCCATGAGCTGGAGTTTCCTCAAACTCCGCTACTGAGGTGATTTATGGCAAAAAGATCCGGGAAACGGGCTGCGCGCGCCGCAGAAAAAGCGGCGAAAAAGCATCCCAAACTCTTTGCGGCGGTCGTTGTTCTGCTCGTCATCGTCCTTGTCGCTGCGGCATGTTACTATTTCTTCGTGTACAGACCGAAGCATCCGGACGCGCCCGGCGACGGCGACGGTGTAACGGTCGTCGGCGGCGACGTTGCCGAGATCACCTCGGCGGATCTGTCCATTCATTTTTTGGAGCTTGGAGTACATAATGCCGGCGACTGCGTGCTCATCAAGGTCGGCGATACCGAAGTCCTCATAGACGCAGGTGCAAAAAGCGCAAGCGCACCGACAAAAGTCATGCAGGATTACGTCGCATCTTATTGCACGGACGGGGTGTTGGAATATGTGATCGCAACGCATGCGCATGAGGATCATATTGCGGGGCTTGTCGGACAGGAAAGCGGCGATACGCGTACCGGGTTTTTGTATCAGTACAAAATCGGTACAATCATCCAGTTTTCCGGGCATAATACCAACAGCAATATCTACAACAGATATGTCGATGCCGTTGAATTTTGTCGGGAAAAAGGCACAAACGTATATACGGCACTCGAATGCACGTCCGGAACGAATGGCGCAAAGGCGCAATATTTTCTCGATGAAGACAAAACGATCTCTATGAATATTCTTTATCAGGAATACTATGAGCGCAGGGCTGGAACAGAAAACGATTATTCTGTCTGCATGCTTTTAACGCAGACTATCGGCAACGAGATTTCGTATAATTATCTTTTCACGGGCGATCTGGAAAAGAAGGGAGAGGAGTCTTTAGTCGAGAACAACCCGGATCTTCCGCATTGCGTGCTGTTTAAGGGCGGGCATCACGGATCATCCACGTCGTCCAACGAAGTCCTGTTGGATAAGATCACCCCCGAAAATATCGCAATTTGTACCTGTGCTGGAACATTTGAATACGCCGATAAGCCAGATGAGGAACATCCGAACGCGCATTTGAATACTTTCCCGACGCAGGAGGCGCTGGACAGGATGGCAAAATATACGGAAAACATTTATGTGACGTCGCTCGGTATTCTGAATGAAGATTATTCGACGCAGGGGTTTGCCTCCATGAACGGCGATATCGTGTTCTATTACGGCAAGAGCGAGGAAGAATCGGAAAAGACGCTCAAGCTCTGGTGTTCCAACAACAGTACGATCCTCAAGGATACCGAGTGGTTCAAAGAGAACCGTACGTGGAACGGGGCGTAAAATGGAGATCACAGCCATTACGCCGCAGAAACGCGACCCCAGGCGCTGCAACATCGAGGTGGACGGCAGATTCTTCTGCGGAATGCAGCTTATCACCGTACTGGAGCACCGCCTTAAGGCGGGAACGGTCGTCTCCGAAGAGGAGCTTTCGCTGCTCCAGCTCGAGGGCGAAAAGCAGACCGCGCTCGACAAGGCGCTCACGCATATTTCCGCCTCGATGAAGACGGAGCGAGAGATCCGCGATTTTCTCCGCCGCAAGGGCTATTTGCAGGACGTGAGCGACTATGTCGTTGAAAAGATGAAGGGCTACGGGTTCCTCGACGACGCGGCATACGCCAGGGCGTACGCGGAGAGCGCGGGAAAGCGCAAGGGCGGCAGGCTCATCCGCATGGAGCTGAAAAGAAAGGGCGTCGCGGACGACGCCATCGACGGTGCGCTCGGCTCGCTCGAGGAGGGCGGCGCGGCGCAGGCTGCTCTTGAAAAATATATGCGCGGCAAGCCGTCTGACAGAAAGACGATGCAGAAGGCGTACGCGCATCTCATTTCCAAAGGGTTTGACTATGAGACCGCGAAGGACGCGCTGAAGGCGTTCTTTGCGGAAGAGGACTGAAACAACGGCGACGCGCGTCGGCGCGCCGCCGTGTGCAATAAGGAGCATCTTATGAAATATTCGTTTTCCAACCGGCAGATGCGCCGGTTCGACGAGGCGGCGATCGGTGCGGGTACGCCCTCAGCCGTGCTTATGGAGCGGGCGGGCGCGGCGCTTGCGCGCGCCGTCTCCGAGGCGATGGCAAGGCTCGGCGTCGGCGACGCGCTCTTCGTGTGCGGCGGCGGCAACAACGGCGGCGACGCGGCTTGTCTGGCTCGGCATCTGCTCGACGCCGGAGCCCTGCCCCGTGTGCTGCACACCCG
>JFBN01305149.1_pt1 | contig 11878 bp, 2 predicted proteins | sample 768741 | NCBI WGS metagenome assembly JFBN01 (sample SAMN01983846, study PRJNA193217) | chicken gut metagenome | biome: terrestrial biome; isolation source: ceca of Broiler chicken | host: Gallus gallus | place: United Kingdom: England | collected 2010-09-07
AAGGCGGCGGATGTAAATAAGGATGGAGCAGCGGACAGCACGGACGCGGCGGCGATCCTGGAGTATGCGGCTGAGCAGACAGCGGGATTTTAAGAGCTGAGTAAGAAAGACTGAAACAGAGAAGAGCAGAAACGGCGGAGAAAAGCCTGCAGTTTCTGCTCTTTTTCTGTGTATTGAAAAAACTTTCAGACGTTTCTGCGAAAGTTCCATAAAAAGTCCAAATTTCTATAAAATCAGTTCTAATATCTTTGAAGTTTTTTTCGGTAAAATTTATATAAATACTACAATTGTGGCGGCGAATGCCATGACCGGCGTTTCCCGCCTAGAAAAAGAAGGGAGAATGAGATGAAGAAAAAGAGGAGAAGAGCCGCGGCGGTGTGCATGGCGGTGTGTATGACCGCCCTGACGGCTCTGAACGGAAGCGGAACTGCTATGGCAGCGGAGAATACGGATTTTGACATGTCGGCGACCAGCCCGTCGGACAGCGAGGACTGGGAGAGCTTGAAGCTGGATATGGGAGGTCCGGAGACCGTGGATACATACGGCTACTGGGGAACACCTCTCGCCAATGGCTTATTTGCTGCAAAGGAAAACGGACGTGTGGAGGAAGATGTGTTCGTTTTGAACCACTCTACATTCTGGTCGGGCGACCCGGAGTACAGGGATGCCCTCTATGAAGGAGAGGGCGGTTACGGTCATTCTGTGGAAGAACGCGCGGCAGGGTATCAGGAGCTGATCGACACGCTGGAAGCGGCATATACGGAGGGGCTTCCAGCAGGGGAGAGAAATTCTCTGATGCAGTCGATCAATGGGATCACCCAGAAGATGTGGGAGTCCGACGAGCAGGGCGCATTCCTCTCCATGGGGCGCATGCGGATGAAGTTCCCGGAGCTGACTGATACGACGGACTATCAGCGCATCCTGGACCTGGACCAGGCGACGTCCGAGATCAGCTTTAAGAAAGACGGGACAGGATATCAAAGGGAGACCTTTATCAGCAATCCGGACAACGTGATGGTCACAAGGCTCACCAATGAGGCAGATCAGCCCATGAACATGGAGCTGAGTCTGGAGCTGCCGTCTGAGATGCAGGGCAAAAGTGACGACAATCAGGTCTCGGTCGATGAAGAGAAGAATGAAGTCGTCATGACGGGACGCGCGCCCTATAATTTCCCCGCAACACAGTGGAGCGAGGATCGGGGAACGCTGTTTGAGGCGAGGGCGAAGATCATCCTTCCAGAAAACGGAGAGATCACAGCGGACGGTTCTTCTCTGAAGGTTGCCGGAGCGGAAGAGATCATCGTCCTGTATACATGTGAGACAAGCTACAAAGATTCCGTGACAGATCCCGCCCACAGCGGCGTGGACTACAGCGGGAAGGTAAGGGCGACGCTGGATGGCGCCGCGGACAAGTCCTATGAGGAGCTGAAAAACACGCACCTGGAAGAGTACAGGTCCTTATTCCGCAGATTCTGGATCGATCTGGAGGGAGAGGATATCCTGGCTGCAGACGGCTCAACCTATGTGAGCCCTGAGCAGTACGCACTCCATTACCAGTATGCTCGCTACATGAGCATCTCATGTGAGAGAGAGAACTCCGTTCTGCCTCACGGGCTGTTCGGAATGTGGAGCCCGGACTGGGTAGGCATCAATGAAGGAGCTTATTTCCTGAACGAAAACCTGGAAAAGACCCAGACCTTCAAGGGCGCGGCGAATCTGTCAGATTCTTCCGACGGACAGTACAACCTGATCAGCAGCTGGGCGCAGGAAGAGACGGGGCAGAGAACAGCTCAGACGATCTACGGCGCCGAGGACGGCGCGTGGATGATGTCCCACTCCACCGGGATTTGGGCGAAGTCCGGCATGTGGGGAACGAACGTAGAGTGGGGATCCTGGCTTGCAGGAGGCATCTGGTCCCTGGATACGCTGTTTGACAAATATAGTTATACACAGGATATCGATCTCCTGGAAAAGGTCTATCCACTTCTTGAGGGTGCGGCAAAATTCGCACTCAGCACACTGATCGAGGTGGACGGCACAGAAGGTGAGCTGAAAGGATACAAGGTTCCTGCTCCGGCAGGATCACCGGAACACTGGTACTGGGTGAACGGGACAAAGGTGGGATTCGATATCGCTTCTGCCTGCGACACTCTGCTGTATTATAACCTCTTCAATATGATAGAAAAGGGAGCAGAGGATCTTGAGCGGGCAGGGATCAGCTATGATGAGGAGCTGCTTGGCAGAGTCCTAGAAGCGAGAGAGCAGATGATCCCGCTGGAGATGTTTATTGATGAGGAGACAGGACGCTTAAAAGAGTGGTACAACGAGTATGAAATCGGCGACTACTATCACCGCCATGCATCCCATCTGCTGGGGCTTTTCCTTGCCAATATAGACATCAACGAGGATGATACTCCGGAATTATATGAAGCACAGATCAAAGAGATGGAGCGCTGGATGAGCGCAAACGGCGGCTCCCATCCGGACAGGACACTGATGGCGGTGAGGGCAGGCTTTGAAGACTTTGCACTCTCCCATCTGGAGGTCGTGGGAACAGACTACGGACACAATGCGGTCATGCAGTGGACGCCTCTTGCGAGCTGCATCGCAGAGTCTGTGGTGGACAGCAGATTCGATCAGATCAATCTGATGGAGAACCTTACTTCTTCCTGGAGCAGCGGAACCGTGAAGGGAATCCGTGCAAGAGGAGGATATCAGCTGAGCGTGACCTGGGAGAACGGGGAGCTGGTCGAGTGCGTGATCGATTCTCCGACAGGGGAGACGCCGAGAGTACTTTATAAAGGCGAGCCGGTAGATCTCTCAAGTGACAGCCGTTTCACAGTCAACCGTGCAGAGCGGACAATGGAAGAGCAGCAGTATGAAGTCCAGGATAAGCTGGAGGGCAAGTACACAGAAGAGAGCAAAGCAGCGCTTCAGACAGCAGCGGAGAGCGGTGATTACGGTGCAATCTCGCAGGCGCTTCTTGAGATGGTCCCGGTCGATCACTATGAGAGGAAGATCAATATTGAGACAGAGGACGGCGTGAAGGTGCTGACCGAGGCAGGACAGACGCTTCAGCTGACAGCGTCCAGCGACAAGGAGGACGCACAGTATCTGTGGTCGATCGAGCAGACCGGAGGCGGAAGCGCGGATCAGATCGCCACAGTGGACGAGAACGGCGTGGTCACCGCGATCAGCGGAGGAAACGTCACAGTGACCGCAGTCATAGACGGAGAGCCTTATTCCAAGGCGTCTGTTGATCTGATGATAGAAGCTGAGACACATGAAGTGAAGGAAAGCATTGATGACAGGGACGGCCGGTTTGAATATTCTGCGGGCTGGCAGACCTGGGATGAGTGGAAGCACAGAAACGGAACGATCACCTACTCACAGGAAGCAGGATCGACGGCTGAACTGACATTCACGGGAACCGGATTCGCTTACATCGGAAGCAGCGCAGAGCATATCGGCGGCTTCAAAGTCACGCTTGACGGAGAAGTGATCGACGACTGCGTAAGCGCAGGAAACCGGGGATACGATCAGGTGATGTACTCGAAGATCGGACTGGAAGATACAGAGCATACCGTCGTCATCGAGAGCCTGTATGACAGGATCGATATGGACGCAATGGATATCTACGGAAGCGTGGCTTCTGCGACGGACCGCAGCGGACTGATCACAGAATACAAAGAAGGATTAAAGCTCGATGCGGACGCATATACGCCGGACGGCTGGGCGGTATTCGAAACTGAGATGGAGAACGCCATTACAGTGATCAATCAGTTCGATGCCTCTCGGGAGACGATCGACGAGGCGCTGAACAGCCTGGCGTCAGCGGCGGAGAATCTTACAGAAAACGGAGAGAAACCCTCCGACGCAGTCGATAAGACAGCCCTGAACATGGTTATCGCCATGGCGGAGAAGCTGGAGGCAGAGCAGGCAGAGACCGGCTGCTACACCGAAGAGACCTGGGCGGCGGTCCAGACTGCACTTGACGCAGCAAGAGCCCTGGCGGCAGATGAGGATGCATCCCAGGAGGATGTGGACAATGCATTCCTTGAGATGATCACAGCAGTCAACCTCCTCGAGAACGCAGTCCAGAGAGTGGGACTTGAGGCGGCGATCGAGGGAGCGGAGGCGATCCTCGCGGATGCAGAAGGGCTTGAGCAGTACACGCCGGAGAGTGTGGAAGCGCTGAGGACAGCTCTTGCAGAAGCAGAGAGAGTTTACGCAGAAGAGAGTGCAGACCAGGAGACGATCAACGCGGCGGCGAGAATGCTCATGGACGCGGTCACAAGCCTGGTCGTAGTAGATGTGGATACGAGACTTGACATCCTGATCCAGAAGGCAGAAGAGCTTCTGGCAGACAGCGATCAGTATACATCAGAAAGCATTGCGAACCTGCAGGCGGCGCTGGATGCGGCGAAGCTTGCCGCGGAAGACAGAGGCGCAACGGATGAGGAGATCAATGAGGCTTACAGCGCACTGGCAGAGGCAATGACATCCCTCGTCAGAAAGGCGGACAAGTCCGAGCTTAAGACAGCTTTGGATAAGGCAGCTGAGATCCTGTCAGACTCCGGCAGATATGTGGAGGAGACCATCACAGGACTGCAGGCAGCAGCGGACGCGGCACAGGCAGTGTACGATAAGGAAGACGCATCCGCGTCAGAGGTCGGCGAGGCAGTGAAGAGCCTTGTGGACGAGATCTTGAAAGCTCGCCTCCTGGGAGATGTGGACGGCAACGGAGCAGTCGACAGTGCGGATTCTGCGGAAGTGCTCAAGTTTACGGCTGAGGCACAGGAGCTTGACGAGGTGCAGAATAAGGCTGCGGATGTGAATGGGGACGGAGCTGCGGACAGCACGGACGCGGCGGCGATCCTGGGGTACACAGCCGAAAAAATTTCAGAATTTTAATGCTGGAGAGATAATTCCAAAATACGGAGAAATTTTCCTGAGTAACAACACAGGGAACTGAGGATGAAAAAAGGCAGAAATGTCTGGATAATCTTCGATGTCTGCCTTTTTTATATGTATAAAATATTTTATGTTTTTTGATCGGTAGACCATAAAATCCACTATATAGCGAATAAGTCCTAATCTATATGTGGTTTTCGGTTGAAATTTATACAGATACTATAAAGGGGCGGCAGATACCACGGCGCAGGTGATGTCTCTGCTCAGGAAGAAGAAGGGAGAATGAAATGAAAAAAAAGATGAAAAGAGCAGCGGCGCTCGGCATGGCGCTTTGTATGACTGCCCTGACGGTTCTGGAAGGCGGCAGAGTAGTGATGGCTCAGGAAAGCACAGGCTTTGATATGTCGGCGACCAGCCCGACGGACGATGAGGACTGGGAGAGCCTGAAGCTGGATATGGGGGGACCGGAGACTGTGGATACATATGGATACTGGGGAACCCCCTTGGGCAACGGAGTGTTTGCGGCTAAGGAAAACGGGCGTGTTGAGGAAGATGTGTTTGTCCTGAACCACTCCACTTTCTGGTCGGGAGACCCAGAGTACAGGGATTCGCTTTATGAGGGTGAGGGCGGTTACGGACATACACCGGAAGAGCGTGCTCAAGGGTATCAACATCTGATCGATACCTTAAAACAGGCATATTCCGATGAAGTTACCACAAAGGAGAGAAATGACCTGATGAAATCAGTCAACCAGGTTACCCAGGAAGCCTGGGAATCCAGAGAACAGGCGGCATTTCTCTCCGCAGGACGGATGCGGATGAAATTCCCGGAGCTGGAAGATACAACGGATTATAAGAGAATTCTGGATCTCGATAAGGCGATGTCTGAGATTACTTTTAAGAAGGATGGAACAGGATATAAGCGGGAGACATTCATCAGCAATCCGGATAACGTGATGGTGACTCGGCTGACGAACGAAGCGGATGAAAAGATGTATATGGAGCTGAGTCTGGAACTTCCAGCCGAAATGGTGGGAAAAAGCGGCGACAATCAAGTTTTCGTTGATGAAGAAAATAATGAAGTGGTTATGACAGGAAGGGCGCCGTATGATTTCCTGGCGACACAGTGGGACGAAAACAGGGGAACCCTTCTTGAGACAAGGGCGAAGGTTGTCCTTCCTGAAGGCGGAGAGATATCAGCAGACGGTTCGGCGCTGAAGGTTTCCGGAGCGACGGAGATCTTGGTACTTTATACGAGTGAGACAAGCTTTAAAGATGCTCTGACAGATCCTTCCAACAGTGGGGTTGACTACAGCGGGAAAGTCAGGAAAACACTGGACGAGGCAGAGAGCATGACATATGATGAACTGCTGGAACGGCATTTGGAAGAGTATCGGTCTCTGTTCAGACGTCTCTGGATCGACCTTGGGGGAGAGGACGTCCTGATGGCGGATGGATGGAGCTATGTAAGTCCGAAAGAGTATGCGATTCATTATCAGTATGCACGCTACATCAGTATCTGTTGTGAGCGGTCCAATTCCAAGGTGCCGCACAACCTGTTTGGGATGTGGTCTCCGGACTGGGTAGGAGTGAACCAGGGTGCTTACTTCTTGAACGAGAATCTTGAGAAGACGCAAATGCTGAAAGGAACGGCGAATCTTGCTGATGCATCAGACGCACAGTACAACCTGATGGTCAGCTGGGCACAAGATGAGACCGGAAAGAAGACGGCACAGGAGATTTACGGAGCCGAGGACGGAGCGTGGATGATGTCGCATTCTACAGATATCTGGGGCAGATCCGGACTGTGGGGAGATTCTGTACAGTACGGGTCCTGGCTTTCCGGCGGCATATGGGCAATGGATGCGCTCTATGATAAATACAATTACACGCAGGATATAGAACTTTTGAAAAAATATTATCCTCTGCTTGAAGGCGCGGCAAAATTTGCTTTGAGTCAGCTGATTGAAGTGGATGGCCTGGACGGTGAGCTGAAAGGATATAAGGTTGTTGCCCCGGCAGGATCACCGGAACATTGGTTCTGGGTGGATGGGACAATGGTCGCATTCGATATTGCCAGCGCATGCGATACAGTGCTTTATTATGATCTTTTCAACATGATCGAGGATGGGGCGAAAGACCTGGAGCGTGCAGGAATCGATTATGACAAAGATCTGGTGAAGAGAGTCCTGGCAGCCAGAGAGCAGATGATCCCGCTGGAGATGTTTATCAATGAGGAAACAGGCAGGCTGAAGGAGTGGTACAACGAGTATGAGGTGGGAAACGAAAGCTTCGGGCATTGTTCTCATCTGCTCGGACTGTTCCTGTCGAACATTGATATCAACAGGGATGATACTCCGGAATTATTTGAAGCGACCCGGAATGAGATGGAACGCTGGATGTATGCAAATGATTCGCAAAAAGGAGCACTGCCGGAACGCGCCCTTATGGCTATGAGGGCAGGATTTCCGGATCATGCAGTTGCGCATATAGACGTTATAGGAAGCGATTACGGCCATGATTTTGCAATGAGATGGACACCTCTTGCAAGCACTATCGGTGAATCAATCGTGGACAGCAGATTTGATCAGATTAATCTGATGGAGAACCTGCCGTCCGCCTGGACCAGCGGAACCGTAAAAGGTATCTGCGCAAGAGGCGGTTATCAGCTGAGTCTTACATGGAAAGACGGAGAATTGACCCACTGTACGATTGATTCTTCTACGGGGGAAACTCCGAGAGTCCTCTACAAAGGAGTGCCTGTGAACCTGGCCACAGACAGCAGGTTTACGGTCAACCGTGCCCCGGCAGAGCTGAAAGACCTTGAATACGAGGCAGAGGAAAAACTGGAAGGGAAATATACTGAAGAGAGCAAAGAAAATCTTCGAACTGCCATGGAAAGCAATGATGCAGAGACGATTTCCGCCGCTCTTTTGGAAATGGAGCCGGTAAATTATATCCAGAGAGAAGTGATGATCGAGACAGAAGACGATATCCGTGTGCTGACAGAGAGAGGCCAGACTCTTCAGCTTACGGCATCAAGCAGTTTGGAAGACGCAGAGTATAACTGGACTATCGAACAGACTGGAGGAGGAAGTGCGGAGCAGATTGCTACAGTAGATGAGAACGGGCTTGTAACGGCAGTCAGCGGCGGAAGAGTCACCGTGACAGCAGAGATTGCAGGGGAGAGTCATTCAAAAGCCTCCATTGACCTGATGCTGGAGGTGGAGACGCATGAAATCAAAGAGTGTGTGGACGACCGTGACAGCAGGTTTGAATATTCTGACGGCTGGCTGACCTGGGAGAATCCAGATCATAGAAACGGAACGATTACTTACTCTCAGGAGCCGGGAGCGACAGCATCTCTGACGTTTAACGGAAGTGGATTTGATTTTATCGGAAGCAGCGGACTGCATATCGGGAATTTCCGGGTTATCCTGGATGGAGAGGTCATCGCGGATAACAGAAAATCCGGGGACAGGGGTTATAATCTCGTTATGTATTCAAAAATAGGTCTTGAAGATACAGAACATACAGTTGTCATTGAAGGTCTGGACAGTCGGATCGATATGGATGCTGTCATCGTCTATGGAAGTGTGGCTCCGGCAACAGACAGAACCGGACTGGTCGAAGAGTACAGGGCTGGCCGGAAGCTGGAAGAGAATGGTTATACGGAAGAAAGCTGGAACACATTTGCTGCAGCACTTGGCAATGCGCTTGAAGTGATCAACAATTTTGATGCAGGGCAGGATGATATTACGACTGCGCTTAACAGCCTGTCAGCGGCGGAAGAAGGACTTGAGGTAGAATCCGGCAATCCCGGGCAACCGGGGAATGCCGACAGAACCAGCCTGAACCTTGCCATCACCATGGCAGAGAAGATGGAGGAGGAGCAGGCAGAGACCGGCTGCTACACAGAGGAGACCTGGGCGGCAGTCCGGACAGCCCTTGATGCAGCAAGAACGCTTATGTCAGACGAAAACGCCTCCCAGGAAGACATGGACAGCGCATTCCTGGAGCTGATCACAGCTGTCAACCTTCTTGAGAACGCAGTGCAGAGCGTAGGACTCCAGGCTGCAATCGAGGGAGCAAAAGCTGTTCTTGCGGATACGGAAGGACTTGAGCAGTACACGCCGGAGAGCGTGGAAGCCCTGAGGGCAGTCCTCGCAGAGGCAGAAAGAGTTTACACAGAAGAGAGCGCAGACCAGGAGACCATCAATGCGGCGGCGAGAAGTCTGATGGATGCGGTGACAAGCCTGGTTGTAGTCGATGGGGATACGAGACTCGATATCCTGATCCAAAAAGCGGAAGAGCTTCTGACAGACGGTGAGCAGTATACATCAGAAAGCATTGCATATCTGCAGGCAGCGCTGGATACTGCAAAACTTGTGGCAGAAGACAGACAGGCTTCTGATGAGGAGATCAATGAGGCTTACAGCGCGCTGGCAGAGGCGATGACATCTCTCGTCAGAAAGGCGGACAAGTCTGAGCTGAAGGCTGCATTAGATAAAGCAGAGGCAATCCTGGCAGACTCCGGCAGATATGTGGAGGACACGATCGCAGGACTGCAGACGGCGGCAGACGCAGCGCAGGAAGTGTATGACAAAGAGGATGCAGATGTATCTAAGATTGGAGAGGTAGTGAAGAGTTTGGTGGGTGAGATCCTCAAAGCCCGGCTCCTGGGCGACGTGGACGGCAACGGAGCAGTCGACAGCGCGGACTCTGCGGAAGTGCTGAAGCACGCAGCAGAGGCACAGGAGCTTGATGAAGTGCAGAGAAAAGCTGCTGATGTCAATGGGGACGGGAATGCAGACAGTACGGACGCTACGGTAATCCTGGAGTATGCAGCGGAGCAGAACGCAGGAGTTTAAATTCCGGGACAGACAGCCAGGATTTGAAAGGTATAACGAAATTGAAAAAGGGGATGTAAGGATTCCCAGAGGAAGAAGAGCAGAACGGGCAGGGAGGACTGCAGTCTCTGCTCTTTTTCTGTATATTTGTAAAATTCCTGTCTGCTGTATTCAAATTCGAAAAAAAGTCTAAATTTACATAGAATCAGTCCTAATATCTGAGCAGATTTTTAAAGTAAAATTTATATGAAAGAATAGGAGGGCGTAAGCCTGTTATAGAGCATTGTTCAAAAAAGGAGGAAAAGGTATGAACATGAAAAGAAAAGGAAGGAGAATGCTCAGCGGCGGGCTGGCAGTCTTGATGCTCGGAAGCATGGTACCGTATGCGGAGAAAGTGAATGCAGCGGCAGGAGGGATCAATACGGAACAGCCGCCGATGGTCATCCGGTTTGACGAACCTGTATCACAGGGAGAACTTACCGGAAGCAGCGGCAATTTTACCGGATCGGGCAGTGATACAGACTGGTGGCAGCAGCTGACCCTCCCAATCGGAAATTCTTATATGGGCGCCAATATTTATGGTGAGATTGAAAAAGAGCATCTGACATTTAACCATAAAGAACTGTGGAACGGCGGTCCTTCAGAGACGGAGGAACATACGGGAGGCAATATTGAGACAGTAGATGGAAAGCCGATGTCAGAATATCTGGAAGAGGTGCAGGAGGCTATGTTACGCGGGGACGGCCAGGCGTCTTCCATGTGCAATAACCTGGTAGGGGCCAACACCAGAGAATACGGAGCTTATCAGTCCTGGGGAGATATCTATCTGGACTTTGACAGAGACTATCTGTATGAAACAGAATCCCCGGATGGCATCATCAGCGACGGAAGCAGCCGGATCCGATACGGAGCCGGCTGGGAGAAATATGATAAATACGGCTGGGAAGGCGATTCAGAACATTATACTTATGAACCGGGATCTTTTACTGTGTTTTTCTATGGCACGGGAATGCAGATGATCGGTGCAAAAGGGACTGATATGGGTGACTATACCGTGACCGTGGACGGGGAAGAGAAAGTCTCCGGCTCAATGTACTCAGAGAGCAATTTGGAAAACCAGGTGCTGTTCGAAGTCAGCGGCCTTGCGCAGGGACAGCATTTCCTTACGTTTGAGTCCAGCGAAAGTGCGGCGGGGGTGAGCAAGACCTCGTTTGACTATCTCAGAGTACTTCGGGATTCAACTGATTTTGATCTGGAAGATACAACGGAGCAGCTGACATTTTCCGGGAACTGGCAGAGATATGACAGGGCGTGGGAGTCCGACGCCAGATCCTGGATGGGAGAAGACGAGACCTTTGTAGAGAGCTGGGATGCGGCAGATGCATCTGTGACATTTACCTTTTCGGGAACCGGAGTAAAGCTTCTGGGTGCGAAGAGTCCCGCTCTGGGCAGCTTCACGTATTCACTGGATCAGGGAGAAGCTGTGGAAGTAGATACTTACAGCGATAATTACGGCTATGGAGAGCTTCTGTCTCTACAGGGACTTGAAGATACAGAGCATACACTTGTGATCAATGGTGTGGAAGGAAGCAAGATTTCCCTGGACGGATTTGTGACAGGCGAGGCTCAGGAAGAGACGGAAGCGCCCGTGCATACAGAAGTTACAGAGTATGAGCGCAGCCTGAACCTGGACGAGGCGCTGGCGGCTGTTGAGTATCAGAAGGACAATACGATATACAGAAGAGAATATATTGCAAGTTATCCAGACGAGGTGATCGCGATCCGTCTGACAGCGGAACCTGCTGAAGAAGGGGGAGAGGCTGTCCCGATCAATGCCGAGATCTGCTTCCCTGTGGACCAGCCGGAGAAGAATGCAGACACACTGGGAAAGGACGCTGTCTATGAGACGACAGAAGATTCGATCATTGTTTCCGGCAGCATGAGAGACAACGGGATGCAGTTCAATGCGAGGCTGAAGGTTGTTCCCGGCGAGGGCGGCACAGTGGAGCCGCTGGGAGACAGCAGTGAGACGCTGACCCTTAGCAATGCCACAGAGGCATGGATCTTTATATCGGCGGGGACGGACTATGACACGAATTATCCGGTATACCGCA
>JFBN01012088.1_pt1 | contig 11854 bp, 11 predicted proteins | sample 768741 | NCBI WGS metagenome assembly JFBN01 (sample SAMN01983846, study PRJNA193217) | chicken gut metagenome | biome: terrestrial biome; isolation source: ceca of Broiler chicken | host: Gallus gallus | place: United Kingdom: England | collected 2010-09-07
GCTGCTTTTTTCAGCACTGGCCGGGATGCGCCAGGGCGCAAAAGATGCGGTTGGAAAATCTTCTCAAGAGCAATCAGCATGTGTAAAAGAAGAGCTTTTCCGCGCGGCCGGTACGCACTACTATCTGCAGAATATCGCACAGCTGGCAACATCAAATCCTGATTGGAAAAAGACCGGTAAGACGCTTGCAAAGCAAGGGCTTTCCGGACAGCGTGTATACAGGTACCAATACATAAACAAGCCGGTCAAGCTGATTCTTGAAAACGATAACCCCCACGACCGCAATGCAGTCATGGTTCAAATAGCGGGGGAAAAGGTTGGGTATATAAGCGCGGATGAGGCTCCGCACGTGCGCGAGATCCTGAGTCGCCGGACTGTCCAGTTTATCTCCGCTTTTGTGGGCGGCGGAGACTACAAGGAAATCTATGAGGACGGGACTTTCCAGCGGGTTTCGGATGAGCCGTTCGTCCGGGTGAAAATCCGGTATAAATAACAAAAAGCCCCGCCGGGTGTTGGCGCACCAGGCGAGGCTCATGGGGCAAGAGGCTTTTGGGTAAAGCGGTTTCTTGCCCCTCTATTGTATCACAGGAGGGAAAAGACTGCAATGGCCATGAAAAAGCGCAAGGATGGCCGGTACCAGAAAGCGCTCCGGCTGTCAAACGGAAAAACAAAGGTGGTCTATGGCCACACCCAGGCAGAGCTGCAGCAGAAAGTCCAGGAGATCCGCCAGCAGGATGCCGCCGGGGTCACGGTCGGGGATCACACGCTGGTCGGCACCTGGGCGCGCACCTGGCTTGCATCGTACAAGACCGGCTTGCGGTATGCGACGGTGCAGATGTACCGCAGCGCCTATAATAACCACATCATGGAGCTGCTGGGCGGCATGGAGCTGCAGGACGTGCGGCCGGTCCACGTCCGGGCGGTGATGGCGTCGGTGTCCGACCGGTCGGAGAGTCTGCAGCACAAAGTGCTCATCACCATGCGGCAGCTGTTTGAAACAGCCAGGCAAAACGGACTTATTCAGCGGGACCCCACGGAGGGCCTCAAAACGACGCCACACGCGGCTCCCGACCGGCAGAAGTATCTTTCCCCTGCTCAGGTCTCGGAGCTCCTGCAGGCCCTCTCTGAGCCGCGGGCGCGGGCGTTCGTCGGTCTCTGTGTGTACTGCGGTCTGCGCAAGGAGGAGGCCCTGGGGCTCCAGTGGGGAGACATCTCCGCCGGCCGGCTGGTGGTGGCCAGGGCTATGACGTTCGGCAGCAACCAGCAGCTGCCGACCCAGGAGCTCAAGACAAAAGCATCCTGCCGCATGCTGCCGGTGCCGGATGCCCTGCAGGCGATCCTGAACCAGGTGCCCAGGCTGTCGGTGTATGTGGTGCCCGGAGCCGGCGGCGCGCCGATGAGCCGCTCAGCGTTTACCAGCCTCTGGCGCCGGCACGTCCTGGCCTGTGTAGACTTTGAGGTACGGCCGCACATGCTGCGGCACACCTACGCCACCATGCTCTACCGTGCCGGCGTCCCGCTGCGGACGGCGCAGTACCTCATGGGGCACAGCTCCATCACGATGACCGCGCAGATCTACACGCACCTGGAGGCCGAGGACGGCCTGCAGGTTGCCGACCAGCTCAACGGTTATCTACAGGGCATCGGGGTCGGCTGACTAGTTTTTGACTAGCATTGTGTGGCGTCGGCTGGCGTCCACTGCTCTCCACTGCATCGTTGCACCGTTAAATTTTACGGTACAGCGTCGCCAAATATTGACTCTTAATCAGTGGGTCCTGGGTTCGAGTCCCCGATGGTGCACCAAAAAAGCCGCGACATTGCGTTAGATTCAACGCATGCCGCGGCCTTTTCTTTTACTCTGATTCAGTTTTGACTAGCTTTTGACTATTTCTTATTGTCTCCAGCGGTGTCCGTATCTTCGGAAATGTCGATCTGATTCTCGGCCATTTTCTTGCCGGCGGCCAGAAGCTTGGTGAGCCAGGCAGGGACGGGCGCACCCATGTCGGTGGCGTTCTCGGCAATGGAACCCAATTCGGTGAAAATGTACCACACAAGAATCACCGGCAGTACCAGCACCGTGTACTCAATATCCAGGGCGGGGAGGTGCTCCACGGCCATTCCCAGAACACAGTCGGCCACAGCGGCCACCAGAACCACCACGATCATGCCGCCCTTGTGCCAGATGCCGGCGCGGGCCACGGCGCTGGACCAGTTGCCCTGTGCTGCCGCGGCGGCGCTGCCACTGATCCAATCCAGGACCATGCAGCCCACCCAGGCCAGAATCAGCCAGCCAAGCCAGCCGAAGGCCGCGCTGAATGCACCGGCAAAGGCCACAAAGGCCGCTTTGATGGTGAGAAAAATGCTGTTGTTTTCCATGGTGCTTGTCCTCCTTTACACGGCGTACTTGCTGAAATAGAGTCCCTGGCCAGTCAGCTGCAGCCGTTCGCACAGCCGCATAATATACCAGGCATCGCCGGAGCTGACCGGGCCGATGGTGATGGTCTGCAGCATTTTTTCCGTATCGTTCCACTGGCTGGTATACAGCTCGTTTTCTCCGGTGATGCCCAGACTCTCGCAGAGCGCCTGGATCTGCAGCGCGTCGCCCATGGTCACCGGCCCGATGGTGAGAATCTGACGCATGGTGCTCAGATCCGGCGCCGGGTTGGGATCCGGGGCGGTAAAGCCGTTGAGTCCGGTGCTCTGGATGATGGAGGGATAGTCTTTGTATACGTGGTTGCAGTCCAGGCTTTTACCATAGCCAGGGATGCCCAGCGGATTGCTGGAGCTATACTGCCAGATCCCAAACGGCAGCGGGCAGGTGCACCGGCTGCCGTACTGGGCGGCCCAGACATCGTACTGGGTCAGCTCTCGCCAGTTGAGCCGGTTGCGGATGAAGTCGGTGGAGGCGTAGAGGATCCCGTAGTAGCCGGCGGCCTCAACTTCTTCCAGAAAAGCCTTGACCATCGCCGTGCGCTGCGCATTGCTCAGGGCCAGAATACCGGGTTCGTATTCGATATCATAGGCCACCGGCATGGTGGGGTTGAGACCCTCGATCGCCTGCAGGCAGCAGCGGGCCTCCTGTCGGGCCTGTTCGGGGCTGGTGGCGTAGCTGTACCAATAAACACCCCAGTCAATGCCCAGGGTGATGCACTGGGCTGCGTTGCGTTTAAACTGGGGGTCGATCTGTTTGACCGAGTTGCCGTATCCGGCCCGCAGCATGGCGTGGGAAATCCCGGCCTTTTTGACATCCGCCCAGTTGACGGCTCCCTGCCATTTGCTTACGTCGATAGCATCAAACATGGTTTGTCATCCTTTCTATTCGTCGTTATCCATCACCAGGGCTTCGTACCTGTCCAGCAGGTCCTGTATGGCTCTGGCTTCGTCTGTTAGGTCCTGCTTGCGGCACAGCTCCCGGTAGTCCCATACCAGCAGCATAGCGTCCGCCAGCAAAGCCGCTTCTTCACTCACGGTCTGGGGCCGCAGATTTTCACGGCCTCTTCGGCGCTGATTGCGCCGCTGTCCACGCGGTACCAGATCTGTGCCGCAGTGATCTTCTTCATGCGGTACAAAAGCAGCCAAATGCTCATGCTTCGGCACCTCCCGTCATAATGTCCACAATTTCGGCCAGGGCGGTTTCCACCGCATCCATGCGCTGGTTCAGCGTCATGGGCGGCTGTTCTTCCCATGCTTCGGCATAGGTCCACCAGTCGTCCAGGTTGGCGGTGATGCTCTCCACCGTCTCGGCTGCGCGGTCGGTGCCCAGCTGGGCTACCGCCGTGGTGGCCGTCCAGCACGGCCCGCCCTCTTCACCCTCCGGCGCTTCGGTCTTTCCCTGCACCACATCCTTGTGCAGCCGCAGCCAGGCGGTGCCATCAGGCAGCCGTTCCAGCTCCACAGCAGCGGGGACGTGGTCCAGTGTTTCCGTGTACTTCATCCTGCTTTCACCTCTCTTAGTCTTGCAGCAGCGCCTACTGCCCACTTGGCAGCCTTGAAAAGGTGCCTCTGTTCCAGCTCGGCAGCTGCGCCGCTTGTTTTTGTGCCCACAAAGTACCCGTTGTAGCTTATCAGGCGGTACGATCTGTACAGTGGTATGCGGCCGGTCTTGCGCAGGTCATCCGCTGCCCGCAGGCTTTGGCGGCGTATCCGCTTAAAAATGCCGCGGCGTATGGTGGTGTAGGTGCGGTGCATCCTGTAGCCTGCCATGTCAAAGCCAGGGCAGCCCTTGGCTGCGCCTTTCAGGTGCCGTTTGGCCCGTTCTTCTTCCACGGTCAGGAAATCAACCCGCATCCACTTTGGCTTGATGGTCAGCCCCAGCACGTCCTTGGCCCACCTGGTGATCTTCCTGGCAGCGCTCTGCATATCCGCCCATCGTCGGCCAAACAGGCCCAGGTCGTCCATATAGCTGCAGCAGCGCTGTACCAGCGGCAGGCTTGCGCTTCTACGTGCCTTGGCGTAGCTCAACAGCTGCCGCATCAGGTAGCTGGCCACCAGGTTAAAAAGCCAGGCTTCCAGGTATCCGCCAATCAGCAGGCCGCCATGTGGCGCCATGGCCAGCAAACTGCGCACAACAGCAAGCAGCCAGGCCGCGTGCGGGATCTCATGTTCTAAAATCCCCATCACTACCGCGTGGCTTGTGTTCTGGTAGGCAGATTTTACGTCCATCTTCAGCCCGTACCGCACACCCAGGCTTTTGCGCCGCAGCCAGCGCTCCACCTGTCGCTTCAGCGCCACCTGGCCCTTTTCGGGTATGCTGGCAAACTGGTACGGCAGCAGCTTAGCCCGCAGCAACGGCTGCAGGGCCAGCACTGCCAGGTGCCCAAAGCACTGGTGCATGGGGCAGCAGTCGCTTAATTCCCGTACTTTCATGCTGATACCGTCAATTCGGTAAAAGGTATGTACCGGGTCCAGGTCCAGGTCATCCGCTGTCCCGTCCATCAGGTCCAGCACCCGCTGTTCCATCTCCAGCGCTATGCCGTGCACCGCTTCCAGCTTTGCGTGCATTTCATTTTTGGCCGTTTCGGCCTTTAGCCGCCCATAGGCAACACCTCCATACTTTTGTGCGTCCGCCAGGTAATTCTTGCGGAACCATTTATCTTCAAAGGCTGCAATGGCCGCTTGTTCGCACAGCTGGTGCGTCAGCGGCAGGTATCGCTTTGTATGCGTTGTCAGCCCTCCATTCTTGCTGATGTTCAACGGCTTTCGGTTGCCGCCCATGCCCTTAAAGCAGGGCGGGCGGTTTTCTACTACTCGCCGCCGCGCAGGCCCACGGCACTGCGGCCAGACGCTCACTGTATGCCGGGCGTATCAACTCGCACCGGGCCAGCTGTCTGGTGTCGGTATTACATGATTGTAGCAGTCAACTGCAAGCGCGGTGCAGCGCTTATGCCTGTTATGGCTTTTTGTCATCAGCATGCCGCGGCACGCCGTTCCAGTTGGAGTTGCCGGGGCCATTGTTACCATTCGCGCAGGGCAAACCACAGTAGCCCCCATCGTAGAGGTGGCCGAAGCGCCACGGCGCATACACACCGGCCCCGCCAGGGGAATTGAAGGCGGCCTTCTTCGCCGCTGCACCACCCAAAATAAAAATGCTTATATCGTCAAAAGGGGCCTGCTGCCCCTCTGGCCCTGCTTACGCGGGCCATTCACCCCGCTTTTTGCCCGATCCAGCAAGCCGCGGCACGCCGTTCCAGGAGGAGGAGCCGGGGCCATGGTTACCATCCGCGCAGGGCAAACCACAGGAGCCCCCATCGGAGAGGCGGCCGAAGCGCCACGGCGCATACACACCGGCCCCGCCAGGGGAATAGAAGGCGGCCTTGACGTAGGTGCTGCTGGAACCGCCGAACTTCGTCGGGATTTGTGCTTCAGCCGCCATTTTGTTCAATGCGCGGATATAGTTCCAGCTCCACTCGTTCGCGTTCGGCAGGTCAAATTCGCCCTCCTTCTGGTAGTTTGCCGTAATGCTTCCGGCCAGCTTCTCACTGTCCCGGCAGCTATACACATCATAGTGCCAGTGGTCATCGTCCACCAGGCTGGCCTGCCACAGCGGGTCCAGTTCTTCGCAATAGCCGCCGATCTGCATTTCCATACCGGCAATGCGGTACGGGTATTTGCCGTTGGTCAGGTTACCAATGCAGCCGTCGCTATGGCCGGGCAGCGCTTCGGTTGTGCCGTTCGGCCACGGCATGGTGCTTACCAGCATCGTGGTCGTGGTGTCGATGGTGCTTGCCAGGTCCAGGTTTACAGCCGCATACTCGGTATCGTTCACGGCTACGGCTTCAACGCTCAAAATCTTGGCAACATTGAACACATCGTGGTTGTATGCCTGGTTTCGGTCGTTGCTCGTGTTACTCCCGCGTTCACCCAGGCACACGCAGCTGCCCGCCAGCAGGTTGGCGCCCTGGGCTTTGGCCAGCAGCACACGCTTCACGCCGGTTTCGGCTGCCGCAAGGGTGTACTGGTAGTTGTAGTTGGTGCAGCCTTCCAGCTGGCCGCTGTTGCTCAACGTCCAGTGGCGCAGCCGCCAGGCCATCAGGGCAAACTGGGTGTCGCAATCGCACCACAGCCCATCGTAGGCGGTCAGCTTCCGGGCCAGCGGCAGCGCCGCGTTGGCGCTGGTCCAGGGCATGGGCAGCAGGCCCGCGCCGCTGGTCATGCCGCCCGCGCTGTTTTTACCGCCGTAAAAGGCAGGGTGCCATGTCAGCAGGCGGTGGGTGCCGTCCGGGGCTACATCGCCCGCCATCGGCACATAGCCGTCGCCTGCGCGCATGTGCCAGCTGGTGTAAAGGTAGCTGCCGTCATCCCATTCCTTCACGGCCAGGGCAGGGGAGAAGCAGTACACCGGCGCAGTCTCTCCGGTCACATCAAAGGCGGCTTCGGTCTCAACAGCCAGCACCTCCATGGTGCCGTCTGCCAGGCTCTTGGCGTTGGCACGCACATACCAGGTCATGGGGTCGTTTTCGGCCCAATCTGCCACGCCCGTGCTGGAATCCGTCACCAGGGGCGCAGCGCTGCGGCCGTCCGCCAGATCATCCAGAGGGGTGCCGCTGGCATCGCCGCTCACGCTCTCGTGGGTGTTCCGCACCGTGTAGGTCTTATCGCCCCAGGCGGTGTCCAGCATGGCGGCAAAGCGTTCCAGGCAGCTGTACTTGTTTTCGCTCTGTTTTACGGCAAACGGCCACCACAGTTTAAAGATCTTCTGCGTGTTGGTGCCGTCCAGCATGGCCGTGTACATGCCGTCCAGCGTAGACGCTGGGGTAGATGCCTTGGCTTCTTCGGCGCTCTTGGCGGCTGCCTTTTCACTTACTTTTGCGGCGCTGGCGCTCTTGGCGGCTGCCTTTTCACTTACTTTTGCGGCGCTGGCGCTATTGGATGCAGCCGTGGCACTGCCTGCAGCCACGGTGGCGCTTTGCTTTGCGGAATCCGCGTACTGCTGAACCATGGCCACAAACTGCGCCCACTCGTCCGGCGTCGGCTCCGGCGCCGTGCCGTCAATCGGCGCATGATCCGATACCAAATAGAGCAGATTGCGGGTGATCCGCTGCACGCCGGCAGTGACTCCAGAGAATACAATCATTCCGGGAGATACAACGCCCAGCGCCTGGGCGGTTGCCTCCGGCGGCACGTTGATAAGGCCGCTATCCGGCACGACAACCGGCGTGGTCCCCGCTGCAGTCACAAACACCGCCTTGATAACCAGGCCTGTCCATTCCGGACCGGGGACGATCTGCAGCTGCTCGATGCCGTAGCTGTCCCTCGTACCCAAGACTAAATACTGCTTTCCCTCTACACACGCTTTATATCCAGACAAAGTGATCGTTTGTATATTTTTTAAATCCATGACGCATCCTTTCTGTGTTAACCAATACGCTGCCAGATGTACACATAGGTGGTGGGCTGCATCAAGCTCATTGCAGCGCCGCCTCCGGCGGATTTGGTGCCCATCCCGAAGTTATTGTGCTGGTCGTATGGCTTTGCCAAAGCATACATTTCGGAACTGGCGCTACTTGGAATCGCAACGGCCCACCCGTTGTAGACGTGCGCATGTTCAGGCATTTCGTTCGTTGTGATTTGATGAGTCTCTGCGCCGACGCTTGTCCCAATTTTGTGAGACGAATTCACACCGGCCATGACCTTACCGGCCGCAAAAGCTGCCCACGTGCCGAAGCCGTAGTAAGCCGCGACCTTGTCTGCGCTGGACAGGTCAGCTTTTCCGCCGTCCACCGGACTCCACTCCACGATGGAGCCGACAGGCAGCATACGTTCCATCACGGACGTAATATCGTTAGGTACCTGCATTGCTTCTCACCTCCACCACTCGGATTTGACATTCGGCTGTCGGGTCTTGCGTAGCCCACAGCACCACGCTGCCATCTTGCGTGTCGATCAGTCCAATCTGGCAGTATGCGTCGTAGTCGCCGCCCTCATAGCTCATGGACACCGATGTGGGCGAGGCCGTGGCGTCCGCTGCCGTGACTGTGCACTTGCGCGTGTACGTGGTGCCGCCCCAAGTCAGGGAGCCAGTAGTCCAGCCGGTGGTGGGGACGGTGATGGTATAAGCCACCGCGTCCGAAAATCTTGAGTCTGCCTGTGCCTTGGTATAGTAGTTGGACAGGTTGACGTTTTGGCTGGTGTCCAGCCATGCGTTGGTATCGGTGTCCCACACCCAGATGGTGTCTGTGCTTCCCACGACGGCCCAGTTACCGGCTTGTCCCGTCGGATGTGCAGACCGCAGAGCCTCCGGTGTGTCGTAGTAACCCACAGCGCCCTGGCTCACCTGCTGCGCCTGTTCCGCATATTCCTGGGCTGCCGTGGCGCTGCCGGCCGCCGCGCTGGCGCTCTGTGCCGCGTCGGACGCATAGCCGGACGCACTGGTAGCGCTGTTGGCGGCATTACCCTCACTGGCGGCAGCAGCAGAGGCGGAGTTGGCCGCATTGGTGGCGCTTTCCGCCGCGTTGGTCTCACTGGCCGAGGCGTTGCTCGCGCTCTCAGCTGCTGCACTGGCGCTACCAGCTGCTGCTGTTTGGCTGGCGGCGGATGCATCTGCAGCCGCCTGTGCCTGGGCTGCCAGCTGCTGGATGGTTTTGTACTCATCGGTGGATTCGATGGCGTCTTCTGGGATGGGGTTTGGGTCGATGTCCAGCGTAAAAAAGCCGGTTCCGGCCACCGCGCCGTTGAGCACAACTTCAACAATAGGGGATATTTTGCCCGAAAATACCGTCATTTGCAGGGTGACGGCAATGTAGGCCGTCTGCGCGTTTTCGGACACGCCCAGTGCCGGATTGTACACATAGGAGCCATCCGGCTTTTTCATGCGCACGTTGACCGCCGCGCCGCTGGGGACGGTGTACGGCTGACCGTTGGCCGTCAGCGCTACCGCCACAATGGGAAAGGTATTGTCATACTGCACCACGTGCACCACGGACGCCGGGGAGCGGTCGGTCAGACTGACCTGAGCATTGTGCACCACGCTGGTGCCGGGCGGCGTGTAGGTCGTTGCTGCCGTTGTAATAGTATCCATTTTGCCTCCTTACGAAAGACACAAAGCGTATGCGGTTCCGCCTCCTGGGATCGATACAATTTTCCATTCAACGTTTCCGCCTGTGCCTCCAACATAGAATTTTCCGACATTGCCAATAATCAAAGACCCATCGCTTTCAGCAAGGGCATCAAAAAAAGCGCCATTCTGCATTGGCATTTTTAAAGCGGATGTTGTCACAGAGCCGGTTCTTATATCCCCGTTGTAGTTGCCGTTCCTGTCTGCGCCGCACTCGATATAATTCGGCTGAATTTGGGATCTCATTGCGCCGCTGCTCATCGTTCCGTTTTTGTCTACCTGACCAGAAAAGACTTGCAGAACACCGGTGGAGCTTTCAGACCCGGTTGTGTAAAGACGGGTCCTTAAATTGCTCCCATCTAAAAGCGTGAGAACGGCAGCCCAAAGTTCCATCAAATAGCTGCCGCTTGTACTTTTGACGTGGTTTGCAATCAGGTTGATCACTTTTACAAGCGCCGCGTTAAGGGTGCCGGCCGTGATGAAATCAGCATATAAACCATCTTCGATGCCTGCGGCAATGGTAAACGGGCCATTATATCCGGTTTTGGATGCGCCCCAGCCCTCATAGTTGAAGCGCCAGACCTTCTGCGCCTGAGCGGGGTCGGGGTTATCGGCAATATAGAGAGTGTCCGGCACGCCGTCGCCGTTGGTGTCCAGCAACCGCACCGCGCCGCCTTTGGCGCCAATGATGGCCTGGGCAATGGCGTTGGCAATACCTTGCACGGCGCCCACGCTGGGCTTTTGGTTGATCTGGCCTTGCTGGTTGGCGATGGTATCGGCAATGTTGGTCCGCGCCTCTCCAATTTCAACGCTGTCGTACCGTTCCAACAGTACATTGGTCACGATCTTGACAATTTTAGCTTTGGCGGAAACACCCAGCCTTTCGTACTGGACGGTGACGGTGTCGCACAGATCGCATTTTTCCAGCAGCGCTAGATTCTTGTACTGCTCGGTCTGTTCCAGCTGCACAAAGCTTACGGTCAGGCTCACAGTGGGCACGCCGATATTGTTGCTCTGCACATAGGTCTGGGCGCGTTCCAGCAACTGTTCCGGCGTGGGGGCGTCCTGGAAATCCTGGGAGAAATCCACGGGCACGACCTTTTCAAAGTCGTAGGTTCCGGGGGCGGGGACAATGGCCGGATCACAAGTCACCAGCGTGGAGCCGTCTGCGGCTTGCCAATATGGGTAAATGCCGGTGGCAACGTTGTAGATGTTGCGATCCTGTTCCAGGTCAGTCATATTTTTGCCGTACCGGATGGTTACGCCGTTGTCGTGGCCTCGCTGGTCGTAAAGCTTGACGGTAAAAGCGTCAAACTCATATTCTCCGCCGTACACGTCCAGGACGCTTCCGGTCTGGCCGCCTAAAAGGCTGCTGGTGGCGCTGGGCACCGCCGCCGAAAAACTGGCCGCAGTGGTTTTGTTTGTCCAAAAGGTAAACGGGCTGGAAATAGCGGCATTGGCCTGAAGCCCAGCCATGGCCCCGGGCGCGTTGGACGCTGAAAAAGGCTTGACCGGCACGCCCGCAAGATCATATCGGATGTGGCGGGCGTAGATGGTGCATTTGCCGTTGATGGGTTTGGTTGTCCGGTAAATACGGAAAGGCTGCGGGTTGCGGTAGGGGCTTGGAATGGCAAAAATAATGCAGCGATCTGAGATGTCGGAAAAATGCTGCCCGTCAATTGGGTATTGCATTTCCAGCTCATACAGGCCGTTTCGCTCTTCGGTGACGGTGCAGCTGATGGCGTCGGACAGGACGCCCAGACCCTGGGAAACAAATTCTGTTTCAGACGCAGGGTAAAGGATAGGTTTCATAGGCTCCACCACCTCGGGGTAATTTGTACGGCGGTGATTCCGCCGGAAAAGTAAACAGCGGTTTCCCCGTTCTGCAGAATCGGGTAACCGCCGTTTACTTGCACATTGTTGTTGAGGTTTTCGGTTCCAGAATAAGCATCTTCGGTTTCGCTGTCCAGCGTGATGGTGCCGGTCATGTCGGAAATAGAAATGGTGCTTCCGCCAACCACCAGCGTGCCGTCCCCGGTCCCGGTGACCTGGATCAGCGGTTTGGCAGGCTGCCAGGTGTTGATCAGGCTTTGACCGGATTGCATAGCCACGGGCAACTGCCCGGTTTTGAGCCAGCGTTGAGGCTGGCAGTCAAATTCCAGGGTGGCACGGCCATGGGTCAGCATCCAATTTTCCACGTCAAAAGGCCCGGTGAACATGGCCAGGCGAAACACTTCCGGGTCGTAGGTGTCTTCCAGGCGCATGTAGCCGATGCCGGACAGAAGCCACTGGGCAATATCC
>JFBN01305429.1_pt1 | contig 11849 bp, 9 predicted proteins | sample 768741 | NCBI WGS metagenome assembly JFBN01 (sample SAMN01983846, study PRJNA193217) | chicken gut metagenome | biome: terrestrial biome; isolation source: ceca of Broiler chicken | host: Gallus gallus | place: United Kingdom: England | collected 2010-09-07
CACCGGATCCGGGAGCTGGTTGAACTGCCGAAAGAGGTGCATATACCGGAGAGCGGCGAGATGGATCAGTATGTGGAACAGGGATTTGAAGTTCAGATGAAGGATGTGAACTTCTCCTATGTAGAAGGAACCCGCGTGATCACAGATTCTGCATTCCAGGCGAAGCCGGGAGAGATCGTGGCGCTGGTGGGACCGTCCGGCGAGGGCAAGACGACGATGATCCGCCTGATCCTGGGGCTTGTACGCCCGGAGGACGGAGCAGTGAAGCTGCGCGCCGCGGGCGGACAGGAGATCGAGATGAATGCAGAGACACGCCATCTCTTCGCCTATGTTCCCCAGGGAAATACGATCCTCTCGGGAACCATCGCAGAGAACATGAGGATGGTGAAGGAGGACGCCACCGACGAAGAGATCATCGAGGCGCTGAAGGTGGCATGCGCCTGGGATTTTGTTGAGAAGCTTCCTCTGCAGATCAACAACAGCGTAGGCGAGAGAGGACGCGGTCTGTCAGAGGGACAGGCCCAGAGAATCGCGATCGCAAGGGCAGTCCTCAGGGATGCGCCCATCCTTCTCCTCGACGAAGCGACGTCGGCGCTGGATGTGACCACTGAGAGAACGGTGCTGAAAAATATCGTGAAGCAGCATCCGAACAAGACCTGCGTCGTCACGACCCACAGACCCAGTGTGCTCAATCTCTGCCAGAGAGTGTACCGCGTGATGGAGACTCATGTGACAGAGCTGAGCGAGGAAGAGTCAAGCCGCATGGCAATGGATTTCTAGCAGGAAAAGGGGATGGTGGTATGATCGAGAGAGTTGTCGATACGCGGGAATATGTGTCTGTGCTGCGGGAGATCGCGGAGAGCGGGAAAGTGGTCTCGCTCCGGATCGCAGGGAGCAGCATGTCCCCCTTCCTTGCCCACGGCAGAGACTACATCTATTTTACAAAGCCGGACAGAGAACTGCGGGCAGGAGACATGGTGTTCTATCAGCGTCGGAACGGGCAGTACGTCATGCACCGGATCTATAAGGTGAAGCCGGACGGATATTATATTGTAGGAGACGCCCAGACAGAGATTGAGGGTCCCGTTTCCAGGGATCAGATCTTCGCTCTTATAACTAAGGTGAAGCGCAAAGACCGGATCATCCAGCCGGGAGACTTCTGGTGGGAGTTCTTTGAACATGTGTGGATCCGGATGATCCCGCTGAGGAGACCCGCTGTACGGCTGTACGCGGCGGTGTCAAAGATACTGCACCGGACATGAGAACCGGGCAGCGTGGGAAACAGATATAAAATGTGAAAGAAGGATTCTTTCATATAAAGAACTGTGCTATAATAATTGGTTGTAATTTGATTCTCGAGCTGCACCTGCCCGGGAATTGAGGCGGGTGAACAGTAAGTGAAAAACAGTTCATTATATTCGGTACTTTGCAAAAGGAGGACAATATGATAGATATCCATACGCATATACTGCCCGGGCTGGACGACGGCGCAGCCGATATCTACGATACTATTGAGATGGCAGCCCTGGCATATGAGAGCGGGACCACGGCCATTGTAGCAACGCCTCACTGCAACCTGCCCGGACTGTATTCTAACTATTTCGGAAAAGAATACTGCGATACATATACCCGGACAAAGGAGATTCTGAACGAAGAGCAGCCGGGGATTACGCTGCTCGCCGGGATGGAGGTATTTACAACGGAGGATGTACCGCGGCTTCTGACGGAAGGGAAGATCTTCCCCATCAACAGGACGAGATATGTCCTCATGGAATTTGACTTTGGAGAAGACCCGGACTTTGCGTCCAGAATCCTGCGGCAGGTGAAAGAGATCAGAGCGCTCCCTGTGGTCGCACATGCAGAACGGTATGAATTCGTCCAGGACGACCCTTCGATCGCCTATGAGTGGAAGCGGAAGGGGTATGAGATTCAGCTCAACAAGGGCAGTTTCCTCGGAAGGTTCGGCGAGAGGGCGCGCAGGACTGCGTACGAGCTCCTGAACCACAACCTGGTGACCGCTGTTGCAAGCGACGCGCACAGCCCGATCCAGAGGACGACCTGTATGTCGGATGCCTATGAGCATCTGCTTCCGACATATCCGCAGGATTATCTGGACGCTCTGTTCACAGACAATCCGAGATATATCTGCAACGGGCTGAGGCCGATCCAGTTTCAGCGGATTCCGTTCAGAAAGACATACTGACAGCAAGGAGTATAGATAAATGAGAAGGTTAAGGATAACGATCGTTATATTATTCGTATTATCAGGGATCGCATTCATCGGCTACAACATTGCGAATCGGATACTTTCCGATCATACGCCGCCGGTCATCACGTCTGATTCGGACACGATCTCGGTAAGCGTGGCTGCGGAGGATTCCGAGCTGCTTGCCGGGCTGACCGCCACAGATAACAAGGATGGGGACATCACGGATTCCATCAGGATTTCTTCCATGTCGAATTTTACAGAGCCGGGGAAACGGACCATCTCCTATGCGGTGTTCGACAGTTCAAATCAGGCTGCGACGCTGACAAGAAATCTGGAGTACACAGACTATGTGTCGCCGAAGATTCATCAGACACAGCCGCTCAGGTTCAGCCTGAACGAGATGGACGACGCAAACCTGGCGGAAAATATGACGGCTGAGGACTGTATCGACGGCGACATCACGAAGCAGATCAGGGTGAGCTTCGGAGATGTATATATCAGCACTGCGGGCAGCTATACGATTACCGTACAGGTGAGCAACAGCGCGGGAGATACCTGTTCAGTCCCTGTGGATGTCACGGTTACGGATCCGACAGATTCCGCCGAGCGGGAAAAGTACTATCCTGTCCTGAGCGAATACATTGCATATACTGATGCTGGCGTCCCGATCGACCCGGCGGCATTTCTCATCGGCCTGGAGAGAAACGGAACGCAGTATCTGTTTGATACAGATGCGGAACTGATGCCGGCAGGGAGAGAGAGCGTTGTGATCGCAGGAGCAGTTGACTATAATACGCCCGGAACCTATACGCTGGAGTATCAGTTCGCCAATGCGGACGGCGTGACAGCGGTAACAAAATTAGCAGTAGTGGTGAGGTAGCAGGATGGACAAGGATACCAGAAATACATTGGAAAACTATAAGATAGAGCCGTTTACACTGATCCATGATATTGTGGTGAACTGGTGGGCGATCCTGCTGGGAGCGCTTGCGGCGGCGATGATCGCCTACATCGCACTCAGCCTGAGATATGTCCCTGAGTATACCACCTCGGCAACATTCGTGGTGCAGTCCAAAAATACAACAGCATCTTATTCAACCCTCAGCAGCGCCAACACGACGGCGACTACATTTCAGAAGATTATAGAGAGCTCCGCGATGAACGAGATCCTGTGCACCAAGCTTGGCGTGGATGAGATCGACGCGGATATTCAGGCGGATGTCATGGAAGGAACAAACCTGATGGAACTCAGTGTCACTTCCGCATCGCCGAAGGACTCTTTTGACATTATGCAGGGAATCCTGGACAACTATTCCAGTATCTCTTTCTATACGGTAGGAGATGTGGTCCTGAATCAACTGCAGAGTCCGGGAATCGCTTTCGCTCCGGATAATCCGCTGAATCTGAAGGATACCACAGAGAAGGTATTCCTGATCGCAGCAGGCGTTCTGATCCTGCTCATTGGAATTCTCTCTACTATGCAGGATACACTGAAGCTGGAGTCTGACGTAGAGGACAAGCTGGATGCCAAGAGCCTGGGGGCGATCGTGTTTGAGTTCAAGTATAAGACTGTGAAGGAACTTCTGCAGAGAAGAAAGAAAGCGCTTCTGGTCAATGATCCGATCGCAGGATTCGGATTTGTGGAGAGCCACAGGAAACTGTCATCCAGAGTCGAGTACCATATGGAAAAGGAAGGCTGGAAGACCCTTGCGGTGACCAGCGTGTCAGAAAATGAAGGAAAATCCACAGTGGCTGCAAACCTGGCGATCAGCCTGGCAGAACAGGGAAAACGAGTGATCCTCATAGACGGGGATCTGCGCAGACCTTCCCAGTTCCTGATCTTCGGGCTGCGTCCGGAGGAAAAGAATGAGATCGGAGAATTCCTGAAGAGTGATTCTTTGGACTTTGATCTCCCCATGAAGACGGAGGTGGAGCGGCTGTTCCTGATCGGAGGCAGGAACTGCTATTCTTCTTCTACGGATATCCTTCAGAAGGGCTGTGTCGGCAGACTAATGGAGAAATGCGCAGAGATCGCAGATTTCGTCATTGTAGACACACCGCCTACAGCGGTGCTCGGCGATGCAGAGCTGTGGGCGCAGCACACGGATGCCGCAATGTTCGTGGCGCGCCAGAACTTTATCTATGCAGAGGATATCAACAATATGCTGGATAAGTTCCGCAGTCAGAATATCAGAGTGCTGGGCGTTGTGCTCAACGGCGTGCAGTCGTTCGGCAGCATCGCAGGCGCGACGGTAGGAAGATACAGCGGCAGATACGGCGACTATGGAAATTATGGAAAAAGGCAGAAGGAAAGCATAAAATGAGTGAGAACAGAGAAGTAATAGAAAAGAAAGAGATCGATGAAGTGGAAAAGATCGATATCATGAATCTGGTGGCAGACCTCGTCATGGCAGTGCGGAAACTGTGGGGACTGCTGATCGTGCTGCTCATTGTATGCACCCTCCGCTCCTATTTCGCCACCAGCTTTTCCTACACTCCCCAGTATGTGGCGTCCGCAACCGTTTCTGTCACGACGCCGGGAGGGGGATACACGAATATCCAGTCTGCGCAGGACATGGCGGAGATCTTCCCCTATATCCTGACCAGCGGCGTGCTGAAGGATGTGGTGGCGCAGGACATGGGACTGGATTATCTGCCGGGACAGATCAATGTTCAGGCGGAAGAGGGCATGAACATGCTGACCATCTCTGTCTCTGGTGATGATCCTCAGATGGCTTACAATATCCTGCAGTCTGTGATCAAGAATTATCCCCAGGTGGCGGAGTACATTTTCGGGGAGACAAGTCTGCAGGTTCTTGATGAGACGGGTATCCCTTCGGATACCGGAAGAGAGATCGTAATCCGGGGATCCAAGAGAAAGGGATTTATCCAGGGGGCAGTACTGGATGCAGCCATTGTGTGTCTCTATGCATTTTCAAAGAGAACGGTCCGGTCCAGGGACAAGCTGAAGAAGCAGATCAACCTCAGAGACCTGGGAAGCCTTCCATATATCCGCCAGAAGAAACGGAGAAAGGCAAGCTACAATAATATCAATATTCTGAATGAGCGGACGCTTCCCTTCTATGTGGAAGCAATCCGGCGACTTCGAATCCGAGTATTGCGAGAAATGGATCTGAAGGAGAAGAAGGTCCTCATGGTCACCAGTTCTGTACCCGGGGAAGGGAAAACTACCGTGTCCGTCAATCTGGCGATCGAGCTGGCAAGACAGGGGAAGAAGGTCATCCTTGTAGACTGCGATCCGAGGAATCCTTCCGTGGCGGAAGTTATGCAGAATACGGAAGAGCATCCGGGGCTGGGAGCGGTGCTCCGCGGCGAGACCCCTCTCACCGATGCCCTCACAAAAGTAGAACTTCCGGAAGGAGATCTGCAGATCCTGTACGGCGGAAGCCCGAGCCCTCAGGATGCATCCCTTCTCGGCACGGAAGAGATGAAAGCACTGATCAAGCTGCTGAGAGATATGGCGGATTACGTCATCCTGGACACAGCTCCTGCAGAGCTTCTCGTTGACGCTTCCCTGATGGCAAGGTATGCGGACGCTGCGCTTTATGTCATCCGTTACGATTACACAAAGATGAACAAGATCCGCGGCGGCGTGGAAGCGCTGGCGCTCAGAAAAGTAGATATTATCGGTTATATCTTCAACGGGGATGTGAGCCGGAAAGAAGGCAGATACGGTTACGGCTACGGAACATACGGCGGCTATGGCAGGTACGGACACTACAGCAGATATGGACACTACGGTCATTACGGTCACTATGGAAAACTGAAGGATACCGGCAGAAGGGAAGATCTGTCAGGACGTGTCATTAAGGATTAGGAGGGCACAGAGGATGAAGAAAAAGAAAAAAGGAAAGTTCGGTAAATGGATCAAGAAACATAAGATCGCCACAGCCATCATCAGCATCATACTGATCTGTGTCCTTATCATAGCAGGCGTCATCGGCTCTATCTTATGGGGACTGTATAAGGACAGCGTGGGGATCGTAGATCCGGATGACGTGGATCCCACGGCGGACCAGGTCCAGATCGCCCAGGAAGAACAGAAGGACGACGACGTGATCAATGTCCTCCTTGTCGGAACGGATTCCCGCGACCCTGATTCTGATATGGGAAGATCGGACAGTATGATGCTCGTGTCTTTCAACCGGACCAAGCAGAAGGCAACTGTCATCTCCTTCCTCCGCGACTCCCTGGTGGAGATCGACGGACACGGCAAGAGCCGTCTGGGACATACGCTCGCGTACGGCGGCGTCGGACTTACGATCAACACGCTGAACAAGCAGTTCGACCTTGACATTCAGAACTATATCACTGTCAGCTTTGACAGCCTCGTCCATGTGATCGATGAGCTGGGAGGCATCGAGGTCAATCTGACCGAGGAAGAGGCAGCATATTACCGTGAAAACGGCATGCCGGACATCCAGGCTGGACCGGTCACGCTGACCGGCTCTCAGGCGCTCGCCCATGCGAGAAACCGAAGCCTGGACAATGACTTCGGCCGCACCCAGCGTCAGCGGAGCGTGCTGTACGGCATTTACAATAAGCTGATGCAGCAGAGAGATCCGGCGGCGCTGCTGTCCCTGATCAATTACTGCATGACTCAGGTGTCCACCAACATGGGCGTGACCGAGATATACAATCTCGCTACAGAGATTCTGGGGATCGATCATCTGACAACACAGCAGGCGGCTGTGCCGGAGGATGGAACGTATCAGTTCATCACGTATGAGGGGATGGCTGTGATCGACTTCGATCTGGAGGCAAATAAGGAGTATATTAAGGAACTGCTGTATTAAGCAGAAGCAGGAACCAGTTAAGTGAAAGCAGAATAGTGGAAGGGGATGCGCCCGGAGCCTGTCGGTTCCGGGCGTGTTCTTCGTAACTGGTAATTTTAGATAATATGCCCTAAACGCTTGAGAAAGCAGCAATTATGCGCTAAAATGTGGAAAATAAAATGAACAGCTTATTTACAATGCACGGGCGTTCTTGGGAGAGTCATCAACACGACGGAAGCTGACGGTAAAAATTCTGAGGATATGTCAGAATTTACCAAATTTGTGTCGGAATAGATCTTTTTACATCTTATTAACACAAAATGTGCTATAATATTGCGGTACAAAAAGAACAGTCATCATTTAATAATTTGAGAGTTACAGAGGGATTATTATTATGAAGGTTAATATACATAGATTTTACAAGAACAGAGAAGCCGTCATCAAAGGAACGGCTCTTTTTTTGCTTGACGTAATACTGACGATCGCATGCATGGTGGGCGCGCTGTGGATGCGGTTTGATTTTAGTTTCAGCAAGATTGAGCCTGTCTTCTGGGAGTCGGTCAGAAGTTATATGTGGATCAATGTGATCTGTACGGTGCTGATCAATGTGGTCTGCAAGCTCTACACGAGTCTGTGGAGGTTTGCCAGCATTGAGGAGCTTAAGAATGCGATCGCAGCGATCGTGCTGTCGTCTTTTGTACAGTTCTGCGGGATGAGACTGCTGGACTATCCGGTGCCGAGAAGCTATATCTTTATTTATATCATGCTTCTCTCGGTATGTATTATTGTTCCAAGGTTTTCCTACCGTTTTCTCCGGATCGCGTACCACAACCACGAGAGCGTCGGTCAGTCGAAGCCGGTGGTTACGATGGTGGTTGGAGCAGGCGCAGCCGGCTATATGCTTGTCCGGGAGATGAAGAACAGCAAGCATCTGAACCGGAAAGTACCCTGTATCATAGATGATGATCCGAACAAAGTCGGTACCTATCTGCAGGGAATCCCGATCGTGGGCGGCAAAGAGACGATTCCGGAGATGGCGAAACACTATCATATCGAAGAGATCATTATCGCAATTCCAACCCTGAAGGATCAGGAACGGAGAAAACTGCTGGATATCTGCCAGCAGACGGCATGCAAGATCAAGATGCTCCCGGGAATCTATCAGATGGTCAATCAGGAGATCGACGTCTCCATGCTGAGAGACGTCAGCATCGAAGACCTCCTCGGAAGAGAACCGGTGGATCTCCATATGGAGAAAATTGGAAACTATATCGGCGGCAAGGTAATCCTGGTGACCGGAGGCGGAGGCTCGATCGGAAGCGAGATCTGCCGTCAGGTGGCGCTGCATGAGCCAAAGCAGCTGATCATAGTGGACATCTATGAGAACAATGCCTATAATATACAGTTAGAACTGAAGAGAAACTATCCGGATCTGAATCTGGAGACGCTGATCGCATCCGTGCGTGACAAGAAGCGGATTGAAGATATTTTCGAGACGTATCATCCTGACATTGTGTACCATGCAGCAGCTCACAAGCATGTGCCGCTCATGGAGGACAGCCCGGATGAGGCAATCAAGAACAATGTAGTCGGTACATATAATGTGGCGAGCGCTGCAAATAAGTTCCATGTGAAGAAGATGGTCCTTATCTCTACCGACAAGGCGGTGCGCCCGACAAATGTTATGGGTGCGTCTAAGCGCATCTGTGAGATCATTATGGAGATATTCTTCCAGATCTCTCGGACAGAATATGCGGCAGTACGTTTTGGAAACGTGCTGGGCAGCAACGGCAGCGTGATCCCGCTGTTCCGCCAGCAGATTAAGGAAGGCGGTCCGGTGACTGTGACGCATCCGGATATCATCCGCTACTTCATGACAATACCGGAGGCGGTGAATCTGGTCCTCCAGTGCGGGGCCTATGCGAAGGGCGGAGAGATCTTCATCCTCGATATGGGAGAGCCGGTGAAGATCCTGGATCTGGCGAGGAAAATGATCCGTCTGTCCGGGCATGTGCCGGGGGAGGACATCAAGATCGTGTTCACCGGGTTACGACCGGGTGAAAAGCTGTATGAAGAGCTGCTGATTGACGAGAAGAATCTGGTGCAGACAGAGAACGACAGGATCTTTGTTGCGCAGATGGGGAAGATCAATACGGCTGAGATCTGCAGAAAGATGAGCGTGCTGATCGGGCATGCTTATGATGAGAGCAAAGATATACGGAAGGATATCAAGGAGATTGTGCCGGAGTATAAAAATCAGAATGAAGAATAATCTGAATCTGTATGATTGATTAGAAAAAAGTGTTTTCATTAAAACTATGTGAAAGATTGGCAAGGGAGATATGAAAAATTCATCATATTGGAAATTGACGTCAAGGCAAAAAAAATATTATAAAATAAAGTCGGCGTTGGATGTTGTCTGCGCATGGGCGGGAATGATCATTTTGTCCCCGCTCTTTCTTGGAATTGTAATTGCAATTAAAGTGGAAGATGGAATCACGGCGCCGGTTATTTTTAAACAGAAGAGGGTAGGAATTAACAGGACATATTTTCAGCTGTTCAAGTTTCGCTCTATGAAACTTGATACGCCTCATGACTGCCCAACACATCAGCTGAAAGATCCAGATCGGTACATAACAAAGATTGGACACTTCCTGAGAAAAACATCCTTAGATGAGCTCCCTCAGCTTTGGAATATCGCGACAGGTTCGCTGTCTGTAGTGGGACCGCGCCCGGCGCTCTGGAATCAAGATGATTTGATTGAATTGAGAGAAAAATACGGTGTCCACCAAGTGAAACCGGGGCTGACAGGTCTGGCACAGATTTCGGGGAGAGATGAGCTGGAGATCGAACAGAAGGCGAAGCTGGACAGACAGTATGTAAAGCACTTGGGTCTGCTGATGGATATGAGATGCTTTTTCGGAACATTTCTGGCAGTGCTTCGAGCTGACGGAGTTGTAGAAGGTGGAACGGGGGCAATTACCAAAAAGCAGAAAAGTGCAGAATAGGAAGGACGCAGCGGGAGATTTTTATGAAAACGATAATGATTACAGGTGCGGACGGTTATATCGGAACCGCTCTTACAAACTGGCTTCAAAAAGAAGAATATCATGTGGTTGGTGTAGACACCCGGCAGGTGAAGCCGGAGGAGATTGATATGTCCGGCTGTGATGTGGTAGTCCATGTGGCTGGTATTGCCCATCAGAAAGAGACCAAAGAGAATGCCCATCTGTACTATGAAATCAACAGGGATTATGCAGTTAAAACGGCACTTAATGCCAGAAGATCCGGTGTGAAGCAGTTTATTGTCCTCAGTTCTATGAGTGTCTATGGAAAAACTACAGGGCGGATTACAAAGAAAACCGTACCTGCGCCAAACAGTCATTACGGCAGATCGAAATATCAGGCGGATCTGAAGTTTAAAAAGATGCAGTCTGATGCATTTAAGGTCTGCATTCTGCGACCGCCAATGGTATACGGAAAAGGCTGCAAGGGGAATTATCAGACATTGAGAAAGCTTGCGCTTCTGACACCCGTGTTTCCGGCATGGAAGAATAAGAGAAGTATGATATATATTGATAATCTTTGTGGATTTATAGAAAATCTGATTCGGGAAGAACAGTCCGGTCTCTTCTTCCCTCAGAACAAAGAGTATGTCTGCACGGCAGATATGGTACGCCGTATTGCAGAAGAACATGGGAAGAAGGTTAAGCTTCTCAAGGTATTGAATCCTTTTGTCAGGATCCGGTTCCTGCCTTACAGAGACAAAGTATTTGGCAGTCTGATTTATGACTGCAGTGAGGACCGGTGCAGTGTAGCAGGAGATTTCGCAGAGACAATCCGGCAGACGGAAAGATAGACCATGTCCGGGAGATGTTTGGAGGATCAGATGAAAAAACGAAAAGTGCTCTTAGTGGCTACGGTAGTGAAAATTCATGTAAATGTGTTTCATATTCCCTGTCTGAAAATGTTTCAGGAACAGGGCTGGGAGACCTGGGTCTGCTCCAGAAATGATTATGACAATCCGAAAGAGTGTGTCATTCCGTACTGCGATCACTATGTTGACATCCCGTTTGAAAGAAATCCTTTAAAACCGGGAAATGTAAAAGCATATAAAATGCTCAGGGAGATTATAGAAAAAGAACAGTTTGATCTGATATACTGTCATACGCCGGTAGGAGCGATGCTTGCCAGACTGGCGGGTATTTCCTCCAGAAAGAAAGGAACAAAGGTCATCTATATGGCACATGGCTTCCATTTTTACAATGGTGCTCCGCTTCTGAACTGGATGATCTATTATCCGGCAGAAAAGTTCCTTTCACGGTTTACAGACGGATTAATTACAATTAATCAGGAAGACTATCGAAGAGCACAGAAATTCCATGCAGGGAAAACTATACTGATCCCGGGAGTCGGAATCGACCTTGACAAATTTCAGAAAAAAGAACCCACACGGCAGGAGATCAGAAATAAACTCGGCATTCCTGAAAGCAAAATTATTCTTATGTCTGTGGGAGAACTAACCAAACGCAAAAATCACATGGTCATGATAGAAGCATTGGCACGGCTTAAAGAATATGATATTCTTTATGTGATATGCGGAGATGGACCGTTGAAAGCTCAGCTCCGTGCAAAAGCAGAAGAACTTGGAGTCAGGGACAGACTGAAGCTGCTGGGATTTCGCAAGGATATTGCAGAACTTCATAAAGCGGCAGATATATTTGTGTTTCCGTCGCTGCAGGAAGGGCTTCCTGTTGCTGTAATGGAAGCAATGGCGAGCGGACTTCCTATTGTGGCCTCAAAGATACGTGGAAATGAAGATCTGATCAGTAATAATCAAGGGG
>JFBN01305669.1_pt1 | contig 11842 bp, 7 predicted proteins | sample 768741 | NCBI WGS metagenome assembly JFBN01 (sample SAMN01983846, study PRJNA193217) | chicken gut metagenome | biome: terrestrial biome; isolation source: ceca of Broiler chicken | host: Gallus gallus | place: United Kingdom: England | collected 2010-09-07
GCCAACAGTCAGCAATGTCTGGGGTGTCATGCTTGTGAAATAGCCTGTGTGATGGCTCACAATGATGAGCAACACGTGCTGAGCAAGCACCATTTTCATCCCCGAATTACGGTTATTAAACATCAGCAACAGCGCAGTGCGGTGACCTGCCACCATTGCGAAGATGCGCCCTGTGCCCGTAGTTGTCCCAATGGCGCCATCAGCCATGTTGATGACAGCATTCAGGTTAACCAACAAAAATGTATCGGTTGTAAATCCTGTGTCGTAGCTTGCCCGTTTGGCACTATGCAAATCGTACTGACGCCCGTCGCGCCCGGTAAAGTCAAAGCGACGGCGCATAAATGCGATCTGTGTGCAGGGCGAGAAAATGGTCCGGCCTGTGTCGAAAACTGTCCAGCGGATGCGCTGCAACTGGTTACTGACACCGCGCTCTCCGGCATGGCGAAATCCCGTCGCCTGCGCACCGCGCGTCAGGAGCATCAGCCGTGGCATTCCTGTTCATCGACACAGGAAATGCCCGCAATGAGCAAAGTGGAACAAATGCAGGCGACGCCTGAACGTGGAGAGCCGGATAAACTGGCGATTGGAGCGCGCAAAACTGGTTTTGATGAAATTTATCTGCCGTTCCGTGCTGAGCAGGCGGAGCGGGAGGCCTCACGTTGCCTGAAGTGCGGCGATCACAGTATTTGTGAATGGACCTGCCCATTGCATAACCATATTCCGCAGTGGATTGAGTTAGTGAAAGCAGGAAATATCGACGCTGCCGTTGAGCTTTCTCACCAGACCAATACGCTGCCGGAAATCACCGGTCGCGTTTGTCCGCAAGACCGTTTGTGTGAAGGCGCCTGTACCCTTCGCGATGAGTACGGCGCGGTGACGATTGGCAACATTGAGCGCTACATTTCGGATCAAGCGCTGGCGAAAGGCTGGCGTCCCGATTTAAGCCATGTCACTAAAGTCGATAAACGTGTGGCGGTTATCGGCGCGGGGCCGGCAGGGTTGGCCTGTGCCGACGTGCTGACGCGTAATGGCGTTGAGGTGACGGTGTTCGATCGCCATCCAGAAATTGGCGGCCTGCTCACTTTTGGCATTCCTTCATTCAAACTGGATAAATCACTGCTGGCGCGTCGTCGGGAAATCTTCAGCGATATGGGAATTCACTTCAGGCTTAATTGCGAAATTGGCAAGGATCTGTCGCTGGATGCTTTGATTGAAGAATACGATGCGGTATTCCTTGGTGTGGGAACTTACCGTTCCATGAAGGCGGATTTACCGAATGAAGATGCGCCGGGCGTTTATGACGCATTGCCGTTCCTCATCGCTAACACGAAACAGGTAATGGGGCTTGAAGCGTTGCCGGAAGAACCGTTTATCAATACCGCCGGGCTGAATGTAGTGGTGTTGGGCGGCGGCGATACTGCAATGGACTGTGTCCGTACCGCCCTGCGTCATGGTGCGAGCAATGTCACCTGCGCCTATCGGCGTGATGAAGCCAACATGCCGGGCTCGAAAAAAGAGGTGAAAAATGCGCGTGAAGAAGGGGCCAGCTTTGAGTTTAACGTCCAGCCGGTGGCGCTTGAATTGAATGAGCAAGGCCATGTCTGCGGTGTACGTTTCTTACGTACTCGTCTTGGCGAACCGGACGCTCAGGGGCGCCGACGCCCTGTTCCTGTTGAGGGCAGTGAATTTGTGATGCCAGCTGACGTGGTAATTATGGCGTTTGGTTTCCACCCACACAGTATGCCGTGGCTGGAGTCGCATGGCGTCAGAGTGGATAGCTGGGGGCGGATTTCTGCAGATGTAGAAAGTCGATACCGTTATCAGACTACTAACCCGAAAATCTTCGCTGGCGGCGACGCCGTCCGTGGCGCGGATTTAGTGGTAACCGCGATGGCGGAAGGGCGTCATGCGGCGCAGGGGATTATTGACTGGCTGGGCGTAAAATCAATCAAGCCTCACTAATTCTGTACGCAGACAAACCTGACTTCACGGCGTAAGATAATTGTTCATTTCGCGCTGTGGAGTCGGTATGACGCAACAAATTACCCTCATCAAAGATAAAATTCTCTCCGATAACTATTTCACTCTGCACAATATTACCTATGAGCTCACGCGCAAAGAGGGTGACGTCATCCGTCATAAGCGCGAAGTTTACGATCGCGGCAATGGGGCGACGATCCTCCTGTATAACGCGAAGAAAAAGACGGTCGTGTTGATTCGCCAGTTCCGCGTCGCAACCTGGGTTAATGGCAATGAAAGCGGGCAACTGATTGAAACCTGTGCAGGGTTGCTGGATAACGATGAACTGGAAGTGTGTATTCGCAAAGAAGCGATTGAAGAGACAGGGTATGAAGTTGGCGAAGTACGGAAATTATTTGAACTGTATATGTCGCCTGGCGGTGTAACCGAGTTAATTCATTTTTTTATTGCTGAATACAATGACAGCCAGCGCGCCAGCGCCGGAGGCGGCGTAGAAGATGAAGATATTAAGTGCTTGAGCTGCCGTTCAGCCAGGCGCTGGAGATGATTAAAATCGGCGAGATACGCGATGGTAAGACGGTATTATTACTTAATTATTTGCAAGCATCGCATTTAATGGACTGAAAGATGCTATTTCGCTCTTCGCTATTGGCTCACTCCGGTTGAACCGCACTACCTGCGCAATGAATATACGCTGTGTTTTAATGGCGGATGCGGCGTAAACGCCTTATCCGCCCTACAATCTGGCACGAACTGGTAGGCCTGATAAGACGCGTCAGCGTCGCATCAGGCATCTTTAATCCCCAGCACCTTACGCGCTTTTGCCACAATATTCTCGACGGTAAAGCCAAAATACGGGAACAGCTTATCTGCCGGAGCAGATTCCCCGTAGCCGGTCATCCCAATAATCGCCCCTTTCAGACCAACATATTTGTACCAGTAATCGGCAATACCCGCTTCCACCGCCACTCGGGCCGTAACGTTAGAAGGCAACACCGACTCGCGATACTCTTCATCCTGGGCGTCGAAAATATCGGTCGAGGGCAGAGAAACCACGCGCACATTATGTCCTTCGCCCACCAGTTTCTCCGCCGCTTGCAGAGTGATTTCCATTTCTGAACCGGTAGCAATCAGAATAATATCCGGCTTACCGCCACTGTCCTTCAACACATAACCACCGCGGGCAATTTCTTTTACCTGACTCGGCGTACGTTCCACTTGCGCCAGATTTTGCCTTGAGAGGATCAACGCCGTCGGCCCGTTGCGGCGCTCGACCGCCAGTTTCCAGCCCACCGCCGCTTCGACCTGATCGCACGGTCGCCAGGTACTGAAATTCGGTGTCAGGCGCAGACTTGCCAGTTGCTCTACTGCCTGGTGGGTCGGGCCATCTTCGCCCAGACCAATTGAGTCGTGGGTATAAACCATAATCTGCCGCGCTTTCATTAGCGCCGCCATTCGCGCGGCGTTACGGGCATATTCAACAAACATCAGGAACGTCGCGGTATATGGCACAAATCCACCGTGGAGTGCGATACCGTTAGCAATAGCGGTCATGCCAAATTCACGCACCCCGTAGTGAATGTAGTTCCCTGCCGGATCTTCCTTCAGTGACACAGAACCTTTCCAGATGGTTAAATTACTGGGAGCCAGATCCGCTGAACCGCCGAGTAATTCCGGCAATACTGGTCCATAAACGTTAAGCGTGTTTTGCGACGCTTTACGGGTCGCAATTTTCGCCGGATTCGCCTGTAATTCATTGATATATTTCTGCGTCGTTTTCTCCCAGTCCTTCGGTAAACCACCGCTCATCCGGCGGGAAAATTCCTCTGCCAGTTGCGGATGGGCCTTTTTATAAGCGGCAAATCTCTCATTCCAGCGCTGCTGGGCTTTTTCGCCTTTTTCACGGGCGTCCCAGGCGCGATAAATTTCTTTCGGGATTTCAAACGGCGGATGATGCCAGCCCAGTTTTTGCCGTGCCAGCACAACTTCTTCTTCACCCAACGGTGCACCATGCGCTTCTTCTTTACCTGCTTTATTCGGCGAGCCAAAGCCAATGATCGTACGACAGATAATCAGTGACGGCTTATCTTTCACGCTTTGCGCTTTAAGAATCGCTTCTTTCACTGCCTGCGGATCGTGACCGTCGATGTCGTGAACAACATGCCAGTGGTAGGCTTCAAACCGTTTTGCGGTATCGTCGGTAAACCAGCCTTTGGTTTCACCATCAATCGAAATACCGTTGTGATCGTAAAAGCCAATCAGTTTGCCGAGTCCCAGCGTTCCCGCCAGTGAGCAGGCTTCATGGGAGATACCTTCCATCAGACAGCCGTCGCCCATAAACACATAAGTGAAGTGATCGACAATCTCATGGTCCGGTTGGTTAAACTGCGCCGCCAGCGTGCGTTCCGCTATCGCCAGTCCGACGGCATTTGCCAGGCCTTGCCCCAACGGACCAGTGGTGGTTTCAACGCCCGGCGTATAGCCAATCTCCGGGTGGCCTGGGGTTTTTGAATGCAGTTGACGGAAATTTTTCAACTCTTCCAGCGGCAAATCATAGCCGGTGAGATGCAGCAAACTGTAGAGCAGCATTGAGGCGTGGCCGTTAGAGAGAACAAAGCGGTCGCGGTCATACCAGCCAGGGTCGGTGGGATTATGTTTAAGAAAATCGTTCCACAGCACTTCGGCAATATCGGCCATCCCCATCGGTGCGCCGGGGTGACCAGAATTGGCTTTTTGTACCGCATCCATACTGAGCGCGCGAATCGCATTAGCAAGGTCTTTTCGGGACATATAACACTCCATGGCTGGTTTACAGTTTGGCGGCAAGAAGATCTTCCAGTTTGCGCTGGTCGACAGCGAACAGGCGGATACCCTCAGACAGTTTTTCAACTGCCATCGCATCCTGATTGTGCTGCCAACGGAATTCCGCTTCGCTCATGGGAGCTGGGCGCGGGAACGTCTGAGAAGGCGGGATTAATTTACGCACTACCGGCGAGGTTTTTTCCTGCAACTCTTTCAGCAAGTTCGGCGCAATGGTCAGACGATCGCAGCCGGTTAAGGCAAGGATTTGCTCGGTACGGCGGAAGCTCGCACCCATCACAATGGTTTCGTAGCGGTGCTGTTTATAGTAGTCGTAGATATTACGCACCGATTTAACGCCCGGATCTTCTTCCACTACATACGGATCCAGCGGCTTATGAGCCTGATACCAGTCATAAATACGCCCGACAAACGGTGAAATCAGAAAAACGCCTGCTTCGGCACAAGCACGAGCCTGAGCAAAGGAAAACAGCAGCGTCAGGTTGCAGTTTATGCCTTCTTTTTCCAGCTCTTCCGCCGCGCGAATTCCTTCCCATGTTGAGGCCAGTTTTATCAGAATTCGCGATCTTTCAATGCCCTGCTGCTGGTAGAGCTCCACCAGATGGCGCGCTTTTTCGATGCTTTTTTCTTTATCAAAAGAGAGGCGGGCGTCAACCTCTGTTGAGACGCGACCGGGGACTATTTTCAGAATTTCGCTACCGAAATTGACTGCCAGTTTGTCACTGGCCGCAACGACTTGTTGTTCCTGAGTTTGACCATTTTTTTTACCCCAGGCGATAGCATCGTCTATTAAATGCTCATATTGTGATAATCCGGCTGCCTTGAGTAAGAGCGAGGGGTTGGTGGTGGCATCCTGAGGATGGTAATGGCGAATGGACTCAATATCACCGCTGTCTGCCACAACAGTGGTGAACTGTTTGATGCCGTCTAACTCATTCATAGGAAATACTCCTTGAAAAGTAAAGTGTTAGATGAGTGCGTTAATTCACACTTCTGAGAAATTCAGGCACACGCATCAAAAAAGCATAGCAGACAGGCATGGTATTGCTGGATTAAGCAGGTAACATCAGTGTTATAAGATTATTACCAAAACATTGTGTTAATGGTGAGAGTTTGGACTTGCTCAAAGTCTGGCGACTCCGGCAGGGTAATAATGTGCGCCACGTTGTGGACAGAGGCAGTTGCCCACACACTTTTTTGTGAACGTTACGTGAAAGGAACAAACAAATGGATGAGCAGTTAAAACAAAGTGCACTTGATTTCCATGAATTTCCAGTTCCAGGGAAAATCCAGGTTTCACCGACCAAACCTCTGGCAACGCAGCGCGATCTGGCGCTGGCTTACTCACCGGGTGTCGCCGCGCCCTGTCTTGAAATCGAAAAAGATCCGTTAAAAGCTTACAAATATACCGCGCGCGGCAACCTGGTGGCGGTGATCTCTAACGGCACGGCGGTGCTGGGATTAGGCAACATTGGCGCACTGGCAGGCAAACCGGTGATGGAAGGCAAGGGCGTTCTGTTTAAGAAATTCGCCGGGATTGATGTGTTTGATATTGAAGTCGATGAGCTGGATCCCGACAAATTTATTGAAGTTGTCGCCGCGCTCGAACCGACTTTTGGCGGTATCAACCTCGAAGATATCAAGGCGCCGGAATGTTTCTATATTGAGCAGAAACTGCGTGAGCGGATGAACATTCCGGTATTCCACGACGACCAGCACGGGACGGCAATCATCAGCACTGCCGCTATCCTCAATGGCTTGCGCGTGGTGGAAAAAAATATTTCCGACGTGCGGATGGTCGTTTCTGGTGCGGGGGCTGCGGCGATCGCCTGTATGAACCTGCTGGTGGCGCTGGGACTGCAAAAACACAACATCGTTGTTTGCGACTCAAAAGGCGTTATTTATCAGGGTCGTGAGCCAAATATGGCGGAAACCAAAGCGGCTTATGCTGTAGTGGATGACGGCAAACGTACCCTCGATGATGTGATTGAAGGCGCGGATATTTTCCTTGGCTGTTCCGGCCCGAAAGTGCTGACCCAGGAGATGGTGAAGAAAATGGCTCGCTCACCGATGATCCTGGCATTGGCGAATCCTGAACCAGAAATTCTGCCGCCGCTGGCAAAAGAAGTCCGACCGGATGCCATCATTTGTACAGGCCGTTCCGACTATCCGAACCAGGTCAATAACGTGCTGTGCTTCCCGTTCATCTTCCGTGGCGCGCTGGACGTTGGCGCAACTGCCATCAACGAAGAGATGAAACTGGCGGCGGTACGGGCGATTGCTGAACTGGCCCATGCGGAGCAAAGCGAAGTGGTTGCTTCCGCGTATGGCGATCAGGATCTGAGCTTTGGACCGGAATACATCATTCCAAAACCGTTCGATCCACGGTTGATCGTTAAGATCGCTCCAGCGGTAGCGAAAGCGGCGATGGAGTCTGGAGTGGCGACGCGTCCAATTGCGGATTTCGACGTCTACATCGACAAGCTGACGGAGTTTGTTTACAAAACCAACCTGTTTATGAAGCCGATTTTCTCCCAGGCTCGCAAAGCGCCGAAACGCGTTGTTCTGCCGGAAGGGGAAGAAGCGCGCGTTCTGCACGCGACTCAGGAACTGGTGACGTTGGGGCTGGCGAAACCGATCCTTATTGGTCGTCCGAACGTGATCGAAATGCGCATTCAGAAACTGGGCTTGCAGATTAAAGCGGGTGTTGATTTTGAGATCGTTAATAATGAATCCGATCCGCGTTTTAAAGAGTACTGGACTGAATACTTCCAGATCATGAAGCGTCGCGGCGTAACCCAGGAACAGGCGCAGCGTGCCTTGATAAGTAATCCGACGGTGATCGGTGCGATCATGGTTCAGCGCGGCGAAGCCGATGCAATGATCTGCGGTACGGTGGGGGATTATCACGAACACTTTAGCGTGGTGAAAAATGTCTTCGGTTATCGTGATGGCGTTCACACCGCTGGCGCAATGAATGCGCTGTTGCTGCCGAGTGGTAACACCTTTATTGCTGACACCTACGTCAATGACGAACCAGATGCAGAAGAGCTGGCGGAAATCACGCTGATGGCGGCAGAAACCGTCCGTCGTTTCGGGATTGAGCCGCGAGTTGCTCTGTTGTCGCACTCTAACTTTGGTTCTTCTGACTGCCCGTCGTCCAGTAAAATGCGTAAAGCGCTGGAACTGGTCAGGGAAAGAGCGCCAGAACTGATGATTGATGGTGAAATGCACGGTGATGCGGCACTGGTGGAAGCGATTCGCAACGATCGTATGCCGGACAGTCCTCTGAAAGGTTCTGCCAATATTCTGGTAATGCCGAACATGGAAGCTGCCCGCATTAGCTACAACCTACTGCGTGTTTCCAGCTCGGAAGGCGTGACGGTTGGTCCGGTGTTGATGGGCGTGGCGAAACCGGTTCACGTGTTAACGCCGATTGCGTCAGTACGCCGTATTGTCAACATGGTGGCGCTGGCTGTTGTAGAAGCGCAAACTCAACCGCTGTAATTTCTGCTTAACTCTTACGTTTACCCTGAATATTCAGGGTAAACGGTTTAGCTGCAATATATTAGTAAGGCTTATTACTGGTTTTTCGAATAATAAAAAATTGAGGTATATAAAAATATCTCGATATTATTTTATTTATATTCATGCGTTGCATATGAAAGTTTATGCATCACAGAAAATATCTCTCCATTCTTAGTGATCTACCTCACCTTTTAAACGCGCTTGCCGAATTTTGTTATTTACTCTGACAAAAAATTGTCACGATACATGCAAGTTTTTCACAGGCGGCGACTCATGGATAAAGAACGCATCATTCAGGAATTTGTGCCCGGTAAACAGGTCACGCTGGCGCATCTCATTGCGCATCCCGGCGAGGAATTAGCAAAAAAAATCGGCGTTCCAGATGCGGGCGCCATTGGCATTATGACGCTAACTCCCGGCGAAACGGCGATGATCGCTGGTGATCTAGCGCTGAAAGCCGCCGATGTGCATATCGGTTTTCTCGACCGCTTCAGCGGGGCGTTAGTGATATATGGTTCGGTTGGCGCGGTGGAAGAAGCGTTATTACAAACTGTCAGCGGCTTAGGACGATTATTGAATTATACGCTTTGTGAAATGACCAAAAGTTAATGCGAGATATTCATGAAACGAATTGCGTTTGTGGGTACCGTCGGGGCAGGAAAAACAACGCTTTTTAATGCGTTGCAGGGAAATTATTCCCTTGCCAGAAAAACGCAGGCTGTGGAATTTAATGACAAAGGCGATATTGATACACCGGGTGAATATTTTAGCCATCCCCGTTGGTATCACGCCTTAATTACCACGCTACAGGATGTGGACATGCTGATCTATGTCCATGGCGCGAATGACCCGGAAAGTCGATTGCCTGCCGGGCTGCTGGATATTGGCGCCAGTAAGCGGCAAATCGCCGTCATCAGTAAAACGGATATGCCGGATGCTGATGTCGCTGCAACGCGACAGCTACTGCGGGAGACTGGTTTTGAAGAACCGATTTTCGAGTTAAACAGCCACGACCCGCAAAGCGTGCAGCAACTGGTGGATTATCTGGCATCTCTCACCGAACAGGAGGAAGCAGGTGAAAAAACTCATTACAGCGAATGATATTCGTGAAGCACATGCGCGTGGCGAACAGGCAATGTCCGTTGTTTTGCGCGCCAGCATTATTACCCCGGAAGCGCGCGAAGTGGCGGACATTCTGGGATTTATCATCACCGAATGCGATGAGTCGGCACCGTTAACGGCATCAGCCTCCGTTAACGTGTCAGCCGATAAAACGGAGAGTCAGCGTATTCGTGAAACTATCATCGCCCAACTGCCAGAAGGCCAGTTCACTGAAAGCCTGGTCGCACAGTTGATGGAAAAAGTGATGAAGGAAAAACAGTCGCTGGAGCAGGGCGCAATGCAGCCGAGCTTCAAATCTGTAACTGGCAAAGGCGGCATCAAAGTGATTGATGGCGGCAGCGTCAAGTTTGGTCGATTCGATGGGGCGGAACCGCACTGCGTCGGTTTAACGGATTTGGTCACCGGAGACGATGGCAGCAGCATGGCTGCCGGTTTTATGCAATGGGAGAACGCCTTTTTCCCGTGGACGCTGAACTACGACGAAATCGACATGGTACTGGAAGGGGAACTGCATGTTCGCCACGAAGGCGAAACAATGATCGCCAAAGCGGGCGACGTGATGTTTATCCCGAAAGGTTCCAGCATCGAATTTGGTACGACATCCAGCGTTAAGTTCCTGTATGTCGCCTGGCCGGCTAACTGGCAATCCCTATGAAAGATTTCATCACCGAAGCATGGCTAAGAGCGAACCATACGCTTAGCGAAGGCGCAGAGATTCATCTCCCTGCGGACAGTCGCCTGACGCCCTCTGCCCGGGAATTGCTGGAAAGCCGCCATTTGCGCATCAAGTTTATTGATGATCAGGGTAGCTTGTTCGTTGACGATGAACAGCAGCAGCTACAGCCTGTCCACGGACTGACCAGTAGAAATGAGCATTCGCAGGCGTGTTGTGAGTTATGTCGTCAGCCGGTAGCGAAAAAGCCGGATACGTTGACTCATCTGTCGGCGGAAAAAATGGTTGCTAAAAGCGATCCGCGGCTGGGTTTTCGCGCTGTTCTCGATAGCACCATAGCACTGACCGTGTGGCTGCAAATTGAACTGGCGGAACCGTGGCAGCCGTGGCTGGCGGATATCCGTTCGCGTCTTGGCAACATTATGCGAGCTGATGCATTGGAGGAACCGCTGGCAGAACAGGCGATTGTCGGGTTTTCTGACGAAGATCTGCATCGTCTCTCTCATCAACCTCTGCGTTATCTCGATCACGATCATCTGGTGCCGGAAGCCAGCCACGGGCGCGATGTGGCATTGTTGAATCTGCTACGGACCAAAGTACGGGAAACCGAAACGGTGGCGGCGCAGGTGTTTATTACCCGCAGTTTTGACGTGCTACGCCCGGACATTTTGCAGGCGCTGAACCGTCTTTCCAGCACGGTCTACGTGATGATGATCCTGAGCGTAACGAAGCAGCCGCTAACGATGAAACAGATCCAACAACGACTGGGAGAAACGCAATGATTATTGAACGTTGTCGTGAACTGGCGTTGCGAGCTCCCGCTCGAGTGGTGTTTCCAGACGCATTAGATCAGCGAGTGCTAAAAGCCGCGCAATATTTACATCAACAAAGTCTGGCGACGCCTATTCTGGTCGCCAGCCCGTTTGAACTTCGTCAGTTTGCGCTCAGCCACGGCGTGGCGATGGATGGGGTGCAGGTCATTGACCCACACAGCAATATTGCGATGCGGGAAGAATTTGCCCGGTGTTGGCTGGCCCGTGCGGGAGAGAAAACACCACCGGATGCGCTGGATAAACTCACCGATCCGCTGATGTTCGCCGCCGCGATGGTCAGCGCTGATAAAGCAGATGTTTGCATTGCGGGCAACCTCTCTTCCACGGCGAATGTCCTGCGTGCTGGATTACGCATTATCGGTTTACAGCCAAGCTGTAAAACGCTCTCCTCCATTTTTCTGATGTTGCCGCAATACAGCGGGCCTGCGTTAGGTTTTGCCGATTGTAGCGTGGTGCCGCAACCGACGGCGGCGCAACTGGCGGATATTGCGCTTGCCAGTGCTGAAACCTGGCAGGCCATCACCGGAGAAGAACCGCGCGTGGCGATGTTGTCGTTTTCCAGCAACGGTAGTGCCCGTCACCCTTGTGTTGCCAACGTGCAACAGGCGACAGAAATCGTCCGTGAGCGCGCACCACAGTTGGTGGTCGATGGCGAGTTGCAGTTCGACGCCGCTTTTGTGCCAGATGTTGCAGCGCAAAAAGCGCCTGCCAGCCCGCTACAGGGCAAAGCTAATGTAATGGTTTTTCCGTCGCTGGAAGCAGGAAATATTGGCTACAAAATCGCCCAACGACTTGGCGGATACCGTGCCGTCGGGCCATTGATACAAGGACTTGCCGCGCCGATGCACGATCTCTCTCGTGGTTGTAGCGTGCAGGAAATTATCGA
>JFBN01305671.1_pt1 | contig 11830 bp, 10 predicted proteins | sample 768741 | NCBI WGS metagenome assembly JFBN01 (sample SAMN01983846, study PRJNA193217) | chicken gut metagenome | biome: terrestrial biome; isolation source: ceca of Broiler chicken | host: Gallus gallus | place: United Kingdom: England | collected 2010-09-07
GGTCGGCATGGTGATTTTTATGATGTGTCAATCCTGCGGGAAAAAGACCGCAACCACCCATATCAAAACCATCGTCAACGGCAAGCTGGCGGAGTACCACCTCTGCGCCGACTGCGCCAAGCAGAAGGGCTACAGCAATATCTTCTCCAACTGGGGCATGGACTTCGGCAACTTGCTGGGGGGCTTTATGGGCAGCGAGGTGCCCAGCAGCCACGTGGCCCGGTGCCCCACCTGCGGGGCCAGCTTTGAGGAGATCACCCAGTCCGGGAAGATTGGCTGCGCCGATTGCTACAGAACCTTCCGCAGCCAGCTGATGCCCGTCATCCAGCGGATTCACGGCACCACCCGCCACAAGGGGAAAGTCCCCGGCGGCTCCGCCCTGCGGATTACCGGCGGGCAGCACCAGATGGTGACGGTGCAGGAATCGCCCCTGGAGGAAAAAAAGCGCCTGCTGAAACAGGCCATTGAGAAACAGGATTTTGAACAGGCCGCCGTGCTGCGGGACGAGATAAAGGAGATGGAAAGCCATGACTGAGACAGCGAAGTGGTATGAAAAAGCCGGCAACTGCGGCGACGTGGTCATCAGCACCCGGGTGCGCCTGGCCCGCAACCTCAAGCAGTACCCCTTCCCGGCCCGGGCCACCGACAAGCAGCGGGAGGCCGTGGAGCAGAAGGTGAAGGACGCCCTGCTCTCCGGCAACAGCATCCTCTCCAAAGAGTTCCGCTTCTTGCCCTTGGAGAGCGCCTCGGAGGAGGAGGCCGTGTCCTTGGTGGAGCGCCACATCGTCAGCCCGGAGTTCATCTCTGACCGGCGGGGCAAGGCGGTGCTCATCTCCGAGGACGAGAGCATCTCCATCATGATTAACGAGGAGGACCACCTGCGCATCCAGGTGCTGCGGGAGGGCCTCTCTCTCAAGGAGGCCGCGGAGACAGCCGACCGCATCGACACCTTGCTCAGCGAGACGCTGGACTTCGCCTACGACAGCGAGTTCGGCTACCTGACCCAATGCCCCACCAACCTGGGCACGGGCCTGCGGGCCTCGGTGATGCTCCACCTGCCCGCCTTGACGGAAAGCGGCGCCATGCCCCGGGTGTCCTCTAACCTCTCCAAGCTGGGGCTTACCCTGCGGGGCACATACGGCGAGGGGAGCAAAATCACCGGCGCCTTGTACCAGCTTTCCAACCAGATTACCTTGGGCCTCAGCGAGAGCGAGGCTGTGGAAAACCTGCGGGCTATCACCGTCCAGCTGATGGAGGAGGAGCGCAAGGCACGCAGCCAGATGAGTGAAAATATCGCCTGGCAGGATAAGATAGATAGGGCCGCGGGCATTCTAAAAACAGCCAGGGTCCTTTCCAGCAGCGAGTGCATGGAGCTGCTTTCCTATATACGCTTAGGCCTTTCCACCGGTGTGCTCCAGGGCGTCACCACACAGGAGCTGAACGCTTTGATGGTCAACGCCCAGCCCGCCACACTGATGGCCAAGGCCGGCAAACAACTGGACCAAAACCAACGCGATATCCTCCGGGCACAGATGGCCCGGGAGGCCTGCGCGAAGATTAAGGAGTGATAGACTATGACATACCGTTTCAATGGATTTACCGAAAAGGCCAACAACGCCATGAACCTGGCCATTTCCTCCGCCGAGGAGCTGGGCCACGACTACGTGGGCAGCGAGCACGTGATGCTGGGCCTGCTGAAAGAGGGCAGCGGTGTGGCCTATACTGTGCTGAATAAACTGGGGGTTACGGCGGAGGCCTATGAGAAGCTCATCCGGGAGCGCATTGGCACCGGGGAGCCCACCTCCCTGTCGCCGGATGAATTCACCCCCCGCACCAAGCGGATTTTACAGGTGGCCGCTGTGGCAGGGGCCCAGCTTCACAACGCCTATGTGGGTACGGAGCACCTGCTCATCGCCATCATTGAGGACGGCCAAAGCTACGCCATGCGGTTTTTGCAGATTTTGGGCGCCGACCCCAACCGCATTGTGGCAGAGCTCTCCAACATGCTCAACAACACGGGCTTCCACAAGCAGAACGAAGCCCGTCCCGGCGGCGGGGAAGAGGGCGGCCAAACCGGCAAGGCCTTGGAGCAGTTCGGCCGCGACTTGACCCAGCTGGCCGCCCAGGGCAAGATTGACCCTGTCATCGGCCGCCAGAACGAGATTGAGCGTGTCATCCAAATCCTGTGCCGCCGCACCAAGAACAACCCCGTGCTCATCGGCGAGCCCGGCGTGGGCAAAACCGCAGTGGCAGAGGGCTTGGCCTTGAAAATCCAGGCGGGCGAGGTGCCGGAGCTGCTGAAAAACAAGCGCTTAGTTTCCCTGGACTTGACCGGCATGGTGGCCGGCACCAAGTACCGCGGCGACTTTGAGGAGCGCATCAAGAGCGCCATTGACGAGGTGAAGCAGGACGGCAACGTCATCCTGTTTATCGACGAGCTGCACACCATCATCGGCGCCGGTTCTGCCGAGGGCTCCGCGGACGCTGCCAACATCTTAAAGCCCGCCCTGGCCCGGGGCGACTTCCAAGTCATTGGCGCCACCACCATCAACGAGTACCGCAAGCACATTGAGAAAGACGCCGCCTTGGAGCGCCGGTTCCAGCCTGTCATGGTGGGGGAGCCCAGCGAGGACGAGGCCGCCCAAATCCTCAAGGGCCTGAAAGACCGCTACGAGGCCCACCACAAGGTGACCATCACCGACGAGGCCATTGACGCCGCCGTGAAGCTCTCCGCCCGATATATTGCCGACCGCTACCTGCCCGACAAGGCTATCGACCTTATCGACGAGGCCGCCTCCCGGGTGCGGCTGCGCACCTTCACCGCCCCTGACGATTTGCAGGAGCTGGAGAAGAAAATCAAGGACATGGAGATTGACAAGGCCGCCGCTGTCAACGCCCAGGACTTCGAGCGGGCCGCCTCTCTCCGCGACAAGGAGAAGGAGCTTCAAGACCAGCTGGAGCGCGCTAAAGACGAGTGGGCCTCGAAAAACGAGCGCAGCAACAGCGTAGTGGTCCCCACCGACATTGCCGACATCGTCTCCATGTGGACCGGCGTGCCTGTGTCCCAGCTCACCGAGGAGGAGAGCAAGCGGCTGCTCCGCCTGGAGGACACCTTGCACCAGCGTGTCATCGGACAGGAGGAAGCTGTCAGCGCCATCGCCAAGGCCATCCGCCGTGGCCGGGTGGGCTTAAAAGACAAGAACCGGCCCATTGGCTCCTTCATCTTCCTGGGCCCCACCGGCGTGGGCAAGACCGAGCTGTGCAAGGCTTTGGCCGAGGCCATGTTCGGGGACGAGAAAGCCATGATTCGCTTTGACATGTCCGAGTACATGGAGAAGCACACCGTCTCCCGGCTGGTGGGCTCCCCTCCCGGGTACGTGGGCTTTGACGAGGGCGGCCAGCTCACAGAGGCCGTGCGCACCAAGCCCTACTCCGTGGTGCTCTTCGATGAGATTGAAAAGGCCCACCCGGATGTGTTCAACATTTTGCTGCAAATCCTGGAGGACGGCCGCGTCACCGATTCCCAGGGCAAGACCGTGGACTTTAAAAACACGGTCATCATCATGACCTCCAACGTGGGCGCCCGGTTGATTACTGAAAAGCAGCAAAGCCTAGGTTTCAACCAGGCCTCCTCGGAGGAGGCTGCCCAGGAGGCAGACTTTGAAAAGACGAAGGAGTTAGTCATGGGCGAGCTGAAAGCCCTGTTCCGGCCGGAATTCCTCAACCGTGTGGACGACATCATCGTGTTCCACAAGCTCACCAAGGAGGACACCCAGAAAATCGCCCGGAAGATGCTCGCCACCTTGGAGAAGAAGCTGCGTGACATGGACATCCAGATGGAGTTCACCGACGCTGCCGTGGAGGCTGTGGCTGACAAGGGCTACGACCCCACCTACGGCGCCCGTCCTCTCCGCCGGGTGATTCAGAACCAGGTGGAGGACCCCATCTCCGAGAAGATGCTGGAAGGCGCCATCACCGCCAACAAGGCCTACCGCTGCGACTACACCGAAGGGAAGTTCACCTTCGAGCCTGCGGAAGCCGCCGCGCCTGCCGCTGAATAATCCATAAAACAGAAAACCGCCCTGCCCGGGGAAGCTCCTGGGCAGGGCGGTTTTGCTGTCACTGGGTAAAGCAGGTGGCAATGTACTTGTCGCTTTGGGGCGGGGAGTAGACAAACTGGTCCATGTGGTCCCCGGTGAAAAAGTACTCCGGCGGCTGGGGGCGCTTGGGCTCGGGGTCAAAGGTCTCTATGAGAATCAGCTTTACCTTCATCCGGGCGGGGAGGATGCTTTTGATAAACACGCTGGCCTGCTGGCCGGGGTAGATGTTCTCCTTCACCTCGGCCAGCCCCGCCAGGTTGGGGGCCAGCTCCACAAACACGCCGTAGCTCTCGATGCTGCGGATGATGCCGCCCACCGTTTCCCCCGGGCGGAACCTGGCGGCGTTCTCCTCCCAGGTGCCCAGCAGCTCCTTGTGGGAGAGTGTCACCCGGGCGCTTTCCCGGCATTTGACCACCGCCCGAATATCCATCCCCACCATAAAGCGCTCCCGGGGGTGCTCAATGCGGGAGACGGAGATGGAGTCAATGGGCAGCAGAGAGACAATGCCGCAGCCAATGTCCGCGAACACCCCGAAGGGCTCTATGTGGGTGATGCGGGCGTTTATCACGTCGCCGGGGGAGAGGCGGCGCACGAATTCCTCCCGGCACTTTTCCTGGGCGGCCCGCCGGGAGAGCAGGGCGGTAATCCGGCCGTATTCGTCCCGGGTAAAGTCCTCCACCAAAAAGCACACCGGCCGGTTCACCCGGGAGAGGATGGCGATGTCCCGCACGGTGCCGTCCTTAATGCCCAGGGCCCCTTCCTCCCGGGGGATGAGCCCCCGCATGAATTTTAGGTCCACAATCAAGTTGTGCTTGGAGTCGCACATCACGGCCTTGGCCTCCAGGATTTTCCCATCCCGCATAGCCTCCGCCAAAGAGGCGGGGGTCTGGAGGGCGGCCCTGTTTTCAAAGGTGTCTATCAAATGGCCTTCTGGATGAAACTGCATTTTCCGTTCTTCCTTTCTCTGCAAGGGCGCACTCCGCTTCCAAACGGCCCTTCCTGTTGATACCACCACTATATGTGCCTGGAAGATGGAAAATGCCCGGGGAGAGGTTGCATCTTTCGCCCATCTGCGGTACAATAGAGGCCGACCCGATTTGCAAAAGAAAGGAATAACCTATATGAAACGCAAACTCTTATCCGGGCTTTCCGCGCTGCTGTGCGCCTGCCTGCTGGCCGGCTGCGGCAACAGCCAGCCCTCTGCCGCCACTACGGTCCTTGGCACGGAAGATTCCGCCGATGCCCAGCAGTCCCTTGTCTCCCAGGAGGACCTCACCCCGAAGGACAACGGCAAAAAGCCCGGCTACCAGCTGGAAATGCCCGAGGAAGGGGAGGAAATCGCTGTCATCACCATGGAGACGGGCGAGGTCATCAAGCTCCGCTTTTTCCCGGACGAGGCCCCCAAGGCTGTGTACAACTTTAAAGTCCATGCCCTGGAAGGCTACTACGACGGCCTGACCTTCCACCGCGTCATTGAGAACTTCATGATTCAGGGCGGCGACCCCAACGGGGACGGCACCGGCGGCGAAAGCGTGTGGGGCGAGGCGTTCGAGGATGAGTTCAACGACAACCTGCTGAACATCGACGGCTCCGTGTCCATGGCCAACGCTGGCGCCAACACCAACGGCAGCCAGTTCTTCATCAACGCCACCGGCGGCATGAGCACCGGTTGGGACTACTACCAGCAGATTTACGACCAGTACAAGGAGAACGCCGAGTACTTCGACGCCATGGGCGTGAACACCGTGGACATGAGCAAAGTCACCGACGCTGTCAAAAAGCTGTACGAGGAAAACGGCGGCAACCCTAACTTGGACGGGTACTACTCCACCGGCGGCACCGGCCACACGGTGTTTGCCCAGGTGTTTGAGGGCATGGAGAACGTGTACGCCCTCTCCCAGGTGGACACGGATTCCAGCGACAAGCCCGTGGAGGACATGGTCATCCAGTCTGTGGAAATCACCACCTACGAAGGGTAATACAACAAAAAGAAAAAACCTGGACACGCGTAGTGCCCAGGTTTTTGTTTTGTGTTTTTTAACCGGCAGCCTGGCCGGAATCGCCCGCTTCCGCCAGTGCCAGCTTGTAGGAGAGCGTCATCAAACTGTCGTTCATATGTACGTTTTCCACAATGGCGTCCGGATGCTTCATGGTGATGTCGTAGTGGCTGAAATTCCAGAAAGAGTGGATTCCCAGGCTGTAGAGCTCGTCGGAGACGCCCTCCACATATTCCCGGGGCACGCAGAGGATGGCCATCACCGGGTGGTGCTCTTGGTAAAACTCCTCTACCGTGGCGTAATCCAGAATCTCGTTGCCGCTGATTTTCCCCCCAATCACCCGCTTGGCGTTGTCAAACACACCGATAAGGGAAAAGCCCAGCTGCTCAAAGGGCATGTGCCCGGCAATGGCCTTGCCCAGGTTGCCCGCGCCCACCAAAATGCAGGGGTGGCGCTTTTGGATGCCCAGGATTTTTTCAATCTCCCCGCACAGCTGGGAGACGTTGTAGCCATAGCCCTGCTGGCCAAAGCCGCCGAAGCAGTTGAAATCCTGGCGGATTTGAGAGGCGGTAAAGCCCATCTTTTCCGAAAGCTCCTTGGAGGAGATGCGGGTCGCCCCGTTTTTGCCCAGTTCTGAAAGGAAGCGGTAATACCGGGGCAGGCGGCGAATCACCGACATGGAGACGTTCTGTTTTTTCTGGTTCATGATATGGTTACTTCCTGTGGGTAAAAGATTACAACATCTGGCGCAGGTTCTCGTCAATGGCCCGGAGGAACCCTTCCGTGTCCGCCTTGTGGATTTCCGGCAGGGTGGACATGGCTGCCAGGTCGCCGGTCATCACGCCGCCCTCGATGGTGGAAATGGTGGCGGCCTCCAGCTTGTCGGCGAAGTCCACCAAAGCCTGGTTGCCATCCAGCTGGCCGCGCTTGCGCAGGGCGCCGCTCCAGGCGAAGATGGTGGCCACCGAGTTGGTGGAGGTGGTCTCGCCCTTTAAATACTTGTAGTAGTGGCGCTGCACCGTGCCGTGGGCGGCCTCGTACTCGCAGGTGCCGTCGGGGGCCACCAGCACGGAGGTCATCATGGCCAGAGAGCCAAAGGCTGTAGCCACCATGTCGCTCATCACGTCGCCGTCGTAGTTTTTGCAGGCCCAGATAAAGCCGCCCTCGCTGCGGACCACACGGGCCACCGCGTCGTCGATGAGGGTGTAGAAGTACGCAATGCCCGCCTGCTGGAATTTCCCCGCGTACTCCTTGTCGTAAATCTCCTGGAAGATGTCCTTAAACCGGTGGTCGTACTTCTTGGAGATTCCTTGGTGGCAAACCACAAATCCTGTTTGGCGTCCAGGGCAAAGTTGAAGCAGGAGCGGGCAAAGCTCTCAATGCTCTTGTCAATGTTGTGCAGCCCCTGGATGACGCCGGGGCCGTCGAACTGGTGAATCAGGTATTTCTCCTCGGTGCCGTCGGCCTTGGTGACCAGCAGCTCCGCCTTGGCCCCCGCGGGGACCTGGGCCTCCACGTTCTTGTACACATCGCCGTAAGCGTGGCGGGCGATGGTGATGGGCTTGCGCCAGCCGGGGATGAAGGGGGTGATGCCCCGCACCAAAATGGGGGTGCGGAACACGGTGCCGTCCAAAATGGCGCGGATGGTGCCATTGGGGGACTTCCACATCTCCTTCAGATGATATTCGTCCATCCGGGCGGCGTTGGGGGTGATGGTGGCGCACTTTACCGCCACGCCGTATTTCTTAGTGGCCAGGGCGGAATCCACCGTCACCTGGTCGTTTGTCTTGTCCCGGTTCTCCAGGCCAAGGTCGTAGTATTCCGTGTTCAGGTCAATGTAGGGAAGGAGCAGGATGTCCTTAATCATCTTCCAAATGACCCGGGTCATCTCGTCGCCATCCATTTCCACCAGGGGTGTTTTCATGGGGATTTTCTGAAACTCTGCCATTGCGCGTTCGCTCCTTTATGTTAGATTTTTTTGCCATTCCAAAAGCCTGCCGCCGCTTACACCGCGGGGAGGTGACTTTTTCTATAGGAAATAGAAAAAACTAATGCTATCATTATCGCCGAAAATCATCATTTTGTCAATAAAACCCCAGGACTTTCCTGCGGAAACTTCTGTTTACAAGAACGCCAGCTCCTTGAGGAGGAAAATCAGCAGGAACATGGTGCCAATGGAGAAGATGGAGCTGAACACCACCAGCTGCCCGGCCAGCTTGTCGTCCCCGCCCATCTGCTGGGCCATGGTGAAGGAGGAAACCGCGATGGGCGCGCCGAACACCGTGAGCAGCACCGCCAAGGGGGCGTCCCGGAAGCCAAGCAGCAGGGCAATCCCCAAAAACAGCGCGGGGAACACCAGCAGCTTGGCGCCCAGTACAAGCAGCACCTCTTTGATGTACTTGCCCACATCCCCAAAGCTGAAAGAGGCGCCCAAAATGATAAAGGCCAAAGGCGTGGCAATGGAGGAAATGTCGGTGATGGTGTCGTAAACCGGCGTGGGGATGGGGATTTGAAACAGCACAAACAGCACGCCCAGCACCGAGCCGATAATCAAGGGGTTGGTGACAATGCCGAGGAGGATTTTCCCAACGTTAGCCCGCTTGCCATTGAACATCTCCAGGGAAATCACCGCCAGCACGTTGTACATAGGGATGATGACCGCAATCAAAATGGAGGCAAGCCCCGCCGCCGTGTCCCCAAACAGGGCCGTGCTGATGGGGATGCCAAAGAGCACAAAATTGCTGCGGAACATGCCCTGGAGCATCACGCCCCGGCGGGAGTTGTCCTTCTCCAGCAGAATGGCCAGGCACAAAGAGAGCACAAACTGGATGAGCACCCCCGCCACCGCGTACAGCAGCAGCTGGGAGTTAAAGCTCTCCGCCAGCTCGGTGTTATAGATGTTGCAGAACACCAGCAGGGGCAGGAAAATCTTGAAGATAACCTTGTTCACCTGCTTGACGGAAGTCTCGTTCATCATCCCCGTCAGCTTGATGACATAGCCCAAGGCCATCAGCAGAAACAGGGGCAGCACGATTTCCAGGGAAATAAGTAAGCTTTCCATGCCGTAACCCACACTCCTCAAAAGCAAAATCCTATTGAGGAAATTATAGCACCAAAGCAGGGGATAGGCAAATAGAACTTCCCGTCCGCCCAAAAGAAAAAGGACAGGCCGGCAGCCTGCCCCTTCCGCTGTTTCACTTTACCGGGTGATCCGGTGCTTGCACATGGATACCTTCCCGCAGTGGGGGCACTTCAGCCGCCGCTTTGTCAGGGTGTGGTAGCCTTTTACATAGGCGCCCATGGTGGGCACGAACAGCTCCTGGCAGTTGGGGCACTGGTAGTACCCGGCGCTTGCCTCCAGCATGGCCGCCGCGGCGATGCCCGCTGCCGCCGTGAGAAGTGCCAGCGCCAGCAGTGCCACGCGCCATCCCGCCGCAACCTCTAGGAACGAGGCCAGAGCCACCAGGGCGCAGACGGCTATCACTGTGACGCACCCGCAGATAACGGATAGCGCCATTCTCTTTTTGTTTTCCGCGTTCTCCCGCAGTAAGTTCATCATGTTTTCCTCCGCACGTGTTTGGTAGTCAGCCTCCGCCACCCGCTGGCCTGTCAGCAGGTCGTTGACGGTGATGCCCAGGGCGCCGCATAGGGGCAGCATCAGGGAGACTTCCGGCAAGCCCCGGCCGCGCTCCCACTTGGAGACTGTTTTGTCGCTGATGGATAGCTTATCGGCAAGCCCGCGCTGGGTGAGGTTCTGCTCCTTGCGCATCTGGGCGATAAATTTGCCGATTTTTACTTGGTCCATATTTCGCTCCTCCTTTCCAGGAAAAAGGATACGCCTCCAGCTGCCTTTTGCACACATACGAGGGGGAGAATCCCGCATATCTACGGAACGTAGAGGCACAAATGTATTGTAGCAAATCCCAGCGTGAAAAGCTATGGCAGGTTTTACTTGCCCAAAAGGGAAACAAATGCTATAATAACAAAATGGGTTTCCTGTGCCCGGCACATTTTCCGCCGGCCTGTATGATTCTCGCCCTTTTCTGGCAGACTATCCCTTGTAAAGGAGGATGCTTCCATGAAAAAGGACACAGAAAAAAACAGGCCCTTGCTGCTGGGCTGCCAAGAGGAGCTGGAGGAGGCAGGGGAAAGCCGGGCAACTTCCCAGCGGCCCTTGCTGGAGGATGGCTCTGTCACTACCCGGTGCAATGGCCACACTATCCACTGTCTGACCATCATCGGCCAGATTGAGGGGCATTACATTTTGCCCTCGCAGAACAAGACCACCAAGTACGAGCATGTGATTCCCCAGATTGTCGCCGTGGAGGAAGACCCCCAGATTGACGGCCTGTTGATGCTGCTCAACACTGTGGGCGGCGATGTGGAGGCGGGCCTCGCCTTGGCGGAGCTGGTGGCCGGCATGAAAAAGCCCACCGTTTCCCTGGTGCTGGGAGGCGGGCACTCCATCGGGGTGCCTTTGGCGGTGGCGGCCAAGCGCTCGTTTATTGCGGAATCCGCCTCTATGACCATCCACCCGGTGCGGATGAACGGCCTGGTGCTGGGCATTCCCCAGACCCTGGAATACTTCCAGCGGATGCAGGACAGGATAACCAACTTTGTCACACAAAATTCCAACATTACAAAAGAGCGCTTTACCAGCCTTTCCCGGAACACCCAGGAGCTGGTGATGGACGTGGGCACCGTTTTGGACGGCCCCGACGCCGTGGAGGAGGGCCTGATCGATTCTTTGGGCTCCCTTTCCGACGCCATCGACTGCCTGGAGAAGATGATAGACCGGGGCCGGAAGCGCAAAAATGGCACGCCCAAAAAGAAGAAAGCGGACTAAGACGGACGGCGGTCCCCACCGCCGGTACATACTGAAGGAGGAGTTTATGAGTATTTTCGACGCCATCATCCAGGGCATCATCCAGGGCCTGACGGAGTTTTTGCCAGTCTCCAGCAGCGGCCACCTGTCCATCTCCAAACATATCTTTGGCATTGAGATGCCCGGCATTCTCTTTGACATCATGCTCCACCTGGGCACGCTGATTGCTGTGGTGTTTGTCTACCGTCAGCTGATTTGGCGGCTGATAAAAGAGTTTGGTTCCCTGTGCGTGGACATTGCCCACCGCAACTTCAAGTGGAGCGAGATGAACCACGACCGCCGCCTGCTCTTTATGCTGGTGATTGGCCTGCTGCCCCTGTTCTTCCTGTTTGTGCCCATCCCCGGCACGGGCCTGGATTTTAAAGGCCTTTCGGATATGCTGGGCTCTGATTCCGACATTTTGGTGGAGGGCCTGGCGCTGCTGGCCACCAGCGCGCTGCTCTTCGCCGGGATTGCCGCCAACAAGCGGGTGAAGGAAGTCCACCGCCACAAGGACGCCTCCGGTCGCATGGTCAGCAGCAATGGCCGCAAGAAAATCCACACGGTGGACGCTATCCTCATTGGCATCACCCAGTGCTTGGCCGCCATCTTCCCGGGGCTGTCCCGTTCTGGCTCCACCCTTTCCGTAGGCCTGCTGCGGGGCATCAACCAGCAGACCGCTTTGGACTATTCCTTCGTGCTGGGCATCCCCTCCATCGCCGCGGCGGCCCTGGTGTCTATTCTGGATATGGGCGACCAGGCGGACGCCGTAGGCGCCGGCGCTTTGGTTGCCGGCATCATCACAGCGGCAGTGGTGGGCTTTTTGGCCATCAAGCTTTTAAAGTGGATTGTCACCACCAACAAGCTGC
>JFBN01010250.1_pt1 | contig 11807 bp, 9 predicted proteins | sample 768741 | NCBI WGS metagenome assembly JFBN01 (sample SAMN01983846, study PRJNA193217) | chicken gut metagenome | biome: terrestrial biome; isolation source: ceca of Broiler chicken | host: Gallus gallus | place: United Kingdom: England | collected 2010-09-07
ATGTAACCCAGCAGGCCTCCGGGGCAAAACGCCGCCGGAGGCCTGCTGGGTTTTTACATCACTTTTCGGTATTGCTGTGTCTTTTCGCCCGTGTCAGATCCAGGTTCTGCATTTAACAATACGTCCAACGTTTTCTCTGAACGGCCTCGCAACGCGCCTGCCTGAATGGGTTTAATCCTTGTTAAGGCCCAAAATGACACGAGCCTCCTCGGGCGTGGCCAGTTCCTTGCCAAACTCGGCGGCCACACGCTTGATGCGGCTGACGAACTGCTCGCTGCCCTCGGCTAGCACGCCCTTGTTGTAGTAGACGTTGTCCTCCAGGCCCACGCGGATGTTGCCGCCCATGGCCAGGGCAGCCAGGGTGATCTCATTGGCGCCGCGGCCGATGCCGAAGGTGCTCCAGGTGCAGTCATCGGGCAGGTGATTGACTAGGTAGAGCAGGTTCTCGGTGGTTGCCTCCATCCCGCCGGGGGCGCCCAGGCAGAGCTGGAAGTGAGCGGGGGCCTGAAGGATCCCTTTCTTCAGGTAGTATTTGGCGGTGTTGAGCATTCCCATGTCAAAGATCTCAATCTCCGGCTTGACGTTGGCGGCAATCATCTCCTGGCCGCACAGCTCCAGGAACTTGGGCTCGTTCATAAACACCACGCTGTTGAGCCAGTTCATGGTACCTGCATCAAAGGAGGCCAGCTCCGGCTTGAGCTCCTTGAAGGGGCGGATACGCTCCTCCCAGGAGAAGCCCTGGCCGCCGGATGAGGTCAGGTTGAGCAGTACCGGGCAGCCGGTGTCCCGGATCAGGTGCACGGTCTCCTCGAACTTGTCAAACCGCATGCTGGCGGAGTCGTCGTCATCCCGCACGTGGATGTGCACCATGGCGGCGCCCGCCTCATAGCAGCGCAGGGCGGCCTCGGCGATCTCCTTGGGCTGGGTGGGCAGATGGGGGTTGTTCTGCTTAGTAGTCACGGCGCCGGTGAGGGCTGCGGTGACAATAACCTTGGTGCTGTGGTTGAGACGCTGTGTGGTAGCCATATTGATCACCTCATGATATCAAATTGATTAGGCCAGGTTCTCGATGACCACGGCGGTACCCATGCCGCCGCCGGCGCACAGGGTGGCCAGGCCGTATCTGCCGCCCCGGCGCTTGAGCTCATACATCAGGGTAACGATGATGCGCACGCCGGAGGCGCCTACGGGGTGGCCCAGGGAGATGCCGCCGCCGTTGACGTTGAGCTTGTCCATGTCGATGCCCAGCTCCCGCTGGCAGGCAAGGGTCTGGGAGGCGAAGGCCTCGTTGATCTCCACCAGGTCCAGGTCCGCCACGGTCAGGCCGGCCTTGTCCAGGGCCTTCCGGCTGGCGCTGATGGGACCGATGCCCATGACCTCGGGCTCCACGCCGGTGGTAGCCACGGAGAGGATCCGGCACAGGGGCTTGCAGCCGGCGGCCTGGGCGGCCTCGGCGGACATGACCACCACGCCGGAGGCGGCGTCGTTCATGCCGGAGGCGTTGCCGGCGGTGACCTTGCCTCCCTCCTGGAAGGAGGGCTTCAGGGCGGCCAGCTTTTCCAGACTGGTCTCCCGGGGGTACTCGTCGGTGTCCACCACTATGTCGCCCTTCTTGCCCTTCACGGTAACGGGGATGATCTCCTCCTTGAACTTGCCCTCTTTGATGGCGGCGGCAGCCCGCAGCTGGCTCTGGAGGGCATAGGCGTCCATGTCCTCCCGGCTGACGCCGTAGCGCTCGGCCACATTCTCGGCGGTGATGCCCATGGCCGGGCCCACCCCCAAGTTGGTCAGGGAGTCCCACATGGAGTCCCGCAGTTCAAAGTTGCCCAGCTTCTTGCCGAACCGGGCGCCGAAGACCATGTGAGGGGCGTTGCTCATGCTGTCGGCGCCGCCGGCCATGATGCACCGGGCCTCGCCGGCCTTGATCTGATAGTAGGCCATCTGCACCGAGCTCATGGAGGAGGTGCAGTTGCGGTGGACCGTAATGCCGGGCACCGTCACCGGCAGACCGGCTTTCACCAGGGCCACCCGGGCCAGGTTGTTCTCCAGATAGGTACGCTGGTAGTTGCAGCCCCAGATCACGTCCTCGATGCCGGCCGGGTCGATGCCGGCCCGCTGCACCAGGTTCTGCATGACCGGGATGCTCAGATCCAGCGCGGTCATGGCCTTGTATTGTCCGCCCAGGGCGCCGATGGCAGTACGGCACCCGGCGGTGATGACGACGTCACCCATTGGTGTTCCTTCCTTTCAAAAAGGGACAGCGCGCATGGCAAGCTGTCCCTCGGTCTCTTAAGATTCCGTTCCGGCGTTTCGGCGTACCCGCCCCCTGGAAATACAGGTCGGTGGCAGTGCGCACCATCTCCTTCCAGGAGACGAAGCGGGTGCTCTCCTTCACGAAGTTGTCCAAGGCATCCTCGTTATAGACCAGCTGGTCCACGTTCCAGTTGAGGAACACGGCGCTGGAGCAGCCAGATCGTTATCAGTCTTAATGTCGTAGCGCTCCACGCCCTTCTCCAGAGCCACATCGGCGATGCCGGACACCTCATAGCACTCCATGGTGTTGCAACCGATGGCGGCAGCCTCTGTGAGGACGATGCTCTTGGGATTGGCCTTCTTCACCTTGCGGATCACGGTCCGTTCCACCTCGTGGTTGGTACACACGGTGGTGCCGGCGGGGGTCCATGGCCGGTGTTGGGCTTGAGCATGACGTGGTGCCAGGCTTGACGACGCTGCCCATCAGGTCAAAGACCTTGTGGCGCTCTCCTGAACGGCAGGCTCCTTGGTCAGGGCAACCAAGGTTTTCTTCTTCTCAGGCTTTGCCGTTGTTCCTCCTATTTCTCTCGTCGGTCAGTAACCGACGATCTCTGTCGTTCTGGTTACAGCCGACCCAGGGCCCGGGCCACCTGGATCAGCCCGCGGGTCAGGTTAGCGTTGGACTCCTTGATCTCCTCCGGCGTCCAGGTCTGGAAGCCCTCGCCGGTCTTGAAGCCCAGCTTGCCCTCGTCCATGAGGCGCACCATCAGCTTGGAGGGCTCGGTGGAGTTCTCGATGTGAGGGAAGAGGTACTTGTGGATGGAGTAAGTCAGGTCCAGCCCGCCCCGGTCGATGACCTCCATGGGGCCGGACACGCCCAGGCGCATGCCGAAGCCGTACTTGATGGCGTCGTCCACGTCCTTGGCATCGGCGATACCGTTCTCCACGATGGAGATGGCCTCCCGCTGCAGCGCGTGCTGCATCCGATTGGCCAGGAAGCCGGGCACATCCTTCTTGACGATGACGGGCTTCTTGCCGGCACTCTGGAGCAGATCGTAAGTGGCCTGCACCACCTGGTCGGAGATGTATTTGGTGCGGATCACCTCCACCAGTGGGATCAGGTAGGCCGGATTCCAGAAGTGGGTGCCGATGATGCGCTCTTTATGTACCGCCTTTTCGGCGATCTCCGTCACGCTGATGGCGGAGGTGTTGGTGGTCAGGATCGTGGAAGGGGGGCACAGCTCGTCCAGCTTCTGGAAATAGTCCTGTTTGATGGCCAGATTTTCCACAATACACTCAATGATCACATCGGCAAAGGCGGCCCCCTCCTCTAGGGACTCGGTACAGGTGACCCGGTTCATGATGGCGGGAATCTCCTCGCCATTCAGCACGCCCTCATCCCGCAGGATGTTGAGGTTGGCGGTCATGGTCTCGTAAGGGCGGGCCCGCACTTTGTCATCGTAGACATAAATCAGCTTGACCTCGTGCCCCGCCTGGGCAAACATCTGGGCAATGCCTACGCCCATGGTGCCCGCGCCCAGGAGAGCAATTTTTTTCTTATCTGCCATGGTATCCTCTCTTTATGCCTTCCAGGCGGATTAATACACGCCGTATTTATAGACGCGGTCGGGCACGTCCTTATTGAGTTTGTCCTCGTCAATGAAGGCCACGGCGCGGACGATGGTGCCGTCGCCCATGTACCAGCGCAGGGGGAAGGCGCAGAACATGAACCGCTGACCCTTGACCTTCTCGATGTCACCACCCAGGTTCTCGATGCCCATGACGTTGTTGCCCAGCAGGATGGTGTGGACGGGCTCCCACTCGGGGAAGTCCTCAATGGGCTCGTGGCCGAACTCCTTCTTGTACTCGTCCACGATGCGGGGCACGTAGGGCCCGGGCCCGTGCTGGGCGGCATAGGTATAGAGGATGTGGTCCAGGGCCTGCAGATCGAAGCCCACGCCCTTTACCTTGTGGTCCACCAGCCAATGGGCGCCCTCGATAGACATACCGGGGGAGTACATGAAATAGTCGTCGTTCTCGCCCCAGCGCTTGTTCATGCCGGTGCAGATGAGGACCCAGTCCCCCTCCTGAATGCCGCCCTCCACCTTGACTGCGGCCTTTTCGATATCCTCCACAGTGATGAGCTCCCAGTGCTTCTTAGGGATATCCAGGCACACGGCGGGTCCATAGTAGTTCTCCAGAGGCAGCTCATGGGTATAGGGTGCCTCGGGAATCACGTGGGAGGGGGAGTCGGCGTGGGTGGAGTTGTGCATGTGGAAGTCGTTGAAGGTTTGCAGCAGGCGGTAGTGCATGGGCATATGCTGCACCCGGTCGATGTGGAAATCACCGTTGGACGGCCACAGGGGATTGCCCCGGCCAAAGGGATGGGACAGGTCCACAAGTACGGTCTTGCTCATAGTTCCGGTACTCCTTTTTCAGAATAGTTTCTGTCATACCAAAGTTTGTCTGACACAGACTAGACCAAGCAATTTACATGCCAACAACGCAAAAGTATCCGAAGAAATCTTTTCACTTAGAGCCGCAAGCAGTTTGGTGTGTATCCATAATTTCCCGCCGAGGTTGGGGCTGGTTTTTTTGTTGTATAATTGCGATTGTGTTGCAGAAAGGGGACAGCGTAAGGGGCTGTGGCTGGCGTGTACCGACCAGATACTTTCAGCATCTGTTATAATAATATTATTTGCAGAGAGCGGTATCCTAGTAATATGGGTACCGCTCGTTCCATTTTTAGGGCAAGTATTATTCCTCTGCTATGATGGGTACCCAATGTGCAATTGTTTTCAACAGGTCGTTGTTGCAAAGCAACAACAACTGTTGCAGGTTAAAGAAATATCATGCCCATGCCGAACAGGTATGGGCATGTCCAGCCGGACGGCTGGATAAAAAATTTTCTCCCCGCAATCCCTTTCCAATACTCACTTTCTCCCGTTGGCTATCGGTCTGCCTCGACCATTTTCCCCAACTTGGCAAAAAACTTGCATGTATTTTCATATTAAAGCACCGCCAAATGCGGGCTTGGCAAACCCTGGTCAGAAAGGATGGATGGCAATGGAGGAATTGATTCGTCTAGAAAACATCAACAAATCCTTCAGCGGCGTACAGGCACTCAGCGATGTCAACATCAACCTGTACGAAGGGGAAGTGCACGTGCTGCTCGGTGAGAACGGCGCGGGCAAGTCCACGCTAATGAAGGTTTTGACCGGCATTTACCAGCCGGACGGCGGAAAAATCTACTATGAGGGGCAGCAGATTCAATTGCACAATCCCAAGGAAGCCGAGCGGTTGGGTATTGATATTATCCATCAGGAATTCAACTTGCTCCTTCACCAGAGTGTTGCAACCAACATCTTCTTGGGCAACGAGCCTCTCAGGAGCAAGGGCCGCATCGACTTCCGCAAGCGCTACGAGGAGAGCAAGCGCGTGCTGGAGGATCTGGAGGTTGACATCGACCCCAATGCCCTGGTTCTGGATCTAGGCGTTGGCGAACGGCAGATCGTAGAGATCGCTAAGGCTGTCTCTCACAATGTCAAGGTGCTTATTATGGACGAACCCACTGCCGCTCTGACCACCAACGAGATCGAGAAGCTCTTCCGCATGGTGGACAAGCTTCTCAAGCGGAATGTGGGCATCTTCTATATTTCTCACCGCATGGAGGAGATCTACCGCATCGGCCATCGGGTTTCCGTTTTGCGGGACGGCAAGCACATCAGCACCTCTAAGCTGGAGGACACCACCATGGACAAGCTGGTGCAGCAGATGGTGGGCCGCGAGATTAGCAACTACTACTACCGTAACGCTCCCGAGCCCGGCGAGGAGGTCCTCCGTCTGGAGCACATCAAGTCTGGTAAGCGGGTCAAGGACGGCTCCGTATCCCTGCGAAAGGGCGAGATCGTAGGCATCTTCGGCCTGATGGGCGCGGGCCGCACCGAGATGGTACAGGCCGCCTACGGCGTGGGGCCTTTAGACGACGGTACCATCACCCTCAAGGGGCAGCCTCTCAAAAACCACAGTGCCAAGGAGAGCGTGTCCCGCGGCCTGGGCCTGGTGCCTGAGGACCGTGCTTATGAGGGCGCCACGGTGGACATGTCCATCCGCGAAAATGTGGTACAGGCCAGTCTCAAAAAACTCCACCCCTCCGGGGTCATCAACGCAACCAAAGAAAAAAAGATCACCAAGGAGTATATTGACAAGCTACGCATCGCCACACCTACCTCGGAGAAAAAGGTCCGTTTCCTCAGCGGCGGTACTCAGCAAAAGGTTATTCTGGCCAAATGGCTGTGCTCTGAGTGCGAGGTACTGATTCTGGACGAGCCCACCCGGGGCATTGACGTGGGCGCCAAGGAAGAAATCTACCACATCATGGACGATTTGACCCACCAGGGTGTGGGTATTCTGATGGTTTCCTCCGATATGAGCGAGGTGCTGGGCATGAGCGACCGAATCTACGTCATGCGCGAGGGCAAGATCGTGAAAGAGCTGTCCCGTGAGGAAGCTGACCAGGAACTGGTTCTGAGCTATGCGATGGGAAAAGGGGAGGAATATATCAATGCAAAAAACAGCAGTACTCAATAGTTTGAAAAAGCTTCCGGGCGTATTCTGGGGCCTTGTCATCCTGTTTATCGCCCTGAGCATATTTACCGGCAGTTTTTTATCCGTCAGCAACCTTTTAAATGTGCTTAACCAGGCGGCCATCCTTCTGGTGGTGGCCATTGGTGTGACCATGACCATTCTAGAGGGCGGCATCGACCTGTCCACCGGCGGCACCATGTGCCTGAGCGGTATGGCAGCGGCCATGGTGCTCAGCAATGTAGGCTCCTTCTCCTTGGCCCTGCTGACAGCGCTGGCAGTAGGGCTTGTGGTGGGTCTGATCAACAGCTTCTTCATTGTCCGGTTACGGATTGAGGCCTTCATTGTCACCTTCGCCATGATGAGCGCCACCAGCGGCTTGGTCATGGGCATTACCGAGGGCAACGTCATCGTCGGCTTTCCCGATATTGTGAAGGCATTCCGCACCTTCAGCCTGGGCGGTATCTCCGTCTACGTTATCATTGCCGCTATCGTGTTTGCCATTATGTCCTACTTCCTCTACCGCACCACTTGGGGCACCTATATGTACGCCGTGGGCGGCAACCGGCAGGTAGCCCACTACGCCGGCATTAACACCAAGCGAATTGAATCATCCGCCTATCTTCTCAGCAGCCTGTTCGCCGGGCTGGGCGGCTTCCTCCTGCTGACCCGCATGGGCAGCGGCATGCCAACCTCCGGCATCGGCTATGAGTGGGATGCTATTGCCGCAGTTGTCATCGGCGGCACCCCCTTCGAGGGCGGCCGCGGCGGTATCCGCGGCACCCTGATCGGCGTTGCCATCATCACGGTTTTGAAGAACGGCCTGAACCATCTGGGCATGACCTCCTCCTGGCAGACCTTCGTCATCGGTGTGGTAGTCATCCTCAGCATTATGGTGGACGTATATCTCTATAACCGCAAGAAGAGACAGGAGGCGTAACTCAACAATGGTGAAATATCTCATTAAACTGTCCAGGTGGCTACTGCTTCTCTTGGTGGTAATCTTCTTTGCCGTTCAGGTACCTGCTACCTTTCTGACTTTCAGCAACTTTTCCAACGTGTTGCGTGTCAGCGCCTTCCTAGTGATTCTGGCTCTGGGCCAGGGCATCGTCATCATCTCTGGCAACGGTGGCATCGACCTGTCCAACGGCTCGGTGGCAGCCCTGTCCAGCTGTATTAGCGCCCTGATGATTGCCGCCGGTGTCCATGTGGTGCTGGCCGTGCTGGCGGGCCTGCTAGTAGGTGCGGCCATTGGCTTGGTCAACGGCCTGCTGGTCAGCGTGATCAAGCTACCACCCTTCGTGGCCACCTACGGTATGGACTCTGCTGTCCGCGGTGCCGCTTACATCCTCATGAGCGGCACCATCGTCTATGGCGTGTTCCCCGACTCCTTCCGCACCATGGGCTCCGGCACCTTCCTAGGAATCGGCGTGCCCATCTACATTGCTGTCATCTGCGCTATCGTGCTCATCTTTATGATGGTCAAGACGATCTGGGGCCGTAATGTGTACTCCATCGGCAATAACAAGCGGGCCGCAGAGATCTCCGGCGTGGGCGTCAACCGGGTGCAGCTGTCCGTGTTCATCCTCAACGGCGTCATTGCCGCTTTCGTGGGCATTCTCTATGTGGCCCGGCTCAACGCTGCCGAACCTGTGCTAGGCACTGAGTTCGCCCTGCAATCCATCGGTGCGGTGGTACTGGGCGGCATCTCCCTCTCCGGCGGTAAGGGCAACCTGCTCAACGCCGTAGTGGGCGCCATCCTGATCTCCGTCATCAACAACGGCCTGACCCTGCTGGGTGTATCCTCCCACTGGCAGGAGTTCGTCTTCGGTGCGGTGATTGTGGCTGCCATCCTGCTGGAGGTACTCATGAACTTCCTAGAAAAGAGATATGTCAAGAGCGACGGTTAAGACTGGCCTCCGGGCTGGCTTAATATAAAAGGCTGAATATTCAAAAGGAGTGTATTCGGAAATGAAAAAGAATCTGCGTCGAGTGCTTGCAACGGTCTCCTGCGCCGCCCTGCTCTTCGCCCTGTCCGCCTGCAGCAACGGAGGCGGCAACAGCGGTGGTAACAGCCCCAGTGGCGACGGAAACAAGCAGATCGTCTACATCACCAAGAACCTGACCAATCCCATCTGGCTCCAAACTCAGAAAGGTGCAGAGGCTGCTGCGGCTGAACACGGTTACACCGTCACCACTCTGGCTCCCACTGAGGCGGACAACCAGGAGGAGCAGACCAACATTATTATCGACCAGCTAAACACCGATATCGCCGGTATGCTGCTAATCATCTGCGATGATGAAGGCGTTGTTCCCGCTATTGAGCAGGTCAACGATGCCGGCCTGCCCCTGGTGATTGCCGCCTCCCGTCCCACCGGCGGCGACTTTGTGTGGGTCGGTCAGGACAACACCTCTGCCGGTGAAGTGGGCGCCACTTCCCTGGTGGAGAAGATCGGCGGTTCCGGCAACGTGATCATGCTGGACGGCACCCCTGGCGTACAGGCTGCCGAGCAGATTCACGAAGGTGCCATGTCCGTCTTTGAGAGCAATTCCGACATCACCGTGCTGGAGAGCATCACCGCTAAGTTCATGCGCCAGGACGGCATGACTGTCATGGAGGATCTGCTCCAGAAGTACCCCGACATCGACGGCGTGTTCGCCGCCAACGACGAGATGGCTCTGGGTGCCTATGAGGCCATCAAGGCCGCTGGCCGTGAGGGCGATATCACCGTCATCGGCTGTGATTGCAACATCGACGCTGTTCAGTCCATCCGGGACGGCGGTTTGGCCGGCACCGTAGACAAGCGCTGGTATAACCTGGGCTACGACGGCGTGACCAATCTCATCGAGGTCATCGAGGGCAACGAAGTGGCAGATTCCTTGCTGGAGTGTGTCGCCGTGGACAGCTCTAACCTAGACGAATATCTCGCCATGTATGAACTGGATGCGGAGTAAGTAAAGTATTTCGTACCATATTCCTGTTTCTCACGTCTGTCCAGGAATGTCTAAGGGACATCTGGGCATGGTGCGGCGGTTCAGGTACTCGACCAGTTCCGGTCGTATGCCTCTCTTGTTCAAGGCAATCTCCACCCCACCGAGATGACCAGTAACCCTATTCTGTCTCCTCCTGGCACCCCTCTACTTCTCATCGTTGAAGCCCCCGCTATAAGTGATTGTCTTCTGATCCAGGACCTCATTGTAAAGCGTCCTACTACCCGGGAGAGAACGGTGCTATGCACCGTTCTCTCCCGGAACTCTTAGTTGTTAGCTTTCCGGATCAGCAACTTCTCCAAGGAGATTATCGACAAAGATATTCAAACGAGCAGTATGGCAAAGCAATATGATTACCTGGTTTATACGTCCAATTTAAAATCGTCGTGTATATCCAATGGTTTGAGTTAAATGCTCCACGATAAATTGCGACAGTATTGACAAAGAGATGAGAAAATATTTTTTGTATAATTTACGCTTCCTTTTCTCTATTTCCGCTCCGTTCCCCTTGCTTTTTAATACCTTCTAAGCCTCATGTTTCCATGTGTTCCAGATCGCTCTGTGGCTGAAGATGTGGTCAAAATGCTCACTATTCTTTGCTGGAGGCCATTTTCCGGCTGGGGTGCAGAGCATGTTTTACACCTCTGACTGCCTGCATGGTAATTCTGAGTGGTGGGAGTGGATCAGTAAGGTACGCACCTTCCACTGCTCAAAATTTATACCGCAGTAAACGGTAGAAAGGCTCTGCCTTTCACATCAGAGTAAAGAGCAGTTAAAAATATCTTTTCTCTCTCGGTTCAGGAAAGGTGATGAAAACTTCCGGCCGGAAAAGGGAACCATCGCCCTTCGCTCTGGCAACATGACCAGTTGTTCCTCAGAAAACGCCAATTCCACTTGTTCCAGCAGACCGCTGTTATACCCCGCTCACTGTGTCTGCCGCCGGATCTCAGCAAAACTTGCTGCCTACGGACAAACTGGCTGGAGAATGTACCCCAAATTTGGTGGTCAGGCTCAGACCTCTCACCCAGGCCACCGTCCGCTCCCTCTGGGCTTGGATCATCCGGGCTTGAAGCCTGTCCTCTGGCGGAATGTTGTCAACGTTCTTTCCCAGATTGGTCGCCGATTTCTTTGCCTGTAAAGGTAAGAAGGGAACCCCGAAATACATACTCTCTGCAAGCAGGCGGAGACCTTCCCAAAATACGAATACCGCGGTCGGGTTCAAAGTGCCCGGCCGCGTTATTCGTTTTACCCTGTTCTTATGCGGGCAAATAAATTTCATCCGATTTTATCAGCGATTCTCTACAACCCCAAATTCTGTTCAGAAGAACTCTTAGAAATCCAGCGCGTTCTCATCGTGAGCATCTCTATTCTCAAAGATTAGATTACCCCTTTTTGACTATTGGATGAGTTTGCTGATAATCTCCACTGTTGCGTCTATGCCGTAATATGAACTGCAGATGCAAAAATCATAACTTTCAGCCATTCCCCACGTCTGTCCAGTTACACTTTTATAATAGGCGCTCCGGTTTCTGTCATTTTTCTCGATCATCTTCGCGGTCTCGGCTTCTGTAACACCATATTTATTCTGGATTCTTGCAACCCTGTCCCTTCCTTTGGCCGTTATAAAAAAGGAAATCCGGTCTGTATTTTCTCTCAATATGTAATCGGCGCCCCTGCCTACAATGATACACGGCTCCTTTTCCGCCAGACTGATTATGGTTGAAAAATATGCTTGCTGCACTCTCATCGCGACAGGATGTTCTATCGTACCATTTTCCGCTCCCCTGTAATAATTTCCGATTACCAGAGAATACAGCAGGCTGCTCATTGCTTTTTCACCATGCCGTTGGAACTCTTTTACATGGATCCCGCTTTTTTTCGCGGCCGCATCGATAATCTCCTTATCATATAGAGTATAATTCAGCTGCTTGGAAAGCCGTTCCGCAATCTCATGACCGCCGCTTCCGAATTCCCTTCCG
>JFBN01305634.1_pt1 | contig 11799 bp, 28 predicted proteins | sample 768741 | NCBI WGS metagenome assembly JFBN01 (sample SAMN01983846, study PRJNA193217) | chicken gut metagenome | biome: terrestrial biome; isolation source: ceca of Broiler chicken | host: Gallus gallus | place: United Kingdom: England | collected 2010-09-07
AAAATCGAAAGAATGCAAAATATACGGAAATTTACAAGCGTTAATTCCGACGATTGATACTTTGGAAATCTTATGAAATGCACGATTCATTTTCTATGGAGGTTATGGAGGTGATGAAGTGAACACATGGCAGCAAAAAGAATTTATCAAGCCATTGGCTGAACTTCATCGTGACATAAGATTTATGAGAAGTATGTTAGACGTATATAGGAGTAAAGAGGATTGCGGTTGGGATAAAAAGATATGTCTTGATGAATTACATGAAACATTGAAAAATGCAACAAATCACATTTTGGATTTAGAGAGAACTGTATTAAGCGGAAATTGCAAATGAAATATACTTTTCAAGGAGGGTATAAGACATGACCGAGAAAGAAAAGAAGGAAGAAGAGGCGAAGTTCGCGTTGGATAAATTAATGCGTGAGAGAATTATCACTCATGTGCTACAAATCGCGCATGTCTCGACTGATACGAATGATATTGAGAATATAAAGTTACAATATCAAAGAAATTTTGAAAAATATGTTGGAACATATTTGGATGTGAATATTGTGCCATATCAGTTTGGAAACTTTTGGTTTAACGAAGCAGGGTTTCAGTTCTTATGGAGAGATCACAGAGGTCACATTTGTCCGGAATGTTTAACATGGAAAGAAGTAGTGACTAGATTAAACAAGATGAAAAAGGAGATGAGCGTATGAGTGTAGGAGCAACATTATTAGTATTAATTTTTATTGGCGGATATTTTGTTTGGAAATGTATTAATGATTGAGGTGATATCATGGAAGCAATTATATTTTTATTCATATTCGTTACAGTATATAAAATTCTGGAATCAAAGAAGGAAGATAAAATGTCTTCTGATCAGAGATTTAAGTACGAATGGAAGAAAATTAAATCAGGTCTGTCAGGGTCAAATCTGGCGGGCTTTTTTCAATAAGAACGGAAAGGAGATTAATTATGACAGGATTAGCAGTCAAGGACGTGCAGTTTAACGGAGCGACATTAAGAGCTGCACAAGATGCGGAAAATATAATATGGGTAGGAGTGCGTTGGGTATGTGAGGGGCTTGGGCTAAGTGAAGATCGTACTAAATACGAGAGAAAGAAGATTCAGAAAGACTTAGTACTTGTTCAAGGGGTAAAATTTTACCCCTTGGGATCTGGAAATTCTGATACAGATGTCCTTTGTCTTAAATTGGATTTTCTTCCATTGTGGCTTGCGAAAATTTCTATTACACCGACAATGAAGCGTGAGAATCCACAACTTGTGGAAAATCTGATTGAATATCAGCTTAAAGTAAAAGATGTTTTAGCTGATGCTTTCCTTAATAAAAACGCTGTAGCACCAGTCGGAAACTATTCTAAACAGATAGAGGATCTGCAGCGTACTATTACAGAGATGAGGCATGAAAACCAGAAGGTATACAAGGATATGTCAGCTCTGGCGAATATTATTTTAGACTGGAAAGAATCTTTTGAGAAAAATATTCCGGTTAAACCCGTTCTTTCGGAAACAAATATATATTCATATTCCTCATGGAAAGAGACCGTGTATCAGAAGATGGATCGTATTTGTGCCAATACAACAAAATTCGGCAAGCGTTCCGACGTTATGCGCTGGATTTATAAGTATATGACAAAGAATTACGGCGTTGTATGGGATCAGGAATCAAGGGAATATAAAGAACGGAACAACACTTGTATTACTCCAAGTACCATAGATGTTGTAATGGACAAGTTTATGATTAAGTCCATCTTTGAATCAGTACTTGCGGATCTGGAATATGAATACTGTCATAAGCGTGCAGCAGGGATAGCAGACAGTGTAGGAAACTGGTCTGATCAGATAATTGCTCCTTTGGTAGAAAAATATAATGACCATAGTAATGCGGGTATGGCTACATATCGTAGAGTATATAAAAAAATGGACGAAGATAATAAAATTTGTTGGAAAAATTTGACCACAAGATACATAAACGAGAAAGGAAGAAGGCCGTCTCGTAAAGATTTGATTGAAACTCGTTCATCATTACGGAAGAAATTTAAGAATGCAGTTAAGGAACTTATGGAAGAGTAGAAGGGAGGATGATATAATGGGAAATGAGTATAAAGTAGTTGGAAAATTCCTAACAAAATCCTATGCAACAGGAGAAACAGTTAAGATGGTTGTTGTGCAGGATAGTCGCGGTGCGTGTGTAATGCCAGAAACGGAATGGAAATGGGTGTACGGCAGACAACATCAGAATAGATGGAAAACGAATGATTCAGCTGCGTAAATAGTAGAACCATATTGGAATCCCTATAGGGATAAAAATAATATGGAGGTATAGAGATATGTTCGTATATCATGGTTATGATGTTAAAGATGTTATTTTGAGCAATGAAACAGCGGAAGACGCTGCAAAGAGAAACGGCATTACTTTAACTTTGATTAAAGAAGAACGAGTTAAAGTTTTTTATTTTGATGCTAAAATATATGTTAGCAAGTATTCATATGATAGTCCTAGTGTCGGACAAGCTTTCTGCTATGCTATAACAGAAAATCACGGGCCTGATGGATATGGTGTTTATATGTTAACAACAAAGGGTGATTTTGATGACATGGGTGATTTATATCATTCACTTATGAATTATTACGATCAACAACTAAAAACATTTGATAATGAATAAATGAATATTGGAGACAGAATAATGAAGCTTAGACATTATACATTGAATACGGGGAATATGACGGAATCTTCTGCCTTTGAAACCGATAAACAATTGTATTTTACAATGAAGAAAATAATTAATCGGGCGAAAAAGCAAAAGACTGAATTGTTAGATAACACATATATTGAAATTGTCGAGGAATCGCTTGGTTATGTTTGTACCCTATACGGCAAGCGTGGGAATGATTATCTTCCAATTCTGAGCACTGCAGGAACAAAAAATCCAGATGGACGTTTTTATATTTGGAATAACCTACAAGATGTTGCCAAAGCGGAATTCAAGAATCAATATATTGATAAAGTACCAGCAGAGGTGCCTTATATTGTAGACTTTCTTCATGTAACGGCGGCATATTTCTTAAATGTTCTTGATTGGACTGGAAGTTTTGCACGTTGTCTTGGATGGATGATGCTCTTCCCAGAGGAAATGAGGGAAATATTATGACAGTTGAATCACTAATTAAAAAGTATAACATTAGTCCAGCGGGAGATAAAATCCGTGTGGAAAAAATACAAGATGCCGATGAGAAGGAACTAGAGCAGATAAAAGCTGCAAAGCAGGAAATTCTACAGTATTTCCAGAAGCAGGAAGAAGAGAAAAGGCGAAAAGAAAGAGCTTTGATAGAAAAAGCAAAACGAGGAGAAGACGGACTGTTTCTTGTCATCGATTATGATTTTGGATATGATATTTGTGTTTTGCCGGCAAGACGGCTCACCGAAGAAGAAAAGAAACAGTACTCAGAATGGTTCGCTGAATCCGGATTCGTAGGTATGGGAGCACGTACCACAATAAAATACATCAACCATGATGATCTGCCAAAACGGAAACCAGATGGAACCTTTGCAGGTGGATCAAATTCGGTTTGGATCATTACCCCGGAAGAATATGACGGATACATCCAGGAAAACGAAAAGCGGGAAAATGCGATCCGGGAGAAAGAGGCGGAAGAGCAGCGACAGTGGGAAGAAAAGAAAGCACAGTACGAAAAAGAAAAAGCAGAGATGATCTCACAGGTAGATGATTGGTCTGTGAGTGAGCAGAGCATCTGCGATGAAGGCGGAAAAACAAAAGTATATCAGCACTGCTTCCTGATCGGAGGAGAAACGCTCTCATTCACGGAACGGAACGTGTTTGATTTTGGCGTCGTGATCAACCCAAATTATGAAATTACCTCTGGTGAATCCGGAGGGATTGCAATTGAGAAGGATGGGGTGTTACAATGGCATATTTTTTCAAGTGATAATGGTTGGATTCCGGTAAGATCTTTGACAGATCACGAAAAAATATGTTGGACGATCATAGCAAAATACGGAAAATTTGCAGGAGCTAGCATTAGAATGTAATGAAAGGATTATTTCCTATGGATATAACAGAAGAAATGGTTAAAGAATTCAATCAGTCGTTAAAGACAATGAACTGTAGTTTTAGATTGGCATTACGAAATGGAATAAATGGAAACAATAACTGCGATATTGTAATTGCCAACGATATGTTCATTCAAAGCTGCATATTAAATTTGACAGATAAATTTTATGAAACATTGGAAAATTTCTTTGCTAAATATGGAATTGAATTAAGTTACAACAACACCGGATCAACATTTTGGAGTAAAAAAGGATATAAAATCTAAGAATCATTCTTTTAGATAAATTGAGTTTCAAATGGAGAACAAATATATAGGTATTTGTTTGAAAGGAGAGGCTAAATTGAAAAGAAATGAGAATCCAATAGGCGAAATAAGATATAATAGTTTTGGGACGCCTATGAAAATTATTGGATATAGAAGACAAGGTGATCTTGATGTGCAGTTTTTAGATGTTCATGGATTTATAAAATATCATACGACATATACAAATTTTAAGAAGGGGCAGATTAGAAATCCATACGATAGAACTGCTCATGGTATTGGATTTAATGGAGAGGGGCCATATAAAACTGGTGGAACGGCATTTGATACAAAGGCGTTTAGTATATGGTATGCAATAATTAATCGTTGTTACTATGAGAAAAATAGAGAAAAATATCCGGCATATGAGAAATGTTTTATGTGTGAAGATTGGATGGATTATCAAAAGTTTCGTGAATGGTTTGATGCTAATTTTTATCAAGTTGGAACAGAACGTATGCATATTGATAAAGATATTTTATATAAGAATAACAAATTTTATTCGCCAGATACATGCTTAATGGTTCCACAGCGAATCAATATGTTATTCTTTTCAAAACCAAGTACAACTGGACTTCCCACTGGTGTGCAAGCAACAGGAAAAAGATATTCATCTACATATAGTGGAAAACAAATTGGAATATTTAACACTATAGAAGAAGCTGCGATTGCACACGACAAAGCAAAGAAAGAAGCAATTAATCGTGTTGCAGATGAATATAAAAAAGTAATCCCGGATAAAGTTTATCAAGCATTGATAAATTGGATCCCTGATTACATAGAATACTAGAAAATTTAACTTTCATGAAGGAAGGAGAAGTTATGAATAAATATCCAGATTATATTATGTGTTATGTAAGACAGAATTTAGGGTTACAAGCCGATGATACATCGGAAGACGATGCTATTAATGCTATGTCGGAAACAGAAATCTTTTCGCGTGTTTGTGATTGGAATGGACTGCTAGGGTATGGTGACACTATCAGAACTTGGATTAAAGATATTTTTAGAAAGGATTTAAAATAATCTAAATGGGAAAATATCAAAGAGCAGATGATAGACACCCACGCATGGGTTTAGATAATAAGATTTGTATAAATCCGGAATACTGGTGTAGATTGCATCAGGTATGGTTGTCTTCTGATGACGTAAAACGGAAAAGATGTAAGAGTAAAGTTACATTTGATGCGAGATCAACATATAGATGTAGGTGTTTGGAGAAGAAAGAATTCTCGTGGATGAAAGGAGCATGATTCAATGGGAAAATTTGAGCCATTAAATGAATATCATGGCGATATTGTTTTGATTAGAAGACTTGCAAAATTTTATCCACCGGAATATTGGACGTGGAATAATAGTGAGTGTATCACTCCTAATGATATTGTAAATGCAGTTCATAATGGAATTCAGGAGGTTTCATCTCCTTATGGAGATGCATATAAACATAAACCTCTTGAAAGTAGAAATAAAGATTGGCACATTGCCCGTATAATCTATTTTATCAATCATCCAGAGAAAATCCGAGATATTAAAATAGAGAATGTGTGGGAAGGTGGAAATATTCTTCCAATTCCTGTGATTACAGATGGATTGCATAGATTTATAGCTGCCCAATATTTATACGATTGTGGAAAATTAACAACAATTCATTGTTTGTATAGTGGGTTAGATGATGTATTGGATTATCTCAAAGGGGATATAAATGAATTGCTTAGCACAGCAATGAAATATGCTCGTGTTATAGGAAAACAGTATAGAATGAATAGAAGATCGCAAGGATGAAATGACGATTTCTTTGGAGGAAAAAATTACAGTGCAAGAAACTATTAAGGATTTTTTGAGGTAATTATATGAGAATCTATATTGTTCAAGCCATTACAAACTCTAATCCAACAACAAGCAAGATCAGTCAGGAAGGATTTAAAACATTTGATGATGCGAGAAATTGGTGTCGAAATAAGCCAGGCGTTAAAGAATTAGATAACGGCTGGAGATTTATTGCGGAGAGCTGTGAATATTGGATTCACGATATATTGGTGAGATGATACATATGAGATATAAAAATCTTGAAATATTAAAAGCATATCGTATCACTAAAGGAAGTAGTGATGGTACATTTATACCAGGCGAAATTATATGGCTTTCAGAAAATGGTGATATTAACAGTGTTCAAGCGGCTGGCTCTATTGATTCAAATGAGGTTGACAAAATGGCTTTAGATTTTGAAGTAGAAGATGCGACAGATTATGAAGTTATTAAAACTAATAGATCTGAGATATGTAGAAGAGGTATAGAAGGGATACAGAATGAGGTTAATACAAATTCTTAATGAGCAAGAGATTAAAGATATCATTGCGAAGAAATTCTGTACATCTATGAATGATGTATTTATCAATGCGGCAGATGAAAATGGTAAGATTACTATAGAAGTCGATTATGATATCATAGTGATAGATGATGAATGTAAAATTATAGGATGAAATTACGGAGGATTTGGTTTTGGTATCTGGGGAAAGGGCAAGGCAGCTCATCATACAAAATGTGTACAAAACATACGATGCGCTAGGATATGGAAAAAGATGAATCTTTCAGGAATAGTAATGTATCTTGTAGGGAATAAGCGAATGACTTTAAGCGAATATCAGGATTATTGCATTAAAAAGGAATTGAAGAAGTTTGATATTAAATATTGATGAAAGAGGTATTTCTTAGGAGGTATTGATATGTGGAACGGATATGACAATCAGCCAGAATTTCAAAAAGCAAATATCAAAGTAGAACATGAACCGACTCCAATTAGACATTTGGCAGTTCAGTGTCCGAAGTGTGAAAACTGGTTTCAAGGATGGGATATTATAAAATCAGATTGCACATATGATTATGAGTTATTAGGCGCCGAATGTGAATGCCCTAAATGTGGAAATAAATTCAGAATTGATTATAAAAGCAATGTCGAAGAAAGCGGGGAATTTCCTAAGTTTTACGATAAATGTTTAAGGCAGAAGGTCACTTGGGAATAACAGATGAAACGGAGGTTTTGTAGAATATGGGAGCTTTTATTGCAAGATAGCCCAATGGGCTTTTATGTAGGCATTCTACAATAGTAGATTGTGTGACAGATTATAATATGACAGAAGAGGACTATATAAATCTTTGTGTTGAGAGAGCAAAAGAAGAAGCAAGAGATGTCCTTGATAGATATGTCAAACCGTTTGATATGGTTGAAGATTATTTCTGTCCGAATAATATGACAGAGGAAGAATTCAAACAAATATTAGAGGATATGAAACTTCCTGCTGATCAGTGTAAACACGTTCAAACATGACAGATAGAAACGGAGTTTCTTATTCTTGCGGATCGGATTGTGGTTTGGTATAATTAGAACAGTTTTGGAGGTGAGTAATCGTTGACAATACAACAACAAATAGATATGGCTTTAACATATTCTGGAATGACTAAAACAGAATTATCCAAAAAACTTGGTTATGCTACGCCGCAAGCTTTTCAAAAAAGATATACTACTGGAAAATTTACAAAAGAAGAATTAGAGCGGATTGCAGAAGCACTTGGATGTACTTACATTTCATGCTTTAGATATCCGGATGGAAAAGAAATTTAGGGATTATCGAGCTTTGATAGTCCTTTTTATTTGCCCCAAAACTAAACTATAAAGAATAAAAATAAACTAAAATGAATATTTTTTATTGACTTAATAAACCGAATGGTTTAAAATAAATCCATAAGATTTAATTGTACCTTGACAACTAAATATAAATCCTGTGGTATTTATAATTCAGCTGCAGGCGCAGGATCCGCTCGAAAAGATGCAGTTACAAAGAGACTGATTGAATTAGATAAAAGCTATGACGATTATTTCTTTGACAAAATAGAGAATAATAAAGGCATAGCATGAAATTTATGGAGGATGGCTATATATGAATAATAGAATTTATTTTGCAACAATTGATAATACCATCGTAGATAATTACGACATATCGCAGGCTTTGATGATTGTTGATGGTGTAAAAATATCCGCAGATAATTTTAAGGCAATCAGGAAATATGCTGCACAGACAGAAGGTATTATTACGGAAATTGAAGAGCCGAGCATAGAGATGTTTTTAAAATATGGACATAAAATTAGAGCAGTTAAGTTATATTATGATCAGCATCCTGATGTATCATTGAAAAAAGCAAAAGATATTATCGATGAAATGGAGTAGAAACTTAAGGGGAAATATTCATGAAAGTATCGGAATTGGCGCCATATATATACGATAAAGTAAAAATATATGTGGTTGATAGTGATGATTTAAATACAATATATGAAGGTCTTTTAAACAATGCGCCAGACGATATTTTAAATCGAAAGGTGGATGTTATAAGTGCTATGAAAAATATTGTGGATATAGGAGTAAAAGATGAAGATGACTAGTATCTGTATACTTTCAAAAAATGATGCCGATGGATTAGTTTGTGCTAATAATTCTATACGAAAATATGTATCCCGTATACGTGAGATATTAGAACATGATGTGAACTTAGAACAAATATTGTTATATCTTGATATTATTGAAAATTATACGGGACATATGGGTGAAATTTTAGAGGATAAAGATTATAAAAACATTATAAGTGCGGAGATATTTTATGAAAAAGATTGATACAATAAAAAATAAATTATGTGGCAATGTGTATTCTTCTATGGAACTTGATAATTTGATGGCAGAAAAAGATTTTGTGCAGATTGAAGCTGATGATCAGATAGAAGATGGTATTATCAAATATACAAATTGCAAGTTACAACTTTGGTTGCTCGTTGATCGCGATTCGGATGGAAATATTCTTGTGTCGGATGTTAAGAGTGTAACCAAGGTTGGCGGCATAGCGACCAAAGTAGATCCATTCCATACTTTCAATGATCTGAATAAAGTATTGACATATTTCTGGGATCATGAATGGTATCATCATTGGCTATGCGGTAATCTTATGGTATCATTTGGAAGGCGTGTAGGCGATACATTATCATTAGGGTGGTCGGATTTATTCTTGAGTAATGGCGAATATAGAGAACGGCTCGTCACTCTCCAAGAAGAGAAAACTGGGAAAGTAATTGGCGTAAGAATTCATGATTATTCGAAAGAATGTATTCAGAAATATTGTGAGAAGCTTGGGATTAAACCGGTGGAGCACTATCAGGAATCAGTATTTTCTATTGGTGCGGCAGCCTTTAGATCTGCATTAAAAAAAGCGGTGGCTGATGTTGGTTTGACATATCCGGTTAGTACACATAGTTTCCGGAAATTTTATGGAAATATGATGTATAAGCTTCATCCACAGGATGCGGATTCATTATCTATAGTGCAGTCTATGTTTGGGCATTCTGATCCAAATATAACAAAGATGTATATTGGTGCGATTGATGAAAAAATCGACAAGTACAATGTGGATTATGCAGAATATTTGAAAGATGCTTCTGAAGGTAAGGAAATTGCGTTTAAAAATACACCGATATATTCACTGAAATCTGATGATATTAGAAGTATTATCAATATGGCATATAAAATGGGAAAAGAAAGTACGCAGATGTCAGAACCACTTGCGTCATATCAGTCATTTAATGATATGGATTTTCTCTTATCTCTTGTAGAAGAAAAGAGAGTTTTATGATAAAATATAATCCGATAAAAGATTGATTTTATGAGGTGTGTATGGAAGAATATATGAATAAACCAGAAGATTGTAACTGGGATGATAAGGATATCGTAAGGGAATATACTCAATACCAGGACAAGCGAAAAGTGTCTCGAGTTTATGACATTCCAGTTAAAGATATCAATCAGATCTTGAAAAGAAATGGAGTGATATAATGGATTTCGCAAGAGGAGATGTATGTTACATTCTTGAAAATAATATGAATATTCGTGCTGCTAAGGTGATTAATAAGCAAGGTAGATTCTATACCATACAGCTTGTTGGATCATGCGGCGCGATTAGGCTGCCAGAAAGCCGATTATTTGCATCTGAAGGAGACGCTGAAAATAGTAAGAAATTAAATCAAAAGATTGAGTCATCAAAGATAGAAAATGATTATGGATTCATAGATGTGTTTGAGGGGCGAAGATCTGGAAAAAGTCCACATTAAGAAAGCGATACTGGTTAGTCGGTATCACTTTTATTGTAAAATGAAATATCAATTTTTATATTAAGGGCGTTACACATATCTACAAGTGTACTAAATCGTGGGTTTGCTGTTTTGAATATTCGGCTAAGTGCCTGTTGTGATTTATTTAAACGAAATGCCAATTCCTTCATTGATATGTCCTCTATATCCATTATTCGTTTTATTTCAGCCAGAACTTCTTTACCAGAATAATATATCATATTATATCCTCCGTAAATCTATGTATTGATTATACAATGTAAACAAATAATAAACAACATATAAGTATATTTTTTGTATATAAATTTTCAAATTAAAAGTTGATTAATAAACATATATGTTGTATAATTGACATGTGAAAAGTTGTAGGGCATACATAAGAAGTCAGAGAGGAGGTACTGTATGAAGATCGAAATGTTTGACGTAATCCAAGTGGATCTCGGAGAATCAGTTGGATCAGAACAGGGTGGAATACGCCCTGCTGTTATTGTACAGAACAATAAAGGTAATAAGCATAGCCCTACAGTCCTCGTTATACCAATGACAAAGGAAATAAAAAAATTAAATATGCCTACACATAATATTGTGTACAAGACAAAATTAAATGGACTCGATGCTGATTCGATGCTGCTCGGTGAACAAGCCAAGGCGATTGACAAGACGAGAATTTTATACAAAAGAGGTTCTTTGAATACGGATAATGAGAAGAGATCCGTAATGGAAGTATTTTTTGCAAACGTAACAGGCAAGAAACAGTCTTTTGGGTTTGTATAGGAGGGTGATTATGGAAAAGAGATTTGCGGTCAGTAAAGGCGATGCAATTAATATTATGAAAAAAGCTATTGCAAAGATGGAAAATATGGACGATGATACTGTTTTTGTATTGACCATAGATTTAGAAGGTGATGGAATATCGGATCGTGGAAAACATGTTACAATAAAAAGCGGCGAGAATATGATTGAACGATCAGAAACTCGCATATTTTCTGGGAATAGATATATGTCTCAAATTGATTTATATAGTGTAAGACAATCAGATATTAAGAATATACGTAGACAAGGAATAATGAAAACGATTGTTTTACCTGGAATATAATTACAAGAACGTTTGTTCGAAAAAATATTGACAGAACGGATGTTCGGGTTTATTATATATCCAGATACAAAAACGACTCGCCTCAAACGGTGTTGGTGCACCTCGACGAGTCATTACATATATAATGATAGCAGATTAACTACTATACATAAGCAATTTT
>JFBN01307297.1_pt1 | contig 11789 bp, 11 predicted proteins | sample 768741 | NCBI WGS metagenome assembly JFBN01 (sample SAMN01983846, study PRJNA193217) | chicken gut metagenome | biome: terrestrial biome; isolation source: ceca of Broiler chicken | host: Gallus gallus | place: United Kingdom: England | collected 2010-09-07
AAAACATTAAACGACAGTCCCTAGTTAATTATTGTATTATGGGTAGAATTAGGAAAGAGAGAGAATTGTGGCGGCCCAAAATAACTGTTATAGGGGAAGGGGTAATCGAGAGATGGTATTTCAATCATATGAGGAGTGTAAAAGGTTTTAAGTATGATTGTAAGCCGAGGTTTTTCTCTGAGCAGTCGTACTCCGAAATGGAGAAACTTATTGATTCTGTCGTCGGGCAAGGTGGTTTTGCCGTCTGTGTTTGTGATGCGGATGTGACCCGAGTGGATGATGCTGCAAAGTCCGGACTTACGGGCATGAAAGAAAAATATAAAGACAGCCAAGATGTTTTGATATGTGACAGCATGCCGTCGATTGAGTTTTGGTTTTTGATTCATTACTTGAATACTGCAAAGTATTTTACTGATTCAAAAGCAGTGATAAGCAAGTTATGGGAATGGCTTCCTGAATATAGACAGACAGGCCGTTTTTTGGAAAAACGCAAATGGGTTGAAGATCTGTGCCGCGATGGGAGATTGGAAGAGGCATGTGTGCGGGCATCTGCAATGAAAGAAGATTCGCAATCATATTCAAATGTCTACAAAGCTATAACTTTGTTTGCCAGTCAAGAGAGATAAGGTAATTTGGAGTTATCCCCCGAAAACACTAAGTTTGCCCCGCATTTTAAAGGAACTGTTATATGAAAAAACGCATCGTTATGGCGGCGCTGTATGTGGGGATGCTGGACTGGGCCGAGGTGGCGCATTTCTGGCGGCAGGAGTCCAGTTATATGGTATGATCAATGGAAAATAGAAAGAGCATAGAGGTTGTCGCTGCTGTCATCCGCAGGGGAGGTTGCATACTGGCGACGCAGAGGGGGTACGGGGAGTTCAAGGATATGTGGGAGTTTCCCGGTGGGAAGATGGAGGCCGGAGAGAGCAGGGAGGAGGCTCTGCGCAGGGAGATCCGGGAGGAACTGGACACGGAGATAGCTGTTGGAAAGCTGCTCTGCACGGTGGAGTACGACTATCAGGCATTTCACCTAACGATGCACTGCTATCTGTGCAGTGTGGTGTCGGGTACCCTGGAACTCAAGGAGCATGAGTCGGCCAGGTGGCTGTCGGCGGACGGGCTGGAGTCGGTGGACTGGCTGCCTGCCGATTTGCAGATCCTGCCTTTGATTAAAGAATGTCTGTAGAGTTGCCGGTCGGGTGAGGAGTTTCCCCTGAATGTGGTGAAATAGTAGGTAGTCAATGTGAATGTGCGGCAGGGTTGAAAGCACGGAAAGTGCAGGCATCCTGTTTTAGTCTAAGATACAATTAATCAAGATATTATGCTTTGCAGCGATGGATTTCGAGGTCTTAAAAGGGAACGAAATCCATCGCTGATAAAGAGAATGGGTTGTAAATAAGCGACTTGTGCTGCTAGGGGATGCTCGTGCATACCGTTATGCAGCAAACGGGATAGCCGATGAGGAAATCGTGAGCGGGCAGGGATGCTTGTGCATACCGTTATGCGGCAAAGTCTAGAGGCAATGTGTGTGCCGGGCAGGACGCATCGACGGCGGCGGATATTACGAAACGGTTAAAAAGCTGTTACGGGAAGGTGAAACATGGCAGGAGCCTCTTGCGGACTCGGCGGAGACTGATATCTTTGCGGCCTGTCGGGACAAATCCCGGCGGAAAATACAGAGATGAACCGTAAAAAGATTCTTATTTCCGTATTTGTCGCAATGCTCGCTGCCGGGTCGGCTCAGGCCCAGCGGGTCAAGGGCAGCGACACTCTTCTCCCGCTTACACAGGAACTTGCTGAAGACTACCTCGAGGAGCATCCCGAGGGGGAGGTCATCGTCACCGGCGGCGGCTCGGGAGTCGGCATAGCGGCTCTAATGGAGAACACGACCGACATCGCGATGGCTTCGAGGCGCATCAAGTTCGGGGAGAAAATGAAGTTTGCCGAGGCCGGTCTGGAGGCCCGGGAGGTCATCGTGGCCTACGACGCCTTAGCGGTGGTGGTCAATCCCTCGAACCCCGTCACTCAGCTCACCCGCGAGCAGCTCGAGGACATCTTCCGCGGCAAGATTACCAACTGGAAGGAGGTGGGCGGAGAGGATTGTAAGATAGTGGTCTACTCCCGCGAGACGTCCTCCGGTACCTATGAGTTCTTCAAGGAAAGCGTCCTGGATAACAAGAACTACATGAGCAGCATCCTCTCTATGCCCGCGACCGGAGCCATCATCCAGTCGGTCAAGCAGACCAAGGGCGCCATCGGCTATATCGGACTGGCCTATCTCAACAGGTATGTGAAGCCTCTGGCGGTGTCCTACGACGGAGGCGGGCATTATGCGGTGCCCTCTGTGGAGACAGCGGCCGACGGCTCCTATCCTATAGTCCGTCCGCTGTATTACTACTATGATGCGACCAGGGAGCAGGCTGTAAGCTCCTTCATATCATACGCCCTTTCCCCTGCAGGACAGCAGTCGGTCCTCGAGCAGGGTTTCGTACCGGTGAAAATGGAGGGTGACGGCGGGGAGGCCGCGGAGAGATGAAGCGCTTTCTCGAAAAGGCCGTAAAGTGGCTGCTGACAGCCAGCGGCTTCGTCACCAGTCTCGTCATTCTGCTGATTATCGGCTTCCTCTTCACCGAGGGCGCAGGTCTTTTCCGGGAGAAGGTCGTCGAGGAGGGCTATGTCCTGGCGATGCATAAGGACAATCCGGTAAAGGAAATGACCGCAGCCCAGATTAAGGCCGTGTTCGATGAGGACATCACGGACTGGAGCGGGCTCGGCGGTCCGGAAATGGAGATAATAACCTTCCGTCTGGAGGATGCGGACGAATATTTTACCGAGGATGAACTCGGAGCGCAGTATGAGTACGCGGCGGGAAAGATCGACTCCCTGATAGCCGCTACTCCCGGAATGATCGCTTTTATTCCCGAGAGCATGGTGGAGGAGGGGGCGCAGCTCAATTTCATAGAGGACAACAGCATCTCCCCGAAGGAGGTATTTGCCGGCAGCGAGTGGTTTCCCACCGCTACTCCCGCACCCCTGTTCGGTATGTGGCCCCTGCTGGCCGGTACACTTTGGGTGAGTTTCTTTGCAATCCTGTTTGCCCTGCCTTTCGGCATCAGCATAGCGGTCTATATGGCCGAGGTGGCCCCTGAGCGGGTGAGGAATATCCTCAAGCCCGTCATCGAGCTGCTCAACGGCATCCCTTCGGTGGTCTACGGCTTCTTCGGCCTGATCATCATCGTGCCCCTGCTGCAGCAGGTATTCGGCCTGCCGGTGGGAGAGAGCGGGCTGGCCGGCAGCATAGTCCTGGCCATCATGGCTCTGCCGACGATAGTTACTGTGGCGGAGGACGCCATGCGCAACTGCCCGAGGGCGCTGCGGGAGGCCTCATTGGCCTTGGGTGCCTCGAAGTGGCAGACCGTATCCAAAGTGGTGATACCCTCGTCGATGTCCGGCATTGCCTCCGGAGTGGTGCTCGGCATCGGTAGGGCGATAGGAGAGACCATGGCCGTGCTCATGGTGACCGGCAACGCCGCAGTCATCCCTCATTCGATCCTCGAGCCGCTGAGGACCATCCCCGCGACCATTGCCGCTGAGCTCGGAGAGGCCCCCGCCGGCGGAGCGCACTACCAGTCCCTCTTCCTGTTGGGCGTAATCCTCTTCTTCATCACATTTTTCATCAACCTCTGCGTGGAGTACATCTCCCACCGCAACAAGGCCAAAAACTCGTAACGACCCATGAATACCCCAGTATATCCCACCGGCTACCACCTCCGCAAACGGCGCTCGCAGGCCGCGGCCTTCACCGTATTCCGGGTGCTGAGCTATTTTATTGTCCTGGTGCTCTTCGCCATCCTCGGCTTCATCATTTACAAGGGCGCCGGAGTCCTGAGCTGGGACTTCCTGACCAAGGCCCCGGAGGACGGAATGACCGCCGGAGGTATTTTCCCCGCGATAGTGGGAACCCTGCTGCTGATGCTCGGAAGTGCCGTGGTGGCCTTCCCGATAGGCATTATGAGCGGCATCTACATGAATGAATACGCCTCCAAAGGGTGGGTGGTGCGCTTCATCCGCCTGATGACCAACAACCTCAGTGGAGTGCCCTCGATAGTCTTCGGACTCTTCGGCATGGCCCTCTTCGTCAAATACCTTGGATTCGGCGACAGCATCCTGGCCGGCTCCCTGACCCTCGGACTGCTCTCCCTGCCGCTGGTCATCCGCACCACGGAGGAGGCCCTGAAGGACATTCCCGCCGGTATCCGCGAGGGAAGCCTGGCCCTCGGAGCCACCAAGCTCCAGACCATCTGGAAGGTGGTGCTGCCCATGGGCATGCCGCGCATCATCACCGGCCTAATCCTCTCCCTCGGCCGTGTGTCGGGAGAGACCGCGCCGATTCTTTTCACCTGCGCCGCCTATTTCTTTCCCCAGCTGCCAGCGTCCATATTTGATCAGTGCATGGCCCTGCCTTACCACCTCTACGTCATCTCGACCAGCGGTACGGACATCGAGGCGCAGCAGCCGATAGCCTACGGAACGGCCCTGGTGCTGATTATCATTGTCTTGATTATCAATCTGCTGGCGGGAGGACTCAGAAAATATTTTGAAAAACGGTTAAAGATAAAATAAATGGAGAAAATCGAAGCAAGGGACGTTAATTTCTACTACGGGGCCTTCCACGCCCTGAAGGGCATCTCGATGGAGATACCGCAGAACCAGGTGGTCGCCTTCATCGGGCCCTCCGGCTGCGGCAAGTCCACCTTCCTGCGGCTGTTCAACCGGATGAACGACCTGATACCCGGCACCCGGCTTGAGGGGCAGATCCTCATCGACGGGCAGGATATCTACGGGGCGGATGTCCATGTGGACGAGCTTCGCAAGAATGTGGGAATGGTCTTCCAGAGGCCCAATCCCTTCCCCAAGAGCATATTTGACAATGTGGCCTACGGCCTGCGGGTCAACGGCATAAAGGACAAGGCCTATATCCGGGAGAGGGTGGAGGAGTCCCTGCGCGGGGCGGCCCTCTGGGATGAGGTCAAGGACAAGCTCAGCGAGTCAGCATTTGCCCTCTCGGGAGGCCAGCAGCAGAGGCTCTGCATCGCCCGGGCCATGGCTGTGTCCCCCTCGGTGCTGCTGATGGACGAGCCGGCCTCGGCCCTCGACCCGATATCGACGGCCAAGGTGGAGGAGCTTATCAGCGAGCTGCGCAGCCAGGTGACCATCGTCATCGTCACGCACAACATGCAGCAGGCGGCGAGGGTCAGCGACAGGACGGCATTTTTCTATATGGGTGAGATGGTCGAGTATGACGATACCAAGACTATCTTTACGAATCCTCACAAGGAGGCCACCCAGAACTACATCACAGGACGTTTCGGTTAACAGACAAAAATATTACAGGATATGGTAAAATTCGTAGATCAGCAACTCACCCAGCTCCGCAACGAGGTCTACCGCATGTGGGCTATGGTGTACAGTCAGATGGACCAGGCCCGGCAGGCGGTGCTCGGAATGGACCGCAATATAGCCCAGCAGATATGGGTGCGCGAGCGCTTAGTGGATGCACAGGACATCAAGATAGATACTCAGGTGGAGGATTTCATCGCCCTCTATACTCCCGTGGCAGTGGACCTGCGCTTCGTACTGGCCATGCTCAAGATTAACAGCGACCTCGAGCGCATCGGGGACTACGCCTACAGCATCGCCCGCTTCGTCAAGGAGACGGATGCGGAGAAACTCGACGCTGCCTTAGTGGACAGGCTCCAGTTAGAGAGGATGTTTGACATCGTATTAGAGATGATGAACGGGCTGCAGTCCTCCCTGATGGACGAGAATCCCTCGAAAGCCTCCTCTGTCATCGATATGGACGACGAGCTGGACCGGCTCAAGGCCGCTTCCGACAGCATCCTGGTGGAGTACGCCCGGGAGCATACGGACGAGCTTCCGGTGGTCATGGGACTCGGCAGCATCTTCCGCAAGCTCGAGCGCACCGGCGACCATCTGACCAATATCGCTGAGGAGATAGTCTTCTATGTCGATGCGAAGGTGCTCAGGCACACGGCCAAGAAGTAGGACTATATCTGTGCCAGGCAGTCATCTGTCAGGAAAAATTCAGCGCAGCAGCCAGGCGAGGGCCCGGGCCATGCGTTGCTCCGGATGGTCGAAATGGTTGCCGGGGTTCCATTCGAAAGTGGTCTCGATGCCGTATGACCTGACCCTCTCCACCACTTCGGCTGTGCAGGCGTCCACCCGGCTCATCAGCGGATGGCGGGTGCGGCTCTCCCGGTCGCCGAGGGAGAAATATGCCTTTTCCGGGCCGCTCTTTTCACCGCAGCCGCTCTTCGGCTCATTGTTCCTGATATAATCCGTGAATCCCGGATACCAGAGGGAGCCTGAGACGCTTGCGACCCTCCGGAAATACCCTGAGTTCCAGGCGGCCCAGAGGGCGAAGAGACCCGCGAGGGAGTAACCGGCGATGACAGGGAGGAATCGGACAGTGGTGCCGTCCGCAGTGTTCGTACAATCCGCCTTACCGGCATGGTCGGCCTTACCCGTACCTCCCGCATTGGCATCAGATCTGCGTGTGCCCGAATTTCCATTTGCCTGACTGCCCTGTGTGTCCCGTATGAACCTGCTGACTTCCGCCTCCACCTGCGGAACGCACTCCTCCATCATCCAGCGCAGATGCTCCGCCGCCAGTCCCTTGTACGGCGCTTGGCCCTTCCACACCCCGTCCGCCGGCCATGGCGACAGCTCGTCGTCCAGCCCCGTACCGGATTGTTGACGGACACCAGCACCATCGGCGGGCAGTCCTTCAGCCCGTGGCAGGCCTTCCACACGTCTTCGCCGTTGCCCCTGAACGAGTGGAGGTAGACTATGGGGAGAGGGGTCATGCCGCCGGCTGTCTTGTCGTTCCAAATAGTGTAGGGACTGTCGTAAAATGTTGACATCTTTCTAACAAATTGTTTGTCAATGTGGTAGAGATTTTATATCTTTGAAATATAAACAAAAATTCCTCCAACAGGCCGTAGGAAGCTGAATTTGGAGGAATTGCAAAAAAACTTGCGATGTCAAAAATACAAAATTTTGCTGAGATAACACCAAATATTCCATTCACGGAGTTCAATTTTTATGATCTCTACAGGTCAACTTTCGAGAAGAGCGAGTTGGGCAGGATAAAGAAGCTGCTTCCGCTGCGTGAGATGGCGGAGAACTTCGGGCTGACAAGCAGGAGCCTGAGGCCAAGGCGTGGAAGGAAGTCATATTTCACGCCGGAAGGCAAGGTCGCACTGATGTTCCTGAAGATGTACACCGGACTGAGCTGCCCTAAGTTGATGGAACAGTTGAACGGCAACATTCACTACCAGATGTTCTGCGATGTGATAATCGACCCTGCGAGGCCCCTGACAAACTACAAGCTGCTGGATGACATAATTCTGGAGCTGTCGGGCAAGTTGAAGATCCAACAGCAGCAGGATATACTTGCGGAGATGTGGAGACCATACATGGAGAATCTGGACACGATGTACACGGATGCCACCTGCTACGAGAGCGGGATGCGGTACCCGACAGATCCGAAGTTGCTGTGGGAGGGGATAGAGAAGAGCTACGGGACAATGTGCGGGATGAGCAGGCGGCTGGGAATCCATCGTCCGCGCACAAAGTACCTTGACGTGCGGAAAGCGAACCTGACCTACAGGAAGCAGCGTAAACGCACAAAAGTCCAGACACGGAAGATAACCAGGAGACTGCTGGGGCTGTTGGGAAAGATACTGAGGGAGATACGCCGCATGGAGAGAGAAAATGCGGCTGTTGAGAACCTGATGACTGTACGGGAGAAAGGCGAGTTGGGAATTATAACGAGGATGTACCGTCAGCAGAAGAGGCACTTCCGGAGCAGTGACATCCGCGAGAGCATCCCGGACAGGATAGTGAGCATCAGCAAACCGTATCTGAGACCGATAGTGAGGGGCAAGGAGGTAAAGGGCGTGGAGTTTGGAGCAAAGGTCAACAACATATTGGTCGACGGGATATCGTTCATTGAGAAGTTGTCATTCAACGCCTTCAACGAGGGCACAAGGCTGCTTCACTGCCTGAAGATGCACAAGAGGCTGTTCGGAGTCGAAGCGAAAAAGGTAAGAGGGGACACGGGATATGCCGGAACTGCGAACAGGGACTATTGCAAGGAGAACGGCATCCAGACATCTTTCGCAAAGAGAGGACGTCCGTATGGCGGGAGCAATAAGAATAAAGATGCAGTGCGTGAAGAACTTGCGAGAGTGAGGGCGACAGCTATGGAAGGCTCGTTCGGGACGCAGAAGGAGCATTATGACTTGAAACGGATCAAAGCCAGAACCAAGAATGCCGAAATCCTGTACATCTTCTTCGGCATCCACACGGCCAATGTGGTTCAGTTGCTGGGAAGAATCGATAAACGGGCCAGACAGGAAGCTGCCTGACACGACAATATGCCTGTCCAAAGGACATATGATGGGGATACTATACCCTTTAGGCTTTGAAGAACAGAAAAATCCGGCTTGAAAGGACGGAATAAGACACAAAATCCAAAATTTGAGGAGTTTGAAGCAGAAAACTGATGGGGCAAGTCGCAGCTCCGCTCAAATTGAAAACATTAAACGACAGTCCCTATTTAGGCTTTATTTTGCGTCAACATTTTTTTATGTGGTGAAAATGTAAACTCGATCCAGCTTTAATACCATCCGTCTTTTCCCCGTTTTTCCCACGTCCTTACGGCGGCTCTCCAATCCGTTATAGGTGTGCTGCCTTTTCTCCAGCCTACCATGGTGTAATAATCGCAAAACGCATCCGCTTCGATACTGCTACCTATTTCCTCGCAGTAGGTCCGCACCTCATCCGCCGACGGGGGAACGAACGCCGCCGCAGAACCCGCCACTTCGTGGGCTGCGTGGGTAGGTGGGTTGTTTAGTGGGTGTTGGTCGTCTGTGTCATCCGGAATACTGAACGCTTCCCCTGGATTTAATTGCGGCAAACTCTCTTTATACTCTCTCCCTGTGTTTTTATTTTTTTTAGTTTTATTTCCTTTTACTTTACTTTTATTTACTCTCTCTTTTATTTTATTGCGATCGGTTTGCGATCGGTTTGCGATCGCATTGCGATTACTATCTGAACCCCAACGCTTTTCATTTCCTTTTTTCCCGGCCTCTGATCGTTTTTCTATGAGTTTGTTTACCTCCTCCATTACCTCGCTTAACCAAGGGGAGAAAAAAACTTCCCCGTCTATTTTAAAAAGGCCGTAATCCCTTATCACGCCTTCCACCTTTGCGGGGTCAGTATTGTATTTGCGGGCTATTATGTCGAGGTCAGATAACAGGCAGCGGTATCCGTCCGCCCCCCGCAGGGTTTCGATAAGTATCCAGTATATACCGTAACCCTCCGCGCCCAACTCCCCCCATATAAGGCGCGCTAAACTCGCGTCGTCCTTGTTGTTGTAGTAGTGCGGGAAATAGTAGCTGTCCTTTTTTTTCATTTTTCCTGTCGTTTTAAGTTCTTCAACTCGTTTGCGACTCGTTTTTATGCTCGTTTTCTGCTTGTTTTTACCCGGCCACCTCATCCGGTTCAATAAGCCGGTAACGCTTGTAACGTCCGCCGTGTACGCCTTTTTGCCAGGTGTCGGTAATGCGGTATCCCTTGTTCCTCAACTCCCGGATAATACCCCGGGGATCGGACACCATAAGGCGCAAGGTTATTTCAGCTGCAGACCATTCCCCGCCGCTGCGCAAAAGATCGAGCACCGCACGATTAAAGTGCCCGGATAGCTGTATACGATTTTTCAACAACTCTTTTTCCATAGCTCACAACCGAATACTATTTAACACCATTCCCATTTGCGCAATAATCTTGTGCAAGTTGGTTTATCTCGTCTGATGTTGACACACGATTACTTTGCAGCCATCGCTCAAGCTCGGCACGGACAAAATAACACATCTTCCCCATCGGCTTGTAGTGAGGTATCATTTGCCGCATAGTCAGCTTGTATAGGTAACTTTTTGAAATACCCATATATTTAGCCGCTTCTTCGCTTGTGAGTACTTCTTTGGTGCAAAAAATTGTGTTTGCCGTTACAATGTCCCCTAATTGTTTTAATTCCTTGTCCATAATGCTATTTTTGATCGTCAGGCTTTCCGGTTGAGGTGCAAGGCTCAACCATATTTGCCCGTGTAACCGTCTAAATAGGCTTGCACTCTCTATCCAAACGAATACAAAAGCAAAATTCAACAACAAGACAATAGAAGAAAAGGGGCTAAAATTAGACTAATTATAGCCCAATAAAAAAGCCCCGATAAGGGGCTATATCAATCATCAAATAATTTATCAATCTCTTTCCTCCAGTTAATCACATCAGCTCTTTTAGCGTCAATATCGGCGTTTGTTAAGTGTGATGAAAGTTTGACAATCCCAAACCACTTTTCAAGGGCTGATATAGGACGCGGGGAATCATATATTTTGTATATAAAATAACCTAATTGCGCGTTGCCTCCATGCCCGCCTATGGCTTTCCACTTCATCCCTGTATGGGTTTGTTCCAAATATCCGGCCGTTATCGCTTTTTCAAAATATTTGTTAGATCTCGGCGTGTCTATTTCTGGCGGGAGGCTCAATTTGTCGCATTTCTTTTCACATTTATCTATTTTATCCCGCAGAAAATTTACCGCTTTACAATAATTTATATCATAACCATAACCATAAAGCCTATTGAAAGCATCATTGTAGTCTATGCAAGGAATATCTTTCTTAAACACTTCCGTTAAACGGCCTTTTTCTGGTTTTTTGATATATTTGATTTTATAACCAGTCCACCCATTAGATATTTCATCATTTACATAAGATGCTCTCTCTTCATCGATAATATGATGAAACAAATCCATATCATCCAATAAAATCTTACACCTTTCCTCTTGAAATCCCTCTGTTCTTTTTGCCAGATAATCGTATATATCTAACGTATCAAAATATATATCATAATCAAAAGCTGTTTCTTCAAGAGTTTTTATAGCGTCTTTGATTTTTTTGTTATCTGGATGTTGAGCCAATTGTTTCTCGCAATCGGTGTACAATTCCTGGTATTTTCCAACCATTTTGTAAGATTTTATATCGCTGCCAGAATGAGGATAGAATGTTACAGAAATCGTATAATCACACTCCATATTGCACAATACACGTACAAACTCCTCCAATGTTAATTCTGAAAATTTCTTTTTCATTATTCTTCTATATTTTGAGTTCCGGCAAACTATTTATTGCTGCTTCTTTAAGGCTGTCTATTGCCCGGGTATATTTCTCGGTATGCTTTAGCCCGCTATGTCCCAAAAGGCTCGCTACCGTCTTAATATTTGCTCCGTTGTTGAGGATATTTACCGCAAAGGAATGGCGGGCGCAATGAAACAGAATATAGGAAGCAAGCAGATGAAGGGATGAGAAAGAAAAATGTAATTGGTTGAATATGAGCAAAACTTCCGTTTTTTGCTGAGATAAGGGAAAGCAAAAATGGACAGGATATTGCAGGTGTTCAGTTACCAGAGTGTTAGCTGCCCAGTTACCTGAACCGAATAGGTAACAGACTGAACAATACAGAATCTGTCACAGAGGCTATTATTCACTATATGTCAGCATTTTGCATACCAAAGGACGCTTATGAAATAGGTAATTTTGCCATTAAATAATAAGCGTATGAAAGTAGAAAAATTCAAGGTGTTGCTCTACCTGAAAAAGAGCGGTTTAGATAAATTTAGGAAGGCTCCGATAATGGGGCGAAT
>JFBN01028620.1_pt1 | contig 11774 bp, 12 predicted proteins | sample 768741 | NCBI WGS metagenome assembly JFBN01 (sample SAMN01983846, study PRJNA193217) | chicken gut metagenome | biome: terrestrial biome; isolation source: ceca of Broiler chicken | host: Gallus gallus | place: United Kingdom: England | collected 2010-09-07
CCCCCCGCCTCTCTGCCCTTCCTCCGCAAAAGCTCCGGGCGGGCACCGCACTCCCGACACGAAAACAGGGGTGGCGTCACCCCTGTTTCCATGCCGCGAGCGCTCTCGCACTGCTATACTAGCAGTGCTCACCGGACAAGTCCGCTCTCCGAGTTGCAAGATGTAGGTAGTGTAGCTACAAATGGCGATTTCACGCCATTTTACCTCCCCTACCATCTTGCTTTCGAGCGGACTTAGGGCCCTTTCCGAAAGGGGGTGCGAGACGAGCGGATGGCTTCATCCTTTATGTCATCCCACACGAGGTTCCCGAAACTGAAAACACGCGTTTCCGCGTTTTCAGCTTGCTACCAGAACGGTGGCGTCACCGTTTCGCTCTCCATTTTTTAAGTCTGGGAAAGGAGGCATCTACTATGGAAAAACGCGACAAGGTTATCAGGAGCAGGGTGACTTCCGCTGAGCGTGAAATGTTGCGGCGCAAGGCGAAGAAAATGAAGATGACTATATCTGACTACATACGCTTTGCGGCAATCGAAGCCGACAATCTGAATGTCGTCACCATCGACACCACGCCTCTCGAAAAACTTGGCTATGAGCTTACCAAGCAAGGCGTGAACCTGAACCAACTGATGAAGTTTCTCAACTCTTACGGTGTCGATGCATATAACGCACAGGAGACAAGCAGGATGCTTGCAAGGGAAGGTGACGCCTTTCTCCGGGTGATGGATGCGCTGGGCGACTTGAGACGTGAGGCAGCGAAGCATCGTGTCTATATCCTGAAAAGCGATGGAGAAGCTTTCGAGGACGATAAGCAAAGTCATTAAAAGGACGGTGATACAGATGCTGCGTCTGAGTCTTGCGGAAATCCTTTCGAGCGGGTCAAGTAATGTTCAAGATAGTGAGCACGTACTTGTCTGGAATCAGGGCCACCTAAGCTATTCAAGCCGTCCGCTTGAAATTGAAGATGTCAACGCTTTTCTTATGGCTCAGGACGCCGACGAACTTATCAGAGCAATAGAGCCGCTTGGCCCACTTTCAACCTTTGACACAATGGACAATATTCACGAGAGGGTAAATCTTAAGCAACCCGACGCTACACTCTTGATGAACGAGTGCGACCTCTACCCGAAGGCCCTTAAAAGGCCGAAAATTGCGGCAACGAAGAGAGCGATAAGTCGATACGCTCGTGATGTAGATAACCTTATGAATGAAGGGCCTTTTGTAGTAGACCGTTTTTGGCGCTGGGTTGCGCTCCACAACGTCATAACCCTTTTTGTGGAGCTTATTACCCTCTCATATGACTCGACACGTCCATTATCTCGTGCCGGTTTTGAGTCAAACGGTCATGGGATGCGAAGGCGCATATCCTCTCACAGGATGTGTGTTGACACACCTCCCTATTCTTGGCTTAGCGAGCTTACATGGGATAGTTCTGATAACAGTACCTATCTCTGTATCCCTTTAGCACAAAATTGCGAGCGAGATACTGTCGATTCTGTCCTGAGCATAGTCAATCGTTGTTTGTCTCCTGCTCTTTGTAATGAAGGCGGCAGAATGGTTCTGAATACAAAAGCAATGAATCCGCTACAGCGTCTATGGTCGGTGATTGCATCGGCGACATTCGACCTGTCCCCGCTATTAAACAAGACGAGCCATGGCCTCCATTACATTTTGCGGTGCGAGAACTGTGGAAGATGTGTCATATCAAGCACACAAGGAGTGAGAAGACGGTTTTGTTCTGACTCATGCAGGGTTACTTACAACAGGAAAAAGAATGCTAAGCGGACACAATTATCACAGACCGAAATCAGTGTCAATGGCAAGGGCGAAGCCGGTGCTGACGCACCCCATTGACCCAGATTGCGGCCCGTGATAAGGGGCAACCAAGCAGAGCGAAGCGGCGCTCTGCCCGCCTACCGAAGGCGAGCGGGGTTGTGCGTAGAACTTTCGGAGACTTAGAGGAGGCACCCATCGTATGAAGCGAGTCACATGCCTTGAAACCGGGGAAACATTCAGGTCACTGGCCGATGCGGCAAGATGGTGCAAAGTTACGAAACATGCCATTAGCAAGGCGGTCAGACGGGGAACGCGATGCTGTGGCTATCACTTTAACTATGCTGACGAGCCACTGCCACTAGAGCACTTCCATGGGCGCAGGAATATCGCTGTTAAGTGTGTAGAGACCGGCGAGTTATTCCCGTCCATCACTGAGGCTTCAAAGGCTAAGGGGGTTCAAAAAGGACAGCTTTCCGCTGCGGTCAGCGGAAAGTGTGGGGGCTTTCACTGGGAAGAGGTAGGGTGAGGAGTGATGAACATAGTAAAGTGCATTGAAACCGGCGAAGTTTTTGTATCTCTCCTCTCACTGGACTGGCAGGAAGGAGGGGGCCTTTGAAATGACCATCATCAAGCAGCGTGCGGTCTCGGGCAAGGGGCACCAGAGGAACCTGCGTGGTTACATCAACGACGACCGAAAGGTTCTCCTGCGCGACTGTCAGAACATGGACGGCTGCACCGACATCAAGCGGTGGGCCTACTACATGGAGCACACGCGCGAGGGGTTCGGCCACAACACGGCATCGCGGATGGTGCGGGACAAAAAGACCGGTGAGATGGTACCGGCGAAGAACACGACGATGTACCACCAGATACTCGGGTTCCTTCCCGAGGAGTGCGACCTTAATGGAGGAAAGCTCACGCCCGAGGACTGCATGAGGTACGCCAAGGAATATGCAGCCACTTACTATCCGAACCAGCAGGTCGTGTTTGCGCTCCACAACGAATACTGCAAGGAGGATAAGACCCACCGCTACGCAGTCCACATGGTCATCAACCGCAGCAACCTTGTCACCGGCAAGCGTCTAAACGAGGGGCGCGGGCAGGCGGCAAAGGTCGAGCGGGCGAAGCGCATCCGCGAGATGGACGAAAGGTGGGGGCTGCGTCAGGTCGTCGCGGGCGAGGCGAACTCAACCCTTCATAAGAAGCAGCCGTCAAAGACCGAGCGGGAAATCGAGGGGCGCGGAGGCGAGTCCTATAAGATGAACCTCCGGGAGCTGTGCCGTCTCGCTGCCGAGAAGGCCGAGAGCATCTATGAGTATAGGGAGCTTTTGGAGGGATGGGGCGTCGATACCCAATTCCGCAATGGCCGTCTATATGTGACTGACACGGACAACTCCCGCTACTCCTTCTCCGTCAAGAGGCTTGATGCCGACCTCGACAGCAAGGGCCTGAGCAGGGCGTTCCGCGCAAATGTCGTAGCCTCAATCCACGAAACGGGCAAACAGGTCATCGAAGCCCAGCGGGCGGAGATGGCGGAAAAGGCGCGGATTCGAGACCTCAAGGACTCTTACCTCAAGGGCATCCGGGACACCTATCTCGACTACCGAAGGAGGGCACGAGAAATGGCTGGCACCGAACTGAGCAAGTTCCCGAAGCTCAAGCTCGCACGTCCCCCCAAGGAGGTCGCAGACGACCCGGAGGTACGCCGCACCATCCTCGCCTATTGGCGAGGGGCGGACGAGCTTCGCGTGGAGATGGCCTCACATGTGCCTTATGCACGAAGGCCAGAGAGCGCGGCGGGAGCATCTTCCTCCGAAAGCCAGCGTTCTGCAGCGCGCCAAGCTGATGAGCATGAGCGCACCGACTTTGAGCGATAAAACGCGATTTATCAAAGAAAGTTCACAAAAAAGAAGCGGCCCTCGGCGGTTAATGGGGTGCAGGCAGCAAAATAGTATGCTATAATGATAGCATCGAGAGAAAGGACAATATGGACAAGAGAAAGTACCAGACGAGCGCTCATAGCCGTGGTCTCCTTGGTTGCGATTACGGCAAAGCGAGGAGGCTGTGATGGCGGAAGGCAAAGACAGGCTGTGGGTCGTGGAAGTACGCAAGGACATGGAACTCCCTTTTGTGAGGACCAAGCCCATGCACTCGGAGTGGTGGCGAATCGCGGAGTGTAACGACTCCGAGACGGCCATTGCAATCACCGACGCGCTCCATAGCCTCAACGACCATATCTCCGATACCCTCCAAGTCCGCACCCATGTGACGACGCACGGGCACTGAGAGTAAGGAGGTACATATGGCAATAAGCGCAAAGCATCTAAGAGAGGCGGATGAGGCGATGAACCGCGAGGTGGAGGAAAGCAGACGAGAGGAGCACGTATCAGGCATCCTCTCCCTTTCCAGCGAGGCGAGGGATATGCGCAACGCAGGGCGTAAGCTGGAAAACGAGGACGATGATGTTGGTCTGGCTGGCGTGGTGACAAGACTGAAAGAGTCCATCGACCGGCAGGACAGGAACTACGTCCTACTAATGAAAAAGCTGGACGATGTTCTCAACCAGCTCCACGGGGTCTGTGACGAGTTGCAAGTGATTCGGACGCAGACGCAGGACGAGGGCCACGCGGCACGTCAGGCTGTCCTCATGGGTGTGGGGAAGGTACAGCAGGAGGCCGAGGAGGCAGCCATCCGTGGTATCAGCGAGGCCACGAGGCAGAGTGAGACGAGCCTCAAGGAGGTCATGGAGAGCAGCAAGAAGTACATCGACTCGCTCACGCAGGAATCGAAGAAACGTATTGAGCGGCTGGCCCTTGTCACCCTTCCAGACAGGCTTTTTCACGGCCTCAAGTGGATTATTCTAATACTCGTGCTCTTCATCCTGAGCCATGTGGCGTGGCAGATGGTTATGTAAGCACTGATGATAGGCACCAAGTGGACAGGCAGCCTGCGAGCTGCCACAGACAGAAAGGATATAGGCCATGATGGACAACAAGGATTTTGAGTATAACGAGACCAAGGTCATGGACCGGCCCGATGATGTTGGTGTCGAGGGCGGGCCGGAGGGGGACGCCCCCAAGGCAGAGGTGCAGCCCGAGAGGGCCGCGTACCTTGCCATCTTGAAGGCTGTGACGAAGGCCAGCAAGCGCGGTGAGGTCGCCGCGCTAACCGGCGATGAAGTCTATGACGCGGCCATGCCCACACTGGACGCTCTCTATGACGCCTACGAGGCAGACGGTACCGTGCCGACCCGCGAGGCGTTCGCCGAGCGCTGCGAGAACGAGGATGTCGGCAACGTCGTCCTTGCCATGAAGGCGGACCCGTTCGTGAAGCCCTCCGTTAGCCGCGGACGCGTCGCCGTCGTCTGTGCCGGTGGTGCCCTCGTAGTCGCGCTGTTCTGTGGCGTGGTGGCGGTGGCGTGCTCGACTGGTGGGGGAGAGACCCCTGCTGACACGCAGGAGGCCGTTGTCGCTGCAGAGGAGACCGTGGAGGAAGAGTCCTATTCACTTACCATTGGTGCGGCGGCTGAGGGCTGGGACGCCGAGACGTCATCGCCCGTCATCGTCCATGTCGCTAGCGAGGAGCAGGGCGTGGACTACTACCACGCCTATGACGCCAACGAGGGCTACCAGCTCACTGTTCCCGAGGCAGGGACGTATCAGGTCTCCTTCATCTCACCGGTGAACGCCGACGGCTCCATCTACCGCGTCCCCGAGACCCAGACGGTACAGGCTGTTGTTTCTGGCGACGGTGAAGAGGCTACCGCCGACCTTCCGTATGAGTTTGAGCCGGTTAATGCGGAGGATGTGACCGCCGACGAGCTGACTGCCATCATCGAGCAGGTGACGGAGGCCATCAAGAACGGCGACGAGACTCTGACCGGTGATACCGGTACCAATATTGCCGAGACGGTCAAGGAAAACTGCGCGGCGAACCCCAACGCGGACGCCGAGGCCGTTGAGGAGGAGGCCAAGAAGGCCACGGAGGCCGCACAGGAGGAGTCTACTGCGCAGACCGGTGGCTCTTCCTCCTCCAACGGGGGCAGCAACGCGGGTTCCAGTGGTTCGGGTTCCAGCAACTCTGGCAGCTCGAACTCCGGCAGCACCAACACTGGCTCTTCCAGCAGCAACTCTGGGTCGTCCTCGACTTCCACCCACACGCACAACTGGGTTGCGCAGACCACGACGGTTCACCATGATGCGGTGTATCAGACGGTGCATCACGACGCGCAGTACAAGACCGTGCACCACGATGCGGTGTATGGCAGCGTGGTCATCTGCAATCACTGTGGCGCAACTTTTAGTAGCACTAGTGATTGGGCTACACACAGCCAAGAGCTTCTTCTTTCTGGTATTACTGAAAACGTGAGTTATCGCGTTGAAAGCGTAGTAACTCAGCAGGCTTGGGACGAGCAGGTTCTTGTTCAGGCCGCCTATGACGAGCAGGTTCTTGTGAGCGCGGCTTGGGACGAGACCGTCATCACCGGCTACAAGTGTTCCGGCTGTGGAGCTACGAAGTAGGAAGAAGAACCAAATAGGGGGGAGGCTGAGGTCAATCTCAGTCTCCCCCTTAGATTATCCACCACTTTGGAGTGGAGACAGGGAAATGAGGGCAAGGGACGAAAAGGCCAAGTTGCTGAGCCACCCGTACTACTTGCAGGAGCGCACCATCTTTGCCAGAGGGGGCGCGCGTTTGCGCATACGGGTCAATCGCCTGCTCCGGGCACTATTAAATAGGCTAACCCATACATGATGAATCGGTAGCCGCGCTCTAGTCTAAAATAAAGAACGCCTCACGGGTCTCCTCATCCCAAAAGGCGTTCTTTTTTATCTAACGCTCCCTGTCAAAGGTATGCGGTTCGCTCAAAACATGGTTTTCTAGGGCCTGAGATGCCGCCCTCGCGTGCCGCGTCTCCTCTTTTAACGAGACACATGATTCATCCCTTCCAAGGGACACCGGCGAGCGCCCGAGCCTCTCCAGCGTGGGGTTGATGCTACGCGTGACAATAACTTCCATCATCCGGTAATACAACTCTTTCTGCTCTTTAGAGATAACATTGAGTCCAAAAGCCGTTTCAGGGATGCTGTCAATAATGTTCCAGACCTTGCCCATGTCCAGCTTCTCTGCAAACCGGAGAAGCGCATCCGTGCAGTCTTGGTTTTGCAAGCTCTCAATATACTCGAACGGATGTATGTGTCTTTCGTCATCGGTGAGGAAGAAGGAGACGCTTGTGCCCAACGCATCTTGGGCAATGCTTTCTTCATCTTGGAGCCTGCGGGCCGCGACAGAGGGGTTCCTCTTATTAAAGAACGCATTCCCGTTGTCAAATACGGGGGCCATGCAGAGCGTTCCGTCCTTTTTGGCGAGTATCCCCCAGTTGCCGTTGTTCCGGTCATTGTTGCGGATGAAGCCGTCTATGACGAACATATCCCAAAAACGCTCCAAAGCACCGGGCGTCCTGCGCAGAAGCTCCGAATGGTCAATCACAGTCAGCGCATCGCGCAAGAACTCGCCATGGAACCCACTGGAGCCAGAGCTGCCCAGAAAGGTTCCCTCCATCTCCTCCAAGCTGTTCCTGATTTTCTCAAAGTCGATGAACTCATGGTTTAGGTCAAAGTCCTTACAAGCAACGACTATCTTCCCATTACGGTATCCAAGCATAGTCTCGTGGACAGGGATGCCAACGGACGCATAGATATGCGAACCGATATATTCGCTTAAAGGACTCGTTGTGTACGAAGGGATATGATTGTTCTTCTTGCTCTGCCCCGCGAAGCCTTTTGTGCTCTCCGGGAACTTTACCATCCAGCGTTCCCCGTCAAGGATGATGCCGTACTTAAATCCTGATTTGCCGCCGTAAATACCTAAAAGGTCGCGCTCGGCATCATTTAAATCTCGGATAACAATGTGATTGCTCATGGCCTGAACACTTCCTTTCTTCATGCCAATCCTAAACAAAAGTCATTGATTCCATATGTTTGCTGTTTAGTATTTTACTATATTCCTTTTTTCATTTCAAGCCTTATACAGCAGCCGGGGCAAAGTCCGGGCTATCTGGCCTCCTGTAGCTCCGGCGTGGGGTAGGCAGATAGCTTATCCTGCGCCCTCGCAGCGGCACGCATGGCCTTCGCCTCACTCTTGAGTGAGACACCTTCCTGTGCCAGTTCTGGTGCCTCAAGCTCCTTCTCAATCCCGCGCTCAAGAACGGCGTCATATCGCTCCTTGAGGTAGGTGCTCGCCTTGTCTGCCTGCGACGCAGCCTTGAAGAGATAGTCCGGGTCGTCCTCAAGCGCCCCAATCCAAGACTTGAGGTAGGAGACGTGGTTCTCATAGAACTCGCCTTCCATGTCGGCGCTCTGGATGCCAAGGTCAGCGGACATGAACAGGCTGCCAAGCTCGGCTATCAGCTCCTCCTTGGCGTATTCAGGGCTGCCGAAGTTGGTGTTACAAGACCGCGCTAGGGCGGAGGGATGCCCAGTCGAATGGGTCATCTCATGGAGCAGCGTGCGCGTAAAGGACTCATCCGACCGGAATGTGTCGCGCGGAGCGATAAGGATGCGGTCTGCTAGGGGCGCATAGGCAGCCTTTCCAAGATAAGCGGGACTCTCCATGACCGGGCAGCGCGAGGAGGCAATAAGGTCGCTGGCAATGGTAGCGGTGCGGTCGCTCACATGCTGCGGAACGACCTCCGGCGGGATGCCCTCAATCTCCGAGGCGTTAAACACGTTCCAATAGCCCATCAACTTCAAGAAGTGTCTGGTAATCACCTCCTCGCCGGTCTCCTCGTTCTCCTCCCGGATGGCAAATGACTTCCACTTCTCGATGATGGCTGACTTAGCGCCCTTCTTTAGATGCCAGCCCTTGTCATTTATCTGGTTGAAGGTACACCAGCGGTTATCGGTGTAACCACGGCTCAGGCCGATGAAGGCAAGGTGTATCCGGTTTCCGCCTTGGTACACTGTCCCTGTGACGGGGTTATGGGGGCTGAGGGTCGGAAGATAAGGCTCAGACCAACGCAGGCCGTCACGCTTCATGTCTGCAATGATTTTCTCGACTACCTGCCCGCGCTGCTTTTCAATGCGCTCGATGGCTGGTGACTTTTTCTTTGTGCTCATCGGTTGTCCTTTCTACGAAGCCCATGACAACAGTATATCCTGCCCTGCGGACGCCAATTTACCGGGGGCCAAAAAAACGGCCCCACAGAATCGCTCCTGCGGGGCCTGAATGGCCTATGCTTAGTAGGGCACCCGGTATAGGCTGTCCGATCCGCAGGACGGCTCAGGGGGCTTCTGTCTCAATTTGGGTGTTTTCGCTTTCATTTTGGTTCGTTTCTGGCTCGCTCGCCACCAAGACCGTGCGCTCGTTGTCCCGCCAGATATTGTAGGAACAGGTGACAAGGGAAACGACGCGCTCTGGTTCGGTCTCTGAGTCCAGCACCATGGCTGCGTTGCTCCTAGAGGAGTCATACCAAGACCGGAAGTCCGCATCGTCCTCAAAGCTCGTGTACTTGTTCGCCTCCAAGCCGTTGACGATTTGCGCAAAGCGCACCTCATATGTCTTCTTCCACTCCGGCGTCTGGATAAGGATGGTCGCGTGCTCCCCGGCAAAGTCCTTGTCTATATAGTCTGCGATGATGCCAAAGGGAGCCGCCACCACGTCATAGCCAAAGTGGTGGCCCATGATGACGGCGTTGCGGCTGAGAAGCCCCTCGGTGCAGTCCGCATCGAGGTAGATGGCCCCGTGCGGGTTGTAGTTCTTGTAAATGTCGTGGTACAAATAGTATTCCGGGTCATTGGCTGGCGCTTGGACGATGGGCGAGTCAACCTCAGTGCCCGGTATCGTAATCCATCCGATGACATCCGGGTTAATACCCTGCCAGTAGTCCCAATCGACCACGGGAAAGCCGTCGCCTTCCTCTGACTGCGCAACCTCCTGCTGCTCCTCCTCCGTCGTGTTCGGCGAGGGCGGCGTCTGCGCCGCTTGCCTCCATGAGTACAGGAGAGCGCACAAGGAGGCTGCACCGGCCAAAAGGACCGCAGCGGCGATAAAAGCAATGCGTGATTTTGTCCTCCTTCTCATTTGTCCTCTCCTTTAATAACATCCTGAAAGCAGGAGGGGCGATGAACGCCCCTCCCGTCACACTATCCTAGGGATTACGACGCATTGGCCGTGTCTGTGACAGGCCGTGTCTCCCCACAGAGGGTGCAGACCATCTCGCTTGCAACGGTCTCATCATACGCGGGAGTGTCAGTGACCTCATGGGTGTACCCCTCGCTCACCAGAACCTCGTTCGTGATGGGGACGTTTGTGGAATAGCCGGAGTGCCCGGTGTCGCGGATGTGCTGCGCCGCAATGCCGTCAATGACCTCACCGCACTCGTTACAGACGGTGTGGTAGGTCGTCTGGTTCTCGTAGACGGGCTCGACGGTCTCCGTATGCGTTACGGCGTCGTGGTGGATGGTCTCGTAGGTGATGGTCCAGTCGTGGGGGCAAGTGGCATCCTGCTCCTCCTGCGAGCCATCTTCCTGCTGCTGGACTGCTGGGACGCTGGTATCCGCTGTGCTTGGGTTGTTGCCCCCGGTATAGCCAGAGAACAGGGCGACGGCGGCGAGGATGACGGCAACAACGGCTATGGTGACCGTGCAGCCGAGCATGGTGCGATATTTGGTGCTCATGGCCGTCCCGCCTGAGTCCTTCGGTTTGTCAGGGCGCGGTGCATTCCCTTTACTCATTTAGCTTCCTCCTTTCAAGGGGGCGGGCGCTCCCTAACCACAGAGAGCGCCCGCCTTTAGTAAGGGTTACGCTTCGGAGCCGTCATCCTTCTTGACGACAGTCTCATCAACCACGTCCTCGCGCTTGGCTGCGCGGCGGGTCTTGAGGCCGTAGAAAAGGAGCGCGGCGGCACCGCCGACGAGCACAGCAGCGACGAGCAGGTAGACAAGGTTGTCCCCGCCCGTCTTGCCATAGTAGCTGCCCTCCGGGGCCGAGGTCACGGAGACCGTCTGGTCCTCATCGGACAGGTCCTTGTGCTCGGCCACGAGGACATCCGTGGTCTCGCCGTCGATGTCGGACTGCTTGTAAAGCTCCTCGAACACCACAAGGTCGTGGCCGTCAAGCTCAGAGGCGTCAAACGGGCCAAGGTCAATGTCAACGGCACCAACCTGGCTGTTCGGGGTAAACCGAAGCTCGGCAGTGACCTGCTTGTCATTTACGCTCAGCGGTTCGCCGGTGGCCTTGTCGTAGAGGGTAGCCTTGAGGACATACTCCTCGCCGGGAATCAGGCCCTCATAGCTCACGGTATCCGTGATGGTTGCGTCCTGACCGGGCAGGAGCGTGTGGTCGCCATCGGACTTGTCCGTTGCGACCGTGCAGATGAAGCTCGGGGTCAGCACGACAGTCTGCCCCTCATCATCAAGGTCGGTGTGGTCAGCAACGAGGGTAACGGTGCTGTCCTCCTCGGAATCGAGGCTGCCCTTGAACATCACCTCGAATACCACAATATCCTTGGTCTCGCCGTTCAGGCGGTCGATGACATCGTTGGCGTTGAAGGCAAAGTCCATATCAAGGGTGCCGTCAGCGGTCTCGGGCGTCAGGCTGGAAGTCGTGTAGACCAGATAAGAGACAAGCTCGGCGTTGTCGGTGAAGAGCTGCTTGAGCGCAGCCACGTCAACGTCCGTCGGGAGCACAACGCTGCCATCTTCCTCAGCCGCAAGGCCGAGGATGTCGGCAAGCTGGTCCATGAAGTCTCTCACGTCGCCATCAGAGAACTTCTCGCTGCCGTCACCGGTGAGGATGGGCAGGCCCGTGTCAGCATCCATCAGGATGCCCGCCATGGTGTACTCGGTACCAGAGAGCGCGCCCTCATAGGCAACGGTGTCCGTGATGGAGGTCTGGTAGTCGGCGATGACCGTCTTGTCGCCGTCAAGCCCGTCCGCAGCGGTGGTTCCGATGCGGGTCACGTCGATGGTGACCGTCTGGGCCTCATCGTTGATGTCCGCGTG
>JFBN01306703.1_pt1 | contig 11755 bp, 10 predicted proteins | sample 768741 | NCBI WGS metagenome assembly JFBN01 (sample SAMN01983846, study PRJNA193217) | chicken gut metagenome | biome: terrestrial biome; isolation source: ceca of Broiler chicken | host: Gallus gallus | place: United Kingdom: England | collected 2010-09-07
CTGAGTCCGGTGGTCTGTGCGGCGGCGATGGCCTTCAGTTCCGTTTCGGTTGTGCTCAATGCGCTGCGGCTGAGGAGATTCCGTCCGTGAAGGCGCTCTCCTTCCCGGTCGTTTCCTGACGGCGGTATTCGCGGGGAGCGGTCCGGGTGATCCGCCGGAAGCAGGTCGAAAAGTAGTTGCTGTCGTGAAACCCGCAGAGCGCCGCGATCTGCGAGACCGAAAGATTCCGGTGCAGTTTCAGATAGATTTTCGCCTCCTCGATCCGGCGTTCCAGAAGAAGCGTGCGGAAATTTTTTCCGGTCTCCCTGCGGATCAGCTCTCCGAGATGGTTCGGCGTGATCCGCAGAGTCTCGGCCGCATCCTCCAGGGAGAGCGGTTCGGAAAACCGGCAGTCGATCAGAAACTGGACGTTGCGGATGTAGTGATCCGGCGGACGCTGCTTGCCTCCCGTGCCTCCCGTGCTTTCCCGCAGTTCAATTTCCAGAAGAATCAGTTCCTTCAGAAAGAGGGAGGCCCTGCGAAGTCCGGCGGCCTTTTCCGGAGTGATTTCCGGCGGCTGCGGTCCATCCCAGTCGATCCGTTTGCCCGCCGGCCGTCCGGAGCCCGCATAGATGACCGCGAAAAGCTCCCCGCCGTGCAGAACCGGACAGGCGGAATCCCAGATCCCGAACGGACAAAGTCCGCTGAAGAAACGTCCTTTCCGGGCGATTTCCAGACTCCGGTCCTTGTTTCGTGTGCATATCGTGAGCTGTCCGTGCATCTTGGTGTGGCGGCAGAACTCCCCGTGGTGCAGATACTGGTCCGGCGTCAGATGGAGCGCCTCCGATTCCAGAAACACCGGATGGAGAATGTGGATGCTGAACACCGCATTGTGTCTGCGTTCCAGAATCCGCATTGCCGCGCTCAGATTCATGACTGCCCCAGCGTCCGCGCGTAGGAGTAGAGGAACATCGCCACAATCATGACAATCGCCATCAGGAAGCGGCGCATCCAGGCTTTCCGATCCACCCGCGGCTCCAGATCCTTGAATCCGAGATGCAGCAGCCACAGTCCCAGCAGAACCGAAATGATTCCCCGGCTGGCCTGAATGATGTTGCCATACACCGGTCCGAGCGTGCTGTAACAGAGATAGATCAGAATCATGGCCAGATACCAGGAACCCGCATAGGGAAGCGCATCTCTGCATTTCTCGTATTTCCAGCCGGTCCGGATCAGGAACGGAAGCGCCGCAAACCCGAGAAGAACATAGGTGACCGCCGCAACCGCCGTCGAATCCACGATCGGTTTGCCCGCCGGCATCCGCCAGATCAGTTCCGCCTCCAGAAGATCGCAGATCGCGTACATCACAAGCGTGAACGCCAGCCAGAGACACGCCTTCAGCGTGATCGGTCCTCCCGTGAAATTCATGCCGACCGCTCCCACGGCGCAGAGAACGATCGCCATCCACTGCAGTTCATGAAGCGGGGTCCGCGTGATCGCCAGGCAGATCAGCGCCAGCACAATGATTTTCAGCCCCAGCAGCGACGAAAGGCGTGACGCCTCCAGAAGTTTCAGTGACTGGAAAAATCCAAACTGTCCCGCCATGAACGCCAGCACGCAGAGCACTTCCATCCCCCAGAACAGCGGTGTCATCGGGAAATGTGTGAACTGCAGCACCACCGGCAGAGTCAGAATTCCGAACACCCCCATCGCCAGCTGCGAAAAGATCAGCAGCTCAAACGGGTTCCGGTACCGGTTGATGTACCAGCGCGAGAAAACATATGATCCCGACTGCAGAAACGCCGAGATCAGTCCACTGATCACACCCGTCATCATTTGCAGATTCCCTCCATTTTCCACAGTTCGCGCATGGAGCGCGCCTTTGCCGCGACATCATCCGCCTGTGTCAGTTCCGTCACCATTGCCAGAATGCGCGCTCCCGCCTTCAGCAGCTGCGGGATATTGCTCTCCTTCACGCCGCCCATCACCGAGAAGGGGATCGAAAGGCGCGGACCTGCGTTCCGGATGATCTCAAGTCCAAGCGGATGAACCGGAGTGTTCTTGGTCTGAGTCGGGAAGATCGGACCGAGATTCACGTAATCGGCCCCCTGTTTCTCCGCCTCGAGCGCCTGTTCGACCGAGTGGGTGGAGCGTCCGAGCAGAAGATCCGGCGCAATTCTCCGGGCGGCTTCCAGCGGCATGTCGTCCTGCCCGAGATGGACCCCGTCCGCTCCGACCGCGAGCGCAACATCCACATGATCGTTCATAATCATCAGGACCCCGAGTTCATCGCATTTTTTCCGGAACTGTTCCGCAAGACGGGTCAGCTCTTTCCCGGAAAGATTTTTTTCCCGGAGCTGAACCGTCCGGACTCCTCCCTCCGCCGCTGCGGAAAGAACATCCAGAACGGACCTTCCCCGTGTAAATTCATGTCCGATGACCAGATAAAGATCTGTTTTGCGGAAGCGGTCCGCACGCCGTTTTCTCAATTCGCTCACAAGAAACCTCAGGATTGCGACAAAAAAAAAGGAGCCGTTGAAACGGCTCCGTTCCCTTGTGCGGAAAAACTCAGCAGGGCTTCTGGACTCTGCCGCTGCGGATGCACTGGACGCAGACTTTCTTCCGGGACACCGTGCCGTTGGCATCCACAACCCGGATGCTCTGAATGTTCGGCTCAAAGGTGCGCGGGGAGACCTTCACCACGTGCATGCCGATCCCGCCTTTTTTCTTCGCCAAGCCCCTGCGGATAATGGTGGAGCCGGAAAACTTTTTCTTTCCGCAAATGTCGCAAACGTTACTCACTTTAGTGTCTCCTACAGTAAAAGCCTTCACGGCCGTTGATTTTTATGTACAGGAGAGATAATATAGCGCCGGATTCCTGTTTTGCAAGTCCTCTCCGGAAAAAATCCGCCGCTTTTCCCCGGACGCCGTTTCTGTCCGCAAATTGGACGGATTTTGATCTTCCGGCTTGAATTCAATGAAAACGGCTGTATTGTTTGAAAAAAAATCAGCGCCAGGAAAGGCAGGGCTCCTTTTGAATACAGACACTTTGGATACACTGGATGAGTCGTTCAAACTGCATGACAAATATCAGCTTGAAATGAAATTCACCTATCCGCTGAATCCGGATTCCATGCTGAATTCCTATCATGTGGATACCTATATTTTTCTGCCGAACAGCCTGGGCATCACGCCGCTGACTTATTCCAAGGAGGATTTCTACGCGGATCTGCAGGAGTATATCCGCCTGAAGACTCCGGCGGTCCTGCTGCGCGGCATGAACGCCGGGGAGGGGGCCCCCCTGAACCGTCTGGAGGAGACCATGCGCAGATACAGCGCATCGCCCCATGATCCGGAACTCGCAGAGGCCTATCAGGAACGGCTCAAGATGTTCTGTTCGATCATGAAAAGCGCTCTGCGGGATGAGGAGGCGTTTCTGGAACGCTCTTCGGCAAGTCTGAACTTTGAAACGCTGATCCGGAACTATCTGGACCGGACCGTTGCGATTCTGGAGGCGTTCCGGGGCACCCGTATTCTGATCGAGGCGCCGGGCGTTGCGCCGATTGCACTGGAGATCTTCCGGTTTGTGGACGAGTATCTGAGTCTTACCGCGAATAAATACCGCTGCAAGCTCTGGGTGTTTCTGAATACGAGTTCCACCTTTTCATGGACCGTGGAGATGAAGCGGAAAATCGTGTCTCTGATCCGGTATGAGATCGAATACCGGAAGGCGAATCAGTATCCGTCGATTCCCGCGGAGGATTCGGAGAACGACGCGCTGATCTACCGGGCGGCCGTTCTGAAGAAGGTGATGGCAAGCGTCCTGTTCCTGAAGACGACCGTCCGGCGGGACGGGGTCCTGATGGAAAATCTGCTGTTCGGAATCGCCGCCGGTGTCGCGATGGCCTTTGCCACGGTGGTCAGTTTTGTCACGGCAAAGTTCTTTTACAGCGAACTTTCGCTTCTGGTTTTTGCGGTGGTGGTGCTCTCCTATATGGGGAAGGATCGGATCAAGGAGCTGCTCCGCCACTATTTCCAGACGAAGATGCGGCGCTATCTTTATGATTACAAGACAAAGATTCAGAGCGGATTCGGCAAGGAGGTCGGAGTCTGCCGGGAAGGATTCCTGTTTGTCCGGGAAGACCGGGTCGATCCCAGAATCCTGAAGATCCGGAACCGCGACACCTTTTCGCTGCTCGCAAACGAAGGTCTCGGCGAAACGGTCCTGCTCGCGCGGAAACATGTTTCGATTTTTTCAAAAAACTGCAAAAATCTTTTTGCAGATTTCAAAGTTGATGGTATTGTAGACATCATGCGTCTGAACATCCGACGCTTCCTGTGGAAAATGGACAATCCGGCCAAGGAGCTTTTCCTGCCGGACGATGATGGCGAGACAATCCGGCGCATCACCGGGAAACGCCTGTACCACGTCAACATCGTGGTCCGCTACGGAATGGTCGGACGGGAGGACCGGTATACGCGATACCGGATCATCCTGGGGAGAAACGGTATCCGGCAGATTGTGAAATTCCCGGAAGTAACTTTGGTGGATCAGAAAGTATGAAACGGAAAAATGTGCTCTTGAACGGAATGGCGATCGTGCTGCTGCTCGTGGCTTCGATTGCCTGCTTTCTCTTTTTCCAGGATGAAACCGAGGATCACGGGGAGGGATCCGTCGAGGCGGATTTCCGCTGTGCGGAAAACCTTGTGGAGCTCGGGAACGCACTGAAACGGTTCGCGGACGCCCATCAGGGGATGCTGCCCGACTCGCTGGAACGTCTGACGGAACTGGGATATCCGGTGGATTCGGAGACCTGCCGCTGTCCGGCAAGGCATCTGCACTATATTTATCTGGGCGACCGGCTGTCGGCAAGGAGGATTTCTCCGGATACGCCGATCGTGTTCGACCGTCTCCCCAACCATCCCGGGCATCTGAATGTGCTGTACGCGGATTTCCGGGTCGGCCGGATCGACGCGGGGGAAAAGAAGAACTACTCCTCCCTGTTCCGTCTGAACAACATGACTCGTTCCGAACAGGAGCGGCTGGAAAAACGTCTGCTCCTGCTGGACAAAACCGTGTTTCAACGATAAGACCGGCGGTTCAGCCGGAAAACGCGCAGGAGGTCTGATATGAAACCGTCAGTATGGGCTCTCGGATTGGCTTTGGGAATGTTCTGTACCGGAGTGTCCGCCGCGGAGGGGATCCGGACGTTTGAGCTTCCCGGAAACGGAGGGCGGATCACAGCGCTGCAGGACGCCGCAAACCGGATGCCGGCACAGCTGTTTTTTGACACCGTTCCGAATTCCGGATTCAAACCATCGCAGAAGGATTATGCGGCGTCCGTCAATGTGTTTCTGGTGGAGAAGGGGGGAAAGCGGATCCTGATCGACGCGGGGTATCCGGCCGGCAGGGGAAAACTCCGGGACCGCCTCCGGACGATGCGGATCGACCCGGCGGCAATCGACGGCGTTCTGATTACCCACATTCATCCCGATCATGTCGGCGGACTGACGACGGAGTCCGGCGCGGCCTTTTTTCCGCGCGCGGAAATCTTTGTTGCAAAGAAGGAGTATGAGGCGTGGAAGACGGATGCGTCCCGAGCGAATCTGAAGCGTCATTTTACGCCGTATGAAGGACGGATCCGCCTGTTCGAATACGGACGGGCTCTCCCGGGCGGACTGCTTCCGGAACTCCGGGAAGGACATACGCCCGGACATACGGTTTTTCATCTTGGAGAAATCAGCTTTATCGGCGACACGTTCCACGCGATTGACCTTCAAGTTCCCCGTCCGACGGTCTGTGCCCGCTATGATATGGATCCTGCCCGTGCGGTAGTTTCCCGGAAAGCGGTTCTCCGCTCGGGAAGGAAATGGCTGTTCGGCGCGCATGTTCCGTTCCCCGGGTGCATTCGGACGGAGGAGAAGAAGGGTGCTTCCGGCGCAATGAAAGAGTTTTCCTACCGCGTTCCGGATTTCTCCCGGGAGCTCCGGGAGAAGCCGTCCGCTTCCGTCCGAAGCGGGAAGTGATAAGAGAGAGCGGGGGTTACATTTCCCAGTAGTATTTCTGGACTTTGTCTCCGCTGTAGGAGTTGTCGGTATTGTAGTTGATTTTTGTCCACTGGAGGAGCTCGACGTGACCATCGTAGAAGTTTGCGTTGGTCCGTCCGCTGTGACGGTAGGCGGTTCCGCGGGTGGAGGAGTTCCAGAAGTCTTCGCCGCCCTGTGCCAGAGCCTGGGCATAGCGGGTCGGATAATGACTCAGCCCGTAGGCAATCGAGTGAACGGTCGCATCCATCATGTTGAGTTTGTGCGACGAGCCTTTGATCTGTGAGAGCTTGATGCAGACATATCCATTGATGTTCGGCAGGTGTTCATTGCGTCCGTACACCGCATTGATGAATTCATAGGGCCTGGAGCTCTTCTGAACCTGAGCGGATTCCGCGCAGAGAAGACCCCGTGCGACATAGCCGTAACTGTACTCATTCGGCATTTGGGTGTTGTCCCAGCGGATGCCGCCCGCATCGTAGAATGCGGTGTTGGCACTCCAGATTTCCTTCCAGTTCGTTGCGTTGAAAAGAGGGGGAACGTAATCGGCTGAGTCGTTGGCATAGAGCGTGGTGGCCGTGCCGAACTGCTTCAGATTCCCGGCGCAGCTGATGGTCCGGGCCTTTGCGCGCGCCTGATTCAACGCCGGCAGAAGAAGACCGGCAAGGATCGCAAGGATCGCAATGACCACAAGGAGTTCTATAAGGGTAAAACGTGTTTTCATGCTGAATTCCTTTCTCTGTGTATTAGGAGTGATGGGCAGGGGTGGTGATGCTGAGCCGTTTCAGGAAACGTCCGCGGAGACGGATGATCCGTTCCGAATCCGGAAGGGATTCATCCAGGAGACGGAACAGCTGTTCCGCGGCGCATTCGCCAAGACGGGTGGAGGGGAGGGAAAAGGCGGCGATCGACATGGGAAGCTGTCCGAGAGGGAAATCGTCCGTCATGGAGAGGAGGGAGAGATCTTCCGGAAGACGGAGCCCCGCCTGAATGGCCGCCGTCATGATTCCCACCGCGCGGATGTGATCGTAACAGACGATTGCGGTCGGCTGAAACTCCTTTCGGATCCGGACCAGATATTCGGCGGGATCCAGCAGTCCGGCGAGTTCCGGCGGCGGTTCCGGAAGTCCCCGGGCGGCGAGTTCCGCATGAAAATATTTTTCCCGGAGAATGCCGGAAAAATGCTGGTGGCGGTTGCCGGCGTCCCGATGGGCCGCATAGAAGGCGATTCGACGGTGGCCTTTCCCGCAGAGTTCGTCCAGAGCGGTGTGCATGTTGCGTTCCTCGTCGATCTGGATGGAGGCTCCGCCGGGAAGACTCAGTCCGTTGATGACCGTGTAGGGAATCGCGAGTTCCTCCAGAAACGAGAGAAAGGAGGTGTCGCTGATGTCGAACAGAAGCGCGGCCGCGACCGGAAACGGAAGGGTGTACGACTCCTGGCGATAGAGCGAAACATATTTGCCCGTCTCCAGAAATCCTTTCTGGCGGATCGCGGAGATGAAGGCGCTCTTCGCCTGTCCGAGCATCGGGGAAAGATCGTGGACGGGATCGAAAATGGCGATGAGCCGGGAGTCTTTCGCCCGCATGATGCGCAGAAACGGATTCGGCTGATAGTGGAACGTTTCCGCCAGAGAACGGATCCGTTCCTCAAGATCCCGGCGGACCGAGAAGCCTTTCCGGCAGCCGTTGAGCACCCGGCTGACCGTGGAGGGCGAACAGCCGGCCTGTTCGGCAATGTGTTTCAGAACACCGGAGTGCGGATTCGGAGTTCTCATGGACGGGTTCCTTTCTCTTGAAGAATTTCGTAATGCATGGAGCGGTGCTCGGGAAGAACGCGGAAGGAGAGATGACCGTTTTCCCAGTCGGATGGAACTTCCGCGGTCCGTCTGCCGTTGGAATCCAGAGCATAGACCGTGCGGGGACCGTCGGTTTTCATGCGGACCTCGGCGTCGGTTTTTGTGCCGAGAACCGGAGGATTGCCCCACCAGGGAGAACGGTTGAGCGTGGCGTTGCGCTCCTTGTTCCAGATGACGCCGGAATTTTCGAACCGGCCGGCAATGGTGAAGAGAAGATCGGCGGAGGAGGTGAGCGGACGATTGTCGCGCGAGACCAGAACAGCCGCCCCGAAATTGCCGGGAAACGGACGGGTCTTCAGGTGGAGATCGCCGACATCCATCGTCTGTCCGCCGAAATGCCCGCAGAGCACGATGCACTGCGGCGCGACGGCGGTGAAGAACGCCTTTTCCTTCTCGGTCCATGCGCGCATCGGTCTGGCGGGCTCGTCGGGAGTGGAGACCACCGCTTCCGCTCTGCCGGATGTTTTCACGGCATCCGGAAGAATCGTCATTCTGGAGTCCAGAAGAGAGCGCCGGACCCCGGTCGCCGCCCACGCCCGGTCGAACCGGTTGCCGAACCACCGCCAGGGCGTTTCCGGAAGACGAAGTTCAATCGTTCTTTCCGCCGGTTCAAACAGTCCGCGCCGGAAGATCAGGGCTGCCGCCGGGAAAAAGCCGATCTTGCCCGGATGGTTGGTCTGATCAAACATGTGGCTGATTCCTTTCGATTCTCCACGGGTCAGGAAGGTGCCGTGGATGAAAAGCTGGAGCATGTCCCAGTCCTGCCGCAGTCCGACGCAGGTCAGCAGAGGCATCATTTCCACGGCATAGTCGTGGGGGTAGGGATAGTCGTGTTCGGAGATGGAGAGAGGTTTGGTGCGGATCCGGTAGCGGCTGAACTGCTCCAGCGCACACCAGCCTCCGTGCACGATCCGCGGAATCTGGGACTGGTTGTGAATTTTCCAGAAGCCCGGTTTGAACTCCCAGCTTCCGCCGGTAAATTCCGGATGGCCCCAGTAGGCGTGAACGTCGACGTAATCCATGTTCTTCTCGCGGCGGAGACCGGAGAGGCCGCCCCAGTCGATCTGGGTGTCGATGACCAGACTTTTCACGCCGAGGTCCTTCCGCAGATAATTCAGCATCTCTTCCGCATAGCGGGTGTCCAGTTCGACCATGAAATCGAGCAGATCGGCGCTCATGGCGTCATTCGGGGCCGCAGGCAGCGGAACGTTTCCGGAAGAGAGACACGCGGCAACCGGCGCGGAACCGGGATATAGACGGACCCCTGCGATTTCCGCCTTTCGCGCATGGCCGACTCCAAAGGAGATCCGGACATGACCGGGATCCGCATTCTTTGCCCGGAAGGTGAATCGATGATGTTTCCACTGTCCGGTCGGCTGAAAGGAGGCTTCCAGACCGCAGTTGTGCCAGTCCGGGCGATCCTGCGAAAGGACCACGCGGACGGGGGAGCCTTCTCCGCGGGCATCGAACTCCAGCGTGTAGGTCTTTCCGTTTTCCAGGGTCAGACCGGGACGCTGAAACTGAATCTGCCAGTCCTGGCTGCTCCGTCGTTTGACCTCTGCCGCGACAGAATCGGAACTGTTGCGCAGAATTTTCAGTGCATCACCCTGTTCAAAACACCAGCGCCCGTCCGGATTCAGAAGGGTTTCGCCCGGAGAGAGAGTCTCCCGGTTCCAGGATGCAAGGAGGGCTTTGTCGGTTTGATAACGGCGCTTGAGAAAGTCATTCCAGAGGCCGGTCAACTCCTTTTTATAGGGAGAGGGGAGGAAGTCGATCCAGTTCAGATTCTCGAACAGGAGGGAGCTCTCGTTGTTGAGTTCCAGACTCAGAACGGCGGGATCGTCCGCAAGCGTGGTTCCGGTATAGGGATTCCGATGGGTCAGAAGATTTTTTGCCCAGCGTTTCTGGGATTCGATCCAGGCGCGGTTGAAGCGGTCGATGCGCTTTCCGGCCGTCTGAACGCCGTCCGGGAGGTCGTCGCCTTTCCGGAGGGTCCGGTTGACCTTCAGTCCCATCACCGTATAGATCCCCTCTTTTTTCAGACAGGAGAAAAAGTAGTCGAGCGTGTCAAGATGTTTGGCGTTGAAGTGTTCGGAACCGGGTTTGCTGAAATCAATCAGTGTGTCCCGGTCGCGATCGGAGCCGTCGAGATTGTGGAAGCGGACCACGTTGACGCCGGCTTTGGCCAGACGGCGCGCAACTTTTTCCGCCGCTTTGTGATCCATCTCAAAGAGGGCGTCGCCTCCGACGCCAATGCCGATCAGACGGACTCGTTTCCCGGTTGCACTCTCGACAAAGTGTCCGTCCCGGACGATCAGACGTCCATTTTTCCCGGCCGGTTTCTCGTTCAGAAACGAAACATCGGTTGCTGTCCCGCTCAACGTGTCATCCCATTGCAGTGGGAACGGCTGATATCCCTCCGGAATCGGAGTTCCGTTCCCCGCCGCAACAATTCCTCCCAGGAGAAATGAACTCAGCATCGCGGACATGGTCAGTTGTTTTTTCATGGAATTCTGCTTTCCTGTTATAGGTTTAGAAATTAATTGCTAATATTATTATGCAACAAACTTCCGAAAAAGTCAACCCCCGTTTAGCAATTATTTTCTAAAAAAGAGAAAAAGAAGAAAATTTTCAAGAATTCCCACACTTTTTCGGAAAGAGGCTTGCAGAAACGGAAAAGGCGTATTAGATTATCCAATTCCTTTATGGAATCTCCGTTTGAAACAGAATTCAGCATATAGATAAAGAATAGAAAAAACTGAGGAACTCTCATGGTCATTGCAAAAATGAACAGTGTGCTGCTCAAGCACAGCCGCATTATGTTTGGTCTGTTTACCGCCATCATCATTATTTCGTTTGTCTGGTTCTTCACGCCGGGGGCAAGCGGAAATATCCTCTTCGGAACCAATCCCATGTCTCCGAATGCCGTGGTGGGGTCGGTCTTCGACCGCGAAATCACCCGCGGGGAACTGATGGAGATGATTAAGGACAATATGCTCGTCATGGCCGCCAATTACGGGGTCAGCCCCGTGATGAACGGACTCGACGATCAGGCGCTCGAAGAGGCGTTCCAGAAGGCGGTGCTGCTGTCCGTCGCCAAACAGATGGGCGTGACGGTCTCCGTGGAGCGCGTCGGAGAATATCTGCGCTCTCTGCCCGCTTTCGCCGGAACCGATGGAAAATTCAGCCTCGAAAAATATCAGAAGTATGAAAAGGAGATGCTCCAGCCCCTCGGATACAACGCGCTCGATCTGGACCGCGCGGTCCGCAATCTGCTGACAATCTTCTCGCTCGGAAACTCCGCCGTCAATGAGGTGATCGTCACGGAAAATGAGATCGCGGATTTCGAACGGACCGTTCTTGAACGCTGCACGGTCAAAACCATCCTCTTCCCCTTCGCCGCCGCCAGAAAAGAGCTGAAGCCGACCGAGGCGGAGCTTCAGAATTTCCATAAGGCCAATCCGAAACTGTTTATGACGGAACCGCAGTACCGGGTTAAAGTTGTCCGCTTCAACTATGCAGACTATGCGGACAAGGTCAAACTGGCTCCCGATGCCGCACGGAAATATTATGACGCCAACAAGGCGGAGTTCACAAAGGATGGCAAGACGACCCCGTTTGCATCGGTTGAAAAGACCATCAAGGCAAAACTGCAGAAGAATGAAATGGTGAAACTGGCAAAGAAAGCCGGCCGCGAGTTCCGGGAGGCTCTGTATGATGTGACTGCGGAACTGCCGGAATCGGCACACGCGGAGGCGTTTGTCGCCCACGCGGGCAAAAATGCCATGCCGGTGGTGGAGAGCGGATGGTTCACGGCGGAATCTTCTGGAATGGACAATGTCGGAAGCGAGCCGCGTCTGGTGGAAGCGGTGGTC
>JFBN01306459.1_pt1 | contig 11745 bp, 22 predicted proteins | sample 768741 | NCBI WGS metagenome assembly JFBN01 (sample SAMN01983846, study PRJNA193217) | chicken gut metagenome | biome: terrestrial biome; isolation source: ceca of Broiler chicken | host: Gallus gallus | place: United Kingdom: England | collected 2010-09-07
CTGTAACATTCAAGAAGAAACTCTTTGAAATGCTCGTAGTCTTTCCCGTCCGAATGTGCGGCATAGGTGAATATGTCGCCATTAAAATCAACGTCCTTTATGAGGTCGTAAATTTTCTTGCAGGTCTTGTAAGACACTTTCCCGCCGTCGCAGTCGGGAGCATAAAGAAAATCGAGTACGTCCTCATAGCCGTTAAACCTTGCGTCGCTTAAAATCTTGTTCGCCTTTTTGTTAAAAGCATCAAAATCTTCCTCTCGGAAACAACGGCTCAATGTTGCATAATGATTCCAAAATTCTTTATCCAACGCCTTCGCAATGCTCTCTCGCAAACTCATAAAGCCGCCGTACCCGCCACGGAAACAATGCGAGGAGCCGTTTGCCGTAATCTCATAACCCATAAGGCGCCCTCTCTTCAAGCAGAATTATTCTAAACGGCTCAAGGTCGGTTATTCGATACCCGCCGCCTTCGACAGGAAGCGTGTTTATCTTATAAATCAGCAACTGCTTGCCGAACTTCTCTTCTCTGTCTTTATCCTTCTCGATTGCTTCAAGTGCTTTATCAAGTTCGCCCACGCCCTTAAAACAAAGCGCCTCTTGGTCGTAAGTACAAAATTCCGTATCTCCCGCCTTACTGTCTTTCCAAACATAGCCGTTTTCGCAATCAATAAAAAACATGGGCACAGGGAAGAAAAGCGTCCCCGCCTCCACGGGCGTACCCGTAAAATGTGCCGCCTCGTTGCAGGGAGAGATTGTCGGCTCACTCTCTACGTCAACAGCTTCTGCCTCTTTCTCGAACTTGTTGTCTACATAGAGCGTTACCAACTTCTTCTCGTCCATAAGCACTCACCCCTTCAACCATGCGGGGCGAATATCTAATCCGCCAGCTTGGTAAATTTTAACAATGTTATGCGCTCTTCGTAAGTCTTTCTGCGTAAGGTCGTTTATATGACGAAACTCTCGTAAGTTTTTGTCCCAAAACCAAACCTTAAATTCCTGATTTTCCTCGTCCCAAGTAAAGTCATCAAACCCAAGAAGAAATGTTGAGTTGGTGAGCAATAAGTCCGCATCGACAATATTTTCTTCCTGAATGTCTTTTGCGAGACGAAAAAGTGCGCTTTCCCCCAAAGCGGCGCTCACGTGACGCACGAGATGGGTTGGTGAGTCGAAATACCCCCAATGAATGAAAAATCCATCAATAACAGCCTTATCAGCAGGGAAGCCCTCACCTTGAATTTTGGCACACACTTTCGCGGCGGCGGGCATAAGCAAACGGTCTATCCCTTCTTCAAAAATGTCACCGTCAAAGTATAGAATTGCTTTAATCATAAAGCACTCACCCTCCACCTATGCTTTTTACCACCCGTAAAACAGCAACGTCTCTTTTTCCCAATCGATTGTTTTGAGCAAAAATACAAGATTGAAAATAGTATCTTCGTATTGCCACGAGTCCGTTAAGGTTTTCTTTGTTTCGTCAAGATTGACCTTGTACTTAATCCAAGAAAGTTTTTCTTTTATGTGTTCCTTTATCTTATCCGCGCTTGTTATATCGGGGCGCGGCAACTCGATACCGAAAGGAAGAATTTGCGTGGCGCCGTCTTTTAGGAGGTCTTCGTAGTAATCTTTGATTTTTTGGCGATAAATCTCAATCGCCTTCAATAGTCCCTGCTTTCCGACTTCGTAAGGAACAAAGTCCGAAAACCTCTCCATAACTTCTTTGTGCGAGAAAAGAGGAACGCCCGTTCCGTAAATCTGCTCGTCGGTATCTTCGTAATAAAGTTTCCCAAACTCAAAAACTTCTTCTTGCGGAAGAATAGAGTTGTCAAGCAAAGAGAGTTCTTCTCCTTTCTCTTTTGCGTATTCTTCAAGTTCAGCCAACGTCTTCTCTCGAATCCGCGCGATGTCCGCTTTTTTGCATTTATAAAAATAATGCCTGTACCCCATGCTTTACTACCTCTTACCTATGCTTCACCTACGGTGTACCTCCATTCTATCACCGCTTTGCCCTCTTGTCCTTGTGACTCTGCCAATTATTTTTATTTTTACACAAAAAAATACAGAGCCTTAAATTAAGACCCTGCTAATTCCTACTATACTCTCAATTCTCCCCTACGAGAATTGCTACTATCCCCTCCCTACTACCAATCGGGCGACGGCTCCCACTCCAAGTCTATCCCTATTCCCCTATCCCTAAACTATATCCGTAATCATAGTTGTACATAGGAAAAAAGAAACAACAATTCTTCCAACGATAAATCTATCAAGGAAAGTATTCTTTCTCCACAATCTCCCTATGCAACTACCAAGAGGAAGGAAAAACAGGGCAAGGAATGAGAAAGCAACGCTACACACCACACCGCGCCCACAGCTTGCAGAGACCATTGCTATCTTGCGACTAACTTGCAACTAACTTAAAACCTATTTGCGACTTAATGTCCGTAATCAAGAAACACAAAGAAGGCGAGTTTGTGATTGTGCACACCTGCTGTTTGATAGTAACAACAAGAGACAATGCTCTCATGCGAGTGTATTATTATCTTATGAGAACAATGGGTTATTAGGATGAGCAAGACGGATTTGGCTCTTTGCCCTTGTCAAACCGTACCAAAAAAGTACCCCCGGCGGGCGGTGGTCTATCCCCCTGCAAGCAATGCCCGCTCATAATAAAACAGTATGCACCGATAGCAACGGCAAAAGGCAAAGCAAGACAAGCTCGGCGGAGGCGTTCCCCTTGCCGCCGTTCCTCCGCCCTTCTCTGCCGGCTCTGACGTTTCCGCGCTCTGCATTGACCGAACAGGGCGCGAAAACAATCGCATACAATCAAAGCAAAAACGAAAGCAAGAGAAACAAGCAAACAAGACAAAAAGCAAAGGAAAAAGGCAAGCCTATAATATTATATAGTACACACATACAAAAGCAAGAGAAAAGAAAAGCAAGTAATAACAGACAAGCAAGACAAAGAGAAAAGCAAGAGAGATCCCCGAAAAGCATATAAACAGACAAGCAAGGAAGGAAAAGGAAAAGCTATACTATTTCCCCCTATGCTTATACAATAGAATTGCATATATATATTATAATCAAGCAATTAAACAGAATAGAAGCATATTAAAAGAATAGCAAAGGGAAACCCCCTATAATCCCCCTTTTAGTGCTTAACAATTTGATTTATTGATAGTTAACCGTGGTTTGATTTGATTTATCGATTGGATGGAAAAAGGGCATAGAAAAAGGCGCGCGCGGGTGTTTGGTGCGTGCGTTTTTTTGGCGTTCCGCTCTGATCGCGGGCGGGGTTAGGCGTTGGGGGTTTTGTTTTCGTCCGTGGTGGCGGCTATGGCGGCATATTCCGCGCGGGCTTTTTCGGCATCCTCTCGGATGCGTTCGCCGCTGTCCTCGCCGTTTATGAGCCTATGCCACGCCGCCCGCATGACCTGCGCGGGGGTTATCCCGTGGGCGGTGTATTCTGCGGCGATTGTCTGCGCCTCCGCGCGTGGAAATGACGCCGCAATATTTTTGAAGTTTTCGCGCTGATATTTTGCGTAATTGCTTTTTTGTTCGGGCGTCGCGTTCTTGTACCGTTCGCGGCGCGCTTTTCGTTCGGCTTTTGTTGACATCTGCGCCCTCCTCTTTTTTCGCATTATATCACGGCGGGCGGGCGGCTGTCAAGTTGTCCGCGCTCTTTTCTTAATTTGACGGAAAAATTTTTTTCTTAATTTTCAAAAAATCTTCTTAATATCTATTGACATATTAAGAAAAATATGCTATAATAAGAGCGTAAAAAGGTTGAGGGAAACCGAAACCAAAAACGGAGGTTTTGAAAATGAAAAACGGCTATTTTATAACGGCGATTTTTAGGGACGGCAGCACGGCGGACTATACGCGCGGCATCCTCGCGGATTTACTCGCGGATGCGGACGTTTTCGCGGTGTACGATACCCGCACGGGCTGCGCGCTGTATGTTCGGGCGAAGGGCGGGCGCATGGTGCAGATGCCCGCCGCGATGGAGGCGGCGAGATGATGGGCGAAATGATAGAACGCGCGAAAAATATTCTTGACCACTACGCGCAAAAAATCGCAGAACGGAAAAACGCGGAACGAGCGTACAGGCTGGACGCCGTCGCCCTATTTGATGCGGCGAGTAATGCGGCATCGGTGCTTTTGCCCCCGTGCGCGATGTTCGTGCTTGATGAACACGGAAAAACCGTTGTAACAACATGGGAGCGCGGCGGGATCCCTTCCTATTACTACGACGATGACGGCGTGCCGCGTGTGAAACATTAAAAGATCCGCTGCAAGACCTGACCGAAAGACGGAAGGCGGGCGAGAGCGCGTAAGACCTGACCCCCTCCACGGGGGCAGGCGGCACAAGGAGGTTGAACGGATGCAAAGGATGACGGGCGGGGCGTACCTGACGAACGCCGAACGGCTGAAAGAGATTGCCGACACTATCACGGCGGCGACGATCGCGCGGAGATATGCGGCTACCGATTGGGAGCGCGAGAAAATCAACGAGATCATAGAACGCGCGAGCGCGGAGAAGTACCGCATTTTAGGAATTTGAACAGAACAGAGAACAGCCGAAACGGGGCGAGGCGCGAGCCTTTACCCGTCGCGGGGTGGATGCCCTCCCCCGCCTGACGATGGCAGGGCATGAACGCATAAGACCGCACGGGCGGAGAACGCCCGGCGGCGGCGTGGAGGTAAAAACATGAAAAACCTTTACACAACAAAAGCGGAGTACAACGAAAGCCCCGCAGGGCTGCACCTTCTGAAAGAGTGGGAGGACTATCGCGCGCAGGAACGGAAAGCCAAAAACGCATTGCGGCGGCTTGTCCCCGCTTTGGAGATCATGCGCGGCGACCCGTTGCCTGATGGTACGGCGTACACGTCAAGCGGAGATTTTGCCGCGCTGTGGTGCCCGAGTACGGAGGCGCGCAAGCGCGGAACGCTGGACTATTTGCAGGGCATTGCCCTGACCGACGACGGGCGCGCGGTTGCCGTCTATGAACAGCGGGACGAGAGCGGCGCGGAAATCGGCTACAAGTACGAGATCATTTGAACGGAGGGCGAGACGATGACCTACACGACGGAACGGACGGCAGGCACGCGGACGGTTTACACCTTTGCAGAACAGAACAGGAACGGCGAGCGGCTGCAAGTGGAGCTTGTGGAAGTGCGCCCCGACAATCAGAGCAAAAGCAGCTTGCCAAACCTTTGGCAAAAACACGGCTACACGAAAAAGAGGCTTGAAAGTTATTTTTCCGTTGCGACATACGCGACGGATGCGGATGGGCTTTGCTGGGGACGCTATAACCCGCAAACAAAGGTGGAGGCGGTGAACGGCAAGCCCCGGGCGGTAATCAATTTTGATTGGATGCTGGAAGTTACAGAACAGAACCGTGAAAGACTTTTGCGGGAGTGTTACAACAGATTTATAAACGCATAACAAAAACGGCATAAAACCCGACCCGCTGCAATGCGGGCGGGCAGCCGTAGGAGGTTTGAAACGATGAACAGAACGGACAGACAAGAGCAGGAACGGCTCAAAGCCGAGTATTTGCGGCTTTTGGCGGCGGAGTGTGGAAAAACGACCCAAAAATGCTTGACTACCACCGCAAAACGATCGCGCGCATCATCGAGCTTGAAAACGGCGACCTTGTGGAGATCGAAAAGCCGCGCATCGAAACCCGTTTCCATTTTGGCTACGGGTACGGCGCGGGGCGCGACTATGACGACGCGGCACAGCTTGCAGACGCTGCGGGAGCGAGTGCGGACTATTTCAAAGAAAGGAATTTGAACGGCTTTAACCCGTGGGCGAAGTGGTTACAGCGCGGCGAGGTTTACACCCGCGCCCGCTACTACGGAACAGACAAGGAAAGCCGCATCCGCGCCCTTGAAGCTATAAGCGATTGGGATTTTGACGGAATGAGCGCGGAAAAGAAAGCCGAATATAAAAAAATCGGCGCGGAAGATGCGGCGCGTATCAATGCGGCATACGAAGCGGAGCGCAAGGCGTTTGAAAAGCGGCTTGATGCGTACCTGAAACGCTACGGCACAAGCAAGATCGAAACGGGCGTATATTGGGCGGACGAGTAAGAACGGAGGCGCAAACATGGAAAAATTGAAACTGACGGAACAGCAGGGCGAGCAGATCGCCGCCCTGCGTGATGAAGGGCTTGCCCTGCGGCTGGAAGTAGAGGCGCGGCGCATTGCATGGGAAGCGGCAGAACAGCGCGAAAAAGCCGTTGAACAGGCGGCAATCATGGAAAAGGTTTTCACCTATGCCGACGACTACGAGGACGAGAACGGAAACCGAAAAGGCGAACGCATCACCGACCCCGCCGACGCTTGGAGCATGGGCGAAGAGGTTTTCATGCGCGAGTACCTCCCCATCGTTCAAAACAAATGGCGCGAGCTGTACGGGCTGGAATATCCCTTGAACTATTCCCCCACGTTCACGGAGTACCGCCGCCCCTATCTGGATGCGCAAAAGGAATACCGCAAAATCGCCGTGCGTTTTCTGCGTATCCTCGGACGCAACAAAGAAGCGGACGAGATGGAAAAAGCCTTGAACGGATATATGCGCGAGAGTTTGGCGCAGCGTTTGGACGAGCTGAACGACCGTTTTATTATCGGCTATGCCGAAGCGATAAAAAAGGCGCGGGCGGCTGAACAGCCGAACGTCGGGATGGTGCGAGGGCAGCCAGATGAAAAAAGCGATTTACTTTGAAACATATGGCGGAAAGGACTATTTCCGCGACAAGTACGGCAACATTTACACGATTTGCGACGGCACGCCCGCTTTTTGTAGTAACTTAAAGCGCGGCAACCTGACGGACGACAAGGCGGAGCCGAGCTATCCCGTCGATGACGTGGAGCTTGTGTACAACGCATGAACAGAACGGAGCAGGGGCGGAACGCCCGCCCCTCCCCTATCTTTGAACAGAAACAGCGACCGCATAAGACTTGAACCGGAAACGGCAAGCAGCGGAATGGAGAAAAAAATGTTTTATATCGGTTACAAGAGCGACTACACGACGGCGTGCAAGAAACAGCTGCACGATGCGGAGTACATCGGCACAGCGGCAAACGGCGCGGAGATTTACGCCGTTGTGCCTGACCCGAACTGGGCAGATCATAGGAAATGGTATTATACCATGAACGGAAACATCCCCGGACTTTGCAAGGAGATCAATATAAACCCCTGTACGACCCCCGAACAGATGCGCGAACTACTTGCGGCAACGACCGAGGAACGGGCTGCAAAATTCTTTCTTGACGTCAACGGAGAACTTGACCGCATCCGCGAGGCAATCGCGGCAGGGACATGGACGAGCAACGCCGATGCGCTTTTCTGCGAACTTTGCGGGGAGTTTGAACTTGCGGCACAAGTGAGAACGGCGCGCGCCGCGTACCTTGCAAAGCAGGAGCAGGAACAAAAAGAACGCGAAGCGCAAGAGGAAAAGGAAAGACAGGAACGCGAAGAAGCCGAGCGGCAGGAGCGTGAACAGCAGCTTGAAAAAGCCGAGCAAGACCTCCGCGCGGGCAAGTATATCACGGCATCACACTTTGAACAGCTTTCCGAGAAGTACGGCGTTGCGTTGCCGATTAAACTTGTCGGCTGGTTGCGTGAGCATTGCGGAAGCATCCGCCTTGAAGCACACCCCGATTGCGACGGATATTTTACGCAATACTACTATGACAAAGGACACAAAAGCACGAGCATAGCCACATACGGCGAAAAGCTGGGCAAGGCTATGGGGATTTGAGAACAGACAAACGGTGAGTAAGTCCTGAACCGCTGAACAGCGGCAGGCATCGCCAAAAAGGAGGCAATTATGAAGTATCAAAACACGGCAAAAAGATTTGCGGAAGCGGTTGTCGCTTTGGCAAACAACGAGGATGCGCTCGATAATCTCGAATATTACCTCTCTATGCACTTTGACGTGTGGATGCAGAAGTTTGCAAGCACGCCCGAAAGTATTACCGCAGAGCTGAACAGCTTTGCTCATATCAACGATAGCGAGGAGGTAGAATAATGAGAGAAATATTATTTAGAGGAAAGCGAATTGATAACGGCGATTGGATTGAGGGAAATTATGAATGGTATCATAAACCAAAAAAACACATAATAAGCAATCCATATACGGGAGAAACAAAGGGAGTTATCCCTGAAACCGTCGGACAGTACACAGGAATAAAGGATAGAAACGGCGAAATGATTTTTGAAGGAGACATTATTCACGCGCGATACAGGGAGCATGACTACCCTCATCATTGGGCAAAAGGCTATGTTGTATTTGAAAATGGAACTTTCAAAATCAACGTAACAGAAAGCAACAATGCCGTGGAGCACAAAATGTATTGCGATGAAAATGTACTTGCTTTTTCGATCGAAAATAACTTCTTAAATCGCCACTACAAACTTGAAGTCATCGGCAATATTTACGATGCAAAGGAGGCAAAGGCATGAACGAAATTAAGAGATATTATAAAAATGGAACAGTAAGCGAGGACTTCCTTGTCTTATACGAAAAAGACGATTGGATTCTCGTAAAAAGCAAAAAACACGATGAACAGAAATACCCTGAACTTGGGGCGTATAGTTTTGGGTTAAAACGAGAATTTCATTCTCTCTATTTTTTCCCTGTCAATCAGTCTTGTCTGAAAAAAGAGCAAGCGATAGAAACATTGCGCCGCTTTATCAAAATAAACGAGAGCTATATCCCAACGCTGGGTGAATATACAATGGAAGCCATTAGACGTTGGGAAGGAATGATAGAAGCCCTTGAACGGGAGGTCTCGGCATGAATTTTGACAAGAACTTTTATGCGTATGGTATGCGTTTGCGCGGTTTTTCAATCGGTTGTCAGCCCATGAACGGATTTGTATGCGTCCATGACGACCCGAACAGACAATATCACTCTATCGTCGTGTATGACCGAGAACTCACGCAGGAAGAATTGCGGCAATACGAACTTGACAAAGTAGATGCAGAAAACTTCACGAAGGAGGAAGCCTAATGGAAAAATGGCTGTTTACCGTCACGCAGACGGTGGAAAAGAAAATCGTTGTCCGCGCAGAAACTGATCAGCAAGCGCGGGAGGCGTTAGAGGTATCGCTTTTCGATGGTGACGATAACCCCTATCCCTTGAACGGAGTAGAGCGTAACGGAACGCAGGTCGTGGGAATGGAAGTATCAAATGGCGTTCGCACAAACAAAATTGCGGATTATGACCTTTCCCCAATCGGAAACCTCAAACGCTCCCGCGAGATCACGGAGCATATCGAGTACATTCTCGGAGAACTGAAAAAGAACGTGTAAGTCCGTACCATTTGGGCGGCATCGTATAAGGAGACAAAGTAATGACCTTGAAACTTCGCAAAATGGGTTGCGACTTCATGGAGGAAAAAGACAGGCGCGCAAGTGATTGCGGAAACTATCGGCTACGGGCAGAGTTTACAGATAAGGACGGCAAGCAGGTCATCGCCGACTTTTCGGGTGATAGAATTTGGGGCGGTTTGTGCGTAGATGCAAGTTACTACGACGAGAATGGTATTTGCCACCCCTATTTCCCTCTTGAACGGTATCATCGGGACACGGATAGGCTCTCTCATTATCGACTCGCAGACATTCTGAAAGCCGTGAACAGCGTTAGCGCTGAACAGTACGACGATGTAGAGATTTTCAGCTAAATAGTTGAACTATGGTCGTAGGTGTGCTATAATAAACGAGGTGAACGAAATGAAAATTGAACAGTTGAAAGAAATTATCCACATTGAACGGCGGTTTGTTATGCTGACTATCCGCGCAATGGCGCAAGCATTACGCAAACAAGGCTATGAACAGGCAGAGAAAGGCAAGTATGCTGACTTCCCTATCCATACCATTCTCAAAGGCTCTGAACGGGAAACGGAATGGCGCATGGACTGCACGGGACGGTTTGAGTTCAAAGGCTCTATCTATACGAATGTCGAGGGCGCGGATGGCGCGGAATTTATCGCCATCTCCGTCAATAAAATCGACAAGGAAAAGGATATGAGCATCCCTTATTCACTTATGTGGTTTGTCAAGGAGGAACAGCAATGACGAAGATTGAACTTCAAGTCGGCGACAAGGTTATCCGCGCGGACGGATTGGCAGGAAAAGTCGTTGAACTTTACGATGAAGAAAAAATACTTTTTGCGCTTGTTAAATATGAAAACGGGACACGCAGTTTTATTGGCGAAAAAGATTATTTAATGGATTATAAAAGTTATTATCTTATCGGTACTATTGTGTTGGGGAACAAGCGTCCTATTGAAGAACTTGACGACCGCATTGCCGACACGCACATGGGAATTGAACGGCTCAAAGCGGAAGAAAAACAACTGCGCAAACAGCGTTGGCGGTTGCAATATCAGATGAACGGCGATTTCGTGCCGCAGAATCCGAAGAAGGAGGACTAACCATGCTCTCCACTTTCAGAACAGCGCGGGAGGCGTACCTTGCCGACTTGCGTATCTCGAAAAGCCAAAAGACCTATGAACAGTACGAACTTGTGCTGCGGAAGTTCGGCGAATGGCTTGAACAGACCGCCGCAGAACAGCCGCAGGAACAGATAACTCCCCTCACAATTACGGCATGGAAGCAAGCCGTAGCCGAAAGAGGCGTAAAGCAGAACACGATTATCCACTATCTCATGATACTCAAATCGTTCTTCCGCTGGGCTATCGCCAACAGGTTTTACAGCGAACAGCCCGTGGAGGACGAGGTGTTCCCGCAAGTAGAAGAGATCAAGCACGACATCCCGACGCTTGACGAGATACAGCTTCTTCTGTCGGGTAAGATACCGCCGAGAACGCCGCATGCCCTGCGCAACCTTGCCATCGTAACCCTGTTTATCGAATCGGGTATGCGCGTTTCCGAACTCTGCGCTCTAACTGTCTGCGACGTGGACTTTGAGAACAGCATGATTGCCATACAGAACGGCAAAGGGTCGAAGACTCGGTTTGTGCCTCTTCTTTCACGTTCTACAAGGAGAATACGGGCGTATTTGGACGAGCGCGAGAAAATATACGGCAAAGCCGCTGTTGCACCATCTATGCCACTCTTCTGCGGAAATACGGAGGAATTACAGCCGTTGAACAGAAACACCGTAAGCGGGGTCGTCAAGGGCTATGTCGAACGGCTTACAGGGCATAAGGGTATCGGGTCGCATGATTTGCGCCATGCCGCTGCAAGTTGGTGGGACAGGCAGAATATCCCTATCCGCACCGTGCAGAAGGCGTTGGGTCATTCGAGCGTACAGACCACCGAACGGGTGTATGTGCAAATACTCGATAAGAAACAAGCAGCGCGCGATATTGTTGCAGCGTTTGCTGGATTAGAAACATAGATTTTCAATGTATAAGAGGCAAACCCAAACGGATTTGCCTCTTTTTGTATTAGACCGACAGGCTAAGCGCAATAAGCTCCTTTTCGTTCACCGTCACGCGCGCCTGTTTGCGGGCGGCGAGCTGTTCGGCGTATTCGGCTTGCAACGCGGCGACCTGTTCCGCGTCACCCTCCGCCGTTGCTTCGGCGATTTTGAGGACGATATAGTCCGTCTCACGCAGATATGCTTTGGCTTCGGAAATCTTCTTGTTCGCGGCGATCACGGCAAGTTCGTTTTCGGTGTAAGGGATATAGACGTAAATATCTTCCGTCTCGTCCCACGCTTCCTTGTGTTCGGTCGGAAGCACCTTCAAAAGATCCTCTCCGCCGTTCTC
>JFBN01011477.1_pt1 | contig 11732 bp, 12 predicted proteins | sample 768741 | NCBI WGS metagenome assembly JFBN01 (sample SAMN01983846, study PRJNA193217) | chicken gut metagenome | biome: terrestrial biome; isolation source: ceca of Broiler chicken | host: Gallus gallus | place: United Kingdom: England | collected 2010-09-07
GGACGCATTTGCGTCCGCGCGGTTTATGGATTATGGGTTTTCTTTTTATTCCTTTCCGTTCCAGCAATAGGTGCAGAATTTGCAGGGCGACAGTCCTACCGAGGCGATCATGTCGTCGAGCCGCTGATATTGCAGCGACGTGAAATGCAGGCGCTCCCGGATCGTTTCGACCATATCCGCATATTCGGGCGTGTCGGGGTCGGCGTAGCGCGCCAGCGTCGCGGCGTCCGCTTCGCCCTCCTTTTCGGCGATCACGCGCCGTGAGATAAGATCCAGCTCCGACGCGGAACGCGAGAAGTTGAGATATTTACAGCCGTACATGATCGGCGGGCAGGCAGGACGGATGTGGACTTCCTTTGCGCCGCTGTGGTACAGGAATTCCGTAGTCTCCCGCATCTGCGTGCCGCGCACGATGGAGTCGTCGATCATCAAAAGCCGCTTGCCGCGGATGAGCGCATCCACGGGGATGAGCTTCATGCGCGCGATCAGGTCGCGGCGGCTCTGGTTCTGCGGCATGAAGGAACGCGGCCAGGTGGGCGTATATTTGATGAACGGGCGCGAGAACGGGATGCCCGAACGGTTCGCATAGCCAATGGCGTGCGCCGTGCCCGAATCCGGGATACCTGCGACGCTGTCCGCCTCCACATTGTCGCGCTGCGCTAAAACATCGCCGCAGCGGCAGCGCATATCTTCCACATTCACACCCTCATAGCACGAGGACGGGTAGCCGTAATACACCCATAAAAAGGTGCAGATCTTCATTTCCTTCCGCGCGGGCACGACCGTTTCAACACCCTCCGGGGTGATAAAATCGATCTCGCCGGGGCCCAATTCCTTATAGTGGTCATAACCGAGGTTGAGATAGGAAAACGACTCAAACGCCGCGCAGTACGCGCCTTTTTTTGCCCCGAGAATCACGGGCGTGCGCCCCACACGGTCACGCGCGGCATACAGGCCCTTAGGCGTGAGCACGAGCATGGACATGGAGCCGTCAATGACGCTTTGGGCGTATTGGATGCCCTCGGGGATCGAATCCTTACGGTTGATAAGCGCCGCGCACAGTTCGGTAGCGTTGATGTCGCCGCCGCTCATCTCAAGGAAATGCGTGCGCCCCTCGGTGAATACGGACTGCACGAGCTCGTCCACGTTGTTGATGCGCCCGACGGTGGTGATGGCGAAATTTCCCAAATGCGAGCGCACCATCAAAGGCTGCGGCTCGTTGTCGGAAATACAGCCGATGCCGAAGTTGCCGTGCATCTCCTCCACATCGCGTTCAAATTTTGTGCGGAACGGCGCATTTTCAATATTATGGATGGCGCGTTCAAAGCCCGTTTCGCCGTAAACCGCCATGCCGCCGCGTTTGGTGCCGAGGTGGGAATGATAGTCCGTCCCGAAAAACAGGTCAAATACGCAGTCCTCTTTGGACGCCACACCGAAAAATCCACCCATACCGTTTTCTCCTTCCACTTGTTCAAACCAATGCGCATCAAGCGCAAACTAAAATCCCTTTTTCTTTACTTGATCGCGCTCAACTCATACGGCGTGCGCTGATACACAAAATAATTCAGCCAGTTCTGGAACAGCAGGCTGCCCGCCCCGCGCCATGTGATCAGCGGCGTCTTTTTGGGGTCGTCATCGGGGAAATAATTGTAGGGCATGCGAATAGAAAGCCCCTTTTGCAGATCACGGAAATACTCGCGTGCGAGCGTGTCGCTGTCATACTCGCAGTGGCCTGTACAGTAAAAATTGCGGCACGCCATATCCGAGATCAGGTGCACGCCCGCCATGTCGGAATACGACAAGATCTGCAGATCCTTGACCTGTGCGATGTCCTCCTTGCGCGTTTCGGTGTGGCGCGAATGCGGCACATAAAACACGTCGGAAAAGCCGCGCAGAAGCGGGTGATACAGATCAAGCGGCCTGTGGCGGAACACGCCGAACATTTTTTCAGGCAGCAGGTGTTTTGGGATGCCGTATTTGAAATACAGCGCCGCCTGCGCGCCCCAGCAGATGTTGAAGGTCGAATAGACGTTGCGCTGCGCCCAGTCGAAAATGGTGCACAGCTCCTCCCAATAATCGACCTCTTCAAAATCCAGCAGCTCCACGGGCGCGCCCGTGACGATGAGCCCGTCGTATTTCGAGTCTTTCACGTCGTCAAACGTCTTGTAAAACTGCAGCATATGTGCGCGCGAGGTGTTTTTGGACACGTGCGACTTCACCTGCAAAAGCTCGACCTCCACCTGCAGGGGAGAATTGGACAAAAGCCGCAGGATCTGCGTTTCCGTTTCGATCTTGGTCGGCATCAAGTTCAAAAGGATGATCTTAAGCGGGCGGATGTCCTGCCTGCTTGCGCGGTCGTTGGTCATGACGAAAATGTTTTCGAGTTCCAGGCTGTGCCGTGCAGGCAGCTGGTCGTCGATCTTGATCGGCATGCGGTTCACCATCCTTTTGTTGTTTTGCCTTTGCAGCGAGAAGTGTAGTATACCATATATCTAAGGAAAATGCAAATATCGTTTTGTCGGAAAATGGCGGTACGTGCATTGTAAAAAATGTGCAGGGGTGCTACAATAAGGAAGAAAATATTTCGGGTGGTGAAACTATGGTTGCAGTGGTGACGGGCGCGTCGCGCGGGATCGGGAAAGCGACCGCCGAGGCACTCTCCCGAAACGGCTACCGCGTGATCGCTTTAAGCCGCACGCCCTGCCCCGTTGCGGGCGTGGAAAGCAAAGCATGCGACGTGACAAACGCCGAACAAGTGCGCGCGGCGTTCGCGGACATAGAACGGATCGACCTGCTTGTAAACAACGCGGGCTTCGGCATTTCGGGTGCGGCGGAATACACAAGCGCCGAGGATCTGCATCGGCAATTTGAGCTTAACGTATTCGCGCTAACCCTTGTGACGCAGTGCGCGCTGCCCGCGCTGAAAGCGGCAAAGGGGCGTATTTTGAACATTTCCTCTGCGGCGGCGGTATTCCCTATCCCGTTCCAATCCTTTTATTCCGCCTCCAAAGCGGCGGTGGAGTCGCTTACCGGCGCGTGGCGCAGCGAGCTTGCCGCGTTCGGCGTTTCGGTAGGCACGCTGCGTCTGGGCGATGTGAAAACGGGCTTTACCGCCGCGCGGCAAAAAAATGTAATCGGCGACGACGAATACGGCGGCAGGATCTCCCGCAGCGTCGCCGTGATGGAGCGCGACGAGCAGAACGGCATGGCGCCGGAACAAATTGCCGAAGCTGTGGTACGCACCGCCAAGCGCAAAAGGATGCCGCTGATCACGACCGTAGGCGCGAAGTATAAATTCTTTTGCGCGCTCGCAAAGCTCCTGTCCGCCGGCGCGGTCAACCGCATTGTGCGAATGATGTATATCCCAAAATAAGGAGTTTCCCTGTGCCGTATTCCGATTTCGATACAAAAAAACGTTTTGCGCGCCTGCCCGCGCTCTTATTGCCGTGGTACGCGAAAAACGCCCGTGACCTGCCGTGGCGGCGCGACCGCGAGCCGTACCACGTCTGGGTCTCGGAGATCATGCTCCAGCAGACGCGCGTGGAGGCGGTGCGCGGGTATTACGAACGCTTTTTACAGGCGTTTCCGACTGTGCGCGATTTAGCCGAAGCGCCCGAAGAAACGCTTTTGAAGCTGTGGGAGGGCTTGGGCTACTATTCCCGCGCGCGCAATCTGCAAAAGGCGGCAAAGCTTATTGTTTCCCAATACGGCGGGGAATTTCCCCGAGATTATAATTCAGTGCGCGCCCTGCCCGGCATTGGGGACTACACGGCGGGGGCGATCTGCTCGATCTGCTTTGAAACGAGCGTGGCGGCGGTGGACGGCAACGTGCTGCGCATTGCCGCGCGCATTGCCGAAAAGGACGAGCCCATCGACCTGCCCGCCGTCAAGAAAAGCGTCGCACAGAGTTTGCAGGAAGTTTACCCTGCGGGACACTGCGGCGCGTTCACGCAAAGTCTCATGGAGCTCGGCGCGTGCGTGTGCATGCCGAAGGTAACGAAATGTGACATTTGCCCCGTGCGGGAGATCTGCCTTTCCCACGCGCACGGCACACAGGCAACGCTTCCCAAAAAGCTCCCCAAGCGCGAAAAGCGCGTAGAGCCGCGCACGGTGTTTCTGCTGGAGTGTGACGGCGCATACGCTATCCATCGGCGCGAGGGCAAAGGACTTTTGGCGGGGCTTTGGCAGTTCCCGAACACAGAGGGGCAGCTTTCGCCGAGCGATGCGCTGCAAGCGGCGGAAAGCTTTGGCGTAAAACCCATAGAGCTTTTGCGGGAAACGCACAAAACGCACATTTTTACGCATATCCGTTGGGAAATGGTCGGGTACCATATCCGCTGCCGCGAAAAGAGCGAAGTTTTTCTTTGGGCAACGCCCGAAGAATTGCAAAGCACCTACGCCCTGCCGACGGCGTTTCGGATATTTTTGGGGGAGAACACATAATTAGGAGGAAAATCGTATGAAAGTTTTTTTGTGCGGTGGCGGAGATGGCGCTCAAACCATTGAAGCAAATAAAAGATTAAACGAAGTGATCGACCATTCTAAGCCCTGCTTATATATTCCGTTAGCCATGGAACAGGCGTTGTATGAAGACTGCTATATGTGGATAACAGAAGAATTAAAAGACGTTGAAATTCCCGGCATTGAAATGGTAAGAAGTACAGATGAATTATCCACTAAGGAATTCAATGCGTATAGCGCGATCTTTATTGGCGGCGGCAATACATTTAAATTGTTAAATGATTTAAAGACATGCGGTGCTTTTGAGAAGCTAAAAAGATATTTGAATAACGGCGGTGTTGTCTTTGGCGGCAGTGCAGGTGCTATCATCTTTGGTAAGGATCTGGATGCTTGTCGGCTTGACGATGTCAATACAGTTAATTTGCGTGATACAAACGGTTTTGATATTTTAAACGGAATATCGCTCCTATGTCATTATACAAACGGAACCGTTGATAAAACGGAGCAAAGCAAACAATTTTTATTGGAAGTATCCAAGCATGGAAAAATCATAGCATTACCGGAAGAAGTCACACTTTTCGTAAATGACGGCAGCATAGAAGTCATTGGTACTAAATCATATTTTCTTTTTGAAGATGGTGTGATGATTGAAAAGAATAATGAAACTGCATTTGCTTAAAGATTTATGGGCAGTCCAACAGGAAACAGCTATGCAGCATTCGTAAAAGGCACGCGGGCAAGCATTTCGCTTGCCCACGTGCCTTTTTTGTTTCTCGTCGCTATAGGTTGCTTTGTTGTAGCCCTGCCCTGCGGCGGGCGTGGAAGCCCGCCACTACGCGGTTTTTTGCATATTGCGGCTTTGCAAAAACCTGCAACCGTTTCTGACATCTAACGTCTGATATCTGACATCTAAAATGCGCTTGCCGGTGCGGCGTACTGCTCGTAATATTGCGCATTGTACGCCTGTTCGAGCCAATACAGCGTAAGGGTCGTATCCGGATCACAGCGATACCACTTCTCTCCAAGGATCAAACTGTCATGCACGACGCCAATATCTAACGTACTGCCATCCGAAAAGCGCACGCGAAACTGGTGCAGTGGACCGCCGGCGACACCATCCGGCGGGTTGCGCATTTCCAACGGAAAGACCCGAACACCTTGCAAACCGTTTTTAAAAACTTCGGTATCGATTTCCGTCATCTCCATATAGGTCGCATCCGCCCATTTGGCATAAAGCTCCACCGTGCAGCCGGTAAAGTCGTATTTTGCCAATGGCGACGGCAAGCTTCTAAGATACAGCGCGCCACCGCCTGCGGCGAGAACTGCCAGCAAGAGCAGCACCGCCACTGCAATCAAAATCCGCTTTTTCGTTTGCTTTTTCATAGAACCGTCTCCCCTTTCCATGCCCGTTTTTCAAAGTCCGCCAAACAAAACGCAAAAGAGCAGCCGGGAACCGACTGCTCTTAAGCTACCGAGAATCGAACACAATATGGTTTTCAGCGGGTGCTTCCCGCGCGGGTTGCGTTAAAAAGCTTGAAATACGATAGTATTCCTGCGCTTTTGTGCCTTTCCCGCACAAAAATCCCCTCGCTGAAAACTGCTGCGCACCGAAAACGATGTCGGCAGGGATGGGATTTTCGTTTTGAGCACGCAGGCAGGCTGTCGCCTGCCAAGAGTGAAAAAGGGAAAGACCGCCGTGCCGGCGCGTTTTCGGCATATCGGGTTCGACTCTCGGTAGCTTAAATGCCCTAAACACCTGCCGCAATCGGTGCCGCGCTTTTGCAGTTTTATTGTAGCATACGCTTTGCCTTTTTGTATATAGATGAAACAGACAAAATCAAAACCGGAACTTTGTCAAAAGCGTGCGGCGGTGCGCATATAAAAAGCGGAAATTATGACAATTTTGTGAACTTTCAAAAAAGGGGTTGATTTTTTCTAAATAATGGTTAAAATAGAATTTAGCACTCAGGAAGTTCGAGTGCTAAAACTTGCACATCATTCTTTCAGGAGGAATTTATATGACAATCAAACCCCTTGCAGACAGAGTCGTGCTCAAGGCTGTTGAAGCCGAAGAGACCACCAAAAGCGGCATCATCCTTGCGGCCTCCGCACAGGAAAAGCCCCAGGTCGCCGAAGTTGTGGCAGTCGGCCCCGGCGGCGTGGTGGACGGCAAAGAGGTCACCATGTATGTAAAGCCCGGCGACAAGGTCATCACCAGCAAATATTCCGGCACGGAAGTCAAGATGGACGGCGTGGATTACACCATCGTCCGCCAGTCCGACATTCTGGCCGTTGTAGAATAATCATTCGGGAGGTCTTTTGAAATGGCAAAACAGATCATTTACGGCGAGGAAGCGCGCAAGGCGCTGCAGGCCGGTATCGACAAACTCAGCAACACCGTGAAAATCACCCTCGGTCCCAAGGGCCGCAACGTCGTGCTCGATAAGAAGTACGGCTCTCCGCTGATCACCAACGACGGCGTAACGATCGCGAAGGAGATCGAGCTGGAGGACGCATTTGAGAACATGGGCGCACAGCTCGTCAAGGAAGTCGCCACCAAGACCAATGACGTGGCTGGCGACGGCACCACCACCGCGACCCTGCTTGCACAAGCGCTGGTGCGCGAAGGCATGAAGAATGTCGCTGCGGGCGCGAACCCGATGGTCGTGAAAAAGGGCATGCAGATGGCTGTGGACGCCGTCGTTGAAGCGATCCACAACGAAGCGAAGCCCGTCAAGACCAGCGATGACATCGCGCGTATCGCCACCATCTCCGCTGCCGACGAATTCATCGGCAAGCTCATCGCCGACGCGATGGAAAAGGTCACGGCGGACGGCGTTATCACCATCGAGGAATCTAAGACGAGCGAGACCTACAGCGACGTGGTCGAGGGTATGCAATTCGACCGCGGCTACATCTCGCCCTACATGGTCACGGATACCGACAAGATGGAGGCGGTTCTCGACGATCCGTACATCCTCATCACGGATAAGAAGATCTCCAACATCCAGGAGATCCTGCCCCTGCTTGAAAAGATTGTCAACGCGGGCCAGAAGCTTCTCATCATCGCCGAGGATGTGGAGGGCGAAGCGCTTTCCACCATTCTCGTAAACAAGCTGCGCGGCACGTTCACCTGCGTCTGCGTCAAAGCCCCGGGCTTCGGCGACAGAAGAAAGGAAATGCTGCAGGATATCGCCATCCTGACAGGCGGCGAAGTGATCACCGCCGACCTCGGCTTGGAGCTGAAAGACGCGGACATCCCGCAGCTCGGCCGTGCGAAGCAGGTCAAAGTCACGAAAGAAAATACGACCATCGTAGACGGTGCAGGCGACAGCGATGCGATCAAGGGCCGCGTGGCGCAGATCCGCAGCCAGATCGAGACCACGACCTCGGACTTCGACCGCGAGAAGCTGCAAGAGCGTCTTGCCAAGCTCGCAGGCGGCGTAGCGGTCATCCGTGTTGGCGCTGCGACCGAGACCGAAATGAAAGAAAAGAAGCTGCGCATCGAGGACGCGCTGGCAGCCACCAAGGCGGCTGTGGAAGAGGGCTCCGTCGCCGGCGGCGGTGTGGCGCTGCTTGAAGCGATCCCCGCAGTCGAAAAGCTCCTTGAAACGCAAGAGGATGCAGACCTTAAGACAGGCATCCGCATCGTGCTCAAGGCGATCGAAGAGCCGGTCCGCCAGATCGCGGCGAACGCAGGGCTTGAAGGTTCGGTCATCGTCAATGAGATCGTCAACAAAAAGCAGCCCGGCTACGGCTTCAACTTTGCGGCGGAAACCTATGTCGATATGTTTGAAGCGGGCATCTTGGACCCTGCAAAGGTCACGCGCTCCGCACTGCAGAACGCAGCTTCCGTGGCAGCCATGGTGCTGACCACCGAATCGCTGGTATCGGATATTCCCGATCCGAAAGCAGACGCGGCGGCGGCTGCTGCCATGGCGCAGGCCGGCGGCGGGATGTATTAAGCCAAACGCCGACACACCTGAAATAAAACCCCCGAAAGGTTACAAAGCCTTTCGGGGGTTTTAATATCGCTTTTCCGCTATGGCGCCAATGTCCACGCTCAGCGGGAAACAGCGCGTTACCTCTGCGGTGTATAAAACAATTCCTCAAAGCTCGCACCGAGCAATTCTTTGAGCAGCCTGATTTCGTCGGGATAGACATGCCGCTGCCCCACCTCGATCTTAGCAAGGGCGCTTCTGGTCATATCGCAGCCGTTAAGCTGGAGCTTTACGGCAAGCTGCTCCTGCGTCATGTGCCGGCTTTCCCGCAGCCGCCTGATATTCTGCCCGAAGATCTTTTCGTATTCCGCGTTCATGCTACCGCCTTAGAATGCACCTATATAAGTGCAGTTGTTGACTTTATTGTAAGTATGTTATACTATATTTGCACTTATACAGGTGCAAAATAAAATGAAGGGGTATTTTTATGAAAGAGTTCGAACAAGGGGTTCCGAAGAATGTGCAGGAAACATCGAAGCCGGAAGCTGCCGCCGCAGCGCCGGAGGCAGCACCCGCCCCGGCTGCCAAAGCGCCGGTCTCTCCTCCTGTGGCGCCCGCAACGGCTGCACCTGTTGTCCCGCCCGTGAACGCCGTTCCTCCCGCGCCGCAAAAAGCACAGTCGCGCGCTTTACCATACGTTATGATGGTCGTGGCGTTTATCCTATCGAGCATTGCGCAGTCGGTCATCAACATACTGTATAACAACTATGTTGTAAACACACAGGGGTACAATTCATTTTCGGTCAACATAATACCGTGGCTGCAATCCGCAGTCAGCATCTTTTTGACACTGGCAATAAGCTTCTTCGCCGGGCTGATCGCCTACAAACGCTTTCGGAAAGCGCTTGGGTTTCTTCTGATTTTTGTTGGTGCGCAATCCATTATTGAGCTTCCTCAAGCCCTGCTGAGCCTTATTTCCGCGTTTCTGGTTGGGGACAGCTCCGTATCGTTTTTCGCGCTGTTCAACGCACTGCATTTGCTGTTCGGCGTGCTCGCAATCATACTCGCCTGCCTGATGATTCGGTATTTTTCCCGCAAAGCCGAATAAACGTAAAAACGGACGCAAAACATCTGTACCCCGCACGAGCTTGTCGTGCGGGGTACAATTTTTTAGCTATTCCGGCTATTTATGCTTTTTTCACAAAGTCCAATATAGAGATCCAATGCGGGACGGTAAAGACCTCCGGGAACGCTCGCAGCATTTCCCGGTGCGCTTTGCGAAATTCTGCTTTCTTTGCTTCGGGCAGCGATGCGGCACCGATACCGCGGCAGGCGTACATGCGCCCGTCCCACGTTTCACGGGTAAAGGGAACGTCCGCCGCAAAGCTCTCACAGCGTACACAGTCAAAACAGGGCTTCGCCCACACGGGCGGCGTTTCCGTTTTGCGCTGAAATCCGCCGCCGCTCCATGCGGGATTGAATTGCAGCACAAGCTGTTCGCTTTTTCGGGCGATCTCGCTTTCCTGCGGCAGCCACGCCATATACAAAACCAGAAAATGCCCATGCGGCTTTAGGATACGGAAAATCTCCGGCAAGGCGCGGCTTTTGTCGAAATACCCGAAGCACTGGCAGGCGGTGACGACATCGAACATCCCGTCGGAAAAGCCCGTATCTTCGGCAGACGCAACGGAAAATTCGATCGTAAGTCCCTGCTTTGCGGCAAGTTTGCGCGCATACAGGATCTGCTGTCCCGTAATATCCGCGCCGTACCATTTCGCACCGTATGAAGCCATAACACGCGGCAAAACGCCCGTCCCCGTGCCGAGATCAAGGCAGGTCTGCCCCGCAGCGCCTATGCCTGCGTCTAAAAAAGCACGCTTATAAAATACGGGCGGATAAATATCGCGGTACTGTGCGTATTCTGCCGACGTTTCGCCCCAGTCGAACGCTTTGCCGTGGTCGACGCCTGCAAACTGCATTTGCATGTTTACCGCTCCATAAGCGTGACCATGACCGCCTTTTGCGCATGCAGGCGGTTTTCCGCCTCGTCGAAAATTTCATCGGCGTGCGCTTCAAACACGTCGGCGGTGATCTCCTCGCCGCGGTGCGCAGGCAGGCAGTGCTGCACCATGCAGCCGCTGTTCGCGGCGGAAAGCAGCTTCTTATTGACCTGGTACACGCCCTCAAACACCTTGCGGCGCGCAGCAGCCTCGTCCTCCTGCCCCATGGATGCCCAAACGTCAGTGAAGATCACGTCCGCGCCGGCTGCCGCCTGCACGGGGTCTCTGTAAAGCTGGAAGCCTTGATAGGATTTTGCAAAATCCAAAACCTGTTTGTCGGGGTCATACCCCTCGGGGCACGCGACGGAAACGCGCATACCCGTTTTCAAACCGCCGACGATCAGAGAATTTGCCATGTTGTTGCCGTCGCCGATATAGCACATTTTAAGGCCGTCGAGATGTCCCTTGTGTTCGCGGACGGTCAGGAGGTCTGCAAGCACCTGGCAGGGATGGCAAAAATCCGTAAGCCCGTTGATGATCGGGATGCTGCCGTATTTGGCGAGTGCTTCCACCTCGCTTTGTGCGAATGTACGGATCATGATACCGTCGAGATAGCGCGAGAGCACACGCGCGGTGTCTTCGACCGGCTCGCCGCGCCCGATCTGCAGATCACGGCTCGACAGAAACAGCGCCTGCCCGCCGAGCTGGTACATGCCCGTTTCAAACGAAACGCGCGTGCGCGTGGAGGATTTCTGAAAGATCATCCCGAGCGTCTGCCCTTTTAAGCGGTGGTGCGAGATGCCGTGCTTGTTTTCGTACTTGAGCTGATCAGCGAGGTTCAAAAGGTCCTCGATCTCCTGCGGGGTGGTGGTCAGCAGGCTCAACAGATGTTTCATATGCTTTTCTCCTTTATTCGGAAAGTACGTCGGCAAGAATGCCGAGTCCCTTATCGATCTCGTCATAGGTGATGGTCAGCGGCGGCAGCATGCGCAGCGCCGCTTTGGCGGTCAGGATCAACAGTCCTTTTTCGCAGCAGCGCGCCGCCACTTCGCCGGCTTTTTTCTCGGTCAGGTCGATGCCGAGCATCAGGCCCGCGCCGTGTACGGACTTTACGCCCGTAAAGGTTGAAACCTTTTCACGGATGTAGTCGCCCTTTTCGCGCACGGATTGCAAGAATTCGTCGTCCAGACGGTTCAAGATCTCGATCGACCCGGCGCAGGCAACAGGATTGCCGCCGAACGTCGTGCCGTGCGTCCCTGCGGTGAGGGTGTTGCCCAGCTTTTCGGCGCAAAGGCACGCCCCCATCGGCAGCCCCCCGCCGATGCCCTTT
>JFBN01012049.1_pt1 | contig 11680 bp, 7 predicted proteins | sample 768741 | NCBI WGS metagenome assembly JFBN01 (sample SAMN01983846, study PRJNA193217) | chicken gut metagenome | biome: terrestrial biome; isolation source: ceca of Broiler chicken | host: Gallus gallus | place: United Kingdom: England | collected 2010-09-07
TGGCGGCCGTCGCCGCGTTGCGGGAGATGAACAGCGCGTGGAGCCTGGAACAGCTGGAGGTCGCCGCCTACGATCAGGTGCGCCTGACCGGGGCGACGGGAACGCGCGACGAGCTGCAAGCCCTGGCCGAGGGGATCCGCGACCGGGCCAGGGAACTGTGCGTCATGCTGAGCGAGGACCCGCGGGCGAGGGCCGGTTGGGTGAAGTCGCTGACGTGCCGGGCCGTGGTCGAGTGCGAGGACGAGCTCAAGGGCCGTCTGGCCGCCCGCGGCGTCGAGGAGACCGCGAACCCGCGTCTGGACGATCTCGCGGAACGGTACACGCTGGACGCCGGCCAACGCGAGGCCGTCGAAACGATCTGCAAGGGCGATCCCCTCGCCGTGGTCGAGGGCGCGGCCGGCGCGGGCAAGACCCACATGCTCAACGCGGTCAACGACTATTGCCGGGAGAACGGCAAACGGCTGGTCATCGCCACGCCGACCCAGAAGGCGGCGCTGGTCGCGGGCGAGGAGGTCGGCACCGGGACGGGGACCCTGATGCGTCTGCTGGAGGCATACGGCTGGCGTCACGACGAGACCGACCCCGAACACCCCTGGTACCGCGTGACCGAGGGACAGACCGACCATCGCGGCAACACCTACCGGGGCGTGCCCGACGAGTACCGGCTGGACCGTGACACGTTCCTGGTCGTGGACGAGGCCGGCATGATGGACCAGGACCAGGCGCTTGCGCTGCTGCGCGTGGCCGACGAGACCGGGGCGAGACTGACGCTGGTGGGCGACACCATGCAACTGAACGCCGTGGGACGCGGCGGCGTCATGCAACTGGCCGAACGGTACACGGGCAACGTGGTGGCCATGCGCGACGTGCACCGGTTCAAGGACCCCGACTACGCGGCCTACACCATACGCCTGCGCGAACGGACACCCGCCAACGCCGAACGGTTGGCCGGCGAACTGTTCGATCGCGGCATGGTCCGGCATTGGGACAGCGACGAGGCGACCGTGAACGCGATAGCCGCCGCGTGGATGGAGCACCCGGACACCACGATCAGCGCCGTCACGAACCGGCAGGCCGACGAGGTCAACCGGGCGATCCAACGGTTGAGGCTCGACGCCGGCCAGTTGGGCGACGAGCGTTGCGCCTCCATGATCGACGGCCAGGAGATCCATGTGGGCGACATCGTCATGACCCGCAGGAACGACAACCATATAGGAGTGGCGAACCGGCAGACGTTCACCGTGCTCGGGATCGACGAACGGTCGGGGATGCTCGTCGGGGACGGGAAACGCACCTACAGGCTCCCCGCCGAATACGTGGCCGAGGCCGTGCAGCTCGGCTACGCGAGCACCACCTACGGCGCCCAGGGCGTCACGAGCGGGCACGCGATCTTCTACGCCGCCGAGGGCGCGTCCGGCGCCGACGCCTATGTGGCCCTGACCCGCGGGAAGACCGGCAACCAGGTGTTCATGACCGCGGGCGGCGACGAGGACGCCCGCGACACCCTGACCCGCATCATCGCCAGGGACAAGGGAGACAAGGGGCTCGAAGCCGCCGAGAACAATCTCCGCGAGCAGATCGAGCAGATGGCCGAACCCGTCGACGCCGGCCTGAACGCCGAGGAGTCGTCCGAACTGCATGACCTCGACCGATGGCTGCAAGAACGGAAGACCGGCCTCCTGCAGGGCGCCGATCGAAGGGTATGGGCGTCGGAGCCGTTGCCGGAGCTCCATGCGGAGATCGAACGGGAGCAGCGTCGCGCCGGCGAACTGTCCGAACGCATCCGCGACATGCGGGATCAGTACGAGACGGCGCGGATCCGGGCCGAACACGTCGCGGACGATTACCGGGACCGCCTGCGCGAACTATCCGACAAATGCGGCGCGGCGCTTGACGCCGAGACCGCAAGGCTCGAACGGGACATGGCGGACGACTGGCGGGGCGTGCACCGGCTGCTGGAACGCCATCACGAGGACGAGACCGAAAGGCTCCGCCTGACCGACCGGAACGAACCGGGATACAGGAGCTTCGTGATGGGCCGCCGCCGACTGGCCGGAGAGGCCACCGAACGCGCGAACCAGTCGCTGATGCGATACCAGACCGCACGGGCGGAGTTCGAGGACCGGTGGCACATCGGCTACGGCGAATACCGGAGCAATCATGAGCTCCGCATCGCCTCAGCCCGGGCCAAGGCGGAGAAGACGCCGGCCGTGACCGATCTGCGCGAACGGATGCGTGACCTCGAACACGAGCGGGAACGTGATCCGGAGATCAGCGCGCCGGAGCGTCTGCGCGCCCGTGTCCAAGAGCTCGGCAACGAATACGAGGAGGTCCTACGGGCCAACGCGGACCGCCGGAGCATGGCGGACATACGGCATGCGGAGACCCTGGACGACCGGGCGCGCCTGGCCGCGTTGCGCGACATGCGCAGACCCGACGCGATCGATGAGTACAACTCCGTCCTCGGCCGGCTCGAAGACGGTTGGCACCGCGGGTTCTGGAACGAGCTGACCGGATTCCGGGAGGAACATCCGAACTGGGGCGGATGGGCCATGCCGGTGCTGCGGAACGACCAGTTCAACTACAACGGCGAATTCGAACCGTACTTCAAGGAACCGGAGGACATACGATACCGCGACGACGCCGTGCTCGGCACCCTGGTCGAAACCGCCGCCTACCAACGCCTGGACCAGTCCCAGCTCCACGCCATGACCCCACGCCAGATCGACCAGGCGACCCGGAGGCTCAGGGAGAGCCTCGAAGTGCGCGAACACGACAAAACCGCCGTCGACCAGGCATGGCAGGACGCCCCGCGTGGCAGGCAGATCACGAACGACCTGGCCGAACTCGAACGGGCCCTCGGCCGCCGACCCGGATGGGCCGACTACACCGCCATGCTCCGTGAACGCGAGACCGAACACCTGCTCGGCTACGACGACTCCCAGCCCTCGATCTCGTATGATGCAGACCCCTTCCAGGCGACGCCGACATGGTCGGCGGGAGCGGGCCACGGCGCAGGCTACGGGGCCGGCATCTGACCCTGGGGCCGAAGACCACCGGCCGCGCTACAATAAATAAATAAAAATAAATATTTAAATAACATGGAGGCAGGATGATCATCGGCGTGATCAACATCAAGGGCGGGGTCGGCAAGACCACCAGCTCGCTGGCGATAGCCACCGCGGCCCAAAGATCCGGACTGAGCGTGACGGTCGTGGACACCGACCCGCAAGGCAGCGCCACATTGTGGGCACAGGCCGCCGAGGACGCGGACGACCCGCTCCCCTTCCCCGTCGTGTCGAAGAACCAGGCCGAGATACGGCGCATGCGCGAACGGCGTCCGGACCGCGACGGCGAACTGATCGTCATCGACACCCCGCCGAACGGCGCCGTCGTGGACGAGGCCATCAAGACCGCCGACTTCGTGGTCATCCCCACCCTGTCCTCGCCCATCGACCTGCAGCAGACCATGCTCACCGCCGCCCAATGCCAGGACGCCGGCAAGGACTACGCCGTGCTCATCGTCATGGCCCGCAAGGGCACCAACGCCCTGCGCGCGTTCAGGACCGCCGTCGAGGAATACGGGGCCGGCATCTTCGACACGGAGATCCCGCTGCGTGAGGACTTCAAGGCCGATTTCGGCCACACATTCAGAAGCAACCTCAACGGATACGAGGACGTGTGGAACGAACTGAGAGGGGAACTGCGATGAAGAAGGCCTCGGGACGACTCACCATGAGCATGCAGCCACGCCGCGAACTCGAAGGAAAACCCGTGACCAAGCTCATGGACGTGCAGGACAACACCGGCCGGGGCGACGGCGAAACCGTCCGCAAGGTCATGACCACGTTCCAGATGGACGCGGACCTCAAAGCCGAACTCAAACGATACTGCGCTGACACCGGCATGAAAATGGGCGAGACCATCAACCAAGCCGTCAAACAATGGATAGATAATAGACATTAATAACTTAACAGCAGAGCAACGTTAGAGCGGGGGAATATAAATGAATAAGTCATTGTGGCATATCAGAAACTATAAAAACTGGTTTATATCCGATACCGCAGAAGCTCTTGCAAAAAATATGAGAACTTTTGCGATTCCCCTAGTTGCTTTTGAAATATCACAGTCCGAAAGCATTGCCGGTATTCTTACCGCAATCGAAGCAACACTTGTCATGATACTAACTCCGATAGGCGGAGTTCTTGTTGATATGTTAGACAGAAAGAAAATGATGTACTCACTTGGCTGTGTGGGATTTGTTCTTTCTTTAATAACAGCTTTTCTCTTGTGTATAGAACCAAACGTTTTGGTTTTTTCCCTGTTGATTATTCTCTTTGGAATATTTACAGGTTTACTTGGAGGATCCAATGATGCAATACTCAAATCATTAATTCCAGAAACATTATTTCCAAGTGCTCAAGCAGTTAGAGAAAGCCGGGAAGCGACGTTAGACCTCTCTGGAGGAGTTATAAGCGGTTTATTATATAATATATCGAATGCTACAATCTTTGTAGCATCTTCGCTTTCCTACTTAATAAGTGCTTTTGCAACAATTCCTATTAAAACCGCTTCTATAAAACACCTTAAAAAGGTGCCTGCTCAAAAACACTCTCAGACAAATCTATTGCGAACTTTCTTAAATCATCTGCGAGAAGGTTGGGATTGGTGTTCCCATAAACCAACTTTTTTATCTGCTATGTTAATTGGAGCATTTGTAAATATATCATTTGTGATGCTTCTGACTGGTTCTCGAATAATGTTAGCAGCTTCAGGAACTAGCTCTGTGCTAATTGGTCTAATTAATACAGGCATGGGCATAAGTGCATTCATTGGATCTATTTTCGCTATTCAACTAGTTAACCGAATTCGTACAGGATTGCTGATTGTCCTTTGCTTGGCATTTACAACACTATGTTATGTTCCATTATTGTTTCAGAGTTCTTTCCCGTATTTACTTATAGTTACATCCCTAACTGGATTACCCGTACCAGCATTAAATGCCGCACTATATGGTTTTCTCTTTGGTAAAACTCCCGATAACATGCAAGGAAGAGCATCAGCGGTTTTTGAGACGTCCGTAGGCCTTGCAAGTGCAATGACTCCAGCTCTTGTCGGTCCAATACTTCAACTAGACAATGGTTTCACGCTGATTATTCTCTTGACAATTATTTTCTCGTTCTTAAGTGTTCTCACTGCCTTATGTTCTAAGATCAGAACTATTCCTCATACCACCATGTGGGACGAAGTAACACTATAGCAACAATGCAGTGCTAAATTGGCACTTGTCCGGCAAGGTTGCCGGGCTGTTACCGAAGGGGGTGAAAAATGGATAACAATGAAAACCGTGGACTGGATCTGTCCGATGTCCTTGATCCCATGATTTGCATGGAGCACCGCGTTGGACAAGCTTGATTAATCAGCTAGTTTAAACCTAGCGCGCATAAGGGGAGTAGAGTGTAGAAACTTTGCTCCCTTTCATATATATAAGGGGGAAAAAGTGAAACTATGTCTAAGATGCGGCCATGCTCCCATTCACATGGACAATGACAAATCGATTATTGGCTCAATGACAGCTGGTCTCGCTCAAGAATTTTCGGATCCAGATGGGTTAATTTCACGAGCAATTAACCAAATTTTTATTTCGCCGATCGATTTTAACGAAGCAGCACAACAACTTTCAGAAAATATTCAATGTTCCCACGAACGAGCAGAGATAATTATTCATCAACTTATCCAATCCGGACATCTTGAAGATATAAGTATCGCTACTTACTTAAGTGACTCAGAACAGGAAAGATATTCACGAAGCGCAAATTATTTCGCTTGGATAAATCGCGAGAACAATCCAAGCCATTGGTACAGACAAGAGTTATTGAGAACAAAGTCCATATTAATCCTAGGAGCTGGCGGCATAGGAAGTGGAATCGCATATCATATGGCTGCATCAGGGGTTAAAGAAATAACTATTATCGATTTCGATGATGTAGAATTGTCGAATCTAAATCGCCAATATCTTTTTGACGAATACGACATCGGCAAGAAGAAAGTCAATGTAGTTGCTGATAAACTATCAAGAATTAACTCTTCTGTTAGGGTATATCCCTACAATATGCGGATTGAAAATCCATATGATATTCTGAAGCTTTCAGAAGGAAAAGATTTAATATTCCGCTGCGCTGATTCGCCAGATGAATTACCGTACTGGACAAGTGATGCCTCTATCACAAGTCGAATACCATGGATTGATTGCAGTTATAACGGTCCCGTCATTCAATGTTGCACCTTTGTTCCAGGCAAAACCGGCTGCTACCGATGCGTAAGGCAGGCAGAAAAAGAACGTCTTGCCAAAGAAGGACGTTCAGCCGTATTTTCAGATCATGTTCCTTCAACAAGTCCAGGTTTTGGACCTATTGTTCAAATTTCTTCTGCCTTAGCTGCATATGAAGGAATACGATTCCTCATAGGATTACATCCAAACAGCATCGGTAATGCTATACACCAAAATATGTTTGATTATTCGATCTCCTATACCATACCGGTGCCCCAAAACTGCTCTCATAAAGGAATAGATAATTCGCAACATATTACTTTGTAAGCGACGAGTCGATACCCAGACAGGCACATGCCTGAACACGGGGCAACGCAAAGGGCCGGTGTCCGAAGGAACCGGCCCAACACTTAAACCAGAGCGCACGTAAAGCACTCATCATCTTCTAATTCAGTAACGATAAACGTATATGCCTGTCATGGTCATAGTCGCTTCCATTCTCGTGTACGGACTGATGTTTGACACGTACCGGTTGCTACCAAGAGCGTAATAACCGACATCAGCGTGAAGAGTACCAGAGTAGAAACCATATCTATTGGGCCAGTTCCCGTTTATCGCACCAAGACCGGAAAACTGAAAATCACCGGGGTTCCCGCCAGCCCAGCAGGCAGCGCCAGATTCGGTACAGCCTCTTGAGACGACGATTCTACTGTTGCTCGGTAGCTCAACCCGAGTAATTTCGTTTTTTTCCACATCCAGGTAAAGAGTGGAACCTGGCGGCACGTCGGGTGCAACAATCACCGTGGCGTCAGCTTCGGGGATATGCCCTCCGCTGTTTTCCTCGGCCATTGCCGGAACGGCACCAAACGCTAGTACACCAATAAACGTCGCCGTGAAGGCGGTTATCTTCTTTATGAAAGCCTTCATATTACACCTCCTCGGTATGCATCCTCGTCTCTGAGAGATGCCTTAAGCCAATTTTAGGATTATCTGCATAAAAACGGCTGAAAACTTGCCGAATGCCCCGAATCCGATGACCGAAATGCGTGGGATAATAACGCAACCTATCGCGGCTTTCCACCGCAATGGGAATCCCCGCAACTAGTGAATCATCAAAACGCAAAGGGCCGGTGCCCGAAGACACCGGCCCAACGCTTACTGAAAGGGGGTGGATCAGGGCCACCCACCGGTCTCGGCCATCCTCCCGAAGAAGTCGTTGCGCACCGCCTTGGAATGGGAGGAAGTTTGCAGCGCCTCGAACCGTCACTTCCATGTTAGCCGATACCATCGTTCATGTCGAGAAGGCCTTGTTGCAGAGGCCGGAACGACCGTCCGGCGACCGTCGGACGACGCTGCCGCGTCCATTCGCGGCGCGGCTTACTGCAAAGGATGCGCTATGCGCAATTCAGGGAAGAGGCCGCGCGGCGGCCTGCACGTGTGGCTGATGGCGGGCATCGTCATCTGCCTCGCACCCGCGATGCACTCCATCGCGGCCGACATCGTCGTGATGGCAATCGCCATCTGGGCGATGACACCCAGCCGTCGATAACGGCCCGCCCGTCCGGGACCACTCACGCCCGGACGGGCCTTCCCACAATTTCAGAACAGCGTCATCTCGTCAGGATCATGCCAGACACCGTCATCGGCATCCGTACCATCCGGTTCGCCTTCCACATAGCCGGCGGAGCCAGCGAACATGCTGCCGCCATGCCGCTTGCGCTCCTCGGACACCCGCCGCTGGATCTCCTCGCGCTGCCGCTGCTCCTCCGCGCGGGACTCCGCCCTCACACGACGCTCCTCGGCACGCTCGGCGCTCCTCCGCTCCCTCTCGCTCCGCTTGGTGTCGTCCTCACGGCTGCGCTCGATGGCCCGCGTCTGCGCCACCGTGGGCACGCTCGTCCGGTTCGGGAACACCGTCACCCGCTGCGGCCCCAACGTGACCCGGCACGGGTACACCTCGGTAACCTCAGCCAAGGCATTGCGAAAGTTCTCCTTGAACTTCCGAAGTTCCGAATCATTGCCAAACTGCTGATAAAGCTGCTGCCAGGTGATCGTCACAGGTTCGTGCAGATTATAGACGCGCTTGGTCAGCCACCAATACACATCAATCGCCATAGGCTTGCGCAATCGCGCTATCACCTTGAGGTCAACCGGCACCGGATGGTCGCGCAGCATGTCGACGTAGCCTTGACTCAGCTGCACCCAGTTCTCGAACAGGCCATGGGACTGCGGCTCGTTCCGCAGCCAGTCAATGCGTGATTTCTCCGCGACAACGAAGTTGCGCATGTTCGTCTCGTTCTCAGTGTTGTTGGAGATGTGGTAGGAGCAGGCGAACAAACGCTCCAACTGGGGCTTGATGGATTTCAGCTGCCGTCCGCCGACCTGCACGTCAATCATGCGCAGGAACTCGCGGAACGTGGTGCCCAGATGCAGCGTGTTCGTTTCCGGGTCGAAGCACGGGTTGTTCGTCTTGATCATCGTGCACGCCCACAGCTCGAACAGACGCGGATACTTACCGTAAGGCAGACAATCCTCGCCACTGACGAACCGGACCACCAAATTACCATTACGCCGGACTATCTCCTTGGCGTTGTCCTTGGGCCTCCTGTAGGGCAAAGAGACCTGCGCGGCGATCTTGGAAACGAAGCCGTGCGACATCCACGGCTCGCCCTCCGGGAGAGTCAATTCCTTAAACCGGGTATCATCAACCATTGCCAATCACGGTCCTTTCGTGGTTGCCACGCCTCCGGAGGTGCCAGCCTCGCGGAGGCATTTTCATACCAAAATCCGGTGTGTACTTTAGGGACAAACATACCACAAAGACCGTGTACTTTAAGGACACGCTGTCGCGGTCGTGTACTTTAAGGACACTTGGTGGATAACTGCCGTGTACTTTAAGGACAAAAGCCCGTGTATTTTAGGGACGCCGAGGGGCTTTAGGGACGTTTTGAGGGGCTTTAGGGACGTTTTGAGGGGCTTTAGGGACGCTCATGTGCCCTTAGCCCTTGTGGCAGTAAGGCTGAGCGGGGGTCCCAGATATACAGATATACAGATACTTAGAGAGCGAATTTTGAAAGGACCTCTGCCGGATGTGGATAACTCACGTGGGCTTTAGCCACCGTGAGACGTTTCGGTTATCTGAGGGGCTTTAGGTAAGTTTCCGTCATGCGTCGTGGGCTTTAGCCACCATTCGAGGGGCTTTAGGTACGCGCTGTGACCCCAGTCCTTGCAGGAATAGGATTGAGCGGCGGTTCTAGATATACGGAACGCACTGTTAAATCGTTGGAATTTCAACGGAACTTTGCTATCTGCATAGACGCCGTCATGGAAATGATTGCGCCGTTTTGGAACCTTATCGAACGTACGTCCGCGCTGGTCGGTATCGGCGTCCACTGGCGATGGGCGATCTACATCGCGGCGGCTACTCTGTTGGTCGAGGATACGTTGAGGATCATGAGGAGGCCCTAAGCAAGTCAAGGGCTTTAGGTAGGTATGTGCCCTCGGCTAGCCGGGCAAGGGGACACGTCCGCCAGACGCATCCCCTTGCAGTGCCCGCCCGTACTCCCGGTCAATGTCCGGTGTCGAATGTGGGTTGGTCTGCTGTCGGCTCGTGCGGTTCGGTGGCCGGTTGGTCGGCGGGGTCGTAGCTGATGGCGACGCCCCAGAGGTTCTTGTCGCTGTCACGGATCGGGAACGCGACGGCGGAGAATTTGATCGTTCTGCCGTCGAGCGTGCGTGCCCTGGCCCATCGTGCGGCGGTCTTTTGCGCCTTGATCCTGCCGATGTGGCCGACCGGGAGGCTCCACCATTGGGGGTTGTCCCTGTGGCTGTGCATCGACGGGGTGGTTATCAGCCGGCGCGCGACTCTGTCCGCGGGTGTCTCCTGGGTTTCGAGGTATGGGGAGAGGTAGCCGTAATCGACCCGTTCGAGGCCGAGGCTATCCTTGGAGTCGTCCAGGCGCAGCTCGGCCGGGCGGACCGGTTTGCGCTTTACGGGCTCGTGCCCCGCGCCGTCGTCCTGCGAGCCGGTCTGCATGTCGTACATCGCGTCATCCATTGGTATGCGTCCTTTCCATATGCAATGCCCGATGCGTATCCAATTCTATCCATCCGCCAGCCGATCCACCGCATGATCACACATCAACCGCCCGTATCCCCCACGCCATCACCAACCCCAATACGCATATCCATACGACCCACCATATTCCAGCAGCATCATCCGACCCGATACCTCACCCACAAAACTCCAATCATTAATCAACAGCAAAGTACTTATGCCCACTGCGTGGGCAAGCCGGTATCCAACGTGGCAACGGGGTAGAATTGGTGTCATGCGTGGGCATATCGTCAAGGTCACCACCGGGGGGCGTTCCCTGGAGGAGTACCTGAAAGGCTGCAATCAGGCCGGACAGGGTTTCGAAGCGTACCTTGACGAGCATTCTGACGGTCTGCGCTTCCATCGTTACGCGGATGGCACGGAATGCCCTTCGAAGCGGTTGCGTGACGGCGGTTTGGAGATGCTGCTGGACGGGCGCGACCCGGACAACGGGGAGCTGTTGAAGTCGTTCCGTGCGGGGAACGTGCGCGCCTATGAGATCCCTTTGAACGACAGCAAGGATCTGGACGTGGCGTCGGTCGTATACGGGGACGTGCGCGAGGCCCGCATGAAGGCCCAGGCGCGTGGCGAGGAGGCGGTCAGGAGGTTCCTGGCCGAACGGCTGACGGTGCGTCTGCGCTGCGGGGACGGCAGGCGGCGGTGGGTGCGGCCGGACGAGGTGATGTTCGTGTCCGCGACCCATTTCACCAGCCGTGCCGGCGACCCTGAGCTGCACCGCCACCTGGAGCTGATCAACCGGGTGCGGGTCGGCGATGAATGGTACAGCATCGACAGCAGCCGACTGTTCGGCATGTACGAGAATATCCGTTCCGTGTACGAGACCACGGTGTACGGGGACGCCGGCCTGTGCGACGCGATGGCCGCGCACGGCATGACGCTGGACATGCAGGGGCGTGTGCCGGAGCTCGGGAACGCTTCGGACGTGTTCAGCAAACGCCGGGACGCGATCAACGCGCGTATGGCCGAGCTGGTGGACGAGTGGCGGGCCGCGCATGCGGACGGCATGCGCCGGGTGCGTGATCCGGAGACCGGCGAGGTCGTGGGCATGGTCGGCTACGGGACGGTGGCGGAGCCCGACGAGCGGACCCTGATGCGTCTGCGCCTCCAGGCATGGGCCGACACGAGGCAGGCCAAGGGACGGTGGAACACGCGCGTGGACTACGGGGCGTGGAACGAGGAGCTGCGCGCCGCGGGTTACGACATCCCCGCCATGCTCGACGGCGCGGCGGCGGATCCGCGGCCACGGGCCGTCGGGTTCGGCGCCGACGCCGTGCGGCGGTGCGCCGTGGCGG
>JFBN01307099.1_pt1 | contig 11674 bp, 8 predicted proteins | sample 768741 | NCBI WGS metagenome assembly JFBN01 (sample SAMN01983846, study PRJNA193217) | chicken gut metagenome | biome: terrestrial biome; isolation source: ceca of Broiler chicken | host: Gallus gallus | place: United Kingdom: England | collected 2010-09-07
CGGATGCGGTTGAACCGGGGGGCAAAGCGGTCGGCCTCCCCGCAGACGCAGCCGGGGAAGGAGTACAGATGCTCCGGCTTGACAAAATCCCGGAAAGCTCCTGCGGGAAACCGAAGCACCAGCGCCACCGTGTGCTGGTCCAGGGCAAAGGAGGCATGTCCCACCGCCGGGTCGATGAGGATGAGGTCGTCCTCATGCAGCACATGCATGGAACCGCCCCGGCAGTACTCGGCGCTGCCCTTGAGCACGATGTTCAGCTCGTATTCCTGCTCATGCCAGTTGTAGCGGAAATTCATGATCTCATGGGCATAGCAGGTGAAATCCAGCCCGTCCCGCGGCCACTGCATGATGTAACGTCCGTCCATCCCGCATTCTCCTTTCTGTTATGACAAAAGAATATCACATTTCAAACATTTTCCCTATGGTTTTTATTTGAATCCCCGCGAAAAATCCCGCTCCTCTTTCACTGGTAGACTGAAGACACCAAGACAGGAACCGTCCCGGGAAACGATCTTCTGTTGAAACAGCTACCCCCGGGGTCCCGCACAAGGGGCCCGACAGAAAGGATGTTTTAGGATGAGCGAAAATACCCAGCTGATCATCTGCCTCGTGATTTTTGCGGCGTCGCTGATCAGTTATCTGCTGAACAAGATCCCCATGTGGATCACCGCTATGGGCGCGCTGGTGCTGCTGGTGGTCACCGGCTGCCTGGACATGACCACCGCCCTCAGCGGCCTGTCCAACACCAACACCGTCCTGATGGGCTCCATGTTCGTCGTCGCCGCCGGCCTGAGAAAAACCACCTTTGTGGACACCCTCTGCACCGGCGTCATGAAGCTGACCCGCGGTTCCTTCCGCAAAGCCTACTTCGGCTATCTTCTCATCGCCGTGCTGCTGGCACAGCTGATCCCCAGCCCCATGGTCGTCTTTGCCATCGTCTCCCCCCTGCTGGCCGAACTGTGTGAGAAGGTGGGCGAGAGCGTCACCAAGGTCATGTTCCCCCTGGTGGTGGTCGCCATCGGCACCACCGGCATCCTGCCCCTGGCCAGCGCCGTCTCCGACGCCGCCCAGTACAACGGCTTCATGCAGACCTATAACATGACCGATTACACCTTCACCGCCATGGACTTCACCATCGCCCGCTGGCCCATGCTGATCCTGATCCCCGCCTGGGCACTGTTCCTGGCTCCCAAGTTCATGCCCGACAAGCCCAGCCAGCCCATCGCCGGCGCCCGCAGCGCAGGCCAGAACCAGAAGAAACTCTCCAGGTTCTCCGACATTGCCGGTACCGTCGTCTTTTTTGCCACCATCATCTTCCTGGTCCTCTCCGACTACATCGGCCTGCAGTCCTGGATGGTCGCCCTGGTGGGCGGCATGCTCATGGTGCTGTGCGGCACCCTGGACACCCGGGAAGCCATGGGCAGCCTGCCGGTGGACAGCATCCTGCTCTTTGTCGGTGCCCTGGCCATGGGCAGCGCTCTCAGCGCCACCGGCGCCGGTGAGGTCATCGGCAACGCCCTGGCAAACGTACTGGGCGGCAGCACCAACAGCTACCTGATCGGCGGCCTGTTCTTCGTGGTGCCTTTCATCATCACCCAGTTCATGCTCAACCGCGCCGTCAGCCAGATCTTCATCCCCCTGTGCATCCTGACCTGCCAGACCTTTGCCGCCAGCAACGGCCCCCGCCCGGCCGCCGTGCTCATGGAGTATTTCCCGGCCAATATGACCGCCGACCCTATGTCCAAGCTCAACGAGGAGCAGCTGGCCGATCCCCGGGAGGTCCGACGAGCCGAGACGGCGCGGCTGTACAACGCCTTCTACTGCTCGCCGGAGGAGGGCAAGAACCCGCTGGCCTCCCCGGCCTTTGCCCCCGACGAGCTGCTGGCCCGGTTCCCCGACACCCTGATCCTCTCGGCCGGCAAGGACACCCTCTGCGAGGAGGACGAGGAGCTGGCCCTGCGCATGGCCCGCTGCGGCGTCAACGTGACGCTGCGCCGGTTCCGCCAGTCGCCCCACGGCTTCACCACCAACCGCATGGGCGAATGGGAGGAAGCGGTGGCCCAGGCCGCGCCCGCCACCCCCCAGTGGCAGACGAAGATGAAGATGGGGTCGAGGATGGTGTTGATGACGGCGCCCAGCAGCATGCAGGTCATGGAGTACCGGGGGCTGCCGTCGGCCCGGGCCAGATTGCTCATGGCGTTGGTGATGATGAGCAGCGGCATGCCCACCGCCGTGATGCGGGTATAGTCGATGGCGTAGGGCATGACCTCGGCGGTGGCGCCGAACAGCCGCAGAAGAACCGGCAGAAACAGCTCCACGATCACCATGTAGGCAAGGCCCAGCACCACCATCATGGAGACGGCGGCCCCCACTGTGCGCTGTGCCTGGTCCCGGTCGCCGCGGCCCAGACTCAGGTTGAACCGGGCCGCGCCGCCCACCCCGATGAGCAGGGCGATGGACAGGCAGATGGTGGAGAGGGGAAAGGACACGTTGGTGGCCGCGTTGCCCAGATACCCCACGCCGTTGCCGATGAAGATCTGATCCACGATGTTGTACAGCGAACTCACCAGCATGGCCAGCACGCTGGGCACGGCAAAGCTGCGCAAAAGCTGGGGCAGGGGGCGCACCCCCAGGGGATTGGGGCCGGCGGCGTTATGGCTGGGGTTCATCGGCGGCCTCCTTGTCGTTTTCCTCCACGGCCCGCAGGGCGATGGACTCCAGTGCCTGCAGCACAAGATCCCGGGACTCGGCGGGAATACCGGCCAGCAGACGGTCCTGCCAGTCGGTGCAGATGGCCTTGATCCGGGGATAGGCTTCCCGCGCCCGGTCGGTGGGGAACAGCTGGTAGGTGCGGCGGTCTTTGGTGTTCTGCTGCCGCATCAGAAAGCCCTCCTTCTCCAGCGCCACCAGCGCCCGGGTGATGTTGCTGGGATTGACAAAGAACAGGGCAAAAAACTGATCCTGGGTGATGCCGGGGTACTCGCACACCCGCATCACATATTTGTACTGGCTGCTGCCCAGCCCCAGGGGGGCCAGGGCACGGTCCAGGTGCATGGCGGTGTAGCGAAAGCCCACCGACAGCCATTTGGCGATGGTTTGTTCCATGGCGGTGAATGCTCCTTCTGCATGGTTGGATTGGCATGGCTCCAGTATACCACAAAATCTTTGCGCGCGCAATGGATTTGGGGCGCTTCCCCGCCGGACGGGAAAAAAGAAAAGGCGGCCATGCCAGCGCACGGCCGCTCCGGGGGCGGAAAAACGGAAAGGGCTCAGCCGTCCAGGCTGCGCATCAGGCGGGTCAGCACCACAAGAGCGATGCCGGCCAGAATGACCTCGGCCACCGGCTGGGCGTAGCCCAGGCCGTAGAGGGGCAGGAGGCGGTTGAGCAGGTAAAGGGCGGGGATCTCCAGCACGACCTTGCGCAGGATGGCAAAGACCAGGGCCACCCGTCCGGTGCCGCAGGCCTGGTAGACGCCCACCACCAGAAAGTCAAAGCTGAGGAAGGGCAGGGACAGGCTCATGGCGGCGAGCAGCCGGGTGCCGTAGGCGATGATCTCGGCGTCCTCGATGAAGAGGGCCACAAGATTTCCCGCTGCAAAGTGGAAAACCACCGACATCAGCACCAGAAAGCTGACGCTGACGGTGGCGGAGAAGCGGATCACCGACCGCATGCGGGGATAGGAGCGGGCGGCGTAGTTGTAGCTGATGAGGGGCATGATGCCCTGGGACAGCCCCTGGGAGACATACATGGGGACCATGTTGATCTTCTGGACGATGCCCATGGCAGCCACGGCAGCGGGGCCGTAGGCGGCGGTGAAGTTGTTGAGCACTGTCATGCCGGTGACGTTGAGCAGGTTCTGGATGGAGGAGGGGATGCCCACCCCGCAGACTCCCACCACGATCTCACGGCTGGGGCGGAAGGCGGAGGGCCGGATGCAGACGTAGGTCTTGCCCCGGCGGACAAAGAGCAGCACGAAAAAGTAGAGGCAGGCCACGCAGTTGGAGAGGAAGGTGGCAAGGCCGGCGCCCGCCGCGCCCATGTCAAAGCCCCAGGGCAGGATGAACACCGGGTCCAGCAGGATGTTGAGCAGACAGCCGCTCATGGTGCCGATGCTGGCGTGGAGGGCGCTGCCCTCCGCCCGGACCAGATAGGCCATGACCACGTTGAGGATGGCGGGGGCGGCGCCGCAGGTGGTGGTCCAGAAGAGATAGCCCTGGGTGGCGGCGGAGGTCTGGTCGGTGGCGCCCAGCAGGGTCAGGAAGGGCCCCTGAAAGACGGTGTACAGTACCGAGAAACACAGCCCGAAAAACAGGGCGCAGTAAAACCCGAAGGCGGAGCTGCGCTGCACGGTATCCAGATCCCTGCGGCCCAGGGCCCGGCTCATCATGCTGGAGGAGCCCACGCCGAACAGGTTGTTCACCGCGTTGAACGCCAGCAGCACCGGGGCGGCCAGGGTGACCGCCGAGGTCTGGATGGAGTTGTTGAGCATGCCCACAAAGTAGGTGTCGGCCAGGTTGTACAGGACCATGACCAGCGAGCTGAGAATGGTGGGCACCGCCAGGGTGGCGACGGCGCGGGGGACGGGGACGCTCTCGAACAGAGCCTGACGTTGGGTGTTTTCCATGATTTCTCCAGTCTGGCCGGGGCACGGCCGGGGTGCGGGGGCAGGATAATTGTTAATTGATTTAATAATAACATATTTGCGTCCAAAAGCAAAGCCATACCCCAAAACCGGAACCCCCCGGCAAGAGCTACCGCTCCTGCCGGGGGGGTCCGGTTCATAGGGAGAAAAAAGGGAGATCACTCGCTCTTGATGGCTTCCAGGGCGGGGATCTGCACCGCCTTGTTGGCGGGGTAGTAGCCCGACCCCAGGCCGATCAATACCGAGAAGGCAATGGCAAACAGATAGAGCCACGGCGGGATCACCGACACGCGGTTGACGCCCTCGCCGCCCAGGATGGCGGGCAGCAGGTTGTCGGGGGAGAATCCCCCCATGGACACCAGGTTGACGATCACCGAGATGAAGAAGCTGATGCCGCAGCCGATCAGCCCGCCCAGCAGGCCGATGACGCCGGCCTCGGTGAGGAACATCACCCGGATGTCGTAGACAAAGCAGCCCAGGGACTTCATGACGCCGATCTCCTTGGTCCGCTCCGAGATGGACATGATCATGGTGTTGGTGATGCCCAGCGCCGCCACGAACAGCGAGATGGCGCCCAGGCCGCCCAGCATCATCTGCTTCTGGCGGGCCTCCTTCTCCATGGGCTTGCGGATGCTTTCCATGGATTCGGTGGTGTAGCCCAGGGCCTTGATGGCGTTCTCCACCGGCTCTACCCGGGAAATATCCGTCACCTTGACCACCAGGGATTCGTAGGGGGCGGGCTTGCCGGTACTGCCGTTCAGCTTCTGCTGGATGGCCCGCAGGTCGGCAATGCTCATGAGGATGCCCTCGGAGGTCTCGTAGCCCTTGGCGTTGTCCTCCTTCACCGACCCGGACGCCTTGAGGGAGAAGGTCACCTTGGCGCCGTTGCCGGTCTCCACCTCCAGGGTCAGAGGCTCATGCAGGGGGTCAAAGTAGGCGTCGGGCGGGGGCAGCAGACGGCCGTAGTCGTCAAACCCGGCGCTCCAGCGGTCGATGGTGTTGGAGCCCTCGGGGCGCAGGGTGTCCCGGAAGTTGTAGGCAAAGTACTGGCCCAGGGCCACCTCCCCCGAGGGGGAGGGATAGCTGCCCTTGTCCAGCTTGTAGCCCAGCCGCTCCAGCTGGGCGGTATCCAGCCCCACAATGGACACCCAGTCGGCCACATAGCGCTTGGTCTGCCCGGCGATGAGGCGGAAGGTATAGTTGTCCATGGACAGCTTGGGGGAGACAGCCTCCACCCCGTCCATCTCCCGGATCTGCTTGAGCAGGGGATCGTCCAGCTTTTTCTTGCCCTTGCCCTTCTGGGGGGCGGTGACGGTGATGATGGTGAGGTCTCCCAGCTCGGCCAGCAGCCGGTCCTGGGATTCCTTCATGCCGATGCCCAGGGACACCATGATGACGATGGAGCAGCAGCCGATCAGCACCCCCAGCACGGTCAGAAAGGTCCGGGACTTGCGCCGCAGCAGATTCTGGATGCAGACCCGCAGCAGGTCCTGATGGTTCATGGCTCACACCTCCGTGTCGTCGCTCTCGTCGGAAAAGACGTTGTCCCAGTCCTCCCAGGCAGCGTTCTCCGCCTCGGGGGCGGGGGCCGCCTTGGCGGCGGCGCGCTTTCTGCGGATGACCACCACCAGGCCCGCGATAATGCCGGCGGCGGGGATGACGCCCAGCACCGGCCAGGGGAAGGCGGGGCCCTGGGGCTCGTCCATGCCCTCCAGGTCGATGTCCAGGCCGGGGTCGGCGGACTCGGAGACGGTGAGCTCCACCGGGAACTCCTTGGTCTGCTGCTGGAGGTTGGGGTCCTCGTAGGTGACCTTGAGCACCACCTTCAGCTTGCCCGCGTCGGTGGGGGTCAGGGCAAAGCCCACCGAGCCGCTGGTGCCCGCCGAGATGTTGCCCACATACTGGTTTTTGGTGGGGGATTCAAAGCCGCTGCCCTCGATGACCGCCTCCACGTTGGAGACCTCGGTCTTGCCACGGTTGACGTAGTTGAGGGTCAGAACCACTTCCTCCCCGGCGTTCACCGTCTCGGGCAGGGTGGGGGCGTTGATCTGGAAGCGGTCCTGCTGCACCACCGGCACCGACAGCTTGATCTCGCTGGAGGCCGCGGCCCGCTTGCTGCCGTCCACGTACTCGTATTTGAAGGAGACGGTCACCGGCTGGGCGCCGCTCTTGGCGGTGGGCAGGGCCATGAGGGGAACGCTCTGGCGCTGGTCTCCCCGGGAGGCCAGGCTGTCATAGTAGAAGGTGCTGGTGCCGCCGTCCAGGGCGAAGTTCTCGCCGCCGTCCACGCTGACCACCACGTTCTCGATCTTGAGGCGGCCCATGTTCTGGAAGCGGAAATCCAGCTTGAAATGCCCGCCCGCCGAGATGGCCTGCTCCCCGTAGCTGAAGTCCTGGATGACCACATTGGGGGTGGCGGCGTCGGTTTTCTGGCCGTCGCCGGTGGCGCTGGCGGAGAGGCTGAGCTTTTCGGAGGCGGAGGCCTGGGCCAGGGTGCCGGCGCTGTCGTAGTTGAACTTGAGGTCGGCCTGCAGCGACTGCCCGGCGGACTGGATCTCCTTGGCGGCCTGCACCCGCACCGTCACCGAGGTGCTCTTGCCCGGCTCGATGTCGGGCAGCAGGAAGGTGGAGTTTTCGTTGAGGATGGTGAGGGCCTCCGAGGCGGAAAAGCTCACCACGGGGGTCTGGGCCTTGGTCTTGCCGGTGTTCTGGAAGGTGACCACAATGTCGGCGGTCTCCTTGGCGGCCAGGGGCTTGGGCTGGGCCGACCGGGTGATGAGGATCACCGGGGCGGGAACCTCCTTGGGCGCCGGGGTGGGGGTGGGCTCCGGCTTGACGTAGATCTCCGCCTGGGAGACGGTGACCTCCACCGTCTGGGGGGCGTCGGCGCTGCCCTTGCGGGCGGCGCTGAGTTTCAGGCTCTGGCCGGTGCCGCTGTACTCGATGCCGGGGCAGGTGACTTTGACGCTCACCGGCTCACTGCCGGAGGAGATCAGCTCCGCCCTGGGGGTGCAGGCAGAAAAGCTGTCGATGAGCTTGCTGAAATCGTAGTCCTCCAGGCGGAAGGCGTCGGTGGTGAGGGCGGTGTCCTTGAGCACCACCGCAATGTCCGCCTTGTCTCCCCGGCGCAGGGTGCCCAGGCCGTTCTGGCTGCCCGGGGCGGTGACGGTGTAGCTGGTGGCGAAAAAGTTGAGGGGTGCCGGGGTGGGGGCAGCCTCGGGGGCCTCAGGCTGGGCGGGGACGGTGACCTCCGCTGCCGGGGCGGGGGGAACGGCGGACACCTCCTCCGCCGAGACGGCGGTGCGCAGGATGGCACCGGTGAGCAGCAGGGCCAGGGCCAGGGCGGCGGCCCGCTTGCAGAAAACAGACAGGGTGGGCATGGTGGATTCTCCTTTCAGGTGCGCCGGGTCTCGTCGCTGACGATCTCGCCGTCGATGAGGCGGACAATGCGGTCGGCATAGGCGGCCATCTCGGGGTCGTGGGTGACCAGGATGATGGTCTGGTGGTATTTGCGGGAAAAGGCGCAGATCATCTCCATGATCTCCACCGTGGTCTTGGAGTCCAGGTTGCCGGTGGGCTCATCGGCAAACACCACGTCCGGCCGGGCGATGAAGGCCCGGGCGATGCCGGCCCGCTGCTGCTGGCCGCCGGACATCTGGCGGGGAAAGTGGTCCAGCCGGTGGGACAGCCCCACCCGGCAGAGCATCTTGCGGGCGGCTTCCTCCCGCTCCTTGCGGGGCACCCCCCGGAACATGAGGGGCAGGGCCACGTTCTCGGTGGCGGTGAGGTGGGGCAGCAGGTTGTAGGACTGGAACACAAACCCGATGTGCCGCTGCCGGAAGGCCGCCAGCTTGTTTTCGTCCAGCTGGGACACCGGCACCCCGCCGATGCGGACAATGCCCCGGGTGGGCTTTTCCATGCCCGCCAGCTGGTTGAGAAAGGTACTCTTGCCTGAGCCCGACGTGCCGAAAATGCAGCAGATCTCGCCGCGCATGATATTGAGATTGATCCGCTTGAGGGCAACGACGGTCTCGTCGCCCAGGGGGTATTCCTTGCGGATGTCCCGCACCTCGATGAGAGGCCGGGTCCTGGGGTACAGCTCCTGCACTGGTGGGTCACCTCCTTGGTTTGACAAGGATAGACTACACCCCCAACCTTTGCCCAGCCTCAAGGCAACCTTAAGATTTCGCAAGGTTTGTACACAAAACGGCCGGGGAGGAGGAAAAACGCATGGTTTCCTCCTCCCCGGCCGTTTGAGCGCGGGGAAAGATTCAGGATTTGTGGGAGGGTTCTTCGCCGGGGCCGGCCAGGGGCAGCCGGATGGTAAAGGCGGTGCCGGTGCTGGGGCCGGACTCCACCCCGATGCTGCCCCCGTGCAGCTCCACGATGCGCCGGGTGATGGAAAGCCCCAGCCCGCTGCCTCCCTGGTTGCGGGCGTCGCTGCCCACCACAAAGGGTTCAAAGATGGTGTCCAGCCGGTCGGCGGGGATGCCGTGGCCGTTGTCTGCCACCGTCACCACGGCCTGGGACGCCTCCAGGGCCAGGGAGACCGACAGCACAGTGCCCAGCCGGTTGTAGCGCAGGGAATTGCCGATGAGGTTGTCCAGCGCCCGGCCCAGCTCAAAGGGGTCGAGGGAACAGGGGCAGGGCGTCTCGGGGATGTCCACCTGCAGGGTGAAGCCCGCCAGCTCGATCTCGTCGTACTTGGCGGCCAGATACTCCCGCAGATACTCGCACAGGTCCACCTGCCGCCGCTGGAGCACAAAGCGGGGATGCTCTACCTTGCTGTACTCGTGGAAGGCGTTGATGAGCTGGGTCAGGGCGGCGGTGCGGCTGCGGATGGCCGCCAGATACCGGGCCTGCTGCTCCGGGGGGACCTTGCCGTCGGCCAGAGCGTCCACATAGCCCGAGATCACCGTCACCGGCGTCTTGAGGTCGTGGGAGATGTTGGCGATCATCTGCTGGCGTTCCCGGTCCAGCTGTTCCCGCTCCCGCTCGCTCTCGGCCAGGCGGTCGGACAGACGGTCGAAGCTCTCCCCGATGCGGGCCAGCTCCCGCACGCCGCCGCAGTCTCCCACCCGCACCGGCTTGCCCTGGGCCTGGGCCACCAACGCCGTGTGCAGCCGGTCCAGCGGTTTGCGGATGCGGCGGCTGATCCGATGGATGAAAAAGCCTGCCGCCGCCACATACAGGGGAATGGCCAGCAGCCACACCCGCCAGGAATCCTGGGAGGCCTGGTAGAGGGCCTGCTCGTCGGGCAGGGCCACCTGCAACAGCAGAATGCGCCCGCTGCCGTCACTGGCGGTGAAGTCATAGCGGTAGAGGGTGGCGTGGTCGGGGTAAGCCCCGCTGAGGATGGCGTACTGCCGGGCGGTGTAGGCGGTCTGCCCCGGCACCAGGCTGCCGGATAATACCCGGAACTGGGCGTCCAGCAGAAGCTCGGCGTCGATGTCGGTCATGCCGTCGGCCAGGGTATAGCGCAGCACCCGGTAGCGGGTGTTGCCGTCGGCGTCCCGCTCGGGAAAGGCCTCGATGTAGTAGCTGCCGTCGTAGGGGGAGACGCAGGCCAGCTCGGCGGGGGTCAGGGTGACGCAGACCTCCGGGTCGGACTGATAGAGCACCGCCCCGTCCCCGTCCAGCACCGAGAAGGCGTTGTCCGACCCTTTTAGGCGGCGGGCCAGGGCGTCGTAGTCCCCCGCGGCCAGGCGGTCGTCGGTGAGGATGCCGTCCCAGTCAAAGGGATCGAGGAGACGGTTGAGCTGGTGATCCCACAGCAGATAGATCCCCGCCGCAATGAGCAGCAGGGTGAGGGTGAAACAGAGATAATTTCGGACCAGCAGGCCGAAGAGGCCGCTGTCCCGGTGCGGTTCAGCCTTCAATTTTATACCCCAGTCCACGGATGGTGATGATGCACCGCGGGTTCTTGGGATCGTCCTCGATCTTTTCCCGCAGCTTGGAGATGTGCGCCATCATGGTGTTGTCGTTGCTCTCAAAGTATTCCCCGGCAATGCCCTCGTACAGCTGGACCTTGGTGAAGATCCGCCCCGGGGATGCCATGAGCTGGGCCAGGATCTTGTACTCGGTGGGGGTGAGGGGAATGGGCACCCCGTTTTTGTAGAGCTGCAGCCCGGCGGTGTCCAGGGTCAGGGGGCCCACCGTCAGGGTGTCCCGGCGGGTGCGGCCCGCCCGGCGCAGATGGGCTTTCAGCCGCGCCACCACCTCCATGGGGTTGAAGGGCTTGGCAATGTAGTCGTCCGCCCCCAGGTTGAGGCCCAGGATCTTGTCGTTGTCCCCGCTCTTGGCCGAGAGGATGAGGATGGGAATGTCGCTGTGCCGCCGCAGCGCCCGGGTCAGCTCGTAGCCGTTCATCCCCGGCATCATCACGTCCAGGATGGCGGCGTCGGGCTCGGCGGCCAGGGCCAGCTCCAGGGCTTTCTTGCCGTCCTCCGCCTCAGTCACCGCGAAGCCCTCCCCCTCCAGATAGAGGCGCAGCACCTCCCGGATGTCGGCGTCGTCCTCGGCAATCAGGATGGTGGTGGGCATGGGACAGTCCTCCTTCGGCAGTATTCTAGGGCAAGCATACAATAGGGGGCGGTTTTTGTCAATGAAATGACAGCCATTCGCGGATTTTGGAGGGGGCGGCGGGGGGCAAAACGCACAGGCGGCCGCATTGCGCGGCCGCCTGTGCGTTTGTATGGAGATGGGGAATCACACGAGAAGCTCGGGAGAATGGCAGATTCACAGCCCGCGGATAAAGTCGGCCAGCTGGTCGGCCATCTTTTTCTGGCGGGAGATGGAGGGATGGAAGCAGGCGCCCGTGTCGGGAGCCATGTTCATCATCTTGTGGTATTTCAGCAGATGGATCTTTTCGTCGCCGGTGTCGGCGCGGTACCGCGTGAGGACGTCCCGGATGTTGTCGTAAAGGTAGTGTGTTATACGCTCTGTCGGCGTTGCCGTGAAAATGCCGTTGCCGCCGGGGAGGGCAAGGGCATTTGAAGCGGCAGGAAAACAGGGCTGTGCTTGCGTGGCGT
>JFBN01306177.1_pt1 | contig 11673 bp, 7 predicted proteins | sample 768741 | NCBI WGS metagenome assembly JFBN01 (sample SAMN01983846, study PRJNA193217) | chicken gut metagenome | biome: terrestrial biome; isolation source: ceca of Broiler chicken | host: Gallus gallus | place: United Kingdom: England | collected 2010-09-07
CCGGCACGACCATGCCGCTGGCGTATCCGGCCAGCGCCTCGCGCGCCTCGCGCGGCCGCGGCGCGGTCAGGTCCAGGCGCCGGGAGTCCTCGTCGAACAGGCCGGTCACCGCCATGCCCTTGGTGAACAGCCGATCGCCGGGCACGTCCTTGGTCACCAGCGTGGTCAGGATCGTGGCGTACAGCCCCCGCCCCAGGCTGACCAGCACGCGCCCCTCGGCCGGGCTGCCCATCACCGTGCCCGACACGGCGCGTTTGGAGCCGGCGGCCATGTTGGTGGAATACGAGTTGCTGAAGCTCAGCCGCGCGGCCTCCTGCAGCACCGCGTCGGTGATCCGCCCGCGGTCGCCCATCGTCCAGCCCCAGAACAGCTTCACGCCGCCGCGCTTGACCCAGTCCGATCCGGCGGGGATCACGCGGCAGGCGTTGCCGAAGGTCTGCACGCCCTTGGGCATGCGGGCGTTCAGCTCGGACGTCGCGTCGGATCCGATCACGTCGACCACGTGGGCCGCGCCGCGCAGCATCTTCGCCAGCTCCTCGGTGTCCGCCAGCGCCGCGGCCATGCCCACGTTGCGGGTGGCGATGACGACCGGCATCGACGACTGCGGGGAGCACAGGTACCCGGCCAGCGTGGCCGCGCGGGCCGCGGTGTCCGCGATGAACACGCCGGCGCCGTTTTGCGGCAGATCCAGCTGGATGGGGGCGCCCGCGGGGACGGTGGCGGGGGAGGTCTTTCCGATCCTGTCGGCGGCCTTCCGCGCCTTTCGGGAGATCTTGGCCCTGCCTTTGACTTTGCCGGTTCCGGCGGTTCCGGCAGTTTCGGTCCTTGCGGCTCCCGTGTTCGCGGCCCCCGTTTCGGCGGCTCCCGTCCCGGCGTCCTCCGCTCCGCCGGCTCCCGCGATCCCGGTCCCGGCGGGAACGGGGCGTGCCGTCGACGACTGTGCGGTCGCCTGCGTACGGGCGGCGGATGACACGCTCGCCGGAACAGTATGCGCCGATGCCGTCGTCGCCTTGCGACGCCGCCGTTCGCGCTCGTCCATGCGACGCAGCTCGTGGGCCACGGCCTGCTCGATCGCGCCGAGCATCGAGTTCGGCGAGCCCTTCGGCTGGATCAGCTCGGTCCGGTACCGGTCCGCCAGCCATCCGTCGTCGCACGGGTACATGCGGGCCGCGCCGCCGAACACCGACCCTGTACGGCCCAGGGCGTCGGTCAGCTTGTACGTCAGCGCGGTCGGAACGACCACCACGTCGGCCCTGGCGCCCAGCCGTCGCTTGAGCTCGTCGGCGTCGACGGGCGGTTTGGCCTGCCGCTGCGGCACGGAGACCACCACCGTGATGCGGCTGCGCTGCGACCGGCGCAGGTACGAGGCCAGGTCGTTGACGTCCCAGTCGTCCCGCAGCGTCACCGCCGATTCGCTAGGCAACTGCATGATGGCCCTTTCCAATCGGGTGGATCGATGTCGAATGGTTATTCGCTCATTGATTCAACGATACAACGGACAGGGAAAGGGGGTCGGCGAAGGGGTGCGCGCAAGCGCCCATATGCACAATGTGCGCGACGGGTCGAGGCAGGGCATGGGGGAGTGCGGCCTCCCGACCGCCGCGCCGCGCCGGGCGGCCCGGTCGCCGCGCCCGTAGCCGGACCATATATAGAGGTGGGCACCCCGTCTCGCCGCCGGGCCCATCCCCACATCCTGCCCCCCTGCTAGCATGCTTTCCATATTGTGTCATGTCGTATGACGAGAGATTGGATTCTTGATGGATCAGAATCAGATGGAACAAGAAGAGGGGATCACCTTAGGAGAACTGCTGCAGATGATCCGGAAGCACATCGTCTCCGCGATCGTCGTGTGCGTGGTGGTGTTCGCCGCCGTGGCGGCCTATACGTTCCTGGCGCCGAAGAAGTATGAGGCGACGGCCGAGCTGCTGGCCATGTCCGGCCAGGGCGCGATCAGCGACAACGCCAACGCCTCGCAGTACAGCTCGATCGGCTCCTACATCAATACGCAGATCGCCACCTACCCGCAGCTGGTCAAGACCGAAGCCGTGCTGGAGCCGGTCATCGACGACCTCGGCCTGGACACCACGGTCGCGGAGACCGCCGAACTCATCACGGCGAGCAACCCCGACGGCACCTTCATGGTCGACATCACCGCCGAAACCGAGGACCCCGCGCTCTCCCAGCAGCTTGCCAACGCGGTGGCCGACAGCCTGAGCGAGCAGGTGTCCACCTCGATGAACACCGTCACCAAGGACCAGGCCCCGGTGTCGCTGTCCGTCGTGCAGCAGGCCGCCCTGCCGGAAGGCCAGAGCTCACCGAACGTGCCGCTCTACCTCGCGGCCGGCTTGGTCGTCGGTGTCATTCTGGGTATCGGCTACGCAATCGTCCGTGAGATGCTCAACACCCGTATCGACACGACCTCCGATGTCCGAGGCATCCTCGGATCCTCGGCAATCGGCAGTATTCCGGACGATCAGATCCTGCTGAAGCAGCAGCCGGTCGTCGTCGCCCAGCCGGGTGGCCCCATCGCGGAGGAATACCGCCGCATCCGTACCAACATCTCGTTCCTGAAAACCGACCGCGTCTCTGGTGAAGGCCAGCTCATCGTCATCAGCTCCGTCTCTCCATCCGAAGGCAAGACCACCACCGCCGTGAACGTGGCCGCCGCACTGGCCGAGGACGGTGCCAAGGTGCTGCTCATCGACGCCGACCTGCGCCACCCGTCAGTCGCCAAGCATCTCGGTATCGAGGGTCATGCAGGCCTTGCCCATGTGCTTTCCGGGCAGATGACCCCGAAGGACGTGGTCCAGAGCTACTGGAAGCCGAACCTCCACATCCTGCCCGCCGGCAAGCGCCCGGCGAACGCCAGTATCCTGCTCAACTCTGATACGATGACGGCGCTGGTCAAGCAGGCGCTCACCCAGTACGACTATGTCATCATCGACACCGCACCGATGACCGTCTCGAACGACGGTGTTGTGTTCGGCCGTCTCGCCAACGGCATCGTGCTGGTCACCGGCAAGGGCATCACCGAGAAGAAGGACCTGCAGGAGACCGCCGAGACACTGAAGACCGCCAGCGTTCCCGTGCTCGGATTCATCTTCACCTTCGCGGATCCGAAGAAGAGCCACGCCGGCAACTATTACTACTACTATTACGAGGACGGCACCAAGCGCAGCAACACCAAGCGCAAGGGCGGCAAGAACACCAAGCGCCGTCAGTAGTCTCAAAGTGAGTGACGGCCTGGGAGACGGCGTCTGTACGTTGAAGCGTTCAGACGCCGTTTTCATTATGCTTGCAGCGGTTCCCGGAGGTTGCCTCGTATAAGGCGGATAGCTGCCTGTACTGTCACGAATCGGCTACGTGTAAGGCGATAACGTGGCTCATTCCCCGATTCGGTTCCCGGGAATGACGTTTTACTGTGAACGTTCCATGGACACTGCGATGCAGTGTTGGAAGGGTTCGTCAGAGGAATTACTACACTATCCTTCAGAAGATATGTAGGGCACGTATGAGAGGGACGGTCTGACGATGAGTGATGGCAGCCATTCCGATATCGACATGGATCTGAGCTTTCCAATGCCGTCGAATAAACCGAAGAGCAGCGGCAAGTCCGTATCCGAGACGACGGGGGAGTCTTCTCATAAGAACGATGATCCGACATTCGTGAACGCATCGAATGCCGCGGACTCCTTGGCGTCGACTGCCCCATCGGGCGTGTCGGCCGTTGCTTCGTCCGATGAGAGTACTACGGCTCCAATGCGGTCAGAGTCGTCCGACGACGCCGACATCCTGCACCGCAGGGCAGGTAGGCCGCCCAAACCTCCGGTTCCCAGACCCAAGAACGGTGACGTCGTCGACACGTTCTGGGACATCCCACCCATCGAGTTCCCCACATCCAACTCCAGCGACGAGCCTGTGGACGGTCCGCGCCACGCGGCGTCCAAAGGCATGCCCTCGACCGCGGAGACCCAGTTGATCGCCTCCGGGAATACTCCGGACATCGTCGATTCGTCCTCGGACGAAGGCAACGATGCGAAAACCACCGTCTTAAAGACCGATGCATCCTCGGCGGCTCCCACCGCTCCACCGGAACATGCGCCGGAAACCACAGCATTCAGCGGTACACGGCTCTTTCCGGAAAGCGGCCCAGCCGCGCAGAAGACGGCCATCATCGAGACCGTACCATCGTTGGACTTCGGAAGCGTCATCAGCGGTGAGACACCTGCGGCGATTCCACCAGTCGTGGCGGCAGGAGATGAATCAGTCGATGAAAACGCACACGGCAGCGAGAACTCCGAAACACCGGCCAGGAAACGGTTGTTCAAACCTGTGGCCATATCCATCACCATTGTGATTCTGGTCGCGGCCGTGGCCGTCGGCGGTGTGCTGTTATGGCGTAACCGTGAAAACGACGCGGAACACAGTGCGGCGCTATCCACATGTACTAGTGCGTCCGAGACATATAACACCGCTCGAGACGCACTCGACCAGGCGCTCGCCGACGCGAAGGACGAGCAGACGATCACCGCTGATCAGGTTGCAGATGCCGCTACGGTAAGCTCATTGAGTGATGCCATCGACGAGGCAAACGGCATCGGTGAAGCCGCCGCTTGCGGTACGTCACTGTCCTCCGTGGATCTGCAACACAATGCGAAGACGAACCAGAAGTTGGCACAACAGCTTACCGACAGCGCCGGCAAGGTCACCGACGCCGCCAAGGCCGTGGCCGACAGTCGCGATGCCAAAGCTGAAGCCGACAAAGCCAACGCCCGAAACGCGCTGCAGACCGCAGTCAACGATGCGCAGACCCTGCTGGACAACAGCTTGTGGGCCGTGGCGGACAACACCACCCGTGTCACCCTCGAGGAGGCGATCAACGCGGCGAACGAGCTACTGCAACAAGACAACCCCGATCTGGCTGCGCTGCAGAATGCGCAGGCTGCGCTGCAGTCGGCCAGCGACGGCGTGAATGCCTCGATGCAGGAGCTGGCGGCGCAGAATGCGACCGCGAACAATGGGTACTATGACTACGGATACGCCAGTAATCGCGGACCGACAGATAATGGTGGCCTGCAAGATGACGATGATTCTAAGCACTCATCGGATACCGATAAGGGCTCAGAATCATCGGATGACGGCAATAGTTCGAGTGCCGACGGTAGCGGTGATGATCCCTCGCCTGCATCGTGAGTTTTGCTGACAAACAAATAAGCCATGCGCTACCGTATGCCTGTTTCTTACCGGGAAGACCCGGCCAGGAACAGGCATTGTCGTATATCCATCCGTGGGTCGTCTCGCGACTGCATTCCGGATTGTGGTCGAGTAAGGCATACATGTCCTCGAACGCGTGGCGCCGTTGCCTTGCGTCATGGATGAGATCAATTGGAGGTAGGAAAATGCAGGGTGTTGTACTGTAAGGGGTGTATAAAAACATATAGGAATTGCTGTGAAGATTTGACAGCCCCCCCCCCCTATTCGTTTTATGCTGATATGCGTGAAACGAGGGGAGGGGGAGGTCGGAGGGGTTATGGATGCACGGAGAGAGGGGCAGGAGCTTCGTACGCAAGAGCTTCCTGTTGGTGTCCGTATGACGTCGTCGGCACGCGAACAGCGTGTACATGAACGTAGGGGGTTGTCCCATACGCAAGGTGTCGGTGATGCCTCAGCGGAGAACATGGTCAAGACGATTGACTCGTCCGCTTCTGAAGGGGGCGTGTGCAAGGGTGCGGTTTGCGGGGCTCCCGGAACCACGAATGACACCGGATATGCCGACCGCCATGAGCCAATGACATTCGAGAACACGCCGTTCCCGGAGACCGAGCAGTCGATTTTCCGATCCATCCGGCGCCGGCCGTTGTGGCGGTACATATACGTCGCCGCTCTAGTGGCTGTGGACGTGCTTGTGATGCTGCTGTCGTTGGTGATCTGTTTCGCGTTCAACCCCGGTGCCTACGACACGGTGACGCGCGCCATGCCGATTTGGGCGTTCCTGCTGGCGTACTGCGTGATCGGACTACTGTGTCTGGCGTTCGCCGGCGCGTACCACCGGCATGTGATGGCCGAGGGATATGAGCTGTACACCAAGCTCATCAACGCCGCGATTTTCACAATCGTGCTGGCGAGCTGCGTGGCATTCATGCTGAACCTGCAACTGCCGCGTACCGCGTTGATCATCGCACCGTTGGTCGGGCTGGTGTGCGAACTGGTCGCCCGCTGGATGATGCGGTGCCTGCTACACCACCATCGTCGTCGCGGCGAGTGCAAATACACGACTGTGATCGTCGGCTCGTCGGAAGGCATCAATAGGACGTTGCGGTTGATGCGTCGCAACAGCGCGCTTGGCTACATGCCGGTCGCCGTGTGTCCGATCGCCCCGGATCCCCGTATGGATGACGCGTACGTCGTCACGAACTTCGTGGCGGATCCGGACATCGAAGGCGCGGACAAGCTGCGCGTACTGAGTTTCGGTTCGCGGTTCGCCCGCACCATCGAACGCATGGGCGTGCAGGAGGTGTACATCGCCGACGTGCTCAGCCGCGATTCGAAGCTGCTGCATGCCATGTCGCTGGCCATCGAGTCGCTGGGCATCGAACTGGCGATTTCGGTATCTCTGGCCGATGTCGGCGGTCACCGGTTGCATCTGCGGAACTCTGCCGAGCAACAGGTGCTGATCGCCAGCCTGCCGCAGTATCGAACCACCACGTATGTGATCAAGCGGATTATTGATATCGTGCTTTCGGCCGTGGCTTTGATCGTCAGTTCGCCAATCATGCTCGGCGTCGCCATCGCCATCAAACTCGACGACGGTGGCCCAGTGCTGTTCAAGCAGACGCGCGTGGGCATTCACGGCAAGCCGTTCACAATGTACAAGTTCCGCTCAATGGTCACGAATGCCGAGGAGATCAAGGCGAAGCTTGCCGCAGAGAGCGGTCAGACCGATCGTTTTATCTTCAAGCTCAAGGATGATCCGCGTATCACCAAGGTAGGCAAATTCATCCGCAAGACCTCGTTGGACGAATTCCCTCAGTTCTTCAACGTGTTCAAGGGCGATATGTCGCTGGTCGGTCCGCGTCCGGCGTTGCCCGATGAGGTGGCGCGCTACGGTTCACTGTATTCGACGCGCCTGCTTGTCAAGCCGGGCATCACCGGTCCGTGGCAGGTTTCCGGGCGCTCCGATCTCTCGCAGGAACAGAGCGAGTTCCTTGACGTCTCGTATATCGAGAATTGGTCGATTACCGGCGATCTGGCGATCCTGGCGAAGACCGTAATGGTGGTGTTCCGAGGAACCGGATCGTACTGAGTGATCCGTGCTGATTTGTACGAGCATATTGATGATGCCGGTTGATATGGCAGCAGAGACAAGAGGCGGTCATACCGGCTGACGTGCAGGAGTATGTGGAGAAAACCTGCATTCGTGTGCGGCGGCATTGGCTTCTGTGCCATCATAAGAAGCTGGTAATGCGGTCGTCTTCATGTTGGTACGTGGGATGCCCGCAGCGGCGTGGCATGTGGTCCAAGGATAGGGAGGGCCGCATCCTTTTGAGGTGAATAGGAGATGTCATGGTGAGGCATGTACATAGCGCACGTGGGGCACATACGACGCGCAACATCCTGCTGTTAGTGCTCGGTGTATTGGTTGTCCTCGGTGCTGTTGGCGGATTTTGTGCGTGGCGGTTTTACCAGCAGGCGATGGACGTGCGGGACCATGAACTTGCCGCTGTGGAGGCTGTTTCCGGTCTGCAGGACGTCAGCCAGCTGCGCGATGCCGACACTATGAATGCTGCAATTGAGCAAGCGCAGGTTCACGCTTCCGCCGCCAAGGAGATTGCCGATGGTGCGCTGTGGCGGGTGGCCTCCTACGTGCCGGTACTGGGCGACGACGTCACCGCCGTGCGTGGCATGGTGGACGTGGTTGACGGCATGGTGGGCGAGACCCTCCCCTCGTTGGCATCCACCGTGCAGACACTCATGAACTCCGGCTTGAGCGGCGGGGGCGAGGGCCAGCTCAACCTGCAGCCGATTGTGGACGCGCAGGAGGGGTTCGCGCAGGCCAACGAGTTGGTGCAGCAGCAGGCGGATACGATCAATGCGCTGCCGCAACCGCATGTCGGCGTGGTGCGTTCCGCCTATGAGCAAGGCAAGGAGCAGATCAACAAGGTTGCCGACATGCTCGATCAGGTCAGCGGCATGGTGCAGGCGATGCCGAAGCTCTTGGGACAGGACGGACCGCGTACCTACCTGCTGGTCGCTCAGACGACCTCCGAGCAGCGTTCCGGCGGCGGCCTGGTCGGTTCGTTGGGCACGATGCAGGTGGACAACGGGAACATCTCGGTGGGGGAGTTCCACTCGAACAAGGAGTTCCTGACGCTGGGGGAAAGCGCTACGGCCGAGGAGCACGATGTGTTCAGTGATCCGCTGTATTTTTCATTTGATGTGCGAGATTTGTTCGCCGTGCCGGACTTTTCCCGTACCGCGGAGATGCTCAATACCGTGTGGCAGCGGTCCGAATATGCGTGCGATATTGACGGCGTCATTGCCATCGATCCGCTGTTCATCCAGGAGATGGTACGCATCAACGGCGACATCACTCTTGACAACGGTCAGGTGCTGACCGGTGACAACACCGCCGAATTCATGCTCAACGGCATCTATAAGGCGTTCGACCCCGATACCCAGGACATGTACTTCGAATACGTGGCGTCGGCGGTGATGGACGGTGCGTTCTCGAACATGACGATGGACAAGATGATGCAGATCGCGCAGGCGATGGGATCGCTGTCCGAGGGACGCCACTTCTACGCCTACACGTTCCATGAGGACGAGGCCGAGTACTTCCAAGGCGCCGGATTCGCGAAGAACGCACCTGACAGCGAGACCGACCCGGAGGTCGGCATCTATATGAACGAGCAGAACGCATCCAAACTCGGCTGGTACCTGCAGCGTTCCAGTACGGTCACCCGTACCGCTTGCAATGAGGACGGCTCGCAGGTCTATCACGTGACATTCTCCATCACCAATACGTTGACCAGTGATGAAATGGCCGGCGCGACCACCTATATCCTGGGTGGTGCCCAGCCTGGTGTCGACGGCATCGTGGCTCCTGCGGGCACATCGGCGCAACGCATGCTGTTCTATGCCCCTGCCGGCGGGTCGATTACGAACCTCACGGCGAGTGGCGACGTGCGTGACCAGGAAGAGAAGACGATGGACGGCAAGAACCTGATTACGAATGTGGCATACATCGCCCCCGGCGAGACCGTGACATTCGACTTCGACGTCACCACGTCGGCCAATGCCGAATCCGATCTGCGCTTGGACCAGACACCGGCCGGATGGCAGGACGAGAACGTGACATATGACACCAGCGCCTGCTTGATCGAATAGTGGGACAATGTCGGCACCGCGTACGGTCGCCGTACGCGGTGCCGACATGCTGGACATGTGTCCTGTAACGTTTGCCGATGGCGCCAGCAGGCGTGGGATTCTTGATTGTAGTTAATGCAGTATAACCGCAACGGATATGCAGAACAAGACGATCGCTGTGCCGGTGCATAGGCCGCGAATCAGCGTGTTGCTGGCGCGGAACGGTTTTGGCGGCACCAGCATTACGAGCACGTACAGACAAGGAAGCAAGTATCGTTGCTGTACGCCGAGTAGCCCGTATGCTCCGATTGGCGTCCATATGATGTACATCGACAACAAGGTGGCCGCCAGAACGCCCAGCGCAGTGATGATACATACTGTATTGATGATCAATCTGGCGGTTCGTGGCAGGTTCGACGCGGCCCCTGGATCAGGTTTTGCGCTCTTCTCCGCTGATGAGGCGGAAGACAGTGGCTTGCCGCTGCACGTGCAGATCATCGCCATGATGATGAACAGGGCCGCGAGTGCGATCGTGCTTGGTATCCGCGCGTTCCCGGACCGCAAGCCGCAGATGAGCCCCGGATAGTCGAACTGGTTGCATGCCCATTGCACGCAGGACTTCAACCAGTCGGCAAATGCGGCGATGGGAGAGGACTCGAGTAGTTCCAGACGGTTGGGGGCCACAATGTAGACGTCTCGCAATCCCCTTCCGATGCTTTGCGAGTGCTGGGACCAGAGCAGTATGCCCACGATTGCCGGGATGACGCCCAGAAGACGTTTCCAAAGCGATGTGAGGAATGTCCCCTTGCCATAGTCGATGTAGGTGAACCCCAAAGGATACGCCAATAGCAGTAGTACCGCGGGGAGCATCACGACCTTTGCCTGCGTCGTCATTACGGCAAGGATCGACATGAGTGCGAACTCCGGTATCGTGCCCGGCACATCAGGTCGAGCACAGGAGGCGCGCCGTATCAGCAATGCGGCGATGAGCACGAACGGCAGTGACGTCATGACGTCGGCACCGAGTTGGAAGGAGTCCTGGATTTGCGTTGGCAACAAGGCAATGAGCAGCAGTGGCCATTTGCCGAAGGGAGCGATGCGTATCACCACGGTCATGCCGACGATCCATATGGTGGCCAGCATGACTTCCTGTAGATATGCCAACGCCGCGGGGGAGTCGGTGAACAGCCTGCCTATGAGCAGTGCCAATACTTGTGGCAGATAGGCGACCGGACTGGTGCCCTCGGTTTGGTTCTCGTAGACGAAGGCCTCGCCCGGGTGAGCGGCGTTTATGGCCAGAGGGGATGTAGCGTACTCTGCTCCCATGGCGTATGCGACGATGGATTGGGGAAGGTAGTAGCCATCCGAGGTCGGTTGGAATCCGACCTCGAGATTGAACGTGGACTCGTCGGCGAGTGAGTTGCCGAAGGTGCCGGGCCCCTGTTCGGACGGGGCGATCTTGCCGACACTGATTGCGTAGGCGCGTGTGAAGTGTTGCGGCGCGTCAGGCGTGGTCATGGGAGGAATGGCCGTGATGAAGACACTGGTGAATATCACGGCCAGTATCAGATACACGACATGTGGCGAACGAACGATACCCAACCAGACGGCCCTCATAAAGACTTAGTCTAGCAGGAGCCTGAATGGCTTGGACATTTCGTATTGATGGTTACGATGACGCTGAGTACGTCACACGAAACCGATATGTGGAGCCGATTCATGCTGTATGGAAACGTATTGACTCCCACAATGAATCGCGGGGACGCCGCCGCGCTGTCCAGCTCAGTGCTCGACCACGGTGTGCAGCCGGCGCAGGGCGCGCTGCACCAGGTCATGCGTGGAACCCGCGCCGTTGCCTTTGACTCCGAAGAACACCATCAGCACCATGCCGAAGCAGATCACGGCGCTCACACGCAGCGCCCACTGCACGCCGAACACGCTCGCGGCGATCGCCACGTCGGCTCCGCCGCCCAGAGCGGTCTGACGCATCGCGGCGAAGGTCTCCATCAGAATCACCAACACCGGTGCGCCGATTGCGCCCGCGATTTGACGAACCGTGTTCGTCACGGCGGAGCCGGCGGATACCTCCTTGGGGCTCAGGCAGTTCAGCGACCAGGTGGTGATCGGCATCAGCACGAATCCCATACCGATCTGCCGGATGAACTGCCAGATGGACACCCACCAGATCCACGAATCCATCGAGATCAGGCTCATCATCACGGTACCGAAGCACAGCGTGATCGTGCCGGTCAACGCCACCGGGCGTGCGCCGAACCGGTCGAGCGCCTTGCCGCCGAAGAACTGCGC